>Ga0172362_10005200_pt1 | contig 11276 bp, 7 predicted proteins | sample LakKivs1_kivu2a2_FD_114534 | JGI IMG/M metagenome (GOLD analysis project Ga0172362, IMG submission 114534) | Sediment microbial communities from Lake Kivu, Rwanda - Sediment s1_kivu2a2 | ecosystem: Environmental > Aquatic > Freshwater > Lake > Sediment | place: Rwanda: Western Province, Lake...
CAGAGAATACCCTTTTGATATTGTTCTCTCAAATATCCTCGTGCAAAAACTCTTTACCATTGCTGATGAACATCAGTTTCCAGAGCAGTACGTAACGGACCTCAAGGCTCTTGAGGGGACAGGAAGTCTTTGCGCGTATTACTCACTCAACCAGATAAATCCCCGATTATTGGGAAAATCATTCATCTTCATCGAACGGAACATCGGTGTTGATGGAAACGATGCGGTTGGTATGATCGATTTTATCTCTGCAAAACCAGAAACAGGACTCGCCCCTCAGTCACAATATCTTGTCCAATCATACATCATCTGCACTCCAAAAGAAGCACGAGACAAAAAAATACTTACTACATTGAAAGAGGCGTTGGATAAAAACCTCGAACGAATAATTCCTCAGTACAAGACCCAGTTGAATTGGGCTATCTACCCATCCATTTGGCATCTGGACGGGGTCGCAAAGACCCTGATTAACACAAAGCCCGACATTCAGACTCCGGTCGAAAACCTCTATCTCATCGGTGATTGCGTCAAGGCACCAGGGATTGGAATAAATTGTGCAATTAATTCAGCCCGTATCATCCAAGAAATGCTGAGCTCCTGATAATTGCTTACAATTTTTAGACCAGTACCTTTCCATAAAAAGAATCGATGGTCTCGAAGAGTAACTAATATAATCTCCATCTCCATTCACAACAGCAAAACACCGGTGTTTATGGTGCCAGAATATCAGTCAGGTTCACCATGAAAGAATCGTCCATTAAAAGTAGGTTTCTTTCAAAGAAATTCAGGGGGTATTTCGATTTACTCAGACCGTTTACGTTACTTGCTCCCTTTTTTGTTTCCATGTTTATCATGTTCGCAAGCCTGGTGTACAATGATAAATTCATTGAGTACCCTAACTGGTGGATCATTATCGGTCAAGCAAGTCTCACCTTAGCATTCCTCAACGGTGCCTCAAATGCATTGAATCAAGCAACCGATATCGAGGCAGATAAAATTTCCAAACCATACCGACCGATTCCCCGGGGTGTTGTCGAACGCGATGAAGCGCAAAGCATCGCTTACATTCTGTATCTCTTCGGTCTGTTGCGGGCGGTTACCATCAATACCTGGTTTGGGGTATTTGTTTTTCTCATCATGGTATTTACCGTTGTGTATTCCCTCCCACCGCGGATGAAACGGTTCCTTTTTGTGAACCAAGTATGGATTGCCATTCCACGAGGGTTATTCGCTATTCTTGCCTCATGGAGTGTTTTTGGGGATCCATTTCAGCCAGTGCCGTTGTTGATTGGTTTTATTGGACTGACGTATTTCATTGGGGCGATGACCTCGAAGGATATCGTCGATTGTGAGGCGGATAGAAAAACAGGAACACGGACCCTTATCAACACCTTTGGTACGAGAAAAGCAACATTTATCTCGCTTCCTTTTCTGGTGATTCCGTTTGCGATGTTTCCGGTTCTGATTCATTACCAGTTATTAGACCCGTATTTTTTACCACTCACGATTTTTATCATACCCGGTTTCGTAATCTTTTATTTAATGTTGAAACATCAACAAAGTGACGCCTTAGAAAACGTTTCAGCCTGGTCAGCAATGTATATCACCTATCTTTTCTATGCCATTGGATTTACGGCGCTTATTATTCTTGGGGAGTTAGGGCAATTGGACTTCTTCCCGATTATTTAGGGGAAGCGTTCCGGGTCTTTTAACAGGGGAAAAATATAGGTAATGTAGGAAAAATTGACTTGTTTATATATTAAAAACATTCTTATATACAGAAAACAACTCTTTTATATAGTATAATGAATTAAAATAAAAAAAAGGAGACCTATGCGAAGGTCAAACATCTTCATAGTCGGTATACTTCTTCTGCTTGTCATACCAGTGGTAAGTCTCCCGGGATCTTCGCAAGAGAATGGAGAACCATCATGGCATTCAACATATAAAGAATGGTCCTATCGACAAGAAATCCCGCTGCCCATTCAAACAAATGATCCTCTGGCTTGGTATCAACCCATTGATTTACGTGTATGGTTCGAAAACCCATGTTGGACAGAAAATGAAAACCACACGTCGATACGGATAGCATACTGGTATAAAGAAATATGGTACGATCTCGAGTCACAAATCTATTCTCTTCAAAAAAACCAAGGGGAAACAAGCTATCTGAGCGAATGCAACGTTATTTTCTTAGTCCCAGCATTTGTCGACGGAACAGAGCGGTACTTTCTGTACTACGATGACGCAGAAACGGAAAAACCACAATATCGAGACCATGTGATCGTTGAAGACTTAAATTATTCTTCTTCACCATTGCCAGAGATGTCCGCAGTAGCGAAATTTTATGGCATCAAAGAAGACGGATATTGCATCTACGGAGTAGGGCAAGAAGGTCACCTCTTAGATAGGTCCTGTGCTCAAGTAGTTGTCAAACAAAAGAAAAACTGTAAGGAATTCGATATCCTTGATTCTGATCAAATCGTCTCCTTTGCGTTCTCCTATTATTATGGGGAGAAAGAAAAAGACGAAAGTGCATCGGATCAAGTGTTTATCGATAAAAAAATTTTCACTGATGGAAATCTGATGGCGGAGTTTGGAATATTTAGCGAATCGAAGAAGAAGGACGTTCAAACCACCGCGATTTATCGATACTATTACTGCCCCATTGATGAAAAACGTATCTATGTCCACGTGAAACACGAGATGTTAAAAGAGGCGACCGTCCGGGGCATTGAAAACATCGATGGAAGATTCGGTTCTCTGATTTCCTTCAAATCACGAAGTGCTGCCGTTGATTCTTTGAACTTTGGAGCTATCTATTCTTATTTGAATTTCTATAGTGAAAAAGAAAAAATTGAACAATATCAATTAAATCAAAACCCTTCCACGAAAGAACGAGAATGGATTATCTCTTATAAGAACGATGCAAGTCTAGGATCAGAAGCCTGGCTGTCCTATGGTTCTGGAAAGAAAGGGATAGCAAATGCAGTCCTTTTCGCTTCTAACCAAGGACTGGTGACTTCGAGCACTGACGAACGTGACGGCATCCAATTAAAGGTCGCAGAAAAGGAGTATGTGAACTTCCTAGGGACCGAGGTGGATTACGTCTCAATAAATTTTGGAAGACGTTCGTACAAACCGGGGTATAGTCACGATGTGACAATCCCTTCAGATCTCATTGTTCAATTTGATGCAGAAGTCTTTGCTTCCCAAACAGGTGGATATGAACGCGTTCAGCAGGAGTCTTATTTTTATAAAGCATTACTGAAATCTCGTCGAGATTCTGGTGATATCCCGTTTGAGAGAAAACAAAAACACTATAACGTTACGATCCTCCCACGCTTCGGCGGAACACTTCTCTCGCATCCTTGGTTGTCGAACCTCACCGGTATCGCATTTCCAGTAATGTGGATAGAGCTCCATCAGGGGGACCACCTTGTGGCTGAAGGAGCCGCAAATCGCTCTCTTTTGATTCGAGCAAAGAAAACCTTTTCTAATGTCTTAGAGGGAGACTATCTTGTTAAAATATTCTTCAAATGGGGTAAAAAGAAGATTTTCACAGGATCGACAATCATCCATTTGTATAAAGACACAAAAGCAAAGGTTTTTTGCACCTGGGAACGGACTATAGAGTTTATCTTTCTTGATCAAAACGGGCAGGGAATACCAGGGATTCAGGGATGGTTAACCAATAAAGAAGGGGTGTTGTATGATGAAGATAGTACTCAAAATGACGGAAAATTACTAGTAACAGCACCTTTTGATAGAAGAGAACCTTATGTGCTCCGAGCAGAATACAAAGGTCTGACCATCTATTACGGGACTTTGCATAGAACACTAAGAAAAATAAAGAAAGATATGACCTTGGATCTCTATGACCTAAATGTCGTTATTACCGATGCTTTGGGGCTGCCACCCGGAGTGGAACTCACACCGATTCTTATTACACCTGATTCAAATGCAACAATCCAAATAACACCAATAGAAAAGGGTAAAGGTTCATTTGTATTTGAGAAGATCCCTGAAGGTGATTATCATCTTCAACTCAGTTATGGCGAGTTCATCGACGAGATGCACGTCACCATCCCGAATGCTGGGAACATTGTTCATATGAAATGTTCAGCACTGTTTACGCTCATCATTGATTTATTCGATTCCAAGGGAAATGCTTTAGTGAATGACGATATTGAATTTCTTATTTTGCGTGACAATCAAACCATCACCAAAACCAAGGAAAAAATCCTTTCTCTTCCTCCCGCCCATTATGTGATTACGGCCTCGTTAGATGACGGACTAATCGGAGTAAAATCAGTGGATCTTACTAATGACAAACACATAACCTTTGTTACAACAATTGAGTCATTGTTCCCTGTTATCCTTTCGCTGTTTTTTTACGTATTGTTTGGGGTGCTGGTGATTCTGACTTTGTTAAAGAAATTTTCACTTTCCTCGTTATTAAAATCCCTTGCAATTCTTCTGATTATCCTATCGTTCTTCCAGCCCTGGTGGGTATTCACTGGTTCAAATGCGACCCGTTCCGTAGAGAAAAGCACAGCGTTGTTTGTGAACCCCGGTATGATGATTGAAACAAGCAAGTATTACGGAGAGGTAACCCTTAATCTTGCGGACATGCCTGATGTCTTCCTCTTACTGCTTGGTTGGATCGTGCCACTTTCTTCCCTTGTCTGCCTAAGCATGGGAATTGGCATCGTTTTAAAAAGAACACAGAAGAAAAAGTATGCGTTTCTCTTAAGTATCATCAGCGTCGTTCTCCTAGGAATCCTTTTCTCCGCATTTTCGTATGGGACCACCAGATTAATTGAAACAAGTCTTGGTTCAGTTCAAGGAGAAAAGGTACTGACCATCTCAATAGGCTCAGAGGATGTCATGATGCAAGCAAGGTGGGGGTTTGCCCAAGGATTCTATCTCGTCTGTATCGCGATAATCGTTGCGGTGATTGCGATTCTTTTAGACATTCAGATGAAAATTAGACAGAAGAAAAAATTGTTATCAACGCGAAACTAAGCGCAAAGAGGAAATACGTTGCATACATCAAGGTCCATGCCGAGGTGTTTTCGTACTTCGTATTCCTATGTTTTTTGAGCATAAGCCATCCGATAACAACACTAAACACACTGAGGAAAGCAAGAGGAAGGACGGTCGTTGGAAGAATGTTGATGTAGACCAAGGGAACAATGAAACTAAATGCACCAATCATAAATATCATTGAGACAAGAGATGCTGCTTTCAATCCAAAGACATTCACCAGGGTTCTTGTTCCAACTATCCGGTCTGCTTCTGCATCTAAAATATCTTTCGTCGTGGTACCGCCAAAGAGAAATACGGCTGCGATACAACCGATGGCGAGCGGGAGTGGTTCGAAAGGATTCCCAAACACGCTCCAGGAACCAAGAATACCAAAAAATCCTCGTGGGAGCGACACCCATACCTGGTTGAGAAACAAGAATTTTTTCATTCGTGGTGTAAGGGAATAGGTGATGGAAAAAAAAGCAATAAGGACAATAAAGAAACTGAAGAGAAGATGAACGGTAAGGGAGAGAAGCAATGCAACTGTATATATGCAACCTGAAAGTTGAAAAGCCTCCTTGGATGTCACGATCCCTCGTGGTATGGGTCGATAGGGTTTTGACATTGCGTCTTCTTTCCAGTCTGTTGCTTGGTTTAAAACATTAGAAGCACCATTCAGCAGGGCAAAACAAAAACTTGCGGAAAGAAGGGTGCAAAGTAGGGAAACCAAGGGAAGTTCAGTTGTTTGTGAGCTGATAAGACTGGCAAGAATGATACTCGCAGAAACAATAAGTGGCGCAAGTAGAGTAAATGGCCGGAGAAGGTTAAAATACAGACAGAATTTATAACCGCAACCCTCACTCTTGTTGCTCATAAAGATACGGTGCTGCTTTAATTTATATAAACATATCTTTACAGTTCTTATCAAAAGATTAATTTATTAATTAAAGGGGATTAGGATGACAGACGTTTGAGACGTTCCACTCCATGGATAGTGGAGATAAAATCAAAGACAGCTCGTGGAACGAGTTCCGCCCAATTTTCATTTTGAACCATCCGTCTGCGTATTTCTTTTCCTGAATATCGTTGTCGATCAAAATATTTCGTTCCTTTTACCACATATCCTTTTTCAGAGAATAATTTCCTCGTAAAGGGATTATTCGCTATAATCACATCAAAGTCTGAGACAAGGGAACAAACATGATCAACCCATTTCGGAGGATTGTGAATATCGGGGATAGAAACAATACGGTAGTTCTGAATGCCCACAGCATCTAACGATCGGATAATCATCTGAGAGCGTTCTTCCTCTGAAAAAGGATTATCAGTCGTGTCATGGTATTGAGAAGATCCAAGACCGATGATGATTTCCTCATATTGGGTCGTTAAACGTTGTAATAACAAGAGATGTCCTTGATGGAAGGGTTGAAAACGACCGATAAATAACGCTTTCATATCAAACCTACGAATCATAAAGGAGATTTTGTTCTTTCTTTCATTTTTCGAATGATTGCACTGGCTACATTTTTTGTTTTTCTGAATGAAGAGCGGTAGGTTTCTTCCGTTCCGATTCCAATTCTACTTTTCCGATGATTTTCGGAGGACGCATTTCTTTTAATTTCCGTAAGAGCTCTTCCTTTCCAGAACCAACAAGTGCGGTTTGAAGGACATCAGTTAAGGTTTCAACAGGGATGATTTCTATTATTTTCTTGTATTTATCTTCGATTAGCACATCATTGAGATTCGCTTTGGGAATCAGGACGGTTTTAACCCCCGCCTCCGCAGCCGCCTCAATCTTCGCGGTGACACCACCAATCGGCAGTACGGTTCCTCGAATGCTAATTGAACCGGTCATCGCAACATCCTGTCGTACCGGAACATTCTCCATTGCAGAGATGACTGCGGTAATGAGGGAAATGCTTGCAGAGTCACCTTCGACGCCCTCGTAGGTCCCAATAAATTGAATATGAATATCATGTTTGGAGATGTCTCGTCCCATATATTTTTTGATAATTGCAGAGATGTTCTGAACCGATTCTTTCGCGATATCCCCTAGTTTTCCAGTCGCAATTACCTTTCCTTCAGACTGTGATCCCGCAGGGGTCACTTCCGCAACTATCGGAAGGACTAATCCGGAGAACTCACTCATGGAAGGGTCAGCAGAATGCACCGCAAGGCCGTTGACTACACCGACTTCTTCTCCGAGGGTTCTAAAGGATCGGTAGCTTTTCTGTGACTCCAACGCTCGATCAGAGACTTGTTGTTCTAACGAGCGCGCGATTCGTTTCGCTTCGATGACATGCTGCTGGGTGATGATGGGGTCTCGTCGCTCATAGGCGATGTCTCCAGCGACTCGGATTAATCCACCAAGTTCACGTAGTCGTAAGGAGAGTTTTCCCTTTCGCCCAGCTCTTCGTTGCGCCTCGTGTATTACTTCAGCTACTGCTTCTTTATTGAAATGCTTGATTTTTCCATCTTTCTTTACTTCTTGAGCCACAAATCGAATGAGTTTTTCTCGATTTTCATGAGAATCATCCATAACGCTATTGAGGTAACTTTCGTACCCGTATCCTCGAATACGCGATCGTAAGGCAGGATGCATGCCATTTAATGCATCGAGGTTTCCTGCAGAGACCAGGATAAAATCACAGGGGGCAGGTTCTGTCTTCACCATCGCACCGAAACTTCGTTCTGATTGCCCAGTGATTTGAAATTTTTTCTCTTGAATCGCAGTGAGCAAATGTTGCTGTGAGGGTAAACTTAAGGTGTTAATCTCATCGATATAGAGTACTCCCTTGTGTGCTCGATGAATCGCACCAGCTTCGACGAGTTGATGAGGAGGGGTTTCTAACCCAGCAGATTGAAACGGGTCGTGTCGTACATCACCGAGTAACGCACCAGAATGTGCAGCGGTCGCATCAATGAAGGGAGGGACATCATTTTTCTCATGGGAGACAAGGAGTTTTGGAATCATTTGTATTTCTCGTCTCTGCGAAAAGCCACCTCGTGCAACAATAAGGTAGACCATAACGGCAGCAATCACCCCAAAAATCGCATATTCCAAATGACCGGTCACCATCGCTCCGATGAGAGATAAGGTGACTATCAAGAGAACAATCCCAAGAATCATACTATTTTGCTGTTCGACTTTTCGTTTGGCTTCCTCGCGTTGCATGCGGATAATTTCATGTGCTTTTCCCGCGGGAACAACTCGGATTGTTGGTGTATTGGTATCCTCATTATTTGGATAGATAATAATATCTTCGAGTTCTCCTTTTGGTAAAAACTCAGTCATAGCACGGGCGACCATAGATTTTCCTGTTCCTGGGTCCCCGATGAGCATGACATGTCGTTTTTGTTCCGCTGCTTTCCTGACGATGGCAACGGTCTGGTCCTGCCCAATGACTTGATCGAGGAGGTTTTCCGGGACCTTTATATCCTCAGTAGTAGTGAATTTTATGTTCTGAATCCAGAGGTCAATAGGGGGTAACTCCTGTTTTTCTGGTTCAGTTTGTTGTTGATTGTCTGTTTGTTTTGTTGACATAGTAAAAACTTCCACACGACGAGATGCTAATGAAACACCCTCGTTTCAGATTCACCGACATATACGCATTTCATATATCAATTTTTTTCTTTCCTTGAAAAGGTATCGCCGTTGGTTTTATAATACAATAGTTCATTCCCTTGAACAATGGCTTTTGATAGAGAAACTCTTGTGATTCCGAATAAAACCATTTTTGAAGAAAACGTTATTGTCACGAAGGGCGATGTTGTGATTGGAGATCGATCGCTCCTGCGATTCGGGGTGAATACCGATGGTCGGATTTTTGTTGGGGAACATGTCATTATCGACGGGAACCTTGACTCACCTCACGACGTACGCGTGGATATTTTTTCAACGATTGGAGGCAATATCCAAAGTGGGGGTAACGTCTATCTAGGGGAGAAAACGAGGATTAAAGGGGCTTTGTCACTCAAAGGTGATTTAGACGTGGGTGATAGTGTCGAGATTGAAAAGGGATTCGAAGCAAAAGGATGGATTAATATCCGGAACCCAATCCCAATTGTTATATATATTTTTGTATATCTTATGCAGTTGCTGAAAATGGGACGAAGCGAAGAAATCGAACGCATCCTGGAAGAATTGGAACAAAACGAGGGAGATACCATCCCCATCTCAGAATCTTTTCTCTTTTTACCGAACAATTCAATCATTAGCGTCTCCAATTCAAAAGTCGAAGGAAATCTTCAAATCGGTAAAGAATGCAAACTCGTAGGGAACTACGATGTAAAAGGGAACGTCTCCGTTGAGGAGAAATCTGAAATCTTCGGGACTTTGAAAGCCACAGGGAACATCTTTGTCGGCAATAAGGTAAAAATCCATGGGAACATCGAGTCGTTCGCGCTTGTCAACATCACCGAGCGTGTGGAAATCATAGGAAATGTCTCTGCAGAGGAAATCTTACTTGCAAAAACTGCATCCATACAAGGAACCTTTCATGCAAAAAAAGGAATAAATTTTATCGATGGTTCAAAAGAAAAGGCAACGGAAAAGATTACACGCTTTGAAAACGATGTTGATGTTATTGATGAAGTAAAAGAAATGTTGGAGTAAAAAAATGCAACTCGGGATTGTTGGAAAACCAAATGTTGGAAAATCCACTTTTTTCAACGCCGCAACAAAAGCCCATGCAGAGATTGCAAATTATCCTTTTACGACCATCGAGGCAAACCGTGGGGTAATGTATATACGGAAACCATGTCCCTGCCGCGATACCCATGTCACGTGTACCCCTCATAACTCACGATGTATCGATGGAATCAGATTCGTACCTATCGAAGCTATTGATGTCGCAGGGTTAGTCCCTGACGCCCACAAAGGAAAAGGACTTGGTAATAAATTCCTTGATGATTTACGGCAAGCCCATGCATTGATCCATATCGTCGATGCATCAGGAAGCACTGATGCAGAAGGAAATCCCTGTGAGCTCGGTGCTCATGACCCATTCATAGACATTGCATTTCTTGAAAAAGAAATCAATTATTGGTTGTTTGGAATCATCAAAAAAAGTTGGGAGATTATTGCAAGAAAATGTGAACTTGAAAACAAAAAAATTGAAAAAATGCTCGCAGAGCAACTCACCGGCCTAGGAATAAGAGAGGAACACATCACAGGAGCGATACGAAAAATCAATCTTGATATTACGAAACCATCCCAGTGGAAAGACGAGCAAATTTTCAAACTCACCGATTATGTGCGCGCCATCAGCAAACCCATCATTATCGCGTTTAATAAAAGCGATAAGGCACCAGACCACATCATGGAAAAAAGGAACGAATTGACGGGATATATTGTTATCCCTTGTAGTGCTGAAAGCGAATTAGCGTTAAGTAATGCTGCAGAAAAAGGTATCATCGCATACACTCCAGGGAGCAACCAGTATACACTTTTGAACAAAGAAGATGTAACAGAGAAACAACTCAAGGCTTTGGAGTACATCAAAACACATGTATTGGAAAAATATGGGTCAACAGGTGTACAGCGTTGCATCGACGAAGCGGTCAAAATGCTTGATCTTATCGTTGTCTACCCGGTACAAGACGAACATCATCTCACTGATAAAGAAGGCAGAGTGCTCCCCGATGCACACTTAATCCCCCGCGGCTCAACCGCAAAAGACCTTGCCTATAAGGTCCATACGGATCTCGGAGATCACTTCATTCGGGGCATCGATGCACGGACCCATCGGATCATCGGTGCAGACCATCAGCTTAAAGACGGTGACATCATTAGCATCATCGCAGATATATAACCTCATGGAAGAGGATACTGTGCCGAACATGTAGGTGCATATCAAGCTGCACAGCGAAGGGATAACGAGCTGCCCTGTAGATGCATAGGTATCTACAAAACAGACTTTTATAGGTCCCATTGGTTGCTTTGTTTGGGATCACTCAAAAAATAATCTTCACTAGGAGGAAGACCGGTGTCAATAAGAAAAATCAGCAATAAAAGACTTTCGCGAAATTTAAAGCCAAAAAAAGCACCCTTACGAGTGCTTCCCTTGGCAACTTTTTGTACAAGACATCGCCTGAAACAAAAGACACGAAAAAAAACGTTACACGACACTATTGCGAAACAGTTCCCTTCATCACCAGTCCAATGCAGCCTCGAAAATTTCTCCCGAATAAACGATAAACACGGGAAAAAAACCGGGATGAAAAGACCGCTTACGATAAAACCC
>Ga0172362_10005201_pt1 | contig 11276 bp, 9 predicted proteins | sample LakKivs1_kivu2a2_FD_114534 | JGI IMG/M metagenome (GOLD analysis project Ga0172362, IMG submission 114534) | Sediment microbial communities from Lake Kivu, Rwanda - Sediment s1_kivu2a2 | ecosystem: Environmental > Aquatic > Freshwater > Lake > Sediment | place: Rwanda: Western Province, Lake...
CCAGTATCAAGTAGATAACGGCCAGCAGTCCTTGGAATAACGAATCCAGTAAATATTATAGAGCTTTCTATGTTGTCATACAAATATTTTATATACATGACTGATGGTCCGCCTTCGAGCATGCCGGATGATGTGACGATTGCGCAAGGCTCTTTGACTATTTTCTTTCTTTCATCATTTGAGTAAATAGGCTTTACATCATCCAAAGCTTTTTTCAATGCTTTTGGGTCCTTGATAAATTCTGGATAATTCAAAGCTATTTCAGTTGCTCCTTTTGCCATTCCATCTAAATATATAGGAAAATTCGCTTTAAAGCTGTCTAAAATCATTAAAATTTCTGCTGCCCTTCCAACAGCAAAACATGGAATAACTGCTACTCCCTCATTTGCAATTGTTCCTTGAATTGCTTCAAAAAACTTTTTCTCAGTCTCTTTTCTATCTGGATGATTTCTATTTGAATAAGTACTTTCAAGAATCAAAACATCTATTTTCTTTGCGTCAATTTTTGCACCGTTCAACAAACGGGTTGGATTTACATTAAAATCACTTACGTAAAGAATTCTTTTACCATTCATTTCTATTAATGGAGCTATGCTTCCAGGTATATGGCCTGCGTCAAAAACATCCATTGAAAAATTATCAGCTTCAATTCTTTGACCATATGTAATTCTCGTCTCATGCTTTTTCATTTTTTCAATATCACTTTCACCAAAATGTTTCACCATTTCTTTTATTCTTGCAATTTTCAAACTATCCTTCAAAAGCAGATGTGCTTGGTCAAAGGTTGCCGCTGTTGAAAAAATAGGCACTTTAGATTTGCGATAAAGAATGGGAATAGAGCCGCAATGATCAAGGTGTGCGTGGCCAAGAACTATATTATCAACTTTTTCAACAGGATTGGGAATCTCACTTGTCTCAACTTTTACTCCGTAATCAAATAAAATATTTTCCTTTCCTTCTAATAGAAAAGCATTTCTACCAACTTCCCTACATCCACCTAAACATTTAATTTTCATTATATCGACCTAAGATAAGGTTAAATCTTTTACTTATTAAATTTAATCAGATAAATATGTTACCTGTAGATGCTTCTGTATGGGAAGAATTTTTAAAGGAAAGCACAGGAAAAGATTTTAAAGTTTTAGGCGTAGAGCCTCTTGAGAGAGATAAAGTTTATGCAGGAGGATTTGGAGATACAATCTTCATTACTTTAGAAGATAAAAGGCTTGTTGCAAAGGTTTCTAAAAAAGGAGATTTTGGCAGGAATTATTTGGAAGATAGAATCAGGGATTCTGTTTGGACTTTTTCAAAATCTACTTTACCAAAACAACCAAAGCAAGTAGCGATCGGCTCAATAAAAGATGGAAAATTAATTCCTTTTAATTTTCATTCTGAACCTTTTGTTGTTTCAGAAGAAGCTAAAGGAAAATCTTACCATTTATTCTTGAGCGAAGCATTAAAAAGAGGAAATATAAATGAGGATGATAGGAAAGCTGCTTTAGAATTATCAGATTATCTTGTAGATATTCATCAAACAAAAGAACCTAAAGATTCTTTCTTATATAAAAGGCATATAATTGATGTTGTTGGAAGTCCTGAAGGATTAATGGGCGTTGTTACTTATCTTTGGAACGAGTTGACAGATAAACAAATCCAAGAAACTTTTGGAAAAAGCAAGAATGATTTAAGAAAGGAAGTTCTTCAGTTAAAGAAAAAAGCAATTGAATATGCTGACTCAATAGAAGATAGGATTCAGAGAAGCTCTCAAATTCATGGAGATTTTCACCCATTTGAGAACATACGATTTGAAAATTATCCTGAAAAATATTGGATTTTAGACAGAAGCAGGGCAGAATTTGGAGAGCCTGCTGACGATGTTGTAGCTATGTGGATGAATTATTTAAATCATGCGCTTTTAGATAAGGGAAATTATTCTGGGCCGTTCATGGAGCTTGGTAATTCTTTCCTTGACAATTACTTGAGAAAAACCAATGATCATGAGATGTTAGAGATTGTTCAACCATTTGCTGTTTGGAGAGGCTTGGTTATTTCAACTCCAAAATGGTATCCTAACACACCAACTGATGTTAGAAAGAAAATATTTAATTTCATGAGAAACGTTTCAGAAGTTAAAGAGTTTGATCCAAAGAAAGTTAATGCATATCTTTTAGACTAGTCATCTTGACCTGTCTATTGATTTTAAATAGTTTATTAAATTATTAAGTAAGAGTGAGTGTGATGGACAGCCAATATGTTTGTCAAAAAGACAAAGAGAAGTTTTAAAGAGACTTTTAGTTAGAGCTTTCAATAAAAATCAAATTTTAATTCTTTCTGAAATCAAAGATGATTCTACTATAACCTCATTTCTAACAAATTTATCAAGAGATTCAGAAATACCACTTTCTACTCTTAAATTAAATGCTAAGATTTTGAAGCAATTAGATTTGATTAGTTTTAATTCTACTGCGCAATTAACTAAATTTGGAAAATTCATCCTAAAATTATTAGGAGGTGATATCCCAACTTAGCTCAATAGCAGAGCGATCGGCTGTAGCTTTTTGCATTTTGCATTAAGCACTTAGCAATTGCTCGAATAGAAACCGATAGGTTGAGGGTGTGAATCCCTCAGTTGGGATCAAAAAAATAAAAGAGGTGAGTTTGTATGACTGGTGGATTAGTTTACAAAATTAGATAAATTGAAACGGGATTTTAAAGAAAATTCTATGATGCTGAGAAACGGTTTAGATTTATGCATAAGGCAGCCCTTAGACAGTGAAGCATCAGACATAGCAAAATTTTATGAGACTAATTTTGATGAGCACATTTTAGTGAAAAGAGGCATTCTATCAAATCCTGAGGAAATAGAGAGAGAACTGCATGAAAAAAATAAGATGTGGATAACAGCAAGAATAGACAAAACTTTGGTCGGTTGTTCGGCTATAGAAGCATTTGATTGGAATAATTCAGCAGAACTTCAAAGAGCAGCAACAAACAAAGAATTTAGAAGAATGGGAATAGAAAAGGAAATGTGTAAGACTAGATTATCTATAGCTGAAAATATAGGTGCTACATATGCATTTTCCTATGTTAGAGGTCCATCTTATGGGGCACAAAAATCACTGGAAGGGCTAGGGTTTAGAGTGGCTGGAATAATTCCAGTGTTTTATGTAAATCATAATGGCAAAGAAGTAAGAGAAAATTTTGTATATATGTTCAGATTTTTAAATAATGGTGAAAAGGAGCTAGAGTCATTTGATAATTTAATACCAATGGCAAAAGTTATTAAGGATACAATAGAAAATTATAAGTGAATAAAATGGATATAGAAACAAAAGTTAACTTAATAAAAAACTTTACAGAGGAGATATTGACAGAAGAAGAACTTAGAAAATTGTTTGAGACAAATGAACATCCTATTGCTTATGATGGATTTGAACCCAGTGGAATTGCTCCAATTCATTTTGGTCTTTTAAGAGCAACTAATTTAAAAAATATGCTAAAAGCAGGAATAAAGTTTAAATTGTATTTGGCAGATTATTTTGCTTTCATAAATGATAAGCTAGGTGGAGATTTAGATGCTATTAGAAAGGCAGGCGAGTATTTTGTTGAGGTTTGGAAAGCTTGCGGTATTGATACTAATAAAGTAGAAGTTATATGGGCAAAAGATATAATGGACAGCATATCTTATTGGGACAAGACTTTGCGCATAGCAAAAGAAACTACTATAAACAAATCTATGAAATCCATAACTATAATGGGTCGCAGACAAGGAGAAAGCTTAAGCACAGCTCAATTATTTTATCCTTCAATGCAAGTTACAGACATATTTCACATGGAAATTGACATATGTCAATTGGGGATGGACCAGAGAAGAGCTCATGTTCTTGCAAGAGAAGTTGCTGAAAAATTAAAATGGAAGAAACCAATAGCTGCACATCATCACATACTTTTAGGTTTGCAAGGTGTTCAGAAGAAAGGTACAGACGAAGAAACTTTAATTGCTTCTAAAATGTCAAAGTCTGAACCAAAATCTTGTATTTACATGCACAATACTTTTGAGGAACTAAAAGAAAAGTTAAACAGCGCTTTCTGTCCGGTTAAACAAGTTGAAGGTAATCCTGTTTTAGAATATGCAAAGTACATCATATTCAAAGAAACTGATACTATGATAATAGAAAGGCCTCCAAAATTTGGTGGAAATTTGGAGTTGCATAGCTATGAAGAATTAGAGAAATGTTTTAGAGAAGGAAAACTTCATCCATCTGATTTGAAGACGGCTGTTGCAATCGAATTAGAAAAATTAATTAAACCAGTTAGAGAATATTTTGAGAAAAATAAAAAAGCAAAAGAACTTTATGAAGTTGTTAAAAACATAAAAATTACAAGATAATTAATCTTCCATATTTCTTATTAACAATTCGTCCCAAAGGGTGTGACAGTGCCTTTGAACTTTCAGCATGTCTCTATAAATATCTTCAACTATTCTTTTTGGTGTCAACTTTTCTTTGGGCTCTATTCTAACCATTTGTGCTTTTTTCATTTTATATTCACTGCTATTAACATAAAGAACTCCATCCAAGCCTTTTACATAACTTGATGTTTCCCCGAATAATTCAATCATTCTTTGATTAGATATAATTTCAACTGGCTTATCATTTAAAACTCTAAATCTCATAAAACCATAAAGCAAACCAAACTTTAAATTATTAAGCAAAAGAATAAATTCTGACATTTTAATATAGTAAAATACAAGTGAGAATATGCTTGACATAAAAATCATCAGAGAGAATCCAAAATTTGTAGAGAATGATTTAAAGAAAAGAGGAGACGAAGAAAGGTTAAAAATATTCAAGACTTTGATTGAGGATGATAAGAAGTATAGAGAAAACCTTCAAGAATTAGAAAAATTAAAACATGATAGGAATGTTCTTTCTGAAGAAATAGCAAAGCTAAAGAAAGATGGAAAAGACTCTTCCAAAAAAATAAAAGAAGCAGCAGAATTACCTGAGAAAATAAAGAAGCTTGAAGAACAAACCGATACTTTGAAGGGAAGAATTGATTTTGCTTTATTTAAAATACCAAACATACTTCATGAATCCGTGCCTGTGGGAAAAAGCGATGCTGATAATGTTGAAGTTAAAAAATATGGCAAGCCACCAAAATTTAATTTTGAACCGAAAAGTCATTTGGAGATTTTAGAGAATTTGGGAATGATTGATGCTGAGGCTGCTGGCAGAGTTTCAGGTAGCTTGTTCTTCTTTTACAAAGGCCCAATTATTCTTTTAGATTTTGCTTTGCAAAGATTTGCATTAGACAATATGATGAAAAAAGGATTCCAAATAATCTATCCACCATTCATGGTTAATAAAAAAGTTTACGAAGGAATGATTGGTGATCCAACTGATTTTGCAGAAGCAAGTTATAAGGTTGATAATGAAGATTTGTATTTGATACCGACGGCTGAGTACCCACTTGGTGGAATGTATATAGACCAAGTTATTAATAAAAAAGATTTGCCTTTGAAGTTATGCGGTGTAAGTTCTTGTTTTAGAAGAGAGGTTGGAACTCATGGAAAGTTTTCAAAAGGCTTGTTTAGGATGCATCAGTTTAACAAAGTCGAGATGATTGTAATATGCTTGCCAGATGAGTCTTGGGATTTTCATGAGAAAATGCAAAAAATTTGTGAAGATTTATATCAACAATTAGGCTTACATTATAGAGTCGTAAACGTATGCACTGGCGATATAGGAGCTAAAGCTGCTAAGAAATATGACACTGAAGCGTGGATGGCTGACGGAAATTTTAGAGAGGTTGGTTCAAACTCTAATTGCTTAGATTATCAATCAAGAAGCTTGAACATAAAATACAGGGAAAAGGAAGGCCAGGCTCCAAAAGGTTTTGTTCATATTTTAAACAACACTGTACTAGCAACGTCAAGAACAATGCTAGCTATTTTAGAACAGTTTCAACAAAAAGACGGAACAGTTCTAATTCCGAAAGTTCTTTGGCCTTATATGAATGGAATCAAAAAATTGGAAAAAATAAAATGATGATATGGAACTCATAGACGTCGTTAATGAACAAGACGAAGTAATTGAAGTGAAAGATAAGGACGCTGTACATAGAGATGGTGACTTGCATCGAGCAGCGATAATATATGTTGTAAATTCTAGTGGCAAAGTACTTGTTCATAAAAGAGCAGCAACTAAGAAACTAAACCCAAGTCTTTGGGATATTACGGTTGGAGGTCATGTTCATTCTGGAGAAACTTATGAGGATGCTGCTAAAAGAGAATTAGAAGAAGAATTAGGAATTAGAAACAATGAATTGATTGAAATTGGTAAATTGACTGGACATCCAAACGCATCTTCACCTCTTGAAAGGTTGATGCTAAAAATCTTTCTAGCAAAGTTCAATGGTAATGAAGAAGAATTGACATTTGATAAAGTGGAGATATCGAATGTGAAGTTCGTTGAAATATCTGAATTAGAAAAAATTTATGAAAACCAGATAGAAAGAGAAAAATTTGTATATATAGGAGATTTCAAAGAAAGATTAAAGACAATAAAGAAATTTATAAGCTAAGATTTTAATTGAAAAGATTCGCTAGTTCAAATCCTGCCCTCCGCATATCTGACGTCCTTCATGTTAATTGATGGAAGGCGGCAAAGATGTTTAAAGACTATCATTCTAAAATAGATTAGGTAGTAATGATGATTAGCAGACCATTTATAGATGAAATGTCTATAAATGAATTAGTAAGTGAAAACTCAGCAAGAGTAATAGAAAAAATTACCACAGCATACGTATGCGACCCACGAAAGAAAGTTAGAACTAAAGCAAGAGAAGCATTAAATGAATGTTTGAAAGGGAGAAATCCTAAAGTGTTCGTTTATAGAGGTGGGATTTATTTGACTCTTTCAGAAGAGTTCCCATATGAAAAAGCAATTTATGTAGGTAATGTTCCTAAAACATACATTGGTCAAAAAACAAAATTACATTTAGGTGAAGGTAAAGATAATGTCCAAGATTCTTGATAAAGCTTCTAAATAATAAACTTACCACAAAGGTAAAGAACTTTTAAATACAATTTTATTTTATATTAAATTGTGATAATTTGGAAACTAGCATTATAATTTGCGAAAAGCCAGATTCGTGCGCTCGCATAGCCAATGCTCTAGCAGAGGGTAGACTGAAAACAAAGAAAAGCAAGTACGGAGTCAGCTATTACGAGTTTGAAAGAAATGGAAAGAAACATGTAGCTGTCTCAGCTGTTGGCCATTTATTTAATCTCAAACAAAAAGGCAAGAATTATCCGATGTTCGATGCAGATTGGGTTCCTTCATTTCAAGCAACTAAAAAATCTTTATTCTCAAAAAGATATTTTATGACAATAGAAGAAGTTGCAAAAACTTTTAAAGGCGATTTGATAAGCGCAACTGATTATGACAATGAAGGCTGTGTAACATCTTTTGAAAAAATAATTATAAAAGAAAATGGCGTAACAAAAATTGTTAATGCTGGAGATTATATTGAATCAAAATTCATGAATAAATCTAGTAAAAAATGGAAAGATTTTGATTATATAGATGTTGAAAACGAGGATATTTTCATTCCTGCATTTTCTAAAAATGCTTCTGACATAGATTTCACAAAAGTGAAAAGACTCATAAAACGAAATGGCGACAAAACAATTTTAAGAATAAAAACTGAGAATGGTAGATCAATACATGTAAGTAAAGGCCATCCGTGTTTTGTTCTCACCTCTTCAGGATTAATGATTAAGCATGCTGAACATTTACAGATAGGTGACTATTTACCAATAGCTAAAGCATTACCTTTCAATGAGCCAAAAGTAACTCAATTAGATATGATAGAACAATTAAGAAATAATGAAAAGGTTTATGTTTACGGATTTAACAAAGTCATTGATTTGATGCCATCTCAAATGGCTAAGAAACTTGGCGTTGATCGCAAGTTATGTCTCAACTGGAGATTCTGGGATAGGATACCTCTTTGGGCATACCTTAAATTAGAATCAAAAAATGCTGATAGAAAATACCTTAAAATAGGCTTTACAAAAGCCAAGAAGAAGATACCGGTTATTATAGAATTCAATAGAGATTTTGGCAGACTATTGGGTTATTATCTGGCAGAAGGTTGCATTGACACAGGTGGATTTATAGGATTTTATTTTGGTCCTACTGAAGATGATTTTGTTAGTGATATAAAAACTATTTTGAAAAATATTTTTGGTATAGAAAATATAAAATACAGAAAAAGGGCAGTTAAAGCAGCTTACGGTAACTCTATTACGCCTGAAATAGGCACTAAGTCCAGAATACTAGAATACATAATTGATAAAATTTTAATGCTAGGAAAATGCTCATATGATAAAAAAGTTCCACCATTTATCCTATCCACACCCATAGAATTTATAGAAGGGTTAATAGACGGTTATCTCGCAGGTGATGGTTCATCATTTAAGGATAAAAAAGGCCGTCTTATTGTTTCAGCAGGTTCTAAGAGCAGAAATATGATAGAAGGTTTACATTTAGTTTTATTAAAACTCGGAATAAATTCTTCATTAATTTATGATAAAAATAGAAATATTTGGTTTTTGATAATAGGATCTTTTAGAGAAATTAAAAAATTACAAATTAACAATATATTACGAGTTTTTGAAAAATCAAGTCTTGAAAAGGCACTTGAAAAAGAATGCCCTTATATGGATCGTGATTCATTAGCAGTATTTCCAAATTTTATACTTAAAGGTTGTTCAGTTAATGCCTTTACAGAGCATAATATGAATTATTCAAAGCGTACATCTCAACAATCGTTGCTCACTACAACGCCATTTATTTCAAAATTGCTTGCAGGCAATTTGCATTTCCTTAGAGTTAAAAAATTAGACGAGTTACCTTACGAAGGTCCACTTTATGATGTTGAGACTGAAACATCTAGTTTTATGCATGGCAATGGTATAATAACTCATAATAGTGTCATAGCTGCAAACATAATCAGATTTATTTTTAAAAAAGAAGATGCAAAAAGAATGAAATTCTCTACTTTAGCAAGACAGGATTTAATAAAATCTTATGAAGACATGTCTTCTCATCTTGATTGGGGAAACATTGAGTCAGGCATAACCCGCCATTATATGGATTGGATGTATGGACTTAACACATCAAAAGCATTAATGCTGTCAATTAAAAATTATTCTAAAAGATTTGCAATTTTATCTGCTGGTCGTGTTCAAGCACCAACCTTAGTTATTTTAGCAAACAGGGAAATGGAGATAAGAAACTTTGTTCCAAAACCATACTGGCAATTGCAGATGATTCTATCAATCAATGACATAGAAATCATAGCTTTATATGAAAAAGATAAGATTTGGAACAAGGAAGAAGCAGAAAAAATATTCAACAATTGTAAAAACAAAGAAGCTATTGTTGATGACGTAAATAAGAAGAAATATGAACAAGCACCACCTTTTCCATTTAACATAACTTCCTTGCAAACAGAAGCCTATCGTTTCTTTGGTTATTCGCCGCAACAAACATTAAGAATTGCTCAAAGCCTTTATGAAATGGCACTGGTATCATATCCTAGATCATCAAGTGAAAAAATTCCAAAACAGCTAGGCTATAGAGAGATTTTGAAAGCATTATCAAAAATTAAAAAATACGAGCCATTTTGTAAAAAGCTTTTATCTTTAGCAGAACTAAAGCCAAATGAAGGAAGGCGAGAGGATGCTGCACATTATGCAATTATTCCAACTCAGGAAGTTTCGGAGAATATAAATAAGCTTTCAAAACTGCAACAAAATTTGTACGACTTAATTTGCAGAAGGTTCTTTTCTGTTTTTGTTGAGCATGCAGTCAGAGAAGTCATAAGAATCATATTTGATGTTAACGGCTACAATTTCTTGGCAGAAGGCAGAAGGACATTAGAAAAAGGTTGGATGGAATTCTATGGTTCTTATGCAAAATTTGACGAGACTTCTTTGCCTGACTTGGAAAAGGGAGACAAGATAGATACCAAGAAGCTAGAAGTTCTTGACAAAAAAACTTCTCCGCCACCACGCTTTTCACAAGCTTCAATAATAAAAGAAATGGAAAAGAGAAATCTAGGGACAAGAGCAACGCGCAGTACAATTCTTCAGACGCTTTATGACAGAAATTACATAGCTGACAGAAACATTCAAGTTAATGACCTTGGTTTGAAAATGGCTTGCGTTATAAAGAATTATGTTCCTGATTTTGCAGACGAAAAACTAACAAGAAAATTTGAGAAAGATTTGGATGAAATAATGCAAGGCAAAAAGAAAAAAGAGGAGATTTTAAACAAGGCGAAGAAAGCAGTTGTTAAAATTTGCGAAGAATTCAAACAAAATGAGGAAAAGATTGGAAAAGAATTAGGAGAAGCTATTACTCAAATGCAGAATGATAAATCTATCATAGGTAAATGTCCTAAATGTGGAAATGATTTGAAAATATTATATTCTCCAAAAACTAGAAAATATTTTGTTGGTTGTTCTGGTTATAAGGACGGCTGCAGAACAGCTTATCCATTGATTCCAAAATCTTCTTTTCAAAAAACAGATAAAATTTGCGATAAATGCAAAACACCAATAATAAAAGTTTTTAGAAGAGGCAGACGCTTTAATATGTGTTTGGATCCGAATTGCGAGACGAAAGCTGATTGGAAAAAATCTAAGATGCAGGAATAGGTTGACCTTTTTGAGTACTTATCATTAAATTATCTAGAGTTTTGCTCCAAAGAGAAACTCCAACATCATATGGAGCTTCAAGCATTTCAATGCTTGTACCTCTTTGTAATTTAACAAAACATCTTTCAGGATCAAGAATTATAGAGTTATGTTCTAAACCTTTTAATGGATCAAGTTTCAAAAATTTATTACATTTTGCTTCAACATATACATTAGCTACAGACGTTTTGCTTTTATCAAGCATATGCTCGAATATAGAGCCACAATCTTCAATTATTTTTGCTTTTTCTTGAAGATCTTTTACATAATCAACAGCAGCATTAGGAAGAGAATTACTTATGTTTTTTATTATAGAAAAACTTATAGGTATTGGAATATGATAAGTTGTACTTCCACTTTCAAATATACCAAAGAGTTTTGCATTAAACACATCGATGAATACTCCTAAGCCTAAATTAGTTAATTTACATTTAGAATACTTTTCATCTGAAATATAAGGCACCATTCTTTTAGTTTCATAACCTAAGCTTTTAGCAGGTTTTAA
>Ga0172362_10005203_pt1 | contig 11275 bp, 13 predicted proteins | sample LakKivs1_kivu2a2_FD_114534 | JGI IMG/M metagenome (GOLD analysis project Ga0172362, IMG submission 114534) | Sediment microbial communities from Lake Kivu, Rwanda - Sediment s1_kivu2a2 | ecosystem: Environmental > Aquatic > Freshwater > Lake > Sediment | place: Rwanda: Western Province, Lake...
GCCGTCAGGCTGTAGGTGCCCGGCAGGTCAACGATGTCCAGCCGCAAACCGCGCTGCCGGCGGACGCCTTCCTTCTTCTCGACCGTGACGCCGGGATAGTTGCCGACGTGCTGGCGGGAACCCGTCAGGAGGTTAAAGAGGGTGGTCTTGCCGGAATTAGGGTTGCCGGCCAGGGCGACGCGCAGTCGCCGCGGGGCTTCGGACCGTCGGTCAGCCCGCTGACCCGCCACAGCAAAACTCTCGCACCCCTCTCCCACGCATCACCTAGTCGCGCGCCGGAGCCGCGGCGTCTCGCGTCGGCCGGACCAGAATCTTGTGGGCCATGCCTCGGCCCAAAACGACCCGCGATGAGTCCACCGCCACCACGAATGGCCCGTGGCCGCCGTTGTGGACCACCCGCACCTCGGCGCCGCGGCGCAGCCCCATCGCCAGCAGGCGGGTCCGGAGGCCCATTCCGGCCTCGACCCGCACCAGGCGCCCGCACTGGCCGTCGTCGAGCGCGGCCAGCGACACCGTGTCGTCTCTTCCACCGCCATCCGGAATCACGCCTTCGCCTTCCTCTTCCTGGCGCCATGCCGCCTGGCGCACCGCCTCTGGAACTTTCCGAAGGCCGCGGCCCAGGCGCCGTCGGCCTGGCTCTGACGCTCAATGAGATCAAGGAACCCCACGAACCGGTCAAGGACGTCGCCCTTGACGGCGTGCTCCATCTTGCATCCGACCGCCTCGGCCTCCTCTTCCGGGACGGCCAGCACCTCGTTCAGAAACCGCTTGAGAACCCGGTGTCGGCGGATCAATTCCCGGCCGGCGGCCTCGCCTTCCTCCGTCAGGGTGACGAACTGATACGGGCCGTAGTGGACCAGGCCGCGCTCGGCCAGGGCCTGGACGGCGCCGGTGACGGACGGCTTGCCCACGCCGAGCCTGTCGGCGATTTGCGTCATTCGCGCCACGCGGTCGCGGAGGACCAGAAGATAGACGGCCTCCAGATAATCCTGGAGGCTCTCGCTGAGCGGGCGGGTCGAACGGGCGCCGGCCATGGCCTTCTCTCCTTGCGGCGTCCGGGGTCCTCCCCCTCCGGCCGCTGATGTTCGGCGCGTTAATCATAGTTCGGCGTGCCGAACTTGTCAACTGCCTCCCCGGGAAAATTTCCGCGGCGCCGCGCGCAAAAAAACCCCGGCCGCAGGTGCGACCGGGGTTGGTTTTGAGGCTTGTCTTACGCCGTCAGGCGCTTGACGTTCTCGGCCTTCGGACCCTTCGGGCCCTTCGTGACGTCGAACTCGACCTCTTCGCCTTCGGCGAGCGTCTTGAATCCTTCACCCTGAATGGCAGTGTGATGAACGAAGACGTCCGTCCCGTTGTCCTGTTCAATGAAGCCAAAACCCTTTTGGTCATTGAACCACTTCACTTTTCCTTTCGCCACTGGTGCTACTCCTTCGATCTTCCCGGCACGCGTTCCAAAGGTTCTAAGCCGGGAAGCCCCAACAGAACCTATGGCTTTGAGCCGCCACTCGGCGGTCCATCCCCCGCTGCCGGCCACCTATCCACAGGCCGGCCCCGCAACGGGGGTTTTACAGCATTAGATACTACGTACCTCATCTGCCCGTGTCAACAGGAAAAACGGCAAGATTGGCAAGATGAATGCCGGGGCCTCACTGCGACAGCATCGCCAGGTGGCCCCAGTAGCCCAGGCAGGCCGTCATAAGCCAGATAGCACATGCTGCAACAAGGCAGGCCGCCGTCAGCCACCGGAGGGACTTCCGGGCCGGTGCAAGAATAATCGCCAGGGAGAGCGGCCCCGCCAGGCCGGTCAGCACGAACCCTGTTGCCGTCAGGAGCGGCTCGTTCGACAGGTTCCGCAAATAGATACACACGCCCAGGTACATCGCGACGGCACCGGCCAGGCAGGCGTAGATCGTCACCGGCAGGAGGCTCCAGTTCCGCGAGACCGACAGGGCGGCGCCGAGGAACAGTATCCCCAGGAGGACCGACGTCTCGCCGTAGGCCGCGTTGGCCCACCGCAGGTTGTGTTCGCCGAACTGAGTGATCGGCCAGGTGAGGACCATGTAAAACCCGCCGACCAGGGCCACCAGCCCCGTCATGGCGAAGGCCGGCGACCACGACTTCTCGTCGGGACCCCCGAATCCACGCACGAAGAACCAGGCCAGAATCAGTAGCCCTGCTGCCATGTTGACGAGCATCAGCGTGAGGTAATCAATGAACATGGTCTGTCCCTCCTGATGGAAACCTTGCAGCAGACTTGCCTGTTCGTTCCCCCGATTATAGTATATCGCCGCAGCGGCATCAGGAGATTTCCACATGACCGGCCGACCGGCGGACCATGGCAACCCTATTTGGTTGACGGGCGTCGCGGAGGAGGAGGACGGTCGGATTCCGTACCCACGTGCGGCTGCTCGACGGCGGCCGAAACCGTCAGGTCCTTCAGCACGAGCACCCCGCGTTCGTCCACGACCAGGGTGACCTGGACGCTTCGCGCGACCCACGACTCGCCCGCCGCAGACTCCGCCTCGGCCTTCAGGAGCATCCGGACCTCGCCGGTCATCTTCACGATGTCGTGGGCCGGGCCCGACATGACGATCGTGTGGCTGTCCCAGGTGGTTCGTTCGTCCACGACCTTGCCGGCCACGCCCGCCTGGCGCTTGACTTCTTCGTAGGGGAACCGGTCCCGCCGCCCGTCGCTCAAGTGCCACGACGGGAACGTCGTGTTAAGGTCGTTCAGGAGTTTGCGAGCGAGGGCCCCGGAGGAAAGGTTGCGGTCGGCGCTCGTTTCGGAGATCAGTTTCCACGTCCCCGCCGGCGACTCCAGGAGCGCCCAGGAAGCCTTGATCGGTTCGGAGGCCGCGTCGCGGCCGGAACGGTCGGCCGTCCCGGGAACCGACACGGTGCCCTCGATGATGCAGATGTGTCCGCGCCAGGACCGCTCTTCGCCGTTCGGGAGGCTCGCGGGCCGATCGTAGGCGTCGGCCATCGCCGCCTTGCGGACGGCCACGCGGATCTCGCCGCCGGCGGCGCGGCCGACCAGGTCGCGGAGGTGTTCCAGTTGCTCAACGCGCGTCCCGAATCCGCCCATGAAGTCGCGGGCCAGCACGCCCGACATGGCCAGGAAACGGCCCTTGGCCGCTGACCGCCAGTAGGCGTCCAGGACCTCGCGCGGCCCCTGCGGCACCTGGTCCAGGCCGGAGATCGTGACGGGGGACCCGGCGCCGGTGGCCGGCGCCTCAGAGCCCCGCGTTGCATCGCCGCCCGCCTGCTGCACGCGGGCCAGGCTCAGGCTTTGCGGAAACGCTGCGGCCAAGTCGGCGGCCGCCTCGCGAGCCCGGGCGGCCTGCCCTGCCGCCCGGCAAACGGTGAAAAGCGCCCCGAAAACCTCGTCCTGGGCGGCCATGTCGGGATGCCGCTCCAGGATCGCATCGCAGAGGCACGCGGCCAGGTTCATCTCGCGGATGTCGGCAGCGTGGCGCGCGAGGAAGTTCGCCTTGATCCAGAGGGCGTAAGCCGCGTACGGGCCGCTCGGCGCGGCCGCGACGATCTTGTCCGCGAGCGGCAGGAGGCCGCGCACCGGCCACCCCTCGCCGGCGAGGGCGGCGGCCGCCTGGAGCGTCCACAGGACCCCGGCCGCCCGGTCTGCGGCCGATTCGGGTGCCGCAACCGTCACGATGATCGGCCTCTCCGCGTCCACGCCGTCCGTCCGCACGAGGTAGCGGCCCGGCTCCGGAAAGAGCCACTCGAGGGGGGCTTTCGGGATCTCCTTCGGCCGCCCGACCACGAGGAGCATGGTCCGCGTCAGCGTCCGTCCCGGATCAAGCCAGACCGCCTGGCGCTTGATGGGCGGCGGCGACCAGACCCAGAACGCGCGGGCTGCAACGCCTTCCTTCTCCACGCTGATCACGCCGAAACCTTCCTCGGCGACCTCTACCGCCTTCGGGCCGGTGTTCCTGAGCGCAACCTTGAGCGCGGCCGGGAGGCCCGGAGGAACCGTGACGACAAGGCCCGTGACCTTGCGTTCGATGGGCGATGCGGCCGCGGCCGGCGGTCCGCCTTTGACCTGCTTTGCGACAGCGGGCGCTCCGGGCACCGTTGCCACGGTCGCTCCCGCAGCAAGGCACACCGCCGCCAGGCCGATGAACAATGGGTATCGCATCAGTCAACCAATCCTTCAGTGCGTAACGCCGTCAACTGGGCGCGGCCAAACGTCTCGCACACACCGTTCTCTTGATCAATCTATGTCACTGACAGGTAGATCGTCTTCGTCTTCCGCCTCTTGGTAAACCTTTTCGATGTACTCAGCATCTTCATCCGTCATGGTCAGGCTTTGGTGATATTCGAGGGCTTCTGGGTCAGCTACATACTCAACTTCGCCGTGATGCTCTAAGACGATCTTCCTGATGGTTTCAATATCGGTTTTGTAAAACTCTTTTCGGGGTTTGATCTTATTGAGCCGATGCTTATGGAGCAACCTGTGTAAAGAATTTTCCAGCGAGGGCGCGTCATCACAAGAAATCATCATATGGACGTCGAATGGGAATGGCACTGAAGCGTCCCCGAGTTCCCTTACCCGATCAGTGGGCTCCAGCCGCCTCGTCATACCGATCTTGAAGGTGTTCTCGCCAAATGACCCGATGTTGGAAATAACGTAAATATAGCCGGCCTTGGTCATCTGAGCCCTGGAGATAGCTCGTTTGGAATTCTCCTCGGCCTCGGCCAATCTGACCTTGAGCCGTTCGACCTCCTCGCTGTGCTGGTCCTTGGCCTCAGCCAGGGCTTTTTCTAAGGCGGCTTGAATGGCGGCGCGTTCGCGTTCCAACTGCTTGAGTTCGCGATCAACCTCTCGTTGGAGTTTCTGTTCTTCGCGAATCTGTGCCTTGATTCGCGATTGTTCCTCGCGCTCCAGAGCGGCGCGAACCATCTTTTCAAACTCCACCTTCAAGTCTGCGAGCAGCGAGTCTTGCTCTTCTTGGGAAATCTCAAAACCAATGCCACGACAACGTTCAATAACATCCAGGAGACGCTGCTTGCAGGCCGCATAGTTGTTGGCAGACAAAGAAGAGCCGATCCACTTGACATTTTCCTTCAAATAGCGGCCACCTAACTCCTTGCCTTTCTCGTCAAGTGCCTGCTGTTTCTCATTTTGTTTTTCCCGATCCAGAATGAGTTTCCTTTGCTTGACATCGAGGTTACGCAAATCACGTTTGATAAGTGCGTTTTCAGCCTTCAATTCCTCGTAGGAAACAATTCTCGCTTCGAGCCGTTTTTGCTCGTCACTCAATTGTGCCTTTTGATCTTCCATCTCCCGCTGTTGGGCCTTCTGCGAAGCCTCCATCTCTGAATTAAACTTTACCCTTTGCTCTTCTATCTCCTGTTGCTGGACCTTCTGCGAAGCCTCTTGCTCTTCAAGTTCTTTCTCTTTGGCCTTCACGGCTTGGGCCGCTTCGTTGATCTTCACAACCTGAGAACGCATGGTTTCCTTCTGCTTATTGAGACGGCTCCTCAACTCCATAGTAGCCGCGAACATAAGGCCAGCGCCCGCTCCCAGTCCAGTGAAGAACATGATGACAACGTAGATCATAGGACGGTCCTCCGTAGGGCATCGCTTTCGGCCAACAGGATGACGAACAGGCTTGTCGTGTGGCACTTAGAGCAAACCGTGGGTTCGAGAAACGTGGCCTTGGCAGCCTCGGCAATCAGGCCGCAGGACGGGCACTTAGCCTTGACCAACTCATCCATTTTTGTGACAAAAGCCAGGCGGTAAGACCCGCCCACAGGGGTGCGCCGAAGCACCCCTATTGCATCCCATCCCTCAGCCACTGTCCGCCATAAATCCTGGTCCCCGCCGAGAATCCTGCGCAACTCGTCCTGCCGGGTTTCCGGGTTTTGCTCCAGATGGTTCCAAAGGCGGTGGCCGTTCCACATCCGAGCACGAGCCGCATCTAGTTTGTCATGCAAATCTTGTGAGGTGTCCCTTTCGATTCGTCGGAAGTTATTCAGCAGATTTCCCAACGCCTCGAGGTTCTGCAAGTCGAAAAGCAAGGGAGCGTACTTGAGGACTATCTCGATGGCCGAGATGCTTTCGAATGCCTTGTTCTGGTCTGCATAAAAGCCATATTTTTGCTCATACTGCATCATGCCGTCCACATGTTCCCAGGCGGCCACAGCCGCCTTGATGGCCGTGCGGTAATGTCCATTGCGTTCTGCTGACTTGGCTTTGCCCATCAGGGCATGGTATGATGCCTTATGATTTTCCATCTCTGTTTTCTTCATGGCCGCAGCGCCAACCCTTTCCCGCGATCCGGAGCACCAAACATAATCCCCCCTGTGCGTTACATGCCCCGATAGACATCTTTGCGATGGGCCACGCGAATAACGTACACTGTCAAGACCCGGTCCACTATTGTATATACGATACGATAATCGCCGACCCGAATCCGATAGGCGTCTTCGGACCCCGCGAGTTTGGAGGAACCAGCCGGCCGGGGTGTACGGGCCAGGCCGTCAATCGCCCGTGCGATGCGACGCCAGTAAGGATTTGGAATCCCGGCGAGCGCCTTTTCGGCCTGGGGTTTGACCTCGATGCGATAGGCCATTTTCTAAAGCCCCAAGGCCTTCTTGACCTCGGTCCAGGACTTCGTGGGTTCATCCCTGGCGGCCCTGATGGCGTCCAGGTCCAGGCGATCTTCCAGCCGCTCCAGAAGTTCCACGTCCTCGACGGGCACGAGGGCAAACAGCATCTTGCCGCGGCGTTCGACGACCAGCCGCTCCCCGCGAAGAGAAACGCGGTTCCCGAGGTCGGCCAGGTGCTCGCGGGCCTCGCTGATGGGTATTTTGGTCATCGCTTTCCTCCGATCTTACCGTCCGTACGGATTGTACGAATCAGAAGGTCGGGCGTCAAGTCAGTTCTCGCTCAGGCGCTCGTAGTAGCGCTTCAAATATTCCTCGTAGCCGCGAGGCATCGGCTTTTCGAGGGCGTCGAGGACGTCCTTGCGGACCTCGTCCGCGCGCTCGGCTACCTCGTGGTACGCCCGGTAGTCCGAGAACGTGCTCATGGCGAGGCGCGTCGCCTCCACAATGACGAACGATAAAACCCGATCAGGGCTTGATCGTTACCTTCGTTCCTCCGGCGACGACCATGTCGTAGAGTTCCTCGACGTCCTTTTGGTGCATGCGGATACATCCTTCGGAAACGTCGCGGCCGATGCTCGTCGGGTCAATCGTCCCGTGGATACCGTAGTGGTTGCCGATGTCAATCCAGCGCGTGCCAAGCGGGTTGTCGGGCGCTCCGGCCGCCTTGAACGCGGATGGCGACTTATGCTGGGGCTGGTACGGCGGGTTCTGCATCTTGTTCTTCACCACGAACGTTCCGTCGGGCGTCTTATTGTCGGCGCCGATCGCGATCGGATACGTGCGGAGGCAGACCTGGTCGAGCCAGGCCTGAAGTTCGTGGCGGCTCTTATAGATCTCGATGTTCACGGGCCCCTGGACGACCTTGAGCGTCTGGCCTTCCCGGATGACGTTCGCCGACGCCAGTTGGTTCAACTTCACCACCAGTTCGACGGGAATCAGGAACCGCCGGGCGATCCTGGCCACCGCATCGCCGCCGGCGACCGGGTACGTCTTCGAGTAAGGGTCTTCCGGCACCACCTGCCCGGACAACTGGCTTCGGTCGGCCAGGGCCGCCAGCCGCTCGCGGACGGCCTTGCCCTTGGGTCCCTCGACGCCCGCCCGGAGGGCTTCGCTGAGGCGGACCTGGGCCTGGATAATTCGCCCGGAGTCGGCCATGGCCAGGCCATCGTCGGCCGCGGCCTCGCCCGGACCGGCCGGCGGCACCGGCGCCATGCCCTGCCCCGCATCCGGCTGGCCGGCGACCGGCTGGACTGCAGCGGTATCGCTTGCGCCAGGAACGATTTTAGAGTCCGTCGTGGCATCGCCGCCCGGCTGATTGGCAGCCGCAACTTCGGCGGGCGGTTTGGCCGGCGTCGTCTTCGGCCACAGGGGGATCATCGCGACCACCGCTGCGGCGATCACCACGAAGACCACCCCCACTATCAAACCGATTCGTGCTCCCTTAGACATATCCGACTGACTCCTTTCCTGGGTGCATCCGCGGCCGGGCGCCGGCCTTCGGAATCTCATGCACTAACCGCCGCCATCGCCGCTCTTTCGGGCCGCAGGGGCGGGCTTCGGCCGAGGGCTGAACGAAAGCACCTCCGCGTCAGTCACGACCATCGAGACTGGCCGGTCGAATTGGGTAACCGGCACCTGGTCGAGCACCTGCTCGTGAAACGCCAGGGCGATCGACTGGGCCCTGAAATCCGGTCGGGCCAGGAACCGGTCGAAAAATCCGCCGCCTTTACCGAGCCGGTTCCCCGACCGGTCCACCGCCTGGCACGGCACAAGGGCCACGTCAATCTCGGACACATCAAGCGGCAGGGCGTCGGGCACCTGGAGGATTCCCAGCGGACCCGGCCGGACCGCCGGATGGGCCGCCACCCCCTCGACATCGGCCGGCTCGAGGGCGACGGCCACCATGTCGCGGCGCTCGAGCGGCCCGTTGGCGCCGCCGCTGCTCGACCAGGCCCTACGGCCGAGGTTGGGCGAACCTGCGCCCGCAGGGGAGGCTTTCGACGGCCGGCCCGCCTCGATCCGGGGAACGGCGACGCGCTTCCCTTCACGCCAGGCCCAGCCGATAATCGGCCACGTGTCAATCTCGGTCGGGAGCGAGAGGAACACCATGAGCGTCCTGGCCGCGCGAACCGCCGGCAGATTCGTCAGGCGCTGGGTGACCGCGACGCTGGCGGCGCGGCGTCGGCCGGGCATCAGCCTCGCCAGTGCTTCGTCCACCATGCGGCGCGTGCGAGCCTTGGCTATCGCAATCTCCTCGGAATTCATGGCTGTCCGATACCAACTGTAGCGGAACGAGCAGGACATGTCTAGAGTCTGCCGCCGCAACGCGGTCAGAGTCCGAAGAAGTTCGGCTCGCCGCCTGTCCCGCGAGGCATTGTGGGCGGGTTGGGCGTCGAAGGAGGCGGGATGACGGGCGGACGTTCGCCGGGCTCCGGCGGAGGCTTGACCGGCTCGGGACTGGGCGCCCGGGCCCATCCGAAAGGCTGGATGAAAATGGGGTGTTGCTCGCCGAGGTCAACCGGGCCGCCGACGAGGCCGGCCAGGTTGATCCAGTGGCCGTTGGGCGACTGGCCGTCTCCGACGGCCAGGAACGAGTCGGACCTGGCCGCCAGGACCTCCTTGCCGCCCTCCAACTCCAGGAGCGTGTACCGTCCGTCCGGCGTCTCCACCCATCCGCTGACCCGCGCGTAGAGGAGCGCGCCGCGCGGGTACGACAGGTCCGTCCTGGCGAGGTCCGCTTTCGCCTGGGCCGAGAGGGCCGCGCGATAGATCGGTCCGACCTTGTGCAGCGACTTCATCAGTTCCATGACGTTGTTGGACGCGGTCTCCTTGGCCTTGGCATCGGCGTCGGAGCCGTCCAGTCGCACCGCGCCTTCTATCATCTTCTGAAACATCCCATAGAGGCCGTCCTTGAAGACCAAGCCTTCGCCTTTGCAGGTGGGACAGGGTTCCGGGAGGGTCTGGGTGACCGACTGGCTGATGGCGCCGACGCGGGCGGTGCCGGTGACCCGCGAGACGAAGATCGAGCCGCGGCCGTTGCACTTGGGACATCGGCTGCGGTCGCGGATGGACCGGACGGCCAGGGCGAATTCCTGGGCGGTCGGCGGTTTGCCGGGAATCATCTGCACCGCCACGGGCCAGACCGCCTTCGGCAATTCCGCGAGCGGCTTGAGTCGAAGTTCGGCCGAAAGGAGCGCCCCGCGCAGAACGCTCGCCGGCACGACGAGCGGCCGGTTGGCGCCCGGCACCTTCAGAAGCACGCCCACCACCTCGGCCGACCGGTCGAGGATCGGCGATCCGGGGGCCGCATCCACGCGGCCGCTGTCGAAATCCAGGAACGTGAGGTCGCCGGCCGGGGCGGCGATCTTCAGCCGGGTCGCCAGAGCCGCCGCCTTCACGCCGTTGGTGATGCGGCCGCTCGTCACGTCGAGTTCCTCGGCCCATCGCCAGCCGACGACGGCGGCGTCGCTGCCGCCTGCCCCGACGGAGGTCGCCGACAGGTTCAGGCCCGGTTTGTCCGCGACCTCTTTTTCCACACGGATGACCGCCAGGCCGATGGCCGGGTCCGCCAACCCGAACTGGCGCGCGACGGCGGTCGTCCCGTCGCGGAACCGCAAGGTGGCCTGCCTGACGCCCGGCTGGGTCAGCGAGGCCAAGTCCGTTACGATGAACCGCCCCTCGCCCAGGAGGAACCCCGACGCGTAGGCGACCGGCAGACCGAGGGTGTTCTCGGCCGTCACGAGGCACACCTTCGACCCGGACGCGTCGCGAAGCGCGAGAAGGTCAAGCGGCTGGGCGGCGCACGGCTGCCCGGCGGCCAGGGCGACCAGTGCGCCCAGCGCCGCCGCGACGACCATCGCCTGCCGCAGGGTGTCCGTTTTCATGGTTCGGCGTCCGCCGCAGCCTGCCCGCCTAGGGCGGGTTCATTCCCCGAGGCCCGCTTCGCATCGCCCCCGGATGGCTTGAACGGGATCTCCCCTACAGGTTATTACGACTTCCGCGCTCAAACCGTGCCGCCAAGGTTAAAAATCGCAAAGCGTAACAATGTATTATCGGCTCCGAGGGGCTGTCCGAACAAAGACAAAACGGCCGGGACGGAAGTCCGGACGGCGCGCGATCAAGCGCTGGACGTAACCGCACCGGGCGGCTATAATGCCAACCCATCTGCCCAGAGCCAACGATCGGCGCGTCGAACGGGGTTGCCATGGGTCAATCTCCATCGGGCGATAGAGGCGCGAAGGCCAAGAGGGTCAACCTCAGGCGAATGACGGGCGTCTGGGCGCTCCTGGCGATTTCGATGACGGGGGTCGCGCTGGTGTGCTGGGCGGCGATGCCGAAGGGCCGCGACGACGCCCACGCCGGCCAGGTCTCGGCGGCGCCCCCGGACCTCCAGGAAATCGTCTGGCCGGCCGCCATGGCCTCCTCCCGCCAGTGGCAGTACATTGTCATCCATCATTCCGCCACGCCGGCCGGAACGCTGGAATCCATTGACCAGGGGCACCGCGACCGCGGATTCGAGAACGGCGCGGCGTACCATTTCATCATCTCGAACGGCCGGTCGCACGGCACGGCAGACGGCGCCATCACGCCGACGGCCCGCTGGATCGAGCAACTGGACGGCGCCCACACGAAGGTCGCAGGA
>Ga0172362_10005207_pt1 | contig 11273 bp, 9 predicted proteins | sample LakKivs1_kivu2a2_FD_114534 | JGI IMG/M metagenome (GOLD analysis project Ga0172362, IMG submission 114534) | Sediment microbial communities from Lake Kivu, Rwanda - Sediment s1_kivu2a2 | ecosystem: Environmental > Aquatic > Freshwater > Lake > Sediment | place: Rwanda: Western Province, Lake...
AGTACCGAACATTGCCGACATATATGTCAAAAATAGATTTAGGGATTCAGTCGAGAAGGCCAGAGTACGGATAGCCGAACATAATAGTGAACCCGAGTTCAAGATATTGCGGACATTCGTCAAAAGTGACGGCCTCAGAATCAATGGTGAGAAAACTCTAGGGATAGAGCGGACCTTGAAAGTCGCTTTGAAGAATCTTGAGATGCTCAGACCGCCACATTCCGTGCTAGGTCACGGTGATTCTCACTTGAAGAACATTCTGGCAAAAGGCAAGTCCATAAAATTCATTGACTGGGTTAATTCTAGCAGTTGCCAAGATCCTGCTTATGATCTGGGAAAATACATCCACTTTCTAATTCACTTCTATCCTCTACAATTACTGCAAGATGAAGAAATTGGACTCAAAGTGAATGACCTGAAGTTGGATTATGCCCTTGGTGCCCATGGGCCAGAAATGTCTTACGACATCAAGGCTTTTGTGCCAAGAGGTGTAGACGAACTTGTGAGAAGTGTTCCTAACAATCACTTCCTTTTTTCCTGCAAAATTCATGACCGTGGCGCGCCTGGAAGACTCCTACTAGCTGTTGCTGCAGCCACTATCGGTGGAATAAAGTACCTTCCTCCAAAGCTTTCATTAATCTGTCTCGGCGAGTCTTTGAAAACGCTTGATCGTTTACACGAAGTTGTACAGGCGAGGAAAGCCAACGATCTAGATGTATGTCTTAAAGCCTTAACAACCTAGCAAAGGAGGTGAAGCAATTGTTGTCTGTACACCAAAACCAGAGAAGTATCAAAACAAGCCGATATGGAGAGTACTATGATGTAACTGAGATTTTGGAGGAAGAGTTGGAAAAGAGCGGATTCAAAACTGGGATTCTTTGTCTGAACTGCCAACACACAACAGCCGCAATAACAATGCAAGAACCAGATCCAACAGTCCAAAAAGACGGTGTAGAAGTTTTGAATAAGATTGTTCCCGTCCAACAAGACTATCACCATAACTATGAGGGTAACATAAATGGAGCAGCTCACCAAAAGCAAATGCTAATCGGCAGCTCAATTTCTGTGCCAGTGACAGAAGGAGAACTGGCGTTGGGAACGTGGCAAAGAGTGTTTCTAGTCGAACTATTTCAACCGATGACACGAAAGATCTTGATAACAATCATAGGTGAATGAAATGGATAGAATAAAGGTGATAGCCCTAGATCTAGTAGGCACATTGATCCCGATCAAAGATTGGAATCCTCTTCATAGAGCACATCTCCGAGTGTTAACAGTACATCTAGCCAAGACAGTGCTCAACAAGAGCAACGAGGAAGTTAGGAAAATTCTTGCAAAGGAAAGAGAGGTTTTGAGCAAAAAACTCAAGCGCGACCCTACATTATTGGAAACATTCTCAAGCCTCGGAGTCAGGAAAAAGACTTTCTACTACATAATTGATAACGTGGACCCAAGCAAATATCTTAAAGCTAATAGGAAGGTAGCAGAAGCAGTTCTGAGATTGAAGAGTGATTACGTTCTAAGCATCGTAACTGATACCAGCCGAAAAACTACTGAAAGAGCATTAAAGGCCTATGGAATCAGGCTTGATTGTTTCCATGTGATTGTTTGTGGCGATGACGTTGCAAAGATCAAGCCTGATAAAGAAGCTTTTCGGGTACTCCTGAAGAAAGTAGAGTGCAAACCTCAGGATATTCTGTTCATCGGAGACAGAGAAGACATTGACCTCGACCCTGCAAAGGAGCTTGGCATGAAAACTGCCCTCATTGAAGAAGGGCATTCCAGTGTTGATATGCTAATCAATTCCTTGTTACATTTTGTCGAGTTTGTGCAGCTATTTAGCGTACGTCATGGCGCATGCTAATGCAATATAGTTGAATACTGAACGCTTACAGTATCGCGAAAGAACTGGCAAACGTAAACAGAAAAATAACTTTGCAACGACCAGAATTGCCGGTGGGCATTTTGAATGGCGTCTTTTCGCGCCAATGTATATCAATTGTGCAGGACCCCCGAACAAAGTTAGCGTTTGCGGGAGATATCTCCACTCGTCGCGGGTTCAAACCCGACCCTCGACATGACGTACGCGAACTAATGAGTACAAAGTTGTCCATTGCCCGAACGACTTGACAGTTTTAAACGACAGTATAAACCTAACCCCCCGCATTATCTTCGCTAGGTTAAATTCGCTCAATTTTCGCTCGCTTTGAGCGTAGAACGATATAAAATCGACTTCGGAAAGTAGGTAGCTTTTCATTTCACCTGAGGATTTAAAACTGTCATTCCTAGGAAAGTAGAAACAAAAATAATCAATCAGAATTCAGAAATGGGCTTCTACGGACTTGAACCTAAATAAGAGTGGGCCGAGCACGCGCTCACTAAAGCAAAACTTGCTGAATCGCCACTATTTCCACAAATATTCGTTAAATTGAGCTTTATTTAGTGAAATAGGCTTTTTGGTTGGGTTAGGTCGCTTAAGTTAGAGCCCACGTTTGAACCCTTAAGGGATTCGACTCTCAATTCTCCTCCCTAAGAGGAAAAATGGACGAATTCTTGTATCCTGATCTTCAAATAACCTCTGGCTCTTGGACGATGCAAGAGAGGGAGGAGAATAAGTAAAGGAATTGGAAGAGGAGTCTCTAATTGATTGATTTTCTTGCTTCTTTAAACCAACTCTCTAAAACTTGTGCAATAAATGCATCGAAATAGTCGTCTCTATTAACTGCTTTCTTTTTCTCTCTGTTCGCTATTTCAGCAAGAAGTTCCAATACACCTTTTGTGATTTCATCTTTTGATGACACCCATCTCACCTCCCTTGCTTTTTTGTTCTGCAACAATCTCTTTGTCAACTCGGGGAGAAACTTAACTGAAGTCAACAGAGGCTCTGAATGTATTGTTCGGTGTCACTTCAACTGAGAAACTTCTTGCAGTATTGGCAATTATGATTCCTATGAATATGCCAATTATCAAGCACCCAAGAATCAATCCGACGCCACTACTCAACCTCATTCACCTCCCAACAGTTCTGCTATTGCCGCCGCCCCGATCAGCAACAACAAGAAGCCCACAAACGCACCCAAAGCAGTATTTGCATTGGCTCTTTGCTGCCTCAAATCTTGCAGAAAACTAGCAACGACTTTCTCTATTAAGGCACTTCTATTAGGGGCAGCCCCTCGTCCTACAAGTGCGTCAATCTCGTTGAGATAGTCTCGTCTTATCGAGATTAGCACTTTCTCCCTGTTTGTTTCTTCACTCATGGTTATCCACCATATTGCTGTTAGATATCTAAATATATCTGTTAGACTTCTCGTATATATTCTTTTTGGAAAAGGCTCTCTCTATAAGCTCAAACAAGATATAAGAAAAGAAAATCGAAGTTCTCGAAAAGGTAGAATCTCTCCCAACTCTTCAAGTTTTTGTTTAAGCTCTTCTAAATGAGCTTTAGTATTCGATTTATAAGGTTCTTTTTCTTCTCCAAATTTACCCTTCCAGAATTCGACTTGTTCTTTAAGAGCGTCTATTTTAGCTTATTTTTGGTTTGTTTCTGTTTGAATCTTAAGTTTTTAATTTCCTTCTGTTCACGAGCACTCATTGAATAGCGATTGCAAAGCTCATTGCAGAGAGCGCCTCACCATGCTTCTCAATTAATACGTTGAAACGACCAAAGAACGCTCTTACCAAATCGCAAGGCGTAGCGTTGGTTTTCTTGAAAAAATTCCTCGCCTAATCGTTTTCCCATCTTCCTGTCCGCCTAAGTAAACAAGCTGAGTTTATTGCTTAAATTCTTCGAGTTTTTTCATGCCCTTTCTGTGCCTAAATTCCTCAACCGCAGCATCGTAAGCCTTTTCTTTGGAGCGCTTCTCCAAGTAATCTTTTTTAAACTTTTCATAATCTCTACGACCATATGAAATTTCAAATTCCATCCGTGGTATTTCATCTTCTTCGTTGATTCTCCTGAACAATCCGACGCCAATCGCTGAGTCTATGATTCGCCTGGTTTCATCTTCAAGTTGTGAGTCATCAAGCTCTGTTGGACTGAACGCTTGCTTGCAGAGATTGTAGACTTCTGAATATCCAAACCATCTCTGGTTTGGTGGTTGCTTGTCCAAACGACTAAACAATTGCTGTCCAAGATATTCGAGCTTTGCAAACATGTGTGAAGTAGGCATTATTGGCAGGCTTCTAAGGGCACCCATTCTCGTTGAAACTGTCTTCAACAATGTTTGCCGCAGGTCTTCGTCCGAGTGCATTCTTCCAGCAGATTGTTCAGAATATACATCCTCGTCTATCTTCAGCATTTGGATTAATCCAGGAACAACGTGATAGGCCCACAAGCAAAGACCTGCGTTCTTGGAGATCACCGCATCTTTCAGTTCGTTTGTATAGTAGGCAAACGAAAGGATGACAAACTCTATCTTTGCTATCTTGTATCCGATGAAAAGTTCGAGCTTCTGCTTGTTTGACAAGGCTTGATTCGCAGCCTGCACTGTTTCATCTATTGCACTGCCTATTCCCCTTTCCGAAATCGATGATTTAGCTTCGATCAGAATTGCAGATTGACTTGATTCATTATACAGCATTAGGTCAAAATTCTTGATTCCAACGGTATAAAGAGGATCTACCAATACCACCCTGTATCCAGTTGCCTTGTTTATTTCCGTGGTCTTAGTAAAGAGGTTATAGCAGAGGTTAACCAGCTCAAGATGCTCATTGTCTCTTACGATTTCCTCATTCAATACTTGCTTTAGCTCTTTAGTCTTCTTCTCATAGATTTCCTCAAGCTCATGTCTTTCTTCAGAACTCAGCGCATCCTTGAAACTATTGAAACTCTCCATGCTGCTCCCTCTACTCGAAAACCTCGCATACAGCGTTTGGATCAAAATTCTCTACTATAACCTGATAGAAGCGGAGAAATGAATCAAAGGTTACCTCCTGCAAAGGCGCAATAACCATTCTTTCAGCATTCGCATCAACAGTAAAGATTGTATTCTTCAGACGGTCTGCGACCATTCCGCTTAGTCGAAGAGAACCTTGAGCCAAGACATGGTTAAATACGTCGAAATCACTTTCTTGAAGAATCTCGATGAGACTTTCGCCTTCCTTGAGGTCGAGAGGAGAGCTGAATTTAATTCGCCATGGTTGGAGTTTCGGAAACAGGAGTATCTTTCTCTGTGTCTCGATAGGTATCAGTTTGAAATCTGCTGACTCAACTGTTTTTTTTGCTAACAGAGTATCCTTCATCGCAAAATCGACAATCTCCATGAGGAATCTTCTAGCATTGCTTTCCCCCTTTGCCACAGTCAGCTGTCCGACATTGTGGATCTGATATATAGCAAAGTCTGGAATCTCAAAATGTATGCTTCTTGGCGAAACGCCGTAAGCATGTTTCAGTTCTTCAAGAACGTTCTTTCCGTCCTTACCACTATACTCTATTGTTCTTTCATACTCGGGCCTAATCTCACTCTTTAGCGTAGACTGTCTCCTTCTTCGAGCCGAAAAATACCTTATGAAGGTGCCTGGGTTTGCATCAAGAAGCATTCTTTCTATCTTCAGCAGTGTCGAGGGGCTTATGAACGCATAATACAGACCAGGGTTTTTCTCAACAATTCTGTCCAGAGTCTGGGAAACGTCGAATTTTGATGCGTTAGTAAAGCACATCAGCAAACGCGTTTCGCGATGCAAAAATGCGAAAAAGGTGACAGCAACCAACCTGCTTGTTTCAACGTCTCGATAGTGTGCTACAAGCTTCTTCATATCGCCGAGTTCTTTCACCTCGACACCATTCGATGCCAACAGACTGATTAGAGAAGGAACACCAATTGACTCAGCTTTCCAATCTCCCTCATTGGAAATATAGCAAACCACTCTTAATCGCTCGCCAGGTTCGACTCCGGTCTCTACAAGTTCATTGATAAAACTCTCGAAAGTGTGTTCACGTTCAGAGATACGCATAGAGAACCACTTTTAAGCTGTCAACAATATATTCCGCTTCCAACCTTATAGTTTATGCGTTTCCCTTACAAGACCCTAAGAAGACCCTGCTTAAAACGACTACCTTGCATGTTCGCACCCACTGTTCAAAATAGCGGCACCTGGAATGTTCAAGCTTCTGGAATATTAGAACACAAACAGGTTTAAGTCCCAGCATCTCATGTCCAAACGTTTGGTTGAACCTATCACTAAGTGGAGACATCACTCAATCTTCCTCTTTTTTAAGGACTCGACTTCTTCCACCCCTTGACAAATATTGGAGCGTGCCATGCAGAAAAAGTCAAATAGGAGTTTCTATAGTAACGCACAGCTGGAGAGTTTGCAATATGAAATGCCCTATGTGCGGAAAGGAAGCTCAAGACACATCAAAGGAGTGGGATTTTTCAAGGTATCACGTCAAGCTTTTTAAATGCGAAAAATGCAGCAAAACCTTCAAAGCCTACTATGAAAAAGGAAAGCTCAGCTACACTATTCCGAAATCAAAGTAAGCAGCGATTGCCACTGCGTCATAGACTGTCAATGGTATGTTGCAGCACTTACAACAGAAAATATGTCTGCATTGTTCCTAAACTTCTGAAAAAGATCAAGATTCAATGTGCCATTAGGATAGTTGGTTTTTTCTTGGATCATAAGAAGTTCTACTAGTACAAGAAGAAACTCGACGCTATACTCCCCATATGGATTGAGTCCAGCAAACTGAGCAATATGGTTTAGTGAAAAAATCTGAAGGCTGGGCGGAAAAGTTGTTGCTGGCATGACTTTCAAGATTATGTTGTTTATAATGTGGTCGATGAGGCTCGCTGCCAATGAAGGGTTCCCACTTGACTTCAAGTACAAATCAATGATTACGTGAATATGCTTTGGCGTTCTGGCCCTCTTGCCTGGCTCAAGGTATCTAACCTTGAAATCGAGTTGGGACTTTTTGCCTTTTTCCACAAATATCTGAACTGCCTGCGCAGTTCTGTGGATCAAGTGACGCATTGACATGCTCTCTTGCTTTAATATATAAATCTACATAAAAAGCTATCAGAAGCTAATGCCACAATTTCATGATGCTTCTAAGGTCTGCAATGTCGTCTTCTCGCTTTAACGCTGCACACGTTATTCTCAAAAATCATTTATGATGGAACTGACACTTTATAGAACTAAGTGAACATGTATGATCGTTCTCGAGAGGCGTTCTCTAATCGATTTTTTGACGGGGCGTGTGACAAGGAACCACGGGGACATTAGATTCTTAGTTATTCTTCCTCATGACATTGCCATCAGAAATTTTTCTTATGCTATTATGAGACAAGGGTTCTCACCAACGATTTTAAAATTAGTGACTTTTGATGATTTAGCTGAACAAATCCTCGACCCAAACAAGCAGCTTGGCCTGCGAATCTTGGACAAACAAACCTTGGGTCAAATGATGGTCAAAACCTTAGGAGAAGCCACTTCAAGCCCTTTGAAAGACCTTCAGCTGATTCCTTTTGAAAATCCTGAAACCCAAGAGGTCTTAGTTGATGAGTTCGAGGAATACCTAAGAGGCACAGACGCGGGATCGCTGGGATCTTTCCTGACTGATATTGCTAACCACCTAACTGACCCCTTTGCCTCCAAGTCCTCTACTCGCATCCTAGAAGCTTTTAGGATATTAGAAGAAACAATTCTGCCAAAGATGAACAACTTGGGGACTTCAGTCTTCCTTTCCCGTGCTCATTACTTAAGAAAAGCCAGAGAAATGCTGGAGTTGAGTTGGCCATCAGTTTTGGAAGTTGAAGAGGTTTTGATTTCAGACATTTCTGTGCTTGATGCAACTATCTTGAGATTTGTGGCTTCAATCGCAGAAATCGGCGAAAAGCGAAATGCCTCATTCAAAGTTCGGATATTTCAAGGAAGTGGCACGTACCCCCAACTTAAAAATCGATTAACAAGCGCTGGTCTCAAGTTCCAAGAGGAAAAAAGTGAGGTCTCCGATTTTTCGTCGAGTGAACCCTTAAAGGATTTTTACGGAAAGAGTTCCTTAGAGTTTGTAGCAGCACCCGAAAGAAGAAGAGAAGTTGAGGCAGCAGCAAAGAAAATCCATGAACTTCTTCTTCAAGGGACTCATCCGTCTGACATTTTGTTAGTGGCAAGAGACTCAGGCAAGTACCTCAGTCTCATATCTGAGGTCTTTCCAGCGTTTGGCTTAGCGTACTTTGTTCAAACACGCCGACCATATGCACATCTCTCCCCATACAGATTTGTGAAAGCTACCCTTGACTTAATCTTGGCTGCGCATCGAAACGATGTGAAGTGGCACGAAATAACAGACCCCATTCGGTTAGGGTTTTGCTTACCTGGAGGGCAAAGAGGCTGGCCGATTGAATCAAAACAATTCGTATACCTGGAGGAATCCTTATCCAGAATGCAGCATAGAATGAACGGCTCGATTTCGTTACAGAACTGGAAAGGCCGCGTGCTCGCCGAACTTCGTTGGGAATATCCTAAGCAGTTGCTTGTGAAATTCCTAGATTGGATTCAGAACCAACTTGACAATCCTCCAAAAGAGCACAGAGACGTTCGCCACTTGGTTTCAACCATTCTAGGAACCTACATGTTTCAGCAAAGTCCTTGGAGTCGCAAGTCCTTTTCGCCACGTGTGCAGAATCAAGAAAGATTTAACGTAGTTGGGCTGCACCCAACCTACTTCGCAACAAGGATAAGAAATGATCTAGCTGAACTGGAAAACTACATTCAGGACTGCATCAACGGATTGGGGCAGCATCTAAGCTGGGAACTTATCACTAGGGCATTTGGAGAAGTCTTCGGAACGAAAACCTATGGATTGCCCAATCAAGACTTATCGTCAGTCAAGGTTGCAGACGCAGGCAACGCTCAGTTTCTCAAGGCCAAGCATCTATTTCTCATGGGCTTAAGAGCAGACGAGTTTCCACGGCAATGTCCCAAAGGTATATTCCTTCCAGATCGGCTGCGCGAAGCTCTCGATGAGCCCAAACAACCAGAAGCCGCGTTCCTATATCTACGAAGCCGCTCAAGCGATTATGCAAATGAATTCGATTTCCTAGAAACTGTGCTTCGGACAGCTCCCGAAACCATTTGGTGTTCCATGCCATACCTTGATGAAAGGGGTCATGTTTGTGAATGGTCCTCATTCTTTGACGATTTCAGTTCCGGAGAAAAGCAAGAAAATCGGATTCGTCCGGATGATTGGCTCCCAGCTGCAACACAGAACAAGTGGGGAGAAACAGCGAAGAAGTATCCTCCTTGGATTCGACAAAGGCTCTACAGTTATCATGCGCATAGAAAATTCCCCAGTGCAGAGCCGTTCATAGACAAAGCAGGAGCTGAAGAACTCTCATCGACGCTGGATCCTGAATTCTATAGCACTCAACTGAAGGACAGAATTCAAAGATATCTGACGCCTCCAAATGTGATTGAAGTCTTCAGCGACGAACCTTGGTTCGACAAATGCTCATTGCAAAACATTATTGGTCCCCCTTTCAGGACACACGAAATGGACCTTCACGCAACCTGTCCATTTCAGTGGTATTTCTGGCACTTCCTTTTCCTATGGGACGGTACCGGAGTTGATAGGGATATGATTCCCATTTACTTCAAAAGCCCGCATTGGCGATATGGCAGGCTTCCCAAAAGGCTTTCTTACGTTCACCCTTCGAATAGAACCAATGAAAGGATCAAAGAGATAATAGAAAAAAGACTTCCAAAGCGACAAGAATCGCTTCTACAATTTCCTGACGAAAATGCCCTTAGAGGTCACCTAGCCACCTTCCTGTCAGAATTTGAACAGATTCAATTTGGCACTACCTCAACTGATGAGTTGTCTCTAGTGAAACAAGAAAAGAAAGACAACATAACAAGGCAATGGAGCTGGAACTCAGGTAATACAACCGTTGAAGCGGGACAACTTGAAAAGGTTCAAGTTGTGTTGCCTCCTCACCGTGTTGACGAGCTCCAAAACAGCAAACTAATTTTGGCTTATGTTAATTTCAGCGGACAATTAGGAAACGGGAAAATAGGACTTTTCTACCCGAAAAAAGGTAGAAAAATGGATGTTGCCAATGATCCCCTGAGAGACTATCGACTACCCATCCTTCTGGTTCACTATGCAAAAGAGCAGCTTGCTGGTGTTATTTATGCCGAACTATTCAACGCTGAGAGAGTAGGCTACTACAACCGATCTTTGCTTGCAAAACATAAAGGTCCTCGCGGATACGAGGAGGAACTCAGAATGCCAATTGCAAATTTCGACGATAGTAGGAAGCAGGTTCTGGAACCACTTGAGTGGATGACAAGAATCTCTGAATTCCAAATCGCTATACTGCAACGGGCGAAGAAGATGTCTCCAAAACCCAACCTTCGCTTGGAAGCAACACCATGGCCCGATGTCTGTCAAAGATGCGTGTATAATGATCTATGTCAAATCCCTAGGGCGGTGGGTCTACAATGATTAGTCTGAAGAGGAACAAAAGCAACGAGCTAGAGGACGATCAGAAGTATGCAATGTCTTGTTACCTGAAGCCAGGAGGTCGGGTATGTGTTGATGCAGGCGCCGGCACTGGAAAAACCACTGTGTTAATAGAGACTTTAGCAGAAGCAATCCTCCAAGAACTCCAGAGAAAACCCGACAATTTCAATCCATTAGAAAGAATACTTGTGGTCTCCTTTGGAGTAGAGGCATCTAGGCAACTGAAGTCAAGACTAAAAGAACGTTTAAGAGACCATGAGTCTGCAGGAGGACAAGTATCTCTGAACATCTGGCGGTTTATTGAATCGGAGTCCCACATTCAGACCATTGATGCCTTTCTGCAGGCGCTTTTAAGGGAAATAGTTGCCGAGATTGGATTAAACCCTGCATTTGAGATACCAACTGGGCTTGAACAGGACCGCCTCGTAGATGACATTTTAGATAGGATTCGTCGTGGCAATTCAACGAGACCTAAGTGGCTTAGACTTGAAAGGGCATTTCCCGGTATGGACTTCTTGGAGTATGGCCCTGAAAATCTTCGAAATATGATATGGCTAACTTATCAGAAGACAAGAGAATTTTGCCTAGAACCAAAAGAAGTTAAAGATCAACTTGCTTCTGCTGTCAAGAAATTGATTCATAGAGAGTTGGAACCACCATTTACGATTGACGCCCTCAGTAATCTAGTGCAGCAATTATCCGATAACACATATGCCTTGAATTGCCCTGAAGACCAACAAGCCACGATGATTGCGCATGCTGAAGATGTCTACAAGAATAGTCTGCAACTTGCAGACGATTTTGGCGA
>Ga0172362_10005209_pt1 | contig 11269 bp, 7 predicted proteins | sample LakKivs1_kivu2a2_FD_114534 | JGI IMG/M metagenome (GOLD analysis project Ga0172362, IMG submission 114534) | Sediment microbial communities from Lake Kivu, Rwanda - Sediment s1_kivu2a2 | ecosystem: Environmental > Aquatic > Freshwater > Lake > Sediment | place: Rwanda: Western Province, Lake...
CGGATACTCGGGCATGTCGCAGTCGGTTGCGATCTACCGAATGAACGAAGCCCAACCTCGTCACAGAGACAAAACGGAGGTGCTGCCGGAATTCGCATTCTTTCACAGCCTCAGCGCCCCCAAACCCCCGGCATTTGGCGCTTGAGGCCAGCAGCATAATAGGAAGGAGAGCCCGTGCTTGTCCCAGGGGGCGCGCAGCACCTCCCCCATACTGCTGATCGAAGGGCCAGTGGCATGGTACGAAGATCCAGCGACCGGATGCGCCGCCGGATGGGTCCGACAGCGACGGCTCGCCAACGGTGGGCCTCGACGGTAGTTATGAATGCGCCGTGGGGAAAGATCAGGCTTGGCCCAGAAACAAGGGCTCCCAAATGCGATAGCTCGCGCCGGGGGTCCCGACTCCGGGGCGCAGGCCGGAATCTGGATCCGCCGGGCCGTCCGCCGGAACCGCCGGGCCTCCGCAGGCGCGTGAGAAGCCGATTTCACGTGGCCTGCGTGGGGGGCAACGCAGGGATCATCGTTAGGATGTCCCTGCCACTTCTGACGTGCGTTTCTGAGATGTGTAGAACAACGAGGGTCGAGCCCCTGGTTGTTACGTTCGTTTTCGCGCGGCTATGGTCATGCACCCCTCCGTCCATTCAGGCCAGGGGCAGCTTGACGCGAAATGTGGCTCCGAGGCCGAGCTCGCTTTCGACCTCGATCCGTCCGTCGTGGGCTTCGACGATCTGTTTGACCACGTACAACCCCAGTCCGCTGCCCTCTGCCAAGGTGCCGGCGGACCGGCCGCGTCCAAACGGCTGGAAAATCACCTTGAAATCCTCCTTGGAGATCCCTGCGCCCTGATCGCAGACGCTCAGCACCGCAAAGGGTTCCTTCCTTTCGACCCGTATGGTGACGGATGTGCCGGAGGGACTATACTTGAGGGCGTTCGAGATCAGGTTCGTGACAACTCGCTCCAGCCGGCCCGCATCGCCCAACACCGTGCAGGCCCCATGCAGATTGAGCACGATGTGATGATCCGTGACGGCGGCGGTCTGAGCCTGGACCAGTTGACGGACCAGCGCACACAAGTCGACCGCCACCTTTCGCACCACGAAGCTCCCGCTTACCACTTGGATGTCATCGGAGAGGTCCCGCACAATCGTCCGCAGACGCCTCGTCTCGTCGGTCACAGCATCGAGATAGGCGTCCCGCTTCTGCTCGTCGGCCGGGGACGCCCGCAGCAGGCGGATGGCCATTTCAATGGCAAACACGGGGTTCTTCAGATCGTGCACGACCATCGCCACGAACCGCAGTCTATCCTTCTCGCGGTTCGCTATGTCGTCCGCCATGTTGTTGAAGGTCTCGGCCAGCACGCCCAGCTCATCGGCATGGAGGACGGGCGCCCTGGCCGTGAAGTCGCCGTCTCCGAAAGCCCTGGCGGCCCGCGTCAAGGTCACGGTCGGATGGAGCACCCTGCGACCGATCACCCATGCGCCTGCGGCCAGCAGGCCGGCCGTGCCGACCAGAAGGCCGACCGCCCAGTGGCTCATCGAGGCGTACAGGCGATCGGAAACCCGCATCGATTCCTCCATCTGAGACTCGTTTTCCGCCTCGAATCGGCCCACCGCCTCGAGCAGCCGATAGACCGACTGTGTGTCCGCCTCGGTGGAGCTTGGGGACTTGGACAGTTCTTGCAGCATTGTCAGCCCTTGGCGAATCTCCGCCAGCGACGTCTGTTCTCCTGATGTGGTCCCATGAGTGTCCAGACTGGAGGCGGTCCGTTCAGCTTCGCGCAAGGCCGCATCGGCTCTCCGCTGATGATCATCCAGATGGGTGGCCTTCCAGAGCAAGTCTTCGCGCCGATGCGCAAAGATGGCCAGCTCCAGCTTTCGAGCCGCGTCCAGCGCTCTGACATCCGCGATCACGCGATGGGTCAGGTTTTCCAATCTCCGACTCGCCGTGAGCCATCCTGCGACAGGGATGGTCCATCCGAGGAGTATGCTGACCGCCCAGAGGGCCACCAGCATCCGTATTGTCAGAAACGGAGCGTGAATCGATAGGCGTCCTGCCTTCATGGCTTCATGCTGCTTCTACTTGCCGCTTTTGCACGACGTATCCCCCTCCTTTTCATAGGGGTACTACGTTCCAGACTGCTAATGGGGTCGAAAAATGCTCAGACGGAAATGAGCCAATCACGGCAGGAAGCGTGGGAGCCGATCCGGCAGAGCCCGATGACCATCCTGCACAAACCCGCGCCAAAGCAGGTCAGCACGATGCCCCGCCGGCACGTCGGATAGAGCTCCCCGGTCATTACGAAGGGCCTTGGTGTGCTACTTGCCAAGTTGCTTGACGAGTCCTTCCGTGTGCCGACTGACGGCGGGGATCTGAATCACCTGGCTGTTTGGACGCGAGGGCAGGCAGATCGTCAGCGTGTCTTTCGCCCAGGCAAGACGGCTGCCCGCAGGGAAGACCGGCACGATTTGCCCTTGGATCCAGGCATAGGTCATGTCGGCCGTGGCGAAATAGACAATCAGCCGGTCCTGATCCGCGACGACAGAGGTGATAGGCTCATGGATGGCAGCCAAAAGGACGGTAGCGACCTCGCTCTGAGCGTTGCCCGCAGCCTGGGCGGGGTCTGCGACCTTGACGATGTTGCCGCCCGAGGCCACCAGGCACCCGCCGCGAACGGCGCACAGGGCGCGCGGTCGATCCTCGGTGGTCAGCAGGGTCTGCATCTGCCCCTTGGTGCTGCCAGCCAGAGGGATGCGGATCAGGCGCGCGCCCTGGCCCCGGGCTGTGAGCACGTAAGCGAATTCCCGGTCGCACGCCAGCGCGAGGGCATCGTCCGGCAGACTATGCAGTGGGACCAGATAGCCGGCTACGCACGCGGACAACTCCCGTTGACGCAGGGCCAGCACGACGCCCTCCGAGGTCAATGCGATATCGCGGAGATCCCGGCAGGGATCGATCAGGAAGTCTTCCAGGCGATTGCGACCGGGCTCGTAGCGCATCACGGTGGTGGAGGTGGCCATGTAGAGCGAGCCGGAGCCGTCGGCGGCCATCGGGCCGGAAAGCTCAAGCTCTAATTCTCTGGCCTGTTGGGGAGTGATCTGTACGCGCGGGCCGCCCGTCTGGCAGCCGGTCGCCAAGAGCACGGCTGCGATCGGGAACATGCGTTTGAGGATGATTGTCTTCACTTGCCGAGCTCCTTCTTGCCTTTGCACAACGGACATCGGATCGGTTTACCCCGGCATTCGGGGCAGGCGATCTTGCCGGTCCCCCGGCACTTGCCACAGGCGATCTGGCCGTCGCCGCCGCAGCGCCCGCACGCGACCGTACCGCTGCCCCCGCAGCGGTGGCAGGTAACGTCGCCATCGCCGCCGCAGGCAGCGCACTCTCCGCCGTCGCCGCTGCCCCCGCAGGCACTACAGGTCTGGCTCTTGGGGACCTGGACCGTGTAGTATTCTGTTTCGTAGCCCCACTCCTCGTAGGGGTCGCCGTTCTCGTCGAAGCCGGCGCTGAGGAGCTTGCGCACCTGCCGGCTCTGGATCTCGGATTCGTAGACGGTTGTCTGTCCGCTGCCGCCGCAGGCCGAGCAGCGCAGCGTGCCGGACCCGCCGCAGCGGTTGCACGATTCCTCGCCGGTCTGTTGGCAGTTGGTGCAGATCAGCTCACCGCCGCCTTCGCACCGGGGGCACGGGAACTGGAGTTTGCCATTACACTGGGTGCACGTCACCGTCCGCGTGTTCCCGCACGTCCCGCAGTCCATCTCGCCCTTGGCGGAGCAGTAGGGACAGTCGACCGGACGTGTCAGCAGTGTGGCGACCTTGGCGGAGTAGCCGGCGATTGTCGAGGACAGGCTGCGTTTGCCCCGGGTGAAGCCCTGCACCTTGACCGGGGCCGAGACCTGGGCCTCGACGCCCACGGAAAACTCGGCCAGCTTGCTCCAGGCCTCGGGCGTCTTGATGAAGTCGTACCCGGCGGCCACGCTCAGCTCGTTCTGCGTGTTGTAGCCCAGGGCGCCCTTGACGTTGCAGATCTCGCCGGACAACTCCAGGCTGCCCTCGAGTCTGTCGCTATCGTCGCTTTCCTTCGACTTGCCCCAGGTGGAAGAATGGAACTGGTAGCTCCCGGTCGCCGACGCGGGTCCAGCCTCAAAGGCCGCCTGGAAATCGAGGGAATCGCCGACGAGCCACTTGTTGTCCGCCGCGGCATAGGCGATGCCTGCCTTGTAGGACGCGCCGATGAAGGACAGCGCCGTGGCCTCCGCCCCCACGCTGAACTCGGCAGAAGGCTTGCCCATCGAGAGGCTCAATTGCAGGTCTGTTGGAAGCGGCAGGGGGATATCAAGGCGGGTCATCGGGGGCTCGTCCACCGTCTGACTGGGCGGCAACGGCGGCGGCACCTTCAGCCGCTGATGGAACTGGCGCCATTGCTTGCGGGATAGTTCCTCACGCTCTTTGAGCATGGCCTCCTGCCAGGCGATGAACTTGCGGCTGGCTTCGTCCAGCTCCTTGGCGTGGGACCAGTCCGCCGGGACCGTGGCAGAATCCTCCTCGGCGCCGGTCTGGTTGCCGGCTCGACAGGGCGCCGAGGTTGTCCAAATCGCGAGAATTGCACAAATCAAGCACGCGATGATTACTCGCGAGCGTATCTGCAGCGATCTATTCACTGGGGTTGCCTCCTCAAAGGGACGGATAAGACAGGCTCTTGCCTGGCGATCTCAACGACGGGGTTTCGACTTCCCGACCCGACAGACCAGGAAGAGATCGAGACCATCGCCGACGACAGGGTTGAGCGAGCACTTGACCGCGCGTACCGCACCCGTCTGGGGCGGCAGGTTCACGAACTGGGACTGAGCCCGATTGCCAATAGGAGAGAGCAGTCCCTCGAAGCTGTTCGACGAGGCGGAGGTGGTCGCCTCGAAGCCGCCGGTGCTGCGGAACTCCAGCGCCAGCGGCCGGTTCGGATCGGCGTCCGCCAGACGTACTTCGAGATGGCCCCAGCGCTTCGTGTCGTGCAGCGTCATCCAGGTCGACGCGAGCCCGAACCAGCTTCCCTGCACGTGCGCCTGCGTCAGACCGAAATCCTTGAGCGCCGCCAAGACCTGCGGGTCGGTCTCGATTCGATCCGGCGTCCCCAGTTCCTCGGAAGTCAGGACCTTGACGCGGACGTCGAATGTCCGTCCGACGAGGGCGGAGGGGTCTGCCAGCACCTGGCCTTCCGGCCGGCTCGGCAATGGCTTGGGCATCCAACCGTGGCCGCCGAACAAGACCGCCGGCCGGCCCACCCAGTACATCCGGCCCCAGGGGGTCTCATAAAAATCGTTCAGACCGGCCGGTTCGGGCGCTTCCCTGCCATCGAAGAGCAGCTTGCCATGGTAACCCTCGCTCCGCGTGCCCCTCTGCTGGATCGAGTATTCATAAACCCAGGGCCCGGACTGGTGCGACCCGTCCGTAGACAGATCGAGTGGCGCAGCGACCGTGCGATTGTCTCCCGCTTGCGTGGCCGGTGCGTCCGGGACCGTGGTGCACGACGATACAAAGAGCAAGCCCATGCCCAAGCCGATTCGACTGACGAGGGTTAGACAGCGTACGCGAGGATGATGATCCGACATGGTGTCTCCCAACTTCTCCCAGAGGTGCAAACCAGAATGTTCTGTGTACCCATCTCCTTGTACGTGCAACGATACGCGGACAAGACCCTACTCATATCGGCATCTGACCCGCCGGAGAGCAATTATTCTGGAGGAGGCAGGGGATGGCGAAAAGCCCATGCGATTGCTATGCTTGAGGGCGATGATCGGCAGTAGATCCCAGGAACAGATAACCCTTTCGTTCGACCGCGGGACGCTCTTGCTGACCGGGCCGCAGCCGCGGGAGGTCCCAGCAGAACCGGAGGGCTCCGTATGGAAGTGGGATGCCCGCGTCGGGGCGTGGCGCTGCGCTGCGGTTCATTATGCGACGATCCGCATCGCATTAAGCCGGCGGTTCGGGGCGGGCTTCTGCGATGCCGTGCCGGCGCCGGTGCCGGTCGCGTGGCCGAAAATGGACCTGCCGCAACTGCGGGCGGAGCAGAAGGAAGCCGTGGCGGCGTGGGTGCGTGCGGGCCAGCGCGGGCAGATCATCATGCCCACCGGGACCGGTAAGACGGAAGTCGCCTTCGCCGCCATGGCCGAGACGCGCGTGGCGACGCTGGTCGTAGCGCCCGTGCGGGACCTGATGCATCAGTGGCATCGGCGCATTTTGAAGACGTTCGGTTACGACGCCGGGATCGTCGGCGATACGACCTTTGACATCCGCCCGGTTACCGTGACCACCTATGATAGCGCCTATATCCACATGGACAAGATGGGCGCGGGCTTCGGCCTGTTGATCTTCGACGAGGAGCACCATCTGCCCGGCCGATGCCGGCGCGAGGCCGCCATCCTCAGCGTCGCGCCGATGCGACTGGGACTCACGGCGACGCCCCAGCGATCGGACGGCCTGCACGCGGACCTCGATTGGCTCATCGGCCCGGTCGTCTACCATCTACGCTTCCAACACGTGCGGGGCTCGTCGCTCGCCGATTTCGATGTGATCCGTATCCCGGTGGCGCTGACCGACGTCGAGCAGGCGACGTATGACCAGTGCAGCCGGACCGTGCAGCACTTCATCATGGCCCGCCGCAAGGAACTGCCCGGCTACTCCTGGCAGGATCTGTGCAAAGAGACGGGCAAGGACCCACAGGCCCGCCACGCCCAAAAGGCCTACTACCTCAAACAGTCCATCGAGGACCGCGCCGCGGAGAAGCTCCGCGTCTTGGAAGACATCTTCCGTCTCCACTACGGCCAGCAGACCATCGTCTTTGCGGGCTCCAACGCGATGGCGATCGAGGTCTCGAAGCGGTTCCTCGTGCCGTGCATCCTGTCGCACACGCCCAAGCGCGAGCGCCTGGCCGTGCTCGACGGCTTCGCGCAGGGCCGGTTCACCGTGCTGGTCGCCAATCGTGTGCTCGACGAAGGCGTGGACGTCCCGGAGGCCAAGGTCGCGGTCGTCATCGGCGGACAGGCCTCGACGCGCCAGGCGACGCAGCGACTCGGGCGGGTCCTGCGCCGCTCGGGCGACGCCCGCGCTACGTTGTACGAAGTCGTCTGCGAGGACACCAAGGACGTCGAGCGGTCCCGCAAGAGACGCCGAACCGATGCTTACGAGCGAACAGTCCATCGTCGAGTATAGGGACGGCCGGGCCGTGCCCGACCGGCTCACGCAGCGCACGCATCGGCACTATCGCGACTACGCCGAGCGGATGCTCGCGGTCTACCGCGACGGCGCCGGCCGCCAGCGCCGCACGCTGCACAGGGAAATCGAGGCGATCTTCGCCGACGAGCCCGACTGCCCCGTCCGGCGTATCCAGGCCTTCTGCAAACTGCTCGACGACGCGAGCGTCTACCGGACCGACACCGCCGGGAGCGCCGCCAAACTCCGCCTGGAGGTCTTCGCCAGGGCCGCACGGTTCCACCCGCTCGTCCAGGAGCCCGACCGGCTCTTCGAGCACCAGGAAGCCCAGGCCAAGGCCGAACTCGCCCGCGAGCTGGGCGTCCCCTGGGACGAGATCGAGCGAACCCTCTACGCGGATGTCCTCGCCTTCCAGCAGCTCGAGAGTTTCCCGGGCTACGCGGACGCGGGCGCCTTCCTCTCTCGCTACAACGTCGCCCAGCTCCAGGCGGCCCTCTACCGCGCCGAGAGCATGACAATCACCGCCACCCGCGACCTCCAGACGATCGTCCGTTACGCCAAACTCGCCCGCCTGCTGCACACGATTGAGCGTGACGCGCATGCTACGTATCGGATTACCTTTTCCGGCCCGGCCTCGGTGCTGCACGAGACCCGGCGCTACGGCGTGAACTTCGCCCGCTTCCTACCGGCGCTGTTGGCCTGCCAAGGCTGGCAACTGACCGCGATTCTGCAAACACCCTGGAAATCCACCGCCCGGCTGATCCTCTCCGACGCGGATCGTTTCACGAGCCACCTGCCGCCGCCGGAGGAGTTCGACTCCGCTCTCGAAGAATCGTTCGCGAACAAGTTCGGTCCCGCCCGCGACGGCTGGCGTCTGATCCGTGAGGGCGACATCCTGCACGAGCACCAGGCGACCTTCGTCCCGGACTTCACCTTCCGTCACGAAGACGGCACGGCGGTCTTCCTGGAGATCGTCGGTTTCTGGACGCCCGAATACCTCGCCCACAAGCGCGAGACCCTCCGCCGCTTCCGCCGTCACCGCATCCTGCTGGCGGTCCCCCAAACCTCGCTCCGCGAAGGCGCCGAGCCCGCCGACAACATCGTGGTCTACAAAACCACCTTGAAGCTCGAACCGGTCCTGGCCGCCCTGGAGGCCGCACGGACCCGCCGCAGCGCCGAGGCGTAGGCTCGGATCGTCCCGCAGGTCGAATGGGAATCGCTTGTGGATGGATCTTCCGGACGGTAGCATGATGCCCGGTCACGATGAATCGCCTATCTGGAAAGGGACGGACGTGAAGACACATCACTCGGCAGTAGAGAGTCGGACGATGTTTCGCATAGTTCTGGGCCTTTGGCTGGCCTGCTCGATGTGGCCCTGGGTCGCGTCGGCCGTCGGGCAGGAATTCCGCCGCTTGTCGGTCCAGGAGTACCGGGACAAGATGAAGGCCGGCTGGATCGGTCAGATCATCGGCGTCTCCTGGGGCGGGCCGACCGAGGGCCGCTACCAGAAGATCATGCCGCTCGACAAGATGCCGCCGTTCACCGAGGACCTCGTCAACGACGCGTTCGGCCAGGACGACCTGTACGTGGAGATGACCTTCCTGCGGACTATGGAGGAGTACGGCTTCGATGTCCCCATCCGCCAGGCGGGCATCGACTTCGCGAACAGCGGCTACGCCCTTTGGGTGGCGAACGCCATGGGACGGCTGAACCTTCGCAACGGTATCGCGCCGCCGGATTCGAGCCACCCAAAATTCCATAATTGTGCCGGGGCGATCGACTACCAGATCGAGGCGGACTACTCCGGCCTGATCGCGCCGGGCATGCCGGACGTCGTCATCGCCCTGGGCGAAAAGTTCGGCCGGCTGATGAACTACGGCGACGGCGTCTACGCCGGCCAGTTCATGGGCGCGCTGTACGCGGAGGCCTTCTTCGAGACGGACGTCATGAAGCTCATCGAAGCGGGCCTGCGCGCCATTCCCAGCGAGTCTCTCTACGCCGGCATGGTCCGCGATATGATCCATTGGCATAAGGAGAACCCGACCGACTGGGAGAAGACCTGGGAACGGGCCGAGAGGAAATACAACCAGGACCGGAACTACAACATCAGCGCGCTCGACGTGAAGCGCGAGGGCGCCTGGGTCCTGATGGGCCTGCTCTACGGCCAGGGCGACCTGGACCAGACGATCATCATCTCGTGCCGATGCGGATTCGACAGCGACTGCAACCCCTCGTCCAGTGCGGGCATCCTGTTCACCACGCGCGGCACTGCGAACCTGCCCGACAAATACTACAAGAAGCTGGATGAGACGAGGATCTTCAGCCACACCGCCTATAACTTCCCGAGGCTACTCAATGTCTGCGAGAAACTGGCCCGCCAGGCGTTGACGCGGGTCGGCGGGCGGGTCGAGAAGAACGCCCATGGCGAAGAGGTTTTCGTGATTCCCGTCAAGGCGTCGACGCCGAGCAAATTCGAGGACCTGAAGAACCCCGGCCCGATCGCGGGCAGTACGTACACCAACGAGGAGATGGCCAAAATCCGCACCGTCGGACTGAAATGGGCCACTCGGTTCCTCGACGGCTGGACGCTCGCCAACGCCAATCTCAACGCCGGCTCGATGCTGTGGGAGTCTCAGGGCCGCGAGAAGGTGTTCGTCCTCGACGGCCTGGCCCGAGGCGCGACCGGTTACACCCTGGCGAAGACGGTGACTGTGCCGGAAGGCAAAGCCGTGGCCATGGAGTTCGCGGCGAATTGCGACCCGAAGACCGCCGGCTGGAAGATCGTCGTGCAGGCGGACGGCAAGGACCTGAGCTCCACAGTCGTGAACAAAGACACGATGTCCGCCGGCTGGACGCTGATCCGCGCGCCCCTGCCGCAAGGCGCAAACGGTCCACTGGCCATTGAAATTGCGATGGAGCCTGTGACGCCGCCGGCCGAAAGGCGCGGCCCGCCCGCTGTAAGCCTCACCGTTCCGCAACTCGTGAATCGCTGAAATACGTGGATGCGCAGAAGCGTGGATGCATTGAGAGCCTCTAACAGAATGAACATGACCGTGTCATGGCGAGCGAAGCGAAGCAATCTCCCACCTTGGGATTGCTTCGTCGCCCTCGGCGCGAAGCGCCGCTGTGCGTCGGGCCTCGCCACGACATTCCGGGGGGCATTCTGTTAGAGGCTCCTGAGGAAGAGGGCGGCGAGACTGCGTCGTCTCGGTGGTGGCCGCTGACCTGTCGCTCGTGACTCGCAGGGCACAGAATCCGCGGCATGAGGTACGGCCCTGCAACCGCCACAGGCGCGAACCATGCGAAGGGCGCAGCGCGGCCTCGCGTCACAGGACGCGATCTACAATGTAGCCGGCGCCGAGGAAGATGTCGACGCTAAGGGCCGCGACGAGGATCACCCAGCGGAGCCCGTGGAGGCGGAGCTTCATGTGCGTGAGGACGAAGATGATCCCGGTCGCCAGGGCGCCGAGGAGGTAGATCTTGGCGGCTTCGACGAAGAGCCGGCCGTAGCCGTCGCCCAGGCCGAGGAAGACCTGGAAGCATTTGGCCGCCAGGAGCAGGGCGACGATCGCCAGGGCGCCGAGCACGATCACCGCCGCGAGGATCCATCGGCGGTCGGCGAAGCCGGCCTCGATCAGGCCGTGCAGACCGACGCCGGCCAGGACCGCGCACCAGGCCATCGGGATGCTCAGCCACAGGATGGGACTGACGCCCAGCCAGGCGATTTGGCGCGTGTCCAGAAAAGACCTGCTGAATGCCGGCAGGAAGCCCGCCAGCAGGAGGATGAAGATGCTGTAGCGGCGGGCCTTGCCCATCATCGCGAATCCCAGGACCAGGGCCGCCATGGGGACATGGTACAGGCCGAGCAGGGCACTGCGGCGCGGGATCAGCGCCAGCGGGGCGACGAAGCCCACCAGGTCCGTCGGGCGAACATCCACGTGGAGTGGGGCGGCGAACAGTCGCTGTCCGGCGGCGAGGTGCGAGAACAGGACGATGGCCCCGAAGGGCACGAGCAGCAGCGGTACACTGAGCGCCTTGCCCAGCCTTTTCTCCAGGACTGCCGCCGGGAC
>Ga0172362_10005211_pt1 | contig 11267 bp, 8 predicted proteins | sample LakKivs1_kivu2a2_FD_114534 | JGI IMG/M metagenome (GOLD analysis project Ga0172362, IMG submission 114534) | Sediment microbial communities from Lake Kivu, Rwanda - Sediment s1_kivu2a2 | ecosystem: Environmental > Aquatic > Freshwater > Lake > Sediment | place: Rwanda: Western Province, Lake...
CCCGAGATCGAGGCCGCGCTCTACCGGGCATCGAGCCTCGCCCTCCAGCTCGGCGACTTCCCCGGCGCCGAGAAGCGGGCCAACGACTACCTCGTGAAGTACCCCAACGGCAAGCACACCGCCGACGCCGTCTGGCAGAAGGCCGAGAGCCTCCGCAAGCAGGGCAGGTACGACGAGATGGCGGCCGCGTTCGGCGCGTTCCTCAAGCTGCCGTCGGCCGGCGAGCGGCGTGCCCAGGCCCAGTACTGGGTGGCGCGGGCCGCCCAGGCCCGGGGCGACGCCCTCCGGTCCGAGGCCATGAAGCAGAACGATGCCGCGCGGATGGCGGACCTCTTCGGCCAGGCCGCGCGTGCCCTCGACGAGGCCGCCGGCGCCTCCCGCGAGTGCATCAAGCTCGGCGGCGAATTCGCCCAACTCGCCGCCGTGCGGCTGGCCGAAAGCCTCTACTCGGCCGGCGGCGTCTTCGACGACCAGGCCCGCAAAGCCACGGAAGCCGCTCAACGGCTGGACCGCGAAGGCAAGCGCAACGAAGCGGCCGAGGCATTCAAGCGGGCCGACGACTTCCAGAACCAGGCCAAGGCGAAGTTCCGCGAGGCCGCCGAGCAGTACTACAAGGTCATCGCGCAGGACCCGCGGCGCGTCGAGAATCCGCGGGCCATCGTCTGGACGGGCGCGTGGAACCAGGCGGCGGGCGACCGCGACAAGGCGGCGGCCGTCTTCCAGAAGCTGCTCGAAATCGACCCGGCCGGCCCCTACGGCGAGCGGGCGCTCTACCAGCTCGGGGCGCTACATGCCGAGCAGGCCCAGCCCGACTGGGCCAGGAGCCTGGAGTGCTTCCAGCGCCTCGTCGGCAAGTACCGCGAGGACCAGAAGAAGGACCCCAAGGCCCCGGCGCCGTTCCTGCACTACGCCCAGTACGGGATGGCCAAGGCCCTGCGCGCGCAAGGCAAGCTCGAGGAGTCGGCCCCGCTGCTCGAGGAGGTGGTGGCCAACATGCCCGACGGCGAGAGTCTCAACGCCAGCGCCCTCCTCCAGCTCGGCCACATCCAGTACGACCGGGGCTTCAAGGTGCAGGCGCGCGACTTCTTCGGCCGCGTGGGGCTGCTCTACGTGGACCCGCAGCTCACGCCCGAAGCCCTCTTCTGGGCCGGCAAGGCCACGGCCGAAAGCGGCGAGGTCATCGAGGGGGCCAAGCTCTGGGCGCTGCTGATCCGCAATTATCCGTCGACCGAATGGTCGGGCGTTGCCGAAAAGGAACTGAAGAACCGGGGCATCGTGAGAGACAGTGACGGCAACATCAAGGAATAGCCAGGTCAGGCACCGCCGCGGCGGCGCCGTCGTGGAGCGCCCGGGCCCGTTCGTCCCGACGGCCTGGCGCCGGCTCGCACTCCGCCGCCTCGCCGTGCCCCTGCTTGTCGCCGCTGCCGTCCACGCGGTGCTGGTCTTCTTTGCCGCGGTGCTGCCCATCACGGCCGGGATCGACTTCCGCGAGTTCCGCCGCGACATCGCGCGCCGCTTCAACATCCTCGACATCCAGCGCGTCAAGGAAACCGAGCTCGTCGCCAGCCGAAAGCAGAAGGTCGTCACCATCGACCCCGCCGAGATCGTCCGCACGCTCACGGAGATCCTCGACTCGCTCGACCTCGCCCGGCCGGCCGTGAGCCTAGCCTCAGCGTCTGACGCGGCGCCTGCGGGCCCGACCGAGACCGCAGCGGCGCCCGCCGACGCAGGCTTCGCCGCTCGCGGGCTGTCCGAGCAGGCCCTCGCCGCAGCCGGCCGCGCGAGCCTCTGTGCCGACCGCATCGCGACCGTGCGGAAGCCGCGGGCGATCGGCCCCCCCGCGGTGCTGGCGATCGCCGACAGGACCTTCGCCGCGGCGATCGAGGACCGCCCCACGCCCCCTCCGCCCGCGGAAGGGCCGGTCCTCATCGACGCGGAGGCGACGCCGCCAACATTCGCGGCCGCGCTCCTCGCCCCGCAGGATGCTCCCCTCGCGGCGCAGCCGGATTTCGCCCGCGAGCCGCTGCGGGCGCTCGGACCGGGCAGCCCGAAGATCGAGAATGCGATCGAGCTCGCCGCCGTGCCTGCCGCCGCGGCAAGCCCGGGCGACCCCTGCGTCTGCTTCAGCATCGCGCTCTCGCCGCGCGATCCGGGCCAGTTGCCGCCGATGCCGAAGGACGTGGTTTTCCTCGTCGACGTGACGTCCACCGTGCCCGACGCCAAGCTCGAACAGGTCCGGCAGGCCCTCAACCAGTACCTCCCGGGGCTGCGGCCGGACGACAGGTTCAACGTCTTCACCTTCGGTGCCGACGCCCAGCGCGTCTTCCCCGAATCCGTCGCGGCAAGCCCGGAGAACATCGCCAAGGCAGTCGCCGCGGTCGCGAAGCTTCCCAACGAGATGAAGGCGGACCTCGTCGGCGCGCTGCGGACGGTCTGCAAGTCCCTGCCGGGGTCGAACCGGCCGTCGAATGTCTTCGTGGTGCACGACTGCCGCAGCCAGCAGCCGGAGCGCGACGCGAGGAAGATCATCTCGTCGGTGCTGCCCGTGCTGCCGGACGCCGCGTGCATCTGCACCTTCGACGCAGGCCCGGGCGGCAACCGGTTCCTGCTGGAGTTCGCGGCGTGGGCGGGCCGGGGCGCGGCCGCCATCGCCCCGCAGATCGAGAACTCGGCGCAGGAACTCGTCCGGGTGGCCAGGGCCTTCGACAGCCCGCTGCTCGCCCCGGTGCGGGTGCTGGTCGCGGGGCCGCCGCCGGAGGCGCAGGCGGTGCGGCGGGTGCCGAACCTTTTTGCGGGTGAGCCGCTGGTGCTGCACGGGCCGGTCGCCGCCCCGGCCAGCGGCGATGGCAGCGGTTCGGTCGCGGTGCTGGTGGCGGGCTTCGGCCTCGCCGGCCCGCGGAGTGCCTATGCGAAGGTCGAGCTTGCCAAGCCCGACCCGGCACATCCGACCGATGCCAGCAAGAAGCTCATGCAGGACTGGGCGAGGGAGCGGATCCACGGGCTCGTGGCGCGGATGGCGCTGAAGGGCGACGACCAGGAGGCCGCACAGGAGATCAGGGACCTCGGCCAGCGGTTCGGCGTGCCCACGCCGTACCCCAACTGAGCCTGCCCCCGCAGGAGATCGAACGGATGAAGAGGATACTCACGCTGCTGCTGTCGCTCGTCCTCCCCGGCATCGGCCAGATCCTCTGCGGCTGGATCGCCGTGGGGTTGACGTTCTTTCTCTGCGAAGTCGTCCTCGTCAACGCTTTCATCATAATGACGTTCCACCTGGAGGAGGAGCCGACGTCGTGGCAGCTCCGCGTGCTCGTCGCCTGCTTCGCGGCCATGTGGCTGGGCTGCCAGGCGCACCTCGCATGGCTGCTGTTTGCCCGCGACACCCGCAAGCGGCACGAGCAAAAAGAACTGGCTTTTCGCGAGGGTTTGCGTTATTATGTACGTGATGAGCTGAACGATGCCGTCCGCCAGTTCCAGCGCGTGCTGCGGCTGGACAGGTTCGACTGCGACGCCCGCTTCTACCTCGGCGTGTGCTGCAGCCGGGCTGGCCGCTACTGCCGCGCCATCCGCCACCTGAGGAAGTGCTCGGAGCTGGACGACGACCGCAAGTGGGCGCTCGACGTCCAGGAGGAGTTGCGGAAGGCCAGGGAACTCCGGCGCCTGGGTCCCGGGCGTGCCCCGAAGCGCAAGCCCGCGCACGGCGCCGCCGGCTGACGTGCATCGTTCACGCCGTTGCCGCCGTTCGCCGCCGCGAGTTTCCCCGGGAGGCCGCGTGCCGAGAGTCCTGTTCCTCCTGACCGCAGCCTGTGTGCTGCTGATGAACACGCAGCACGGCCGGCGCATAGCATTCGGCAATCTCGCGGTCAACCTGGGCCTGGCAGACGTCCTCCTCTGGTCGGCGCTGGGGCTGTTCGCGATCTGGGTGCTGTGGAAGCGCCCGCGGCTCAAGCTGCCGCCCGCGGCGATGTTCGGCCTGCCCGCCGTCGCGCTGGCCGCGACAGTCGCCGTCGGCCGCTCCGGCCTGCCCGATGCCGCCAAGGAGCTGTTCCAGGTCGTCGAGTACTTCCTCGCCGGGCCGCTCCTCTTCATCAATCTCGCCGACACGCGCGAGAAGCTCCGCGGGTTCCTCTCGGTTTTCCTGCTGGCGGTGCCGCTGGTGGTGCTGTGGGGCATGGTCGACTACGCGATCAGGGACAACGCGTTCGCGGCGGGGGGCGCCTTCGGCAACGTCAACGTCCTGGGCACCTACCTCGCGCTGGTGCTGCCGGTGGTCTTCGGCATCGCCCTCTTCGACGACCTGAAGCCATGGCAGCGCGTGTCGATGATCGTGCCCGTCTTCGTCGGCGCGGCCATCACGCTGTCGGGCGGGGCGCTGCTGGCCCTGCTGGCGGCGCTGCTGCTGGTGCTGGGGCTGCGCAGCCCCAGGCTGCTGCCCGCGGGGCTGACGGTCCTGCTGCTGGCCGGCCTCGTGCTGCCGTCGCAGCTCCGGCCGAACCACAAGGACATCCTCCTCGGGTCGGTGGCGGTCTACCTCGACGACAACCACCTCCTTGGCGAGCGCACGATGATGGAGCGCGCCCGCAAGCTCGGCGAGCAGGAGCGGCACCTCGATGCCCGCCGCCTGCTCTACCAGCTCGACGAGGCGGGCGCGCTCGACGACGCCGGCCGGAAGCTCCTCGATGAGACCGAGCAGAAGCTCGCGGGGCGGCGCACGGCCGGCTATGCCCTCGCACAGCCGGTGGTGGCCGCCCGCTACAAGGGCTGGCAGGCCGCAATGCGGGCCGTCGTTGCGCGGCCTTGGGGCGTGGGGCCGGGCAAGTACCAGAAGACCGTCAGCCAGTTCTACGGCAGCATCCCGAAGCTGAACTACAACACGGACGAGCCCGAGGCGTTCAACATCGGCATCGACGAGCCCGACACGTTCAACCAGTTCCTGGTGACGGCGGTGGAGCTGGGCATCGCGGGCGTGCTGGCGCTGGCGTGGTTCTGGCTGTGGGGCCTGAGTGCCGCGGCCCGGCTCTTCGCGGCGGGCGGCTCGGGGCTGAGCCGGGGCGTCGCGGCCGGGGCGGCGGCGTCGCTGGCGGCATTCCCGGTCGTCGCCGTGTTCTCGGGCGTGCTGGTGCGGGGCGTCGCGCTGCCGCTCGTGTTCGTGATCTGCTGCGTCCACATCCTTGCTACACAGGAGAGACTGCCTCGATGATACGAGTTGGAATCGTGGGCTCAACGGGCCTCGCCGGCGAAGGCCTCATCCGCATCCTGCTGGGCCACCCGCAGGCAGAGCTCGCCTGCCTCTGCTCGGACCACGCCGCGGGCAAGAGCGTCAGCGACGAGATCCCCGGCCTCGCGAAGGAGATCCGCGCGACGCTGTGCCCGGCGGACGCCGACGCGCTGATCCGCGACACCGACGTGGTGTTCCTGGCGAAGAAGACGCCCGACTCGATGCGCCAGGTGCCGCGGCTGCTCGACGGCGGCGTGAAGGCCATCGACATCGGCGGCGAGTTCCGCCTCAAGGACGCCGCCGAATACAAGCGCTGGTACAAGAACGACCACGAGTGCCCGCAACTGCTGGCCGAGGCCGTCTACGGCCTGCCCGAATTCCACTGCGACGCCATCCGCAAGGCCCGCATCGCGGCCAACCCCGGCTGCTACCCGACGGCCGCAGTGCTGCCGCTGGCGCCGCTGCTGCTGCGCAAGCTGGTCGAGCCCGACGGCATCTGCATCGACGCCTACTCGGGCATCTCGGGGGCGGGCAAGACGTCGGGCTTCTCGTTCCTCGACTGCAACGAGAACATCAAGGCCTACAACGTGGTGGGCCACAAGCACACGCCGGAGATCGAGCAGGAGCTGAGCAGCGCGGCCGGCGTGCGCGTGACGGTGAGCTTCGTGCCGCACCTCGTGCCGCTGGAGCGCGGCATCCACACCACGATCTTCGCCCGGGCGAACGCGAAATCGGAATCGGCCCTCGCCGCGCTCAAGGAGTTCTACGCCGACGCACCCTTCGTGCGCGTCTTCGACGACCCTTCGCAGGTGACGCTGCTGAACGTGCGCTGCACCAACTACTGCGATCTCTCGGCCGCCCTTGACAAACGCGCCGGGAAGTTGATAATCGTGAGCGCCATCGACAACACGACGAAAGGAGCGGGGGGACAGGCCGTACAGAACATGAACCTCATGTTCGGGCTCGACCAGACCACCGGTCTCAAGCACCGGACCATCTGACCAGGAGCTTCCCAATGTCCGAGCGAATCAAGGAGTTCTGCGGGCTGTTCGGCATCTACGGGACTGCTGAGGCGGTCAAGCACACCTACTACAGCCTCTACGCCCTCCAGCACCGCGGCGAGGAAGGCGCCGGCATCGCCGTCAGCGACGGCGTCGCCATCAAGGAGCACAGCGGGATGGGCCAGGTGGGCGAAGTCTTCACGCCGAAGCAGTTCGACACCCTCACCGGCCACGCCGCCATCGGGCACGTGCGCTACTCCACCACCGGCTCCAGCAGCATCGCCAACGTCCAGCCGATCGTCGTGCGCTACTCCCGCGGCGAGATCGCCGTCGCCCACAACGGCAACCTCGTCAACGCCCACACGCTGCGCTCGAGGCTCGAATCGCGCGGCTCCATCTTCCGCACCACCACTGACAGCGAGATCATCCTCCACCTCCTGGCGGCGTCGTGCCAATCGGACTGGCTCGACGCCCTCGCCAACAGCCTCAACGAGATCAAGGGCGCTTACTCGCTGCTGTTCCTCACGCCCGAGGAGGTGGTGGCGGTGCGCGACCCCAACGGCTTCCGGCCTTTGATGATCGGCAAGCTGAGAGGGGCCTACTGCTTCGCCTCGGAGACGTGCGCCTTCGACCTCATCGGCGCGGAGACCGTCCGCGAGGTCGAGCCGGGCGAGATGGTCAGCATCAGCGAGGCCGGGCTGCGGTCGCGCCGCTACGCCCCCCCCACGCGCCACGCGCGCTGCATCTTCGAACTGATCTACTTCTCGCGTGCCGACAGCAGCATCTTCGGCGAGCACGTGCACCTGTTCCGTCAGCGGCTGGGGCAGTGGCTGGCTCGCGAGAACGCCGTCGACGCCGACGTTGTCGTCGCCGTGCCGCATTCGGCCACCTCCGCCGCCATCGGCTACCACCGCGAGAGCGGCATCCCGCTGGAGCAGGGGTTCATCGCGAACAACTACATGGGCCGCACGTTCATCCAGCCCTTCCAGGGCAAGCGCAACGAGTACGTCAATATCAAGCTCAACGCCGTGCCCGAGGTCCTAAAGGGCAAGCGCGTGGTTGTCGTGGACGACTCGATCGTCCGCGGCACCACCACGGCCTCGAAGATGCGGCTGCTCAGGATGGCGGGCGCCAAGGAGATCCACCTCCGGATCAGTTGCCCGCCGCACCGCTTCCCGTGCTTCTACGGGATCGACTTCGCCTCGCGGGAGGAGCTGATCGCCAACCGCGTGCCGCCGGAGAAGCTGGCCGATTTCTTCGGCGTCGAGAGCGTGGGCTACCTCAGCATCGAGGGCCTCAAGGCCTGCGCCCAGTGCGAGCCCGAAGGCTTCTGCCTCGCCTGCTTCAACGGCAAATACCCCGTGCCCGTCAACGAGGGCACCTGCAAGCTGAGCCTCGAGATGAACCACCGCCAGCGGATCGTCCCGCAGCCCGGGCCGGGGGCCGTGCCCGCCGCCGCCCAGCACGGCGCCGCACCCTGAGAAGCCGCACCGGAGAGCGCACCTCTTGCCACAGCCCGCCGACGCAGCCCGGAAGAGAGCCGAGATCGGCAACATCGACAGCGGCGCCGACGGCCTCGCCGCGGCGATCCGGCAGCACCTGCGCCAGACCTACGGCCCCAACGTCGTCGAGAACCCCGCCGGCCGCGCCGGGCTGTTAGCCCTCAGGCCCGACAGCCTCTTCGCGAAGGACCGCACCCGCACGCTCCTCGTGGGCGCCGCCAGGGGCCTTGGGGCGAAGCTCAGGATCGCGTTCATGATGAACAGGCACGGCACGGTCGGCGTCGACCTCGTCGCCCTGAACGTCAACGACCTCGCCTGCGTCGGGGCCGAGCCGCTCTTCTTCCTCGCCTGCATCTCCGGCGGCACGCTGGAGCCCGCCGCGACCGCGGAGGTCGTGAAGGGCATCGCCGCGGGCTGCCGCGAGAGCGGCTGCTCCCTCCTCGGGAGCGACACGGCCGAGGTGCCCGGTCTCTGCCCGCCCGGTCAGTACGCCCTCGCAGGCGCCGCCGTGGGCGTGGTCGACCGCCGCCGCCGGATCGACGGCTCGCACATTCTGCCCGGCGACAGGATCATTGGGCTGGCCTCGTCCGGCCTGCACGCCGACGGCTACGAGCTTGTTCGCTCGGTCTTCTTCGACCGCGCGATGTGGAAGGCGAACCGCTACGTCGACGAGCTTGGCTGCACGCTCGGCGAGGAGCTGCTCCGGCCGACGCTCGCCTACTCCATCGCGGTCAGGAGCGTCCTCAGGGTCTACCGCGTGAAGCACATGGTCCGCGGCATCGCCCATATCGCGGGCGGCGGCTTCGCGGCCTGCATCCCGCCCGTGCTGCCGCCCGGCTGCGGGGCGCGGATCGTCCGCGGCACATGGCCCGTGCCGCCCATCTTCACGCTCGTGCAGAAGCTGGGCAACATCGGCGGCCGCGAGGAGATGCACCGCGCGTTCAACATGGGCATCGGTATGATTCTTGTCGTGTCGCCGCTGGTGGCCGAGATTGTGATCAGGCGCCTCGAGGGACAGGGCCGGCCCGCCTGGCTCATCGGCGAGATCGTCAAGGGCGACCGCAACGTGACCATCACCTGAACGAGGATCCTGAGAGCCGCCCCTTGCGGGGCTTCCCTGTGTTCGCCGCTGTTCCCAGGGTTTCGCTTCGCTACACCCTGGGCTAACCAATAGCCGCCCCCGTTCGGGGGCTTCGGGAACACGGGCATGAGGGCCGCCAGCCGAATGATCATCAAGATCTGCGGGCTCACCACCATCGGCGACGCCCTCGCCGCAGCCGAGGCCGGGGCCGACATGATCGGGCTGAACTTCTACATCCGCAGCCCGCGATTCGTGAGCACAGAGACCGCCTCGAAGATCGCCGCCGCCTTGCCCGGCCGCATCTGCAAGGTCGGGCTGTTCGTGGAGGAGCCCGCCAGGAGGGTCCGCAAGATCGCCGAGTTGCTCGGCCTCGATGCCGTTCAGCTCCACGGCAGCTACCCCCGAGGCATTGCCGGCAAGCTGCCCCGGTTCACGCTGATCCGCGCCTTCCACGTGGCCGCCGAGGAGGATTTGGACCAGCTCGAGACGGCCGAGGCCGATTACTTCCTGCTCGACGGCCTCGCGGCCGGGTTGCACGGGGGCACGGGCCGGCGCTGCGACTGGAGCCTGGCGTCGAAGGCGAAGGACTACGGCAGGATCATCCTCGCCGGCGGCCTCACGCCCGGCAACGTGGCGGAGGCCGTGCGCGAGGTGCGGCCCGACGGCGTGGACGTGGCCAGCGGCGTGGAGTCGGCCCCCGGCCGCAAGGACATCGAGCTGATGAGGCGTTTCGTGGAAGCCGCGCGGGCGGCGGCGGGCTGAAAGGTGCGGATCAGGGGGAGGCGAGGTTCACAGAATCAGGTAAGGCGTTTCAGTTCCCGCTCGACTCATCCCTTGACGGCCTTTATGGAGTCCCTTCCGGACCTATCTCTGCGTCCGAAACGCACCCGGGGTGGATTTGCGTTGAAATCGGCCGATGCTGAGAATATAATCGGTTGCTGCGTTTCCTGAAGGATGCCGCGCCCACATCGCTGCGCCGCGATCGCGGTGTTGTTGCGTGGCTGCACCGCCCGGTCGCGCCGACTGCGGCCAGGGGCGTCTGTTCGGACACTGAATTGTTCCGCAGCGGCGGACGGCGGTCGCCGATCGGGTTCCTCCCGCCTGCCGATCCCGGCCGGGCCACTCGGCGCCCCGCTCGGCGGATCGGCTAACGGGACCGCCTGCCTTCGCGGATTGTTGCCGGTTTCACCAAGGCCGCCCAGACACAGTCAGAAGGAGTTCACACCCATGCGCAAGGAGTACCTGCTCGCACCCGGGCCCACCCAGGTCCCGCCGGAGGTCCTGCTGGAGATGGCCAAGCCGGTGGCCCACCACCGCACGGCCTCCTACCGCAAGCTGCACGAGGAAGTCCTCCAGGACCTCAAGACCGTCTTCCGGACGAAGAGCGACGTCTACATCTGCTGCGCTTCGGGTACCGGTGCGATGGAATCGGCGGTGGCCAACGTGGTGGGACCCGGCGACAAGGCGCTCGTTGTGCAGGGCGGCAAGTTCGGCGAGCGGTGGGCCAAAATGTGCACCGCCTTCGGCGCCAAGCCCACCATCATCGACGTCGAGTGGGGCAAAGCCGTGGCCCCCGAGGCCATCCGCAAGGTCCTCAAGGCCGACCCCGACATCGCGGCCGTCTACACGCAACTGTGCGAGACCTCCACGGGCGTCGTCAACAACCTCAAGGCCATCGGGTCGATCGTGAAGGAAACCAACGCGCTGCTGGTCTGCGACGGCATCTCGGCCGTCGGGGCGATTCCCATGGAGACGGATGACTGGGGCGTCGACATGCTCATCGTCGGCTCGCAGAAGGCACTCATGCTGCCGCCCGGGCTCTCGTTCATCACCGTGAGCCCCAAGGCATGGAAACGCGTGGACGCCCGCAAGCTGCCGGTGTTCTATTTCGACCTCAAGCTCGCGCGCAAAAACATCGTCACGTTCGACAACCCCTGGACGCCCGCCGTCACGCTGATCTTCGGCCTCAAGAAGTCGCTGGAGCTCATCAAGAGCCGCGGCATGGAGCAAATCTGGAAGGATCACGCCCGGCTGGCCGCCGCCACGCGGGCCGGGGCGAAGGCGATCGGGCTGGAAATCTACGCCAGCGCCCCGTCCGACAGCGTCACGGCCATCAAGCTGCCGGCCAACATCGACGGCGAGGCCCTGGTCAAGAAGATGCGCCTCGAGCACGGCATCACCATCGCAGGCGGGCAGGACCAGCTTAAGGGCAAGATCTGCCGGATCAGCCACATGGGATACGTGGGCGACTACGACGTGGTGATCGCCATCGCATCGCTCGAGATGGTGCTGGCGCAGATGGGCTACAAGTTCCAGCTCGGCGCGGGCGTGGGCGCGGCCGAGAAGGTGCTGGTGGGACAGGCCTGACCACGGCGGCCATCCCGCTTACTGGGTAGCCCGAAATACATGCTACGCAATGCATGAAAACCGGACCGGCGCTGTAGGGGCGGGGCACCGTCCCCGCCCTC
>Ga0172362_10005215_pt1 | contig 11261 bp, 11 predicted proteins | sample LakKivs1_kivu2a2_FD_114534 | JGI IMG/M metagenome (GOLD analysis project Ga0172362, IMG submission 114534) | Sediment microbial communities from Lake Kivu, Rwanda - Sediment s1_kivu2a2 | ecosystem: Environmental > Aquatic > Freshwater > Lake > Sediment | place: Rwanda: Western Province, Lake...
ACCAGATGAGAGTTGCCAGTTCTGCCAATGCCCATCTTTTTATTTCCTCGCCTTTTAGGGGCAAAGAAACCGAGAGTTGGTTTACAAAATTATTTATGACCCATCCGCCAATCGAAGAAAGGATTGCCGCTTTAAGAGGAATGCAGATATAATTTTAAAAAAGGAGAGGTGCGCCGAATGGCAAGGCACACGCCTGGAAAGCGTGAACTCCGCAAGGGGTTTGCGGGTTCGAGTCCCGCCCTCTCCGCCAGATGTCCAATTTCGAACTTTACTAATTATAGGTAAATATGACGGCTGCAAAAAAGAAAATTTTAGATAGCGTCAAAGAAAAACCTTATTTTTCTAAGGATAATTTTGTCTTATATCAAAACGACTGCTTGAAAATTTTGGAACAACTAACAGATAATTCTATTGACATGATCTTTGCCGATCCGCCTTATTTTTTGTCGTCAGGTAGTTTTACTTGCCAAAACGGAAAAATGGTCAGCGTCAAAAAGGGAGATTGGGATTTGAGCAATGGCTTAAAAAAAGATTTTGAATTTCATCTGGAATGGACAAAGGCATGCCACAGAGTTTTAAAGCCGGGCGGAACGATTTGGATTTCGGGAACCTATCATTCTATTTATCAGTGTGGACTTGCGTTGCAAACTAACAAATTTCACATCTTAAATGACATTGTTTGGTTTAAACCTAATGCCTCACCCAATTTGAGTTGTCGTTTTTTTACAGCCAGCCACGAAACACTTATTTGGGCAAGAAAAGATAAAACAGGAAAGCATAAATTTAACTATGAATTAATGAAAAACAGCAGTTGGCCTGAAGATTTTATTAAAAAACCAAATTTACAGATGAGAAGCGTCTGGGCGATTTACCCGCCAAAAAAGGAAGAAAAAACTTTTGGTAAACATCCTACTCAAAAACCGATAGATTTGTTAGTTAGAATTGTTTTGGCCAGTACAGATGAAAATGATATTGTTTTAGATCCTTTTACTGGTTCATCAACTACCGGTTTGGCTTGTGTTTTAAATAACAGAAAGTTTATTGGTATTGATACGGAAAAAAAATATTTAGATTTATCAATAAAGAGGTTTGATGAATTAGTTAGAAAACAAAAAAGTAAACTAAAATTTTAAAATAATTTATGCAACAAGAAAGATTAAAGCAGTTTATGTGTTTTAAAAAAGATGGTCAAATAAAAACGCCTTTATTTGTAGCTGAAATAAATGGCAGCTTTATAGTCGCCGCATACCAAGGCAATCTAAGTAAATATGATATTTTAATTAAATATAGACAGAAACATAACGAAGATTGGAGTAGGATTAGAACTCCAAAGCATATTCATTGGGCAGTAGATATTTTGATTAAAATGCATTTTGAGAGCAAAAAAACCAAAGATTTTTTAGATTTTTTGATTAAAATTTGGGGAAATACAGCGCCATTTAAAAATGAGCATGAAAGAAAAGAATTTTTAAATATAGAAGGGCTTATTGAAGCTAATAAACAAGAAATTAAACAATATGAAGAATTAAGCCGAAGAGGAGAATACAGTATTAAATTTCTTGTTTTGCTCGCACGACTTTTAATGGCTCAAGAAAAAACCAATCTAGAGACAGCTTATATGTTTAAAAGACTACTTGATGCCTTGAAGTCGGGTGAGGATATTTTCAAGATTGTTTCTATCGCTACGCATAGATAATATTTTAACTGATTTTAAAGTTTTTTGATGGGCCCTAAAATTTCAGTAAAATTATAAAAAGAAATATCAAATAATCATGGCTATTCATCCAAATACGCAATCAATGCTTTATGAGTCTTTGCCAGAAATGCTTTTAGTTGCCAAATATTGTATAGAATTCAGAAAAGATGGAAATACTTGGCCATCTCAAGGATGTTACGGATATCCTGCTGCGCTTTTATTATTATCAATCGTAGATAGCATAGGCTCCTATGTTGAACAAGGAAGTATAGATAATCGATTCAAAATTCTTAATAATGATGACTATTATGGTTTAAATATAACTCATGATGAAATAGTAAAATTACGCAAAAGTTATCGTGATTTACTTTCTCACAATACTGTTTTAGCAACTAATGTAGGTTTGAAAATTGGCACAGAAAACAGTTCTGTTATTGAGAAACAAAATAATAGATATTGGCTCAACTTAGTTCCTTTCTATGGCGTTAGCATAAAGGCAGTTAATTCTTTGCTTAATAATCCCGGCATTTTAAAGAATAATCAAACGATTTTGAATATTGAGAAAAAGAGTTAATAAGCAGTATTTATTTAAAATAAATTTAGGAGCTTCAAACCATTCAGGATTAACTTTATAAATTTTCCTTAATTTCCGAACAAACGGGTCAATTTAAGACAATTTTAGTTCGAAATTCGAGATAATCCCCTCCGCCACTTAATAATTAAAAATCGTGAATATTCAAATTTTAATAAAAGTCCCTAATAGAAAATAGAAAAAGCGAAAAAAGCTTTTTTATGTTTTTTAATTTTTTTAAAAAGAAAATAGCTAAAATAAAAATCTGGAAAGAAATCCAGGCCTTAAAAGACCGAAAGGGATTTTTAAAAGCTGGCTTGCCGAGATTCAACCGGCTTTTTGGCAGAGATGCTTTGATTTCCGCTTGGCAGTTATTAAATTATAATCCGGGCATCTGCAAAGCTACTCTGGAAATTTTATCCCAGCTTCAGGGAAAAGTTATTAATGATGAAAGAGAAGAAGAGCCGGGAAAAATTATTCATGAGACAGACATTAAAGGGAAAAAACTTTATTACGGCTCAATAGACTCAACACCGCTTTTTCTGATTTTATTTTCTTTTTATTTCAAAAAAACCAACGACACTCGTTTTTTAAATAATCACTGGGAGAATATTTTGAGGGCTTTAAACTGGATGGAAGAATATGGCGATAAAGACAAAGATTTTTTTCTGGAATATCAGAGAAAAAGCTCAAAAGGCCTTTTTCATCAGGGTTGGAAAGATGGTTTCGACGACCATTTAAAAATTGAACCACCGGTAGCTCTTGTTGAAGTTCAAGGATATCAATACTTGGCTTTAATGGAAATTTCCGAATTGGCCGAAAGGTTGAAAAAAGATTTTGAGCTGGCAGAAAAACTAAAAGAAAGAGCCAAGATTTTAAAAGAAAAATTTAATCAAAAATTTTGGATTGAAGATTGCGATTTAAATAACAGCGTTTTACAATTAAAACCCTGTTTTAAAAAATATTTTGCCTTAGCCCTGAATGGGAAAAAAGAAAAGAAAAAAACTGTTTCTTCAAATCCCGGCCATTTACTTTTTACCGAAATTATTGATGAAGAAAAAATCGATTGGGTGGTTAAAAAACTTTTCGGACCCGAACTTTTTACTCCTTTTGGCGTCAGAACACATTCTTCAAAAGAGCCGGACTTTAATCCTCGTTCTTATCATTTGGGTTCGGTCTGGCCTCATGACAATTGGATAATCGCTCAAGGATTAAAAAAATTAGGATTTAAAAAAGAATACAATCTAATTAAAAACGCCGTGTTAGCGGCTTATCAAAAATTAGGTTTTTTGCCGGAATTCTACGGCGTCATCGATGGAAAAATAACCCTGGAAATGGAGCAAGAACCCTGCCATCCCCAAGCTTGGTCTTCTAGTGCTCTTTTTGATTTCCTTCAAGAATGAAAAACGAATTTTATAACCTAATAAGTTTTTCAAAACTTAAGCAGTTCTCTAAGAGACGCAGATAAAATCTTCTTCTAGTTTTAAAAACGCTATTATTTTCTTTCGCTTTTTTAAATCGCGATTCTCTTAAGACAAGATAGAAAACTACCACCTTAAAAAGTGGCTTAAACTTTGCTAATTCATTTGAATTTAGATTTCTCAAGAAATTTTTCATCAATTCTTTTCTAAAAGAATTTTTTTTATTCCAAAGATTAACAAAAAGATAAGCAATGTCATAGGCAAAGTTATTCATTCGTGATAGTTCCCAATCAATAATCAAAATCTCTTTATTTTTAATTAAAACATTTCCTGGCTCCAAATCGCCGTGCGAAAGATATTTATTTTCTTTAGAGAGCAAGGAAAAATTTTCATTTAAAAACTTTATCATTTCCAAATAAATTTTTTTATTTAGGTCGCTCCTGTAGTATTTTTGGATACTTAGATATCTTTTGAAATCAAATTTTTTTATTTCTGGAAAAAATTTAGAGGAGTTTTTAAAATTGCAAAAATCAAAAGGGGTAATTTTTTTGCAACTTCTGATGATTCCGTTCCTTTATTTGATAGAGGAAGAGCTTTTGGGTATTTTCTGACGAGCCATTCGAAGTCTTTCTCAATTCCATAATCAAGAAGTTTTAGTGTAAATTTTTTAATTTTCGGCCCGGCTTTATTTACGGCCGCTAAGAATTTAATTTCATTTTGCATTTTTTCTTTCGCATCCAAATTATCGTGCAGGCGAGCAAAAAACATTATTTCCTTTCCTCTTATTCTGCCGGAAGAAGAATATCGATGTTTTGATAATTTATATTTTTTTAAAAATTGAGCGGGTGTGATATCGGGTTTTATATTTAATTCTTGGATTTTCCCCTCAATTTTATTTTGAATATTATTAATAAGCTGGTTGCTCATTGTAGTAATTTTGTGTAAGCTTTTTCATATTCCTTTACCATTCTTTCAATGGAAAATCTTTCCTCAATCCATTTTCGGCAATCTTTTCTATTAATTGTTTCTATCTCTTTGATGGCATCTAAAAATTCCTCGAAATTTATTTTGCCGTTCTTTTGGGGCGGTATAACAAAACCAGTTTTTTTGTTTCTTACGACTTCGTTTATCGAGCCACGATTAAAAGCTACTACCGGCGTTCCACAAGCCATTGCCTCAACCAAAGTCAAGCCGAAAGGTTCTTCCCATTGAAGAGGAAAGATATATGCTCTGGCTCTGCCGATTAATTGATACATTTCTTTTTGAGGAAGGAATCCTTTGTAAATCACTTTTTTCCCATCGATTTCTGGCAAGATTTCTTTTTTCCAATAATTTTCTTCGCCCCGGCTGCCCATAAGTAGTAACGGTAATTTTATTCTTTTGGCAATAATAATAGCTTCTTTTACGCCTTTTGAGGGATGAATTCTACCCGTAAAAACCAAATAATTATCCGACTTAGGGACAAAAGGGATTTTCTTTAAATCCAGTCCGTGATAAATTGTAGCCGCATAATTTAAATCAGGAAGGGGTTTCCTTTGAGAATCAGAAATTGAAACATAATGTTGAGTATTTTTAAAATAGCTTAAAATTCTATTTCTCAGCCCCAGAAGAGGACTGTGCAATGTTGAAAGAGTAGGCGTTTTTACCAAAGGGGCAAAAAAAGTTGTGGCAATGTCAAAATGACTATGAATGATATTAAAATTTTTAGCCATTTGGTAGGCTTTGGAAATCAATAAGAACTCATAAGGTTCATGAAAGCGTGAAGATCCCATTCCTTTGCCTTCAGGGGTGTATAAAGCTGGAATAAAACTTATTTTTTTATCTTGGCTGGTAGCTATTTTTGTTACGCTGATTAGTTTTGCCTTGGTTTCTGAATCTCCGGAAGCAAAGAGAGTAACCTCGTGCCCCCTTTTTACCAGTTCGTTTGTCAGGATAGAAACAATTCTTTCTGGCGCTCCTGAACACATTGGCGGAACATCTTTTGGCCGAGGGGGAATTCTTATAAAATTAGAAGATAACATCGCGATTTTTAATTTCTTCATAGTTTTTAATGACTTAAAATCTTAAAATATAATTTTTCATAATCATTGGTCATTCTTTGATGATTGAAATATTTTTCCACTCTTTCTCGGCAGTCTTCTCTGTTTATTTTTTCAATTTCTTTTATTTTCTTTGCCATTTCAGCAATGTTTTTTACTATAAAACCCGTCTTTCCATTTTTGATTACTTCTTTTGCTGAACCTCTATTAAAAACAATAACCGGCGTTCCGCAAGCCATTGATTCAACCATTACTAAACCAAAAGGTTCTTCCCACTCGATGGGATACAGAAGAGCCTTGGCTGAACCGTAAAAATCAGAAAGCTTTTCTTGCGACAATTCGCCCAGGTAACGGATTTTTGAATTAAGTCGCGGTTTTATTTTCTTTTCAAAATAATCTTTCATCATTGGTTGAAGCTGCCCAGCCAAAAAAAGATTTATCCCTAATCTTTCAGCGACCCCTATAGCATTCTCAATTCCTTTTTCCGGCGAAATCCTTCCAATCCAAACAAAATGATTTTTTGGTTTTGGATGAAATTTAAATTGAGAAATATCGATGCCATTGTAGATAACGAAATTCCTTTTGAATCTTATTGGACAATTTTTCATCTCAGATCTTGAGATAAAAACTGCGTTAATATTATTTTTATAATAATCGAAAATTTTCCAGCGATGGTCATTTTCTCTCGGGATATTATGAAAGGTGTACAGAACGGGTGTTTTTATAAATTTCTGGAAAAAAAGCGTTGCCATTCCCCAGTGGCAATGGATTACATCAAACTTATCGGCCATTTCTAGAGCCCGGCTGGTATTAAAATTATTCCAGGCGTAGTCTGCCCAGGGGATATTTTGGGAAATCAGCGATTTTTTAATAATAGAAATTAATTTTGCTTTTGTTTCTGAATCTCCGGAAGCAAAAAGAGTGACCTTGTGGCCATTTTTCACCAAATCTTCGGTTAAAAAAGAAACAATTCTTTCGGTGCCTCCATACTTTTTCGGAGGTATCGGAAACCAAAGAGGAGCTATTTGAGCGATTTTTAATTTTTTCATTTTTTTGAAATTTTTTTATAAAGTTTTTCGTAACGATTTACCATTCTTTTTAGATTAAAGTTCTTTTTGACATGTTCTCGGCAATATTCTCTGGGAATTTGATTTATTTTTTTAATGGCTTGGCAGGCTTCTTCTAACGATGCGACCAGAAAGCCGGTTTTTCCGTCTTCAATCAATTCCGGCATCGAGCCTTTGTTGAAGGCAATAACCGGCGTGCCACAAGCCATCGATTCAATTACTACTAGCCCGAAAGGTTCAAGTCTTTTGACCGGAAAAATAAAGGCTTTAGCATTTTTGAATAATTCAATTTTTTTCTGGAAATCGGAAGCGCCGACAAACTGAATTTTTTTGCCGTCAATCAGAGGTTTTATCCTGAAGTCAAAATAATCGCCGTGTTCAGGCAGAATATTACCTGAAATAATAAGATTTTCTCCGCTTAATTTGGCAATTTCGATGGCTTCGGCCAAACCCTTGTCCGGTGCGATTTTGGAAAGCCACAAAAGATAATTTTTGGGAGTAGGATTAAACTGATATTTTTCTATGGGCAGGCCGTGATAAATAGTTTTGACAATATTGATACCTGGTCCTGATTTTCTTTGGCTTTTGGAAGTGGCGACAAAATTGATATTGGGAAATTTTTTGTAAAGGATAATTGTTTCTTCGGTCAGGGGATGGTGTAAAGTGGTAATAATTTCCGGTTTCAATAATTTGGAAAAAGGAGCAGTGTAAAACTCGCAGTGGTCGTGGATGATGTCAAACTGGCCCTTCATCGAAAGTAGTTTTTCATAGAGTAAACCAAAAACCGCATGGGGAGTTTTTAATTTTGCCCGCCACAGAGATTTGGGCCAGATAGGTATCAATTTTGCCGAAGTTCTGGCGTCTTCGGCGGCAAAAAGAGTAACCTCATGGCCTCTTCTAACTAATTCGTCGCAAAGCCAGGAAATAACCAATTCTGTTCCGCCGTAAGTGTAGGGCGGAACGGGAATCCAGAGAGGCGCTATTTGGGCAATTCTCATAATTTGAAATTTATATTGCTTCATTATAGCATAGAAGAAAGAGATAAATCATGATTAACTCTCCGGTTGAAGAAATCAAAGCCAGACTTGGTATAGTCGAAGTTGTTGGCTCTTATATTAGACTGCAAAAAGCCGGCGCTAACTATCGGGCGGTTTGCCCTTTCCATTCGGAGAAAAAACCTTCTTTTTTTGTTTCGCCGGCCAGGCAAATTTGGCATTGTTTTGGTTGTGGTACTGGTGGCGATATTTTTAAATTTATAATGCAGATTGAAGGAATTGAGTTTGGCGACGCCTTGCGCCTGCTGGCTCAAAAAGCCGGCGTAGAATTAAAAGCCAGCCGGCCGGAATTGAGGACAGAGAGAAAACGACTTTATGAAATTTGCGAGCTGGCAACCAAATTTTTTGAAAAACAATTGGAAGGCAGCGCTAAAGGAAAAGAGGTCAAAGATTATCTTCTGTGTAGAGGAATCAGCCAAGATTCAATAAAAAACTGGCGAATCGGTTGGGCGCCCGAAAGCTGGAGCGGTTTGATTAATTTTTTCTCTTCCAGAAAATATAAAGTTGAAGAAACAGCCAGAGCCGGCCTGGCAATAAAAAACGAGCAGGGAGGTTATTACGACCGATTCAGGTCCAGAATTATGTTTCCGGTTTTTGATTTGAACGGACAACCCATTGGTTTTGGCGGCAGGGTTTTTCAAGACACCAAAGAGATTGCCAAATACATCAATACTCCCAACACTCTTTTGTACGATAAAAGCCGGATTTTATACGGTTTGGACAGGGCCAAGGTTCCAATCAGAAAAAAAGATTTTTGTATTTTGGTTGAGGGCTATACCGATACCATTTTGGCTCACCAGGCAGGGATAGAAAACGTGGTTTCAGTTTCCGGCACTTCTTTAACTTCTTTTCAATTAAATATTTTAAAAAGATATTCCGAAAATCTTTTTCTGGCCTTTGATATGGATATTGCCGGAGACAGCGCCAGCAAAAGGGGAATAGATTTGGCTTTGGCTCAGGGCTTTAATATAAAATTAATCGCCATGCCCGAAGGCCTTGACCCGGCTGATGTTATTTCAAAAGAACCGAAAGACTTTGAAAAATTGATCGAAGAATCTTTGTCGATTATGGAATTTTATTTCAAAAATGCTCTTTCCAGATTCGACAAAACAACTCCCGAAGGCAAAAAAAATATTTCCAAAATTTTATTGCCACCCATAAAACGAATTCCCAACAGAATTGAGCAGTCTTTCTGGGTTCAAAAATTAGCCAGAGAATTGGAAGTCAAAGAGGCAGATATCGAAGAAGAGATGAAAAAAGTAAAATTAGAAAATCTTGATTTTGAAATTCAGCCGTCCGAATCGGAATCAAAACCTCAAAAAGTCGTTCCCAAGAGTCGAAAAGAATTATTAGAAGAAAGATTGCTCAGTCTGCTTTTAAAGTCGCCTAATTTTTTAAACGCAGTTGAAGAAAAATACGTTTCTTGCTTTTCCACCAAATCCCAGCAGATTTTCGAAAATTTTCAAAACCTGCAGAATCTGCCGCCCGAAAATGCTGATTTTATTAATTATCTTTCTTTGAAATCAGAGCTTGAAGAAATTGAAGAAAAAGAAATCCTGCCGGAAATTCAATTTTGCTTAAAAGAAATTCAATGTTTGGAAATCAAAAGTAAACTCGACCAAATTTCAAAAGAAATCAAAAAAGCCGAAATTTCAAATAATTTAGAAAAAATCAAAGACTTAACTCAACAATTTAACCAAATCGCCAAAGAAATTATATGACCAAAAAAAAGAAATCAAAAAACAAAAAAAATAAAAAACAAAAAAAACAAAAGAGATCAAAAAAACAAAAAATCCAAAAGAAAGCGAAGAAGAATAGGAAGGCAAAGAAAGTCAAAAAGACAAGAAAGGCGAAACCGGCAAAGAAAAAAAAGAAAATCAAAAAGAAATCAGGCCGGAAAAAAGAAAAAGTTAAAACGCGTCTCGGCCGGCCAAAAAAAGTTTTTCTTGAAGAAAAAACCCAGCAATTAATTGAGAAAGGAAGAAAAAGAGGTTTTATCACTTTTTCTGAGATTTTATACCACTTTCCTGAATTGGAATACGATATTGTTGGCTTGGAAAAACTTTATGAAGATTTAGAGCAAAAAGGGATTGAAGTCAGAGAGACCAAAGAATTTTTAGATTTGGAAGAAGAAAAAAGAACGCTGACTGATGTCAGAATCGACCCGGTACAGATGTATTTGAAAGAAATTGGCCAAGTACCTTTTTTGACGGCTGACGAAGAAAAAGAGCTGGCTAAAAAAATTGAGAAAGGAGATTTGGAAGCAAAAAAGAAATTAGCTCAGGCCAATTTAAGATTAGTTGTGTCAATTGCCAAAAGATATGTTGGCCGCTCGCCCAATTTGACTTTGCTTGATTTGATTCAAGAAGGGAATCTGGGGCTTTTCAGAGCGGTAGAAAAATTTGACTGGCGAAGAGGTTATAAATTTTCAACCTACGCCACCTGGTGGATAAGACAAGCTATTACTCGAGCCTTGGCCGACCAGGCCAGAACAATTAGGATACCGGTCCATATGGTGGAAACTCTTTCTAAATTCAACCAAGTCAGAAGACGGCTTTTGGAAAGTTTGGGCAGAGAACCCTTGCCCGAGGAAGTGGCGGCGGAAATGGGAGTGGAGGTTGAAAAAATTTATTCTTTGATGCGTATTTCCCAGCAAACGGTTTCTTTGGAGACTCCGGTGGGCGACGACGAAGAAGACTCAATTTTAGCAGAATTTATTGAAGACGAAAAAACTCCTCCTCCTTCAACCGAAGCGGCGCGTACATTGCTCAAAGAAAGATTAAGAGAAATTTTGGTAGATTTGGCTCCTCGAGAAAGAAAAATTTTAGCGATGAGATTCGGTTTGGAAGATGGAGTGACTCACACCCTAGAAGAGGTAGGGAAAGAATTTGGAGTCACCAGAGAAAGAATTCGTCAAATTGAAGCCAAGTCTTTGGAAAAGATTCGCGAGCATCAATCGCTGAAAAAACTGAAAGGGTATTAATCAGCCGTTCCGAGTCTTGAAAAAGTTAAAAAAATAGTTTATATTATAATTGCGTTTTAGCGCAAATTCCGGCGTGGCGCAATGGTAGCGCGGGTGCCTGTAAAATATTTGCAGCTTCCAAAAGAAATTTTGGAATGAAAAATTCCGGGATAACGGTGAAGCCCTTAAGTAAACTCAGGGTAATACCGTGGGAACCTCCTCCTTTTTTTAAAAGAAGGGGGGCTCCGTAGAGACTAGATACCGGAACATCTAAATTCCGATGAAATCGGAACAAGATGAAGATATAGTCCATTCCTTATGGAAACATGAGGGTAAGGTGTAAGCACTAGGTTGTAGGTTCGAGTCCTACCGCCGGAGCATAGCGACGGAATTGGGCTGAAAAGCCCTTTTTTGTTCGGAAAATGACGGTTCTAAAATTTTACTTGGTTC
>Ga0172362_10005216_pt1 | contig 11260 bp, 6 predicted proteins | sample LakKivs1_kivu2a2_FD_114534 | JGI IMG/M metagenome (GOLD analysis project Ga0172362, IMG submission 114534) | Sediment microbial communities from Lake Kivu, Rwanda - Sediment s1_kivu2a2 | ecosystem: Environmental > Aquatic > Freshwater > Lake > Sediment | place: Rwanda: Western Province, Lake...
GCGCGCAGGTGGAGGCCTACTTCCGGGCCATCAGCGAGCAGGCCCTGCGCGACGGGGCGACCAGCCGGCCGTCGCGGTAGGGCCGGCGCGGATCGGTCCGATCGGTCCGATCTGTCCGATCGGTCCGATCGGTCCGCCCCCCGCCGCGCCGATTATTCCGATTATCCGGAAAAAGTGCTCCAGCCGAGCGGATTTCGGGCAAAAGACGGGCGATCTCCGTTCGGGGGTGTCCGGACCCGTCCGAGGCGGCGTTCGTGGCTCTGGCGCTCGAAATCCCGTCGAGCGGCCGGGATTTCGGGCATCGGCTGGCCCGTGCCCCATCCCGCGCCCGCCGGGCGCGTCACTGCCCCCGCGGCGCGTGCCGGGCCTCCCACCCCTCCTCGTCGCCGGTGAAGAGGCGGACGGCCTGCTTCTTGAACTCCGCGGCAGTCCACAGGTCGAGCCGGCGGGCCAGGCCCGTGGTGGCCATGATCTCCTCGGCCGCCAGCTCGCAGTCCTGCCGCGTGCGCCCGTGGATCATCGTGTAGAGGTTGTACGGCCAGTCGCGAAGCGCCGCCCGCAGGTAGCAGTGGCTGACGGCCGGCGACTGGGCGGCGGTCCGCCCCATCGCGTCGGCGGCCGCGGCGGGCACTTCCCAGGCGACCAGCAGGTTGGCCTTCGCCCCGGCGGAGCGGTGGCGCAGCACGGCGGCGTAGCGGCGCATCCAGCCGGCGGCGAGGAAGTCCGCCCCGTGAACGAGCAGCATGTCGGCGTCGAGCCGTTCGGCTGCGGCGACGGCGGCGAACGGGTCGCGCCGGGCGGGCAGGTCGAGTTGCAGCGCGCGGATGGCGCGGAGCTGCTCGTCGGCAATTTGGGGCGCGGGGCGATCGATGGTGGGTGAAGGACATCCCAGGGATTCGTCCCCTGAAGGGGACTCATCCCTGGGCATTGGCGCGGCGGAAGTCGAAGTCAGGGAGCGTTGCCCGGGTCCCTCACCCGATGCGCCATTGAGCGTTCCAGTCTCGGCGTCGAAGCGCACGTCGAGCTTGTAGCGACGCAGCGTCGGCAGGAGGGCGTGCCACGTGGCCGCCGCACGCTCGGCCAGCAGGTCGGCCGTCGCCTCCAGGCCCAGCCGGCTGCGCGGCGAGACCGCCAGCGTCAGCCACAGGTTCACCTCCCCCTCGCGTGCGTAGCAGTGCGACACGCCGGGGTGGTCGCCCGCGGCGCGCCCGGCGGCGTCGAGCCGCTCGGGGGCGACCTTCATCGCCACCAGCGCCCGGCGGTAGCCCAGCGCGGCCGCGTCGAACACCCCGGCAACCTCGCGGAGAAGCCCCTCGCCGCGTGCGGCCTCGACGGCGGCCAGCACGTCGCCCTCGCGACAGCCCAGCTCCGCGGCCAGAAGCTCATACGGCTGGCGGACCAGCGGCACAAACCGCTGCATGCGGTTGAGGATGTCGCGGCGCGGGTCGCTCACGGGCGGCTGCTACAGCTCCCAGCTATCCGGCTCCCGGCGGAGGGACTTCGGCGGGGAGAGGATTTCGCGGTAGATGACGGCCTGGCGCAGCGCGGGCGCGTCCAGCGGGCCGTGGGCAACAGCACCGGGCGGGCGTGCGTCCGCGATGTGGGCGGCCGCCGGACCGACGCCCAGCGTCGTCAGCGTTCGCACGCCGGGGGCGTGGGCGGCGAGGCGCTGCCGGCGGCGGCGCTCCTGCTGCTGATCGTGACGGCGATGCTGCTCCAACTCTTCGGCGACACTGCGCGGGCTCTGGTCGACCTCGGCCGGCATCGGCCGCAGGACCGGCGGCGCCGGCGGTGGCGCGGGGCGCGCGGGCTGGCGCTGCGCGGGGGCATACGGCGTGGGCGGTGTTGGCGCCGCCTGCGGCCGCTGCTGCGGCGCCGCGCGCGCCGGCTGGGCCGGCTGGCCGCGCTCGGCCTGCTGGCGCCGGCGGCGGGCTTCCTCGATGCGCCGCTCGACTTCGGCCTGCTGGCGCTTCTCGGCGCGGGCCTGGAGGGCCTTGGAGGCCGCGGCGATGATGGCCAGCGCGGCCAGGGCGATGAAGTAAGCGATGTCGCCCAGCCCGTCGCCGCCGTCGGCCAGAATGTGGGGAAAGCAGGTCACGGGCAATCCTCGCTCAACTCTTGGTGTCGTCCTTGGGGCCCGCGGGCGGGCCGGCGATGTTCTCGCGCATCTGCGTGTCGGCCTGGATGTTCCGCAGGCGGTAGTAGTCCATGATGCCCAGGTTGCCCTTGCGGAAGCTCTCGGCGATGGCCTGAGGGATCTCCGCCTCGGCCAGCACGACCTTCGCGCGGTTCTCCCGGACCTGGGCCTGCATCTCCTGCTCGCGGGCCAGGGCCATCGCGCGGCGTTTCTCCGCCTCGGCCTGGAAGCGGCGCTTGTCGGCCTCGGCCTGGTCGGCCTGGAGCTTGGCGCCCACGTTCTCGCCGACGTCCACGTCGGCGATGTCGATGGAGAGGATCTCGAAGGCCGTGCCCGCGTCCAGCCCCTTCTCCAGCACCTTCTTGCTGATCAGGTCGGGATTCTCGAGCACCTGCTTGTAGCTTTCGGCCGAGCCGATGGTGGTCACGATGCCCTCGCCGACGCGGGCGACGATGGTTTCCTCGGTGGCCCCGCCGACGAGGCGCTCGATGTTCGCCCGCACGGTCACGCGGGCCTTGGCCTTCACCTGGATGCCGTCCTTGGCGACCGCGTCGATGGTCGCCCGCCCGCTGGTGGGGTTGGGGCAGTCGATCACCTTCGGGTTCACCGACGTCTGCACCGCGTCGAGGATGTCGCGCCCGGCCAGGTCGATGGCGGTGGCCGTCTTCCACGTCAGCTCGATGTTGGCGCGGTTGGCGGCGATCAGCGCGGTAATCACGTTCGGCACGCGCCCGCCGGACAGGTAGTGGCTCTCCATGTCGCGCGTGGTGAGCTGCAGCCCCGCCTGCACGGCGCGGATCTTGCTCAGCACGATCACCTGAGGGTTGACCTTCCGCAGGCTCATGCCGATCAGGTCGAACATCGTCACCTCGGCGCGGGCGAAGTACGCCTGGATCCACAGCTTGATGAACCGCCCGATCATCGCCAGGAACACGATGGCGACGATCACCGCCACGGCGATCAGGAGCCACCACCACTGGAAGCCCTCGGCCAGAATCGCTGCCATCGCACAAGTCATGTCTCTGGTCCTTTCTCCGCCGTCTTGCGCACCACGACGTAACTGCCGCCGGCGCGGATCACCCGCACCGCGGCGCCCTTCTCGATCACGCCGCTTTCGGCCTGCGCGACGATGCGCCGGCCGTCGATCCGCACCGTGCCCGCCGGGCGGAGGATCGTCTCGGCCGTCGTCGTCCGGCCCACCAGGCGCGACAGGTCGCCGGCCTCGGGGGTGCCGCCGCCGGCGGGCTCGGCCTGGCGGCTCAGCCCCAGCCGCCGGCCCAGCGCCGTGCGCGGGATGATTTTGACGGCCGCGATCGCGTACGCCGGCAGGGCCACCAGCGCCACGACGACCGCCACCACGCCCGCGCGGCGGTCGATCTGGAAGCAAAGGTACACCGCCCCGCCGGCGGCGCCCAGCGCCAGCACGGCCAGCAGGCCGAACGTCGGCGTGCAGATCTCCGCGACGATCAGCGCCATCGCCACGACGGCCAGGACGACAATCAGCAGAACTGTCTCCGTAAGACCCATGGTTGCACCGGCAGGCGGCGCCTCGGACCAGTCGGACCGGTCCGACCTGTCTGACGTGTCCGACAGGTCCGGCGCGCCGCCGCTTGCCGCCGTCTACGCTTTTTCCACCACCACGCGGTTTCCCTGGCGGCGGATGACCTTCACCTTCGTGCCGGGCGGGAGGAACTCGCCGTCGGCCACGCCGCTGACCAGCCGCTCGCCGAAGCGCACCAGGCCGACGGGGCGGCAGGTGCCCTCCACCACGCCGGTGCTTCCCGGACCGATGCCGTCGGCGGGCGCCGCGTCCTGCCCCGCCGGCGCGGGAGCCTGCAGGACCAGCCGCCCGGCCACGGGCACCTTCGGCAGCCAGTGCGCCGCGAGGACGGCCGCCACGACCGCCGCCAGGAAGCCCAGCGAGATCGACAGCAGGCCCGTCTGGAACATCGACCAGGCCAGCTCGCCCGACGGCAGCGGCAGCTTGTCGGGGGCGTTGGGCACGACGATCGCCACCAGGCCGACCAGGCAGCAGACGATCCCGGCGATGCCCAGCACGCCGAAGCCCGGCGTGACGAACAGCTCGATGAACAACAGCACCAGCCCCACCGCGAACAGGGCGATCTCCCACCACTGCGCCAGGCCGGTCAGATAGCGGCTGCCAAACAGCAGCGCAAAGGCGATCAGCGCCGCCAGGCCCGGCAGGCCCACCCCGGGCGTCTGCAGCTCCAGGTACACGCCCAGGATGCCCACGAACAGCAGGACGCTGCTGACGGCAGGCGAGGTGAGGAACCGCACGAGCGATTCGGACCAGTTGTCGGCCAGCGTGGTCGGTTCGGCGGCGATGTGGTAGACGTCGCGCAGGCCGGCCAGGCCGTTGACCACGTGCCGGGTGAAGCCCCACCGCGCGGCCTCGTCGGCGGTGAAGGTGATCAGGTCGTTCTTGAGGGCGTTCTTTTCGACGCTGGCGACGTAGTCCCACTTGCGGTCGGCGCCGGCGGGGGTGTTGGCGTCGGGGGCGTTGCGCACCTTGTTGCGCCAGTCGCTGGCCTCGACGATCCGCAGCTCGCCCGTGTCGCCGCGGCGGACCAGCCAGGGCACCAGCGCGCTGGAGACCATCGCCTCGCACAGCAGCGGGTCGTAGCCGTTCCTGTTGGCCAGGGCGCGAATGGCGGCCCGGGCGGCCGACTCGAACTTGCCGCGCTCCTTGTCCGGGATCTCGACGAGCTGCCCGCCGGAGCCGATCATGATGGGCATGGCCGCCCCCATCACGCCCATCGGGGTGTAGACGATCTCGTCGCAGGCCAGCGAGATGACCGCCCCGGCGCTGTAGGCGTAGGGGTGGACGAAGGCGACGGTGTACACGCCGGCCAGGTCGTCGGTGATCAGGCGGACGATGTCGTCCATGGCGGCGCTGCTGCCGCCGGGGGTGTCCATGTCGAAGATGACGATCTCGGCCCCGCCGGCGATGCACCGGACGGCCTTGGCCTTCACCACCTCGTAGGTCGTGTCGGTAATGGGCCCGTGAACGGGGATGATGAAGGCCCGGGTGATCCGGTCGGGCAGCCCGGGCGGCTGGAAGCCGCGCTGCCGCGGCGGGAACCACCCCTCCTCGACGATGCGCGCGCCGGGCGGGGCGTGCCACCCCGCCTCCCAGCCGCCGGGGCGCGACGCCGGCGCCGAGGCGGCCGTCTGCCCGGCCGCCGGCGCGCAGGCCGCCCACCCGACCAGTGCGGCGGCAAGGATCGTCGCTGCCGTCATGCTGTGCGCCCGTTTGCCCACGTGCAGGCCCATTTTACTTCGCGGCCGCCGGCGGAGCAATGCGGACAGACGCGGCGACGGCGCGCGGTTCTCGCGTAGCCTTCCGGGCGGGATCGGCATGTGATTGTGCGCGGGCGCCGCCGCGCGGGCCGAGGGCGCGGCGGGCTTTTCGCCGGAGGGGCGAAACCCGCCACGGGACGCTCGGTTAAAAGGTGCATGTCGGCTGGCGCCGGCCGTTGCGCCGGTGCCGGCGGCGAGCGTCGCGCCGGTGGAGGCGCGGCCGGAGGGGACGGAAGAAGCGAAGCGACGAGGAACCGGTCGCCCGCATGGCGGGCAGTCCAAGGCACGTAGGGACAAGGGAACGAAACATGAACCGACTGAGCAGGAACCTGGTGGTGTTGGCCGTGTGTGTCGGCCTGGGCGCGCCGCTGTGCTGGGCGCAGAGGCGGGATCGCGGGGCAAAGGCGGACCGCGGCGGGGCGGAGGCGTCTGCGGCCGCGGCGGCGGTGGCCGCGCGAGAGGACGCCGTGGCGATGTACGCCGCGCGGAGCCAGCTCAAGAAGGCCAGCGACCTTCTGGCCCTCGGCGAGAAGGAGCGGGCCGTCAAGATGCTGGAGAAGATCATCCAGGACTATCCCGACAGCGTGGTGCGCTACGAGGCGTGGCTGGCACTGGGCAGGCACTACCTCGACCAGCGCGACCAGTTGAAGGCGATCACGATCCTGCGCCACCTCAGCGATCTGAAGAAGCCCACCGAGGAGATCAGCGGGACCGGCAAGGAGCTGTATCTGGAGGGGCTGTACCTGACGGGGATGGCCTACTTCCAGATGAAGCAGTACGGGGCGGCCTTCCCGATCCTGCGGAAGATCACCACCAACTACCCCAACACGGTGTGGGCCAACCAGGCCTACTACTACGTGGGGATGTGCCACTTCGCCCAGGGCAACTGGACGAAGGCGGTGGAGGCCCTGAGCCTGGTCGGCACGTTCGTGGACCCTAACGCCGAGACGACGAAGTACGTGGAGGCGGGGCGGCGGTTCTACGTGAAGATCGAGGACGCCGACCTGCCCATCATCCACCGCCTGGGGCGCGAGGTGAGCGTCAACGTGGAGACCAGCCACGGCGACAAGGAGACGATCAAGCTCCTGCCGCTCAGCCTCAACCAGGGCGTGTTCCTCTGCTCGGTGCCGACCGAGATCGGCAAGGCGGTGCCCAATGACGGCAAGCTCCAGACCGTCGGCGGCGACGTGGTCACCGTCAGCTACGCCGACGACAACACCAAGCAGGGCGACCGCAACCTGCTGCGGAAGGTGAAGGTGGAGATCGTCTCCACCGCCGCCCTGACCTTCACCATGGGCACCTACGAGTCGCAGGCCCCCGCCGCGTTCATCGGCCAGCCGCTGCACGTGCGCCTTTTCGACGTCGACCAGGACGTCTCCGACGGCGCCGACAGCGCGACGGTGAAGCTGACCAGCCGCTACAAGTCCGAGGAGGAGACGCCGGCGGCGGAGGCGATGACGGGCGACCTGACGTTCCAGGAAGAGCGGAAGTACAAGACGCGAGACGAGGTGACGCTGAAGCTGACGGAGATGGGCGAAGGTTCGCCGGTCCACACCGGGCGGTTCGTGGGGTTCGTCGACCTGGACCTGGCGCAGGAAGGCGTGCCGGTGAACAACAACGACCAGGTCCTCTCCTGCGCCATCGGCGACGAGATCGTGGCCTCCTACGTCGACGAGGTCCACATCGGCGGGCACAGCCCCCGCCCGGTGCAGACGACGATCCGTGTGGCCGGGAAGATCTCCGCCCCGCTGAGCTCGTCGGTGAACGTCGTGCCCGACGCGGTGCTGAACGCCAAGAAGAACCTGGTGGAAGGCACGGCTTTCCTGGAGCTGGCGAAGATCTTCGCCAGCATGGGGCTGAAGAAGGGCGCCAAGGCGAAGGCCGCCGACGGCATCGACCGGACCGACAACGTCATCAGGATCGAGGCGACGATCCCCTCGGAACTGAGGGAAGAGGCCTTCAAGCTGCGCTGGGAGCTGTACATCGTGCAGGAGGACTACGACAACGCCATCGCCACCTGCCAGACGTTCAACCGGCTGTTCCCCGAAAGCCCCTTCGTCGACCAGGCGATGATGGGCATCGGCAAGATCCACTTCAAGCGGAAGAACTACGCCGAGGCGATGAAGGTCTTCCGCCAGGTGCTGGCGCTGAAGACCAGCCTGGCCAAGGCCGAGGCGCAGTTCATGATCGCCAAGACCGTCGAGACACAGGCGGAGGAGGCGGCCGAGGAACGCCTTCGCAAGACCGGCGAGAAGGCCCCGCCCAACGCCGGGCTGACGGAGGCCGCCATCCGCGAGTACAAGCTGTGCGCCGAGCGGTATCCCGACAGCCAGTACGCCGGGGAGTCGCTGGGCAAGCTGGTGGACTTCTACCTGAACACGCGGGACTACCCGCGGGCCGACGACCTGCTGGAGCAGATCTTCCAGGACTACCCCGACGCGGGTTTCCTCGACGAGATGCTGCTGAAGTGGGTCTACGTCGCCTACCGGACGGGCAACATCCAGAAGGCGTTCGACAAGTGCCAGCAGTTGATCTTCGAGTACCCCGCCAGCCCGCACGCCGCCAAGGCCAAGCAGCTCCTGCCGCCAATCCAGGCGGAGCTGGACAAGGCCAAGGGCACGACGACGACCGCCCCGTCGGCGGCGGGCAAGACCGAAAGCGGCGGCGGCGGAGCCGCGGCGACTCCGGAAGAATGACCCCAGGGACCACCCGTTGGACCACACCCTCAAGAGGCAAAGGGACTGAGCGATGAACAAGGCACTGACTGGTCTGTGCATGATCCTGATGGCGACGGCGGGCGCGACGGCGCAGCCGAAGAAGGCTCCCAAGAAGGCCCCGGCGGCGGCGATAAAGGCGCCGGCGGCGGCCAAGCCCGCCGCCGAGAAGCCCGACCGCCTGGAGCAGTTGCTCCAGAAGGTGCAGGCCGACCCCGGCGGCACCAGCGAGGGCGAAGTCATGGAGCTGCTGCGCCTGGCGAAGGAGTCGGGGCGGAGCTACCTGGCCAGCCTGGCCATGGGCGGCTACCTCCAGTACAACTTCCGGGCCTCCCCGTCGCTGCTGCTGGCGGCGGCGGACACCAGCTTCCGCGCAGGCGACTACAACACCGCCGTCGCGCGCTATAAGACCTACCTGTCGGTGGCCCCGGCCTCGGAGGAGGCCGGCGCCGCGGCGTCCAACCTCTACACCATCCTCGTCGACTTCCTCGGCGCCGAGGAGGACGCCTACCAGTTCCTCAACAAGGCGGGCTACAAGTTCCGCAGCATCCCCGCCGCACGCCGCTGGGACGGCTGGTTCCTCACCCGCGCCATGTCGCGCAAGGACTACGCCTCCGCGGCGAAGCTGCTGGCGTCGGCCCTGGCCGACAAGCTGCCTGCCGAGCAGGAGCGCCTGTACTACGGCCCCGCCCTGCACTGGCTGATGCGTTCCGTCGCCGCCGGTGAAAACTCGCAGTTCGCCGCGCTGCCGGACTGCAAGGCCGTCCTGTCGCTGCTGCGCAGCGCCGAGCCGCTGCTGAGCCGCTACGGCTTCTACGTGGCGAAGCTGGCGTTCGCGGCCGGGTCGGCGGGCAAGGACGAGGCCGCCCTGGCGCGCGACTTCGAGCTGGTGACGATGGCGGCCAAGAAGTACTTCAACGCCGCCCCGTCGGCGGAGACGCTCCAGGACATCGTGCTGGTCCTGGGCGGCGCAGGCGGCAGGTTCGACCGCGCCGCCTGGGACGCCCAGAAACCCCTCAAGCAGGAGCTGTTCGCCTGGGCGTTCGACAAGCTCAACGACGCGGGCAAGGAGGCGATGATGGGCTGGCAGCTCGACGGCCGCGACATGGCCGCCGTGCTGGCCTCCCCGGCGCAGTGGGCGGAGCTGGGCGCCAGGAACGCCCGGCTGTTCAACACCAGCATCGCCACCTGCCGCGTGCCCTTCCTCACCCAGGCCGACAGCATCGAGGTCTACAGGAAGCAGGCGGCGTTCCTGAAGGGCGTGCCGTCGGTCAGCGCCGCGGTGATCAACTCGCTGGCCGCCAGCGACGACCTGACGAAGGTCCTGGACTACCTGGCGACCAACGAGGCCTGGCACCTGCCGCTGGATGGCTACTACGCCCTGCTGACGCAGGAGATCTTCCCGGCCTGCGAACGGCTGGCGAAAGCGGCGAAGAAGGAGCTTCCGGCCGACTACAAGGAGCAGGCATGGCTGAGCTTCGGGGCCAACCACCTCAGCCAGATGCCGGCGGCGGCGTATGACGTTGCGGCGGTGAAGGCGTACCTGCGGGCCGTCTGGCGGGCCAGCGGCAAGGACGCCAACGACAAGAGCCGCGTCGCGCGGCACCTGGAGCTGCTGGCCTGGGCGCCGTTCGACGCCTCGCGCGAGTCGCGCAACGACCGCGGCGAGATCTTCGGCGTCATCGGCAACGACCTCCGCTGGTGGGCCGACAACCTCCGCAGGGAGGCCCGCCAGAAGAACATCCCCGACAGCGTGCTCAACCAGATCGCCCCGCTGGAGCAGGCGCTCAAGAAGGCCCGCGGTCCGGCCGAGCCCGCCAAGGCCCCCAACGACGTCTGCCGCGCCGTGGCCGAAATGGTCATCGCCCGGCAGGACCCCAAGATCGACCCCGCCGCCGCCGAGCGGAAGGTTTACCAACTCGTCAAGGACTACCCCTCCAAGCACATGGCCGGCGGGAAGGACGCCTTCCGGCGCGCCGCCGCCAGCCGGGCGTTCAGCAACATCGACGTCCAGGCCGAGATGCTCGGCGACCAGCTCGCCGGTTGGCAGGTCGGCCAGCCCACCGAACGCCTCGACGTGCTGATGGAGGAGGTTTTCTCCGGCCGGCACGACTGGCACCTGGGCAGCAGCCAGGAGCGCTATCGCTCCTACGCGTTGAAGATCAACGCGCCGCTGGCCAAGGCGATGGGAGCCCTGGTGGCCAAGGGGCAGTTCTCGCCCAAGCTGTTCAACTGGTTCCGCGGCACGCGGACGGGCAACGGCTGGGTCGCCGACAGCGCCGGGCAGGCCGTCATGGACCAGATCATCCAGAAGAAGCTGTTCGACGCGGCCGGCTACCGCGCCAGCGACTCCTGCACCAGCGCCGCGACGAGCTACATGCGGCTGGTGCGTTTCGAGTTCCCGGGCCTGGCGGCCAAGTACCCGCCGGCGAGCTACTTCGACGACATGTTCGTCGCCGAGGCCAACAAGACCGGGCACCTGGACTGGGCGTACTGGGAGTACGGCCAGGACGCCGGCAACAAGGTCCGGAACGCCGCGGCGAAGATCCTGGCGGGGATGGAGAAGCTTCCTGCCGGCATCAGCGGCGGCGAGGAGGCCTACTCCATCGCGGCGCTGAACCGTTGGCTGGACGCGGCGCTGAAGGCCGACAAGGCGGCCCGCGACAACCTGCTGGCCAAGCTGGAGAGCTACTATCAGGGCAAGACGCGGTTCGACGTCTACGCGATGGGCTACGGGGCGGTCGGCACGGACGACCCCAAGACGCCCGAGGGGCGCAAGGCGTTCTTCGAGAAGCTCGCGACGTACGTGTCGCGGGCGGCGGCGGCGCCGGCGAGGCTGGGCATGCCCTACCTCGGCGGCATCTCGTCGCTGGCGGCCAAGGACCTGACCGACGGCGAGTTGAACACGCTGGTGAAGATGTTCGCCGACGCGCCCTCGCCGTGGTGGTCGAAGGGCTGGTCGTTTGACCACGCCGCGGCGCTGGTCCACGACGGCCTGCTGGCCCGCGGGCGCGAGGCCGAGCTGGCCCCCATCGTCGGGCAGTTCTGGAAGGTCGCCCGCGACAGCCAGGAGGCATCGGTCATCCGC
>Ga0172362_10005217_pt1 | contig 11259 bp, 15 predicted proteins | sample LakKivs1_kivu2a2_FD_114534 | JGI IMG/M metagenome (GOLD analysis project Ga0172362, IMG submission 114534) | Sediment microbial communities from Lake Kivu, Rwanda - Sediment s1_kivu2a2 | ecosystem: Environmental > Aquatic > Freshwater > Lake > Sediment | place: Rwanda: Western Province, Lake...
AGTGGCAATTTATTACTGGACCATGGTAATTTTCTTCCCGATTTTTTTGTGATTCTTAAGAACCCCACCTTCATAATACATTTCAATAGCTCGGATCACATCGGATGGCTTTATCATGTTCATACATTTTGGAACACTCAGTCCAGGACCGACCTCTACTGGATAAACACAGGTATTCTGCCTGTCTTTCTCGTCCCCGTCGCCGATTTTCTGGCACCGGCTGACCCAGCAACCGCCGTTATCGCAGCAGTCGATGCATCCATTGGTGTTCATAAACCGATGGTTCGGGTACATCTCCCACTGCGTCGGCTCGCGCCCGCCCGCTATAACCACGCATGGGCGGTTCTTCGGGTAGTTATTCTTGACGGGAATTGCCGCAGCCAGATGCATCGGGAACGTAATGGGACACAGGACACCGGAAGCGTGGTAGATAAGGCTCATCAGGTCACGGACATTTTTGGTCTGACCCACAAGGTTGACAACGTTTTGGAGCGGGGGATGAAAGTGATAGTTGCCCTGCTTCGGAGGCCACGCATGACTTTCCCCACATTGGACAAAGGTAATGCGGCCCTTAAAATGATTGACTACTTCCTGGTAATATGCCGGGTTCCACCATTTGGCGGTAAAGTCATATTTCCCGCCAGCAAAAACCAGCCAATAATGATCCGGCAATTTAAATCGCGTAAGTATGTCGTTGGACTTCTCCTGCTCGGTAATGTACACATCGCCTTTGAACTCGGTCAGAGGGATTCGGACATTCAGATGACTCTCAAGAAACTGAGCAAACCCGTGAATGAAATGGTAGGGGATAGTATTCGACTTGTGGATAAGTGGATACTCCGCAGTCAGCTTTTCAATATTTTCTTCGTCGGTGAATTTTGTCACATAGGGGTTGTGGAGAAACAGTTCATCGCAGGAGGTGGTAACGCCTGTCGCAAACCGGCCCGGATAAGCCTTGTGTAGGTCGCGTAGTGTGGCAGTCATCATGAGCACGTCACCTGGGCTCTGGTAGTTGGCCAGTAAAAGTTTCCGCTTTTGCGCAGGAGCTGCCGGTTGGGCCGGCGTGGCCTGAGCGGGTGACGGTAGTGGATTAGACACCGGTGGCTGGGATTCGAATGATGCGGGAGGTGGGACAGGCTGTGGACGTTTCATGGGGGACACCGGAGGATCCTGCATTGCAATGGCGACAGCCTGTGCCAAATAACGGTTGATTGATTTTTGTCTCTGTATCTCCGCTACTAAATCCATGATTTGCTCCTATCGTTTTACCTTTGTTTCTTGACACTCTTGAACAGCCAAACTCATCGACTGAAAAAAGTCAGCCCATATCTCTTGAAACCGGTGCTCGAATTCTTTGCTTTTCAGTTTTTTCCCTACCGGCGAGGCAAAGAAGTAGTTTATTTGTGACAGTTGTTCGGGGGTAAATGTCTGCTCATACAAATCCACGATTCGCCGTGAAAGCAGTTCGTCCGAGAATGCATCGAGTGCGGCTCTGACTTCCTCCGATGTCATCTGGGGGTGCGTAGCTCGCAGAGAGGTTTTTCTTTCCTCAACCAACGCCCGCAGCTTATCCGAGTCCCCGTTGATGTGCATGAAGTTTTTTATGATGTCCCGACTTTTGTTCATGGGTGAATGATGGACGACTTTTTCGCCAGTTGATCGGCCTGGTTAATCATGTCCATATCCCGTGAGGAAGCGGCGACAATACTTTGCCTTTGTTTGTTGCGGATCATTTCCACGACCTTCGCCGCGTTTTCGTGAAATTTCTCGAACGCTTCTTGGATGTCGTTCGCATCAGCAATGGCGAACTTGACTTCTTGAGCGCCTTGAGGAAAATGAATTACCGCCACGCCAAGGAACAAAGACTCACCCTCAAGGAACTCTGGCTTCTCGTCCGCATTGTATTCCGTCTTCACTGATCCTGTCTTTTGATACACCTCGATTCGGCGACCATCATCAGCCTGGTAAGTAGTGAGAACCCGATAGGGGCACTCTTCGACTACTTTCGCGGATTTGTCAGTTGCAACTTCGATACGAGGCAATCCATTGTCATTTTGTGTCATTTTCTTCCTCTCACAATAGATGGTGTTTTGTCGTCATTATACCGGGATTTTTATCACTAAGCAGCATAAATTCTACAAATATGACGATAGAATTAGCATAAAGGAAAAAAGATGGCGGAAGTAATCTACCAGGACATTGTAGACTGTGCAAGAAATTTCAGGAAGTGCTTTGGTGAGAATCCCACCAGCATCACGGTTCACCCAGAACATTTTAAGATTCTCCGAAGGTGGGGTGTTGACGATGAAAGCAATTATCTTTTCCCGGTTGCGAAGGTTTTTGTCATCGATGATGATTTTGGTGAGAGGTTCCGAGAATTGATTCATAAAAATGTCGATAGCACATCCAAAGGTCGTATCGGTCTTATCGAACAGATGTTGCCGCGTACCGAATTCGTACCATCCCCGCTTGCGCGTCCACTCCCATCGGAGATTGGACCCGTCATACTTTTTGAAGGCGAAACAGGGTGCGCCCCATTCGACTTTCTTGACACCTGGAATGTGCGGGTACTCTTTCATTATTTCACCAAACGGTATCCAAGGCTTTCTTGGGTGTAGGGAATAAGTTCCATTTGAATGTCAAATTCTACACCCGAACTGCCTCTGACACGTAATATACCACGTTTTAAACGTGATTTATCGACGTGCTAGCGCAACTCCAACCCCTTCATCGTGATATCCCCGCCCATTTCCTGCTCAATGAGCTGTCGGGCGAAGTCATCATCGATGGCAAAGGTGACGGTCGCAGGCTTTTTGGTCGAGGCCCGTTTGATTTGCACTGTCTGTCCCGCAACCATCATACATTTGATTTTTCCTTTTTTGTCCGCGTTCTGAATTTTTGATATCATGGCTTTCCTTTCATCAAACTACTTTATGTACTCCGCAACATCGTCCAAAAGATCGACATTATCACCGCGAATCCGTTTTTGGAGATTTAGAGTAATTGTACCATCTTTATCTCGTTCACGCATCTCTTTTATGATGTTTCCGATAGCATACTTGCCTCTCCCGTATTTCACCTGTAGTATCGCACTTGCGTCTTTGCCAGTTTTACCTTCGACGGTTAGCACCAGATAGTCCTCGTATACCATTGTCATTTCCGCATCGTCTATTTCTTTGCCCTGGTTTTCGGGCAGTTCATTGATCGGTTGTGGTTTCACGTCGCATCCGAACTGAACCTTCTCGATCAAAGGCATGTGATAACTAAAAGCGTTGGAATTAATCTCGAAACCACAGACTTTTCGCCCCAAAGCCAAGGCAACATAGGCGGTCGTGAAGTTGCCCATGAAGAAATCACAGACAACATCACCAGGGTTGGACGAGTATTCGATGATCTTAGCAATCAGTTCTTTGGGTAGTTTGTTTTGGTTGATTTGCTCGTCGTGTGAAAACTCTCGGTCGATTACAAAAACATCTTCAAGGTCTTTGTAAAGCAGCGAACCGCCTTTTTTGTCTCGGTCTTGAAATCTAAATCGGCAGTACGTATTGAAAACAGGATCCTTCGACTTACTGTAGTACAATATGTGGTAATGAGACGTGACAAACTTCTTTTTTGTATTAACCCCATAATTGTACTTCCATACGGCATGATTGACAAGGTTGAACCCCGCTTCTCTCGCAGCGGTCAAAACGTATTCAAGGTTCGTCCAACCAATGATAAGGTAAAAAGAACCGTTGGGGGCGAGGATGCGATAGATTTTTTTAATCCATTGTTGCGACCATCCCAGATAATCGGGTGGGGCTTCTTGATATCCATCGATGACGTTATCGCCTTTGCGACTATAGTGCTTATCGAAAGAACTTTCGCCGATGCCGAAAGGTGGGTCACAGATGGCAAGACGGACAGAGTCGTCGGCTATCTTTTTTGCACCGGCAATGCAATCTTCGTTGTAAATTTGGATGTTCATGACGGTATTGTAGCAGAAAGAGTTTCACAAAGAAATAGTCTGTTTTTCAATTTCCCCTCCCACAAGGGGAGGGGATTGTCCCTAGTCCGATGACTGAGACGTATGGTTGATTGAATCCAACCTACTTCCAAGAACTATATCCTTAGAAGCAATGTAATTTTGCCTAATGTTTCTAGAAGCATTCAAATCAGCATTTAACTCAAATCCACATTTCTTACATCTAAATAATCCCTGACTTACTCGATTTCCTCTTTCAACATGTCCACAAACACTACACTTCTGAGAAGTCAATTCATCCCCCACCACAAGGGTGGGGGTTTTCTTGACGGTTTCCTATAAAAAGTCGAAGGACGAAAGCTGACTTTTTAACGACCCCAGCGCCTACGAGCCGCTTTGCGATTCGCACTTCGTGTAGCGGGTACTTTCCCGCCTCTTCCCAGCATGGATGACCGCATCAGAGCCATGTCCGGAACCGCATCTATTTGCACGTCCAGTACGCCTCAGTAGTTAACTGATATTTACGGTCGTTTGGGCATTTCCCGTGCATATTAGGGGCAGTATTCAGCCGGTCCTAACAGCCAAGTTTTCACTTGGTTTCGTCCTTCGATTGTTGATGGGGTTTACCCAAAAAAAGCCTCAAGAAAGCCCCGATGCTTTAGCATGGGGATGAATTGAGAGCACTGATACCTTGCAAAGGGCGACGGTTTTGAATGCAGCCGACCCTAGAACCCCTGTTGCTTTAGCATAGGGAGTATGTCAGACTCGTCTTCGTCAATTAAGTCCCATTTAAAAGAATCACCTGGTTTAGGTGAATAATGAAAATATAGTCTATTCTCAACCATGCAGATGCTGAAAACTTGGGCGAGATTGATTACGGGATGGTTTTTGTACTTGATCATTGTGGTACGATTCATCATAATGTTTTCCTCCGCATAATACAATACCACAATTGTTGTTCACAATCAAAGAAAAAGACAGACCAGGGCGGGACTCGAACCCGCGAAAATGGAGGTTGCAGCTCCATGTCTTAGCCACTCGACCACCTGGTCATAAAAGGGAACCGAACTAGTTTGCTATGCTGATACACAGCAAACGTGGAACGCAGAAAAAGGATATTCTGTAGTCTTGATTTTGGACACCGGACCCCTTGAATCATGAACCCTGAATCTGGAGGGGGATATCGGCATCGACATCCTTTTTTTGGCTAATATGCCCTATTAAGCTTACGCCACCTTTTCTGCCGAACCTTCGTTCGGCTCCCGCAAATATTAACTTGTCAAGTTGACGACTTCGTCCGGCACCGTGATGATGGTCACATGGTTGAACGCTTCCAATTCGTCCTGGTAGTTCGAAATCTTATTCTCTTCTTCCTTCACCAAATTGTCTCGGTCTTGTTTGGTAATTTCGCAGGTCCATTCAACCACGTCTTCTTTGGTGCGACCGTATTCACTCATGGTTGTTCCGCGCTTCACGTCGATACGCTTGAGAAACATTAACCGGCTTTTTGCTTCGGACAATCCGAAAATCGTTGCCCGCTTCGCTTGGTTCGCCGCTTCGATGGCGACCTTAAGCCCAATAAGCGACTCCACAAGGCTTTGTTCGGTCTTAAGGGCTTCTTTGCACTCGATTTCTCGGATGCCGCCCTTGACGACACTGTTGTACTGAATGACTTCTTCGCGAACCTGTCCCAGGTTCGACAGAAGCTTCTTCTTGAGGGACAACGCTTTGCTCAACGTAATCTTCGCCATATTCGACTCCTTGTACTACGAATGTGGAGAAGATTATACCACAATGGTACGAAATGTCAAGTAGTTTTTGTGAGAATATTTATAACGTCTTGGCACTCGGAAGCCAGCTCGAAAAAGTACTGGCGGTCGAGCATCCCCTGGTCCCACATTTTGGCGAAGAAATACTGGAGCGTGTTGTAAAATCCTCCGGTGTTTAGAAGAACCATTGGCTTATTACAGTGACCAAGGGTAGCTTGGCAGGCGACTTCCGTAATCTCGTTGAGGGTTCCGATGCCACCAGGAAGGGCGACAAAAGCGTTGGAAAGGGCAATCATTCGCCGTTTCCGTTGAGCCAGGTTCTCCACCAGAATGATTTCGGACGACCGTTCGAAGCTCATATCGTGGAATTCATCCGGAACGATACTGATAACCTTACCTCCGTTGTCCGCGACCGCCGACGCGACGATGTTCATGAACCCGATATTGACCCCGCCAAAAACAAGACCGAACCCATTTTGGGCAAGCAATTTGCCCATAAGGGCAGCGTTTCCGGCGTACACTTTTTCCGATCCGAGTTTGGACGAACAAAAAACACATACATTCTTCATCTTGCAGATTCTTTTCTTATTGCTTCTAATGTTGACCTTGAGAAACGTATCTTCTGAAAAAATCAAGGGATTCTCTGTCCTCGACGATTTTTCCCAGACAAGCAAAAATCGGTTCGTACTTCATCCGCTCATCGCCGAAGAAGAAACCCTTCAAATCCACTTCTATCCATCCTTCGTTGCGGTTCGTCTCCATGTTGCGGGCGGGTTCGTCTCCGACAATATCGCCGATAAAAAACAGCGTCACAAAATGGAGTCCATGCTCCTTCCAGACCTCGTCCTGCCATCCGACTTTTTTCAGGTTGACGACCTTCAGCCCCGTTTCTTCCTCCACTTCGCGGGCCGCAGCGATGGGGGAGAACTCGCCGAAATCGGGTTTGCCACCCGGCAGAGCCCATTGGCCTGCCCCATACGTGTTCTTGCGTTTACCCATGAGGAATTTGCCGCGACGCATTGCGAAAACGGCGGTCCCAGCGTAAACGAACTCATTAGTGACAAGAGAAGATCCCGTTTCGGTATAGGCATTGGCCTGTTTCTCTTCTTCGGTTTCCCCAAACGTTTCCTCACGGCAGACTTCGGCGTACCAGAATATTTTGTTGCACTTCCTGCATTGCATCGCGTCCGTGTCGATTTTACTCAAATCGGGACTGTCGGGTTTAAGGGGAATCCAGTTGATGGATTTGCAGGACGGGCACTGGTACTTTGCCCACATACCGATGGCGGCATCCATTATGGTTGTTTCTTGCGTTTCTTCGGACATTTCTTTTTCTCCAAAAGTTTTCGAATGTCTACGAAATCATATCGCACTTTTAAAAAGTGCGTCATCGAGTCTATTAGACAAGCCCCGATGTATTTCTTCTCATGACCCACTTTATCACTTCGTTCTTCTTTGGCTTTCCTTACATCATCGAACATCTGATAAAATTCGTCGATCTCTTTCCGCAATTTTGCGACTCGTGCTTTAACCTTTGATGGTATTTCCCCGGACAAAAACTCATTCATTTCATCAATGTGAGATTTTGCCAATTTTTCTACGCGGTCAAAATGAGCATCAAACCTCTTCCATGTTCCGAGCATTGGCTTTATCCTGTTCCACTTTTCCTAGAGTCTTCATAGACAGTATTATACGTGATTCGGTAGTGCATGTCAACAGAATTCTTTAGGTCTTGAACAGACCATCGACGAGATAACCGTGCCAATGCTCATTGTTGATGTTGATGCTAGGCGTGACGGTGGGCCTTTCTTCATCCATGTTCCATCCCCACTCAGTCGCGGTATGCTGTCCATCGGTTCGGACACGGATACCGCATAAATCCCCACACCCGCACGGTCAAAGAAAAGACATCCTTCTTGTCCCATTCTGTTCGAGCGTGAAAAAGAAGTCTCCTGGGTTTTCACAGGAGTCGAAGTTGTCAATGCGGTGTCCTTGCACTTCCATCCGAACTCTCCTATGGAAGCATTTTTCGGAGATCGTCCAGTTTTATTATCTGTATTCTATGCCCCGATTGTTGTAGTTCCTTCGCTTTGTCTAGTTTGGAACCAGGGGCATCCCCCACCACTAGGATGTCGGTTTTCTTGGAGACGGACGAGCTAACGTTGCCGCCATTTTCAGCTACGGCTTTTTGCCAAAGCTCTTTCCCTCCTAAAAAACCGCCGGTAAAGACGAAGGTCTTACCGCTCAAGGGACCGGTTTTGGGCATATCAATCTCGATGTACTGTAGCAAGTCATCCAGCATAGCCGTACTGTCTTTGAAGTACTGTACAAGCCCCTCAGCAGTCTTTGTGCCGACATCCTGCACATTTTCCATGTCAGCGACCGAGGCTTTACGAATCTTGTCCATATCGCCAAAATGAGAGCCCAAGGCTCGTCCAGTGCCCGTACTTGCGCCCGTAATGCCAAGGGCGGCAATAAACTGCGAGAGCGGAATCCGCTTCTTCTTGCCGATGACCGCCTTGACTTCAACATCAAGGGCATCATTATTCTTCATCTTCTCAGGCTGCGGGACCATATGGACGCGAGCGACCGATAGCAGCGCTGTTCGATAACTGATGCCGATGTTTTCAAGGTCTTTCGTTGTCAGTCGGTAGAAGTCGGCAGGAGTTTTGACCAGCCCCTTGTCCACCAGTTGACCTACGACATTTTCCGCCAGACCCTTAACGCCAAACGTAGAAAGGTAATGACAGAGATTGCCGACGATTTGAGCCTTGCATTTGGGGTTTTTGCAGACCAAGTCTGCCATATCGTCGCTGGCTCCCTTGATCAGTTTAGCGGGTCCACCGCAAGATGGACAAGTCGAGGGGAAGGTAACATTCGATGCAGGTTTGATTACGCCGACAATCTTCGGGATGATTTTGCCCGACTTTATAATCGTTACTTCCGCTCCTTTGCCAATCTTTTGCTTCTGGACGAGCCCGACATTGTGGGCGGTACATTGGGAAACTTGCGTTCCCTCAATGGTTACGGCCTTGAAATCGAGAACGGGCGTGATGCGACCGGTTCGCCCCGTCTGCCAATGGATGTCGGTTACAGTAACGTTGACTTTTTCGTCCGCGAACTTGTAGGCGAGTTTCGCCTTCGGGTCGCCGGTCGGACTGTTACCATGCGTTCCCAACTGTTCTGCCGACTCCAAATCCGATACCTCGACCACCACACCGTCCACGAGGAAATCAAGCTTTCGGTGTTGATCCTCCATCTTCCGAACCAAATCCCAAGAGAAGGGATAAACATCGATGAAGGGAATGCCCAGCGTTTTTTTCGCCCATTCCGCCCGTTCCTTGGCGGTTTTAAAGGGTACTTTGTCGAGCCCTAAGATGCAGTATCCTGTAAAGGATAAGCCGCGCTCGCTTGTAATCTTCGGGTCGGGAAACTGTCGGATGGACCCGGCAGTATAGGCTCGCGGATTACTGTATCCTTCCTGTCCTGCGTCCGTCAATTCCTTGTTCTTCTTGTCGAAGACCGACTTGAGGCATTCCAACTCGCCCCGAATTTTGACCGTCAGCGGTTCTTTCAAAGTCACAGGAACGCCCTTAACGTACTTCGCGTTTTCCGTCACGTCATCGGCGTTAACGCCATCCCTTGCCCGCAGCCCGGCGCGAACAAGTTTTCCTTTCTCGTATTCCAAATGGATTGCCACGCCGTCATGCTTCAGAGAGCAGACCAGCCATTTGTCGGGCGGAGCGAAAAACGAACCCTTCAATTCGTCCCGCACGTTGTCCACGAACGCATCGAAGATTTTTGTTTTCTCCGTGTCCGTTCCGTTGCATTTGTGAATACTTGTCATGGGCGGGTCAATAACAAATTTCTTCGTGGCCCCCGTTGCGCTCGATGCCGTGACTTTGTTGAAGATTTTCGAATTGGGCGCAATCGCCGCCAGTCTCGCCTTCATCGCATCGTATTCATTGTCGGTCACGATGTCGCCGGTATCGGGATGTTCGCACGGTTCGCCATCCTCGTACTTCGTATCAAGGTGGGCGATGACCCGTTCCAAATTCTTGACTTCTTTGACAGAGCCTTTGGGCTTTCTTACCGCCGTCGCCGGTCCATTCCCATCATCAACGAACAAATCCGCGAATAAGTTATTCGCCATACCAGTTCCTCCTCGTATCAAATTTATTCCTTTTTTCAAATTCGTCCAGTTCATTTTGCATTTGCCGAAACAGATGTGAATCCGGTCGTGGTCGCTAGGCCCAAGCGAGATATAATTCCACTCCATGATATGAATGAGCGATTGACACTCGCATTTAAATACCTTCTCGATTCGGTAATGCTCTTTCATGGGCTAATGTGCCAAACGGGAGGATCCCTGTATCTGGTACCATAGTTTGAAGCCATCAGCGACAAATCCATTAGGTCTGTTTTACCATCAAGATTCGTGTCACCTTGTATCCAACCATTAGCTGGTTTTCCATAGTAAGTTGCTAAAATCGACAAATCGACAACATCGATTGAACCATCTAAATTAAAATCACCTGATAGAAGAGCAAATTCAGACACATTGTCTGTGGTTACATTACGAGCCGCTAAGGTATTGTCTGGATTAATATAGATGGCGATTCCTAAAAACTGCACAGTCTCACCTTCATACACTTCTGATGGACCGATAACGACGAAATCTTTTAAAACCGCTCCTTTTTGAAAGGTATGTACTACCGATGGTGATTTAAGTGAAGCAATGTCTTTCAAGTCATATGAAGATTTGTCTGGCGTTTGTTTAAATTGATTTAACAAAAAAATTAAAATACCAACAAAAATGAAGAAAATTTTCAGCATTGTGAGTCCTCCATAAAAAATTGAAAAGGGTGAGCGACGAGATTCGAACTCGCTCTGGGAGAACCACAATCTCCCGTGCTTGGCCATTACACTACGCCCACCGTACTCTAAACATCCATACCCGGCTCTTCCGCGAGCGGTAATCCAAGAACCTTCTTCATTGATTCTTTCCACCGGACCAACGGGTTCCCTTTGAGATTATGGTAAACTCTCTGGAACATCTCGTCGGTCTGCCTGGAAGTAATCGCCTCAACTCTCGCACGGTCCTCGCCTGTTTCGATTTTAACGCGCTTGTCGATGAAGTTCATGGTCCCAACCCAGACGCTATCCGTAATCCAAGGGCTCAAGATGGCGATATTTTTTTCCAAGTTGTCCCAATCGAGAACAGGTTCCATCGACACTGATGTCCTGTATCCTGCCTGTTGAGCGCAGATTAAAGATGAAAACCGTTCCGTCTTGTTCGGAGCGCCCGGCTCCCAGTAGAACAGGATGTTGTCGTCCATCGCTCCGATGGTAAACCGAAACAGAATATGGTCTTGCCATTGCATCAGTTCTTTGCACAGAACCTCAATGCATACCAGATGCGGTTTGCTGACGATTAAGATGTTGTTTCCAGGCTCCAAAATGTTCTTGATACACTTCAAACAAGCCTGGCAGTTTTGTGGAGTAATATCGTGGGCGGTCGGAAAC
>Ga0172362_10005224_pt1 | contig 11250 bp, 10 predicted proteins | sample LakKivs1_kivu2a2_FD_114534 | JGI IMG/M metagenome (GOLD analysis project Ga0172362, IMG submission 114534) | Sediment microbial communities from Lake Kivu, Rwanda - Sediment s1_kivu2a2 | ecosystem: Environmental > Aquatic > Freshwater > Lake > Sediment | place: Rwanda: Western Province, Lake...
AAATATAATGCTGACATGATTGGACTACTGTGGGGGAAAGAGGGGATGCCTCGTGATGCTAACGAGAGGTGTGTTCTGGCTGTTGACCTTATCTATAAAGCCATTCAAATGGGCATCTCTAATGAAGATATCTGGATTGACCCCATTGTTACTCCGGTGTCCGTGGAAGTAAACCAGGTGAAAGCCTGTGTGGAATTTATGAGCATGCTCGGCGATATTGCTCCCGCGTGTAAATCCACAGTAGGCCTATCTAACATCTCCAATGGCACACCCGCCAACCTCAGACCATGGCTGAATCGGGCTTATATGATAATGCTGATGAAGCATGGACTTTATTCAGCTATAGTCGATGCCTTTGACTCTGAGCTAATAAAGATAGCTAGAGGCAAGAAGCCCGAAATTGTTAACCTGGTATATCGGATGATGGATGGCGAGAGACCTAACCTCTCATCTCTAAGTGAAGAGGAAGTAAAGTACGCAAAAACAGTTCGGGTTCTTACTGGCGAAACACTTTACTCTCATTCCTGGCTCAAGATATAGCACTAGCCAATCTCATTAAAATAACAATAGAAAGCAGGAGCAAAATGATAAGAAAAATATCGGATATTTTGAAAGAAAAGGAACGAACCTATTCGTTTGAGTTTTTCCCACCAAAAACCCAAAAGGGAAGAGAGAAACTTCCTGAAACTGCAGGCATTCTCAAAGAACTGGAACCGGATTGGTTCGCTGTAACCTACGGCGCTGGAGGAACCGCACGAGAGCTTACCATGGACATCGTTGATGAATTACAGCAGTGTTTCCAAATCCCGACCATGCACCACCTTACCTGTGTGGGGCACAGCAAGGCCGAGTTAAAAGCCATAATTAAGAAGATGAAAGAGAAGAATATCTGCAACATCCTTGCCCTGCGCGGCGACCCCCCTCAAGGTATAGACCATTGGGAGCCTGCCCCCGATGGATTAGAGTACTGCTATCAGCTTATCGAGCTTATCCGCTCATATGACAGCTTCTTTAGCATAGGCGTCGCTGGCTTTCCAGAAGGACATATTAATTGCCCTGATAAGGAGACTGATTCAGGATACCTGAAGATTAAGATAGATGCTGGTGGTGAATTTGTAATAACACAACTTTTCTTCAACTGCGAGGACTACTTCGAATACTTGGAAAGAGTAAAGAAAATAGGCGTTACGGTGCGAATCATTCCTGGGATTATACCCATAACGGATTACCAGCAATTACTCAGGTTCTGCCAGAACTGCGGAGCTACTATCCCGCAGCGGGTTCACGAGATATTTAAGCCTCTTGACGGTGACGCCGAAGCTACCTACAAGGCTGGTGTTCGGTTCACAGTTAAGCAGTGTAACGAGCTGCTTGAAGGCGGGGCACCAGGCCTACACTTCTTCACATTGAACAAGGTTGACCCGACACGAGAAATCTTAAATAAAATAAAGCGTTAGCCCGAATATACTGTCTGCCAACAATAATTAATACGCTTAAGGATGGGAAGCCTTCAGTTACGTTTTACCTCGTATGAGCCAAAAATGAAGTCGAGGTCATTCTGTAAAGCAGAAACCTTCTCCCCGGGAAAGAGCTTTTCATCTATATCAAGCATTACCTTCGTTTCACCTCGGGCTGAGCCCACGATATGTGCCCTGAGGCATTCCTTCTCAGCTTTGCCTAGCGCATCCTGAAACTTAAAGGTTAGCGTACCGCGAGAAATAAATGACGATGAGTCAGTCGGCAGGGAATATGTTTCTAGCTTCGCCTCATCTATAATCGCTCCCTGCTTCCGGATAAGGTCCCTTATCTCATCATAAAGTAGCTCAGGCTTTACGTTGCTATACGTCTTCCTAATTTGCATCGCTGAGTCCTTAACTTTCCTAACCCCTATCATAGTGCTAGCGTAAAATTATGTCAATATTTTGTGAAGGAAAGCCTTAATATTATGCAAAGTTACTCATGTTCCCCCACATGTGTCCAGTTTTTCCACCCAATATAGGCATTGTCATTCTTCCGGCGGGGGCGAGACCTAGCAAACCTAAGCTTTTTTCAACGGCAATATTTATTTATACGGAATCTAAGTCTTCTCTTTCCTAACTTGGCAAACCTACTAGAGGCCTCTTAAAACCCCTACAACCTTTGCAATAGTTTAATTAACGTGGTATAATAAACTTTTAAAGAGAGTAAATTTAAACCTTTAAGCTAGCCCGGAGAGGCTGGCAAGGGAAACAGAGTAAACTAAGTAGCAAGACCTCTTGCCAGCAACGGTAAGAGGTTTTATTATGTCTAGAAAAATCTTAATGACCGCAGAGGATATCAGACGAACTCTAGCTCGTATTGCCCACGAAATTATAGAGCAAAATAAGACTTCTGAGAATCTGGTGCTGATCGGCATGCGCACTCGCGGTGTACCCTTAGCCAAACGGCTGACCGCTAACATCGAAAACTTCCAAGGATTAAAAATACCGGTTGGTTCTTTAGATATCACTCCCTATCGAGATGACCTTGCCTCACTAAATCGGCAACTTCTCGTCAAACACGCCGATATTCCAGCCAATATTGATGGCAAATCTATAGTTCTAGTTGATGATGTCCTATACACTGGGCGTAGCACCCGTGCTGCTATGGATGCCCTTATTGACCAGGGACGCCCTCAGTCAATTCAACTAGCCGTGCTGATTGACCGCGGGCACCGTGAGCTACCAATACGAGCTGACTATGTAGGTAAGAACATACCTTAGCGCCAAAGACGAGGAAATACAAGTTCGACTGGTAGAAACCGACGGCGTAGACGAAGTAACCATCATAAGCGTAGCTAACAGCCAACCTCTCGGGAGTGAATCGAGGAAGGTAGCCATCTTCAGAAGGAGTTATCATGGCTCTGGCAAATAGAAGCCTAATAACTATAGATGATTTATCCAACGGGGAAATAGAGGGCCTGTTTTCCTTGGCCGATGAAATGGCAGAATCCCCAAGCGAGCAGTTTGGTATATGCCAGGGCAAGGTTATGGCCAGCCTGTTTTTTGAGTCTAGCACCAGGACACGGCTGTCATTTGAGACAGCAATGCACCGACTTGGGGGCAGTGTTGTAAGTGCAGTTGATGTAAAGGCGACTTCGCTGGCTAAAGGTGAAAGCATTGCTGATATGGCGAGGGTAATCGGCAGCTACGCCGATATAATTGTCATCAGACACCCCTGGGAGGGAGCCGCCAAGGTTGTTGCCGATTACGCTAGCATCCCGGTAATAAATGCCGGCGATGGAGAGCATGAGCACCCAACCCAGACCCTATGTGACCTTTACACCATCAAGAAGGAGAGGCAAACCATCAAGGGACTAAAGATTGCCCTATGGGGAGACTTGAAACACGGGCGAACAATACATTCTCTAACCTACGCCCTAGCTAGGTTCGGTGCCACCATCCTCTTTCACCCCGGGCCTGGTCTTGAGATACCAGAGCACGTTATAAGAAAGCTAACCACAGAATATGGGGGGGAACTGAAAAAATATGAAGCTCTAGACCAAGTAGTCAAGGAAGGAATTTTCCCTGTTGATGCCATATATTTAACACCAAGCCGCCCACATCAACTAGCAATGATGCCCGACATCAGCATTAAAGTCGAGCTGAAGACAGGGGTTGATGCTCTTTATGTTACCCGACTTCAGACAGAAAGACTTTCAGCTACCGCCGAGGGGCGAGAATTAAAAGAGGATTACCCAGTGGTAGACAAGAAACTCCTTAAGAAAAAGGAGTTCAAGAAAACGCTAATTATGCACCCACTGCCCCGGGTTGATGAGTTAGCCTATGAAATAGATGCTGACCCAAGGAGTATGTACTTCAAGCAAGCAGCACGGGGAGTACCAGTCAGGATGGCACTATTAGCTCTCTTATTAGGCAGTAAAGAAATTGCTATTCCGAGAGAAGACCATTCTTTTATCCAGAAAATAGACTATCCCGTGTACCACCAAGATTTTGGCATCAGGTGCCCTAATCCCAAATGTGTGTCAGTACAAGAAACTGAAACAAAGTATATTAAGCCTAAATTCAAAATAATAAACTTCCAACCTTTAATCTTAAGTTGTGTCTATTGTGAACATGAAGTTCACCCGCAGTACGTAGCTAGTTCCGACTGGCATGAAGGCAGACTGGCTAACAAAAAATACCATAGCGCTGACAGCCATTGGGCTAGAAAAATTAAACCTGAGAATCTGATTGTTTTCAGTTCAGAAAGTGAAGCCGAGGCTCACAACTTTAAACCCAGCCTCTATGCCAGAGCACATCACTAGGGAAATGATGAAGAGGAAAAGCCAGTAAAGAACAATGAGGTCCTTACTTATTCACGGTGGTCATATAATTGACCCCAGCCAAGACATAGATGAAATCGGCAGTCTGCTTATTACTGAGAGCAGAATATCGTGGCTGGGAGAAATAACTCCACCCCAACCGGATTATAATGTCCTTGATGCTCGGGGGCTAATTATCTGCCCCGGATTTGTTGACCTTCATTGCCACCTCCGACAGCCCGGATTTGAACAAAAGGAAACCATCGCTACCGGAACCCAAGCTGCTGCCAAGGGTGGTTTTACTACCATCTGCTGCATGCCTAATACTAATCCACCCCTAGATAGTCAGACTACGGTAGATTATGTAAAATCAACAGCAGCTACAGAGGGAGTAGTTCGGGTTCTACCTATCGGGTGCGTCTCAAGGGATAGAAAGGGGCAAGAGCTAGCCCCAATGGTTGAGCTGGCTTCAGTCGGGGTGATTGCCTTTAGCGATGATGGTGACCCCATACTAGACCCACAGCTCATGCGTCAGGCATTAGAGTATAGCCATACTCTTGACTTACCAGTTATTGACCACTGCGAGGACAAAGCTCTCACCAAAGGTGGACAGATGAATGAGAGCAAAATGTCAACTAAGTTAGGTCTTCGTGGAATACCAGCCACTGCTGAGGAAATTATGGTTGCCCGTGACCTGGCTCTGGCTGAGCTGACCGGAGGCCGGTTACACATTGCCCATGTCAGCACTAAAGGCTCGGTTAACCTCATTCGTCGTGCCAAAGACAAAGGTATTAGGGTTACGGCTGAGGCTACCCCACACCATCTGACCCTAACCGAAGAAAAGGTCATTGGCTACAACACCAATGCCAAGGTGAATCCACCCCTAAGGACTAAACGGGATATCCAGGCCCTGATTCAGGGGCTCAAGGAGAATGTGATTGATATTATTGCTACTGACCACGCTCCCCACACCAAAGCCGACAAGCAGTGCCAGTTCAACCTAGCTGCCTTTGGTATCAGCGGCTTTGAAACTGCCCTCGGCAGCCTGATGACTCTGGTGCACCATGGGCAGCTGACTCTAGCCACCCTCATCGCCAAGCTTACCATCGAACCAGCCAAAATCATCGGAAATAAATGGGGAAAACTGGGCACGCTAACTGTTGGCGCCCCGGCTGATGTTACTATATTCGACCCCGACCTGGAGTGGATAGTAGATACCGAAGCCTTTGCCTCCAAGGGCAAGAATACCCCTCTTGCCGGTTCAAGGCTTAAAGGTAAGGTAATAGCCACCATATCGCAGGGGAGGCTAGTCTATAAGGATGCTTCAGTTAGAGTTGAGACAACTAAGAAAGTACTGACGGAGTGAAAAAGAGTAGAGTTGAAACAGATTACGGCTACGGTTGTTGCTAACAAAAGAATCCTACCCGGGGGGCCTCATCGCGCTGGTTGGTCACTAGGTAGCCATCTAATAAAGCTACACTGCCCGGAAATGGAGAGGGCCAAACCAGGACAGTTCGTCATGGTCAACTGCGGAGGCGAATGCGTTCTACCGCGCCCCTTCAGCCTCCACTGGGCAAACAGGGATGATATTGCCCTTTTCTTTGCCGCTCTTGAAAGAGGAAAGGGGACACAGTGGTTAGCTAACCGGAAAGAGGGTGATGCCGTAAAACTTTTTGGCCCGTTGGGCAACAACGGATTTTCAATTAGTCCTAGAGCGAAGAGGCTGCTGGTGGTAGCGGGGGGCAATGGTATTGCTCCCTTATGTTTTCTCGCCCAACAAGCAGTGAGTGGAAAATGCTCGGTGACTCTGCTTCTGGGTGCTGCTGTTGGACCTCTTTACACTGAACGTCCCGAAAATCTTCTCCCGCAGGAAATCGCTCTCGTCACGGCAACAGAAGATGGCAGTAGCGGGCATAAGGGCCTGATAACTGACCTGCTGCCTGACTATGTTGATTGGGCAGACCAAATCTTTGCCTGTGGACCAGCCAGTATGTACCGGGTAATGGCACAGATGCCCAAGTTAAAAAACAAGCCAGTCCAAGTCTCTCTGGAGGTGAGGATGGGGTGCGGGCGCGGAGTCTGCTACGGGTGCACCGTGAAGACGAAACAGGGGCTAAAACAGGTCTGTCAGGATGGGCCGGTATTCGACCTAGATGATGTCATCTGGGAAGAACTGGATTACTGACCAAAATTATGGGTGATTAGATTACTTACCCTGTAGCAGAGAGAAAAATTCGGTTCTAGTCTCTGCCTTGCGGCGGAAGGTACCCCTGAGAGCTGAGGTGACGATAGCACTCCCCGGCTTCTTAATGCCCCTCATAATCATACACAGGTGCTCAGCCTGAATAATTACCCCAACTCCGTCAGGCTTAAGCTTATCAAAAATGGCATCAGCAATCTCAGTAGTCATCCTCTCCTGAAGCTGAGGACGGCTAGCCACAATTTCCACTACCCGAGCTAACTTGCTCAGACCGACCACACGCCCATCGGCATTTGGAATATAGCCGATATGAGCCACGCCATAAAACGGCAGAAGGTGATGCTCACACATAGAATAAAAGGGGATATCCCTTATGATTACCATTTCCCGATGCCCCTCTTCAAAACCTACCGCCAGCTCCTTCTTAGGGTTCTTACCCAGCCCCATAAAAAGCTCGGCATACATCTCAGCTATACGCCTGGGGGTATCAACTAAACCAGCTCGTCCCGGGTTTTCCCCAATAGCCTCAATGATAGAAGTTACTGCTGCCTCAATCTTGGCTTTGTCAAACACCTTACACCTCCTTCGTCTCCAAACCAACTCCTATCTAATTAGATATGAAATACCCCGCTTAATTTTTAGGGAAACAATTCCTATCTGATTAGCTTTGAATTGTTTTAAACGTTATGTTAAGTTAATCCTAAAGCTTTCTCTACCGCAGTTAAATCGGCAGGGAGCTCAAGAAAAGGCTTAGCACCTTTCAGGGCAATATCAGTATCCTTAAGCCCGGTGCCAGTCAGCACACAGACCACCCTCTTTTGCGAAAAGTCCATCCCCTGCTGTGAAAGTTTAATGAGCCCAGCTAAAGAAGCGGCTGAGGCCGGCTCGGCAAAGATACCTCCCTTGGTCGCCAGAAGCCGATAAGCAACCAGAATCTCTTCATCACTAACCATATCAATAATGCCACCAGAGTCATCACGAGCGGCAACTGCCTTCTGCCAGCTAGCTGGGTTGCCTATTCTTATAGCTGAGGCCACCGTCTCCGGTTTCTCAATGACATAACCCCGAACAATAGGGGCAGCGCCCTCAGCCTGAAAGCCCATCATCTTGGGCTTATTCCTTGCCCTGCCCGCCTGATAATATTCCACAAAACCCTTCCAGTAGGCGGTAATATTACCGGCATTACCCACCGGGATAAAGAGATAATCGGGAGCTTCCCCCAAGACATCAATAATCTCAAAGGCAGCCGTTTTCTGCCCCTCTATGCGGTTGGGGTTAACTGAATTTACCAGGGTAACCGGATGCTTCTCGGTCAGGCTGCGCACTATTCTCAGAGCCTGGTCAAAATTGCCATCAATAGAGACAATTTTAGCCCCATAAATAATAGCCTGAGCCAGCTTACCCAGAGCAATCTTGCCCTTAGGGATAATGATAATAGCGCTAAGCCCACAATAGGCGGCATAGGCAGCGGCTGAGGCGCTGGTATTGCCGGTTGAGGCACAGATTATAGCTTTACTGTTTGCTTCCAGCGCCTTGGCTACAGCCACCACCATGCCCCTATCCTTAAATGAACCGGTAGGATTACACCCCTCCAGCTTAAGATACAGCTCCCCGCAACCAGTTTCCTTCTCCAGTTCACCACACCTGACCAGAGGAGTGTCCCCCTCCCCCAACGAAAGTAACGGCGTTTTAGTTGTCACTGGAAGGAAGTCTTTATATTTAACCAGAACCCCTGTTTTCATCATCACCCTCATCAGCCATGAGACTGCTTATCAACCTCACCCCTTTTATCCTCCTCTCCTTCGAAGGAGAGGAGGAAGTGGTTTATACAAGAGAGGCTTCGCTCTCTTTGACTCTCCTTTAGTATTTACTCCTTCAAACTTCCCTTAACAAACGACCTTTATGACTACGGCATTCACTCAAGCTTCAACCCGGACGAAGTTGCCCAAATCCTTAACCACCGCCAGGTGTTTAAGCTCCTCAAGAGCCTGCTGCACTGCCTTTTCCTGAGCCGGATGCGTCATAATAACAATCTCAGCCGTCTGGGCAGCACTATCAGCCTCCTTCTGGATAACCGAGGAAATGCTAATCTGGTGGTCACCTAAAATCTTAGTAATCTGGGCTAAAACCCCGGGACGGTCAGCAACATTCAGCCTAAGGTAATATCGTGTCTTAATCTCAGACATCGGTTTAATGAGAACACCAGAATTCAGCTTCAGCTGAAAACGGCTACCAACTCCAAGAACAATGTCTCGTGCTTCAGACACGATGTCCGAGATAACCGCACTACTGGTGGGTAGAGGACCAGCCCCCTGGCCATAGAAAAGCACCTGACCGATAAGGTCGCCCTCGACTAAAATGGCGTTGTAAACACCATCAACCTTGGCTAGAAGAGAATCCTCAGGAATAAAGACAGGATGAACCCTCACTTCAATGGAATGATTGCTTCGTTTGGCTATAGCTAGCAGTTTTATGGCGAAACCCAGCTCCCGAGCATATCGAAAATCACGAGCGCTAAGCCGTGAAATCCCTTCACAGTGAATATCGCTGGGCCGGACTTGGCTCTGAAAGGCCAGGGAACTGAGAATAGCCAGTTTGTAAGTAGCGTCTATTCCCTCGACATCATTCCTGGGATTAGCTTCAGCATAACCTAACTCCTGGGCACGGGTAAGGGCTGAAGAGAAATCCACACCCTCCCTCGCCATCCTGGTGAGAATATAGTTAGTAGTCCCGTTGATTATGGCATAAATACCCTTTATTTCATTCGCCACCAAATCATACTGAAAAGGAGCAATCAGGGGGATACCGCCACCAACACTAGCTTCAAAACGAAGCTCAACATTATGCTCTTGAGCTAAAGCGAGCAGTTCTACCCCATGCTTAGCCATAACCTCTTTATTGGCGGTAACCACACGCTTGCCAGCAGAGAGTGCCCTCTTCAAATACTGTAAAGCCGGGTTCTCACCCCCTATCGCCTCAACGACTATATCTATCCCAGGCTCACTAAAAAACTCATCGGCATCCGTGGTGAAAAGCTGAGAACCCATCTCCACCGCCTGCGGTCGGGTTAAATCCGATGCCAGCACCTTCACCTTGCGCAGGACAAGAGGGCAACCAACCTGCTCAGCCAGAATCTCCGCCTTATCCTTCAGAACCCTAGCTACCTGCCCCCCAATTACCCCCAACCCCATCAAGCCGACTCCGATACTCTCTTTCTTCATTGCCTTCCCCCTCAGTCTGATTTTATCCCTGCGTAGCTTTTTCTATTGCCCATTCCTTCATTTCATCAGTCAGATAACTATTGACCTCGTTTCCAGTGTCAGACCACAGCGAAAGAACCCACTCGTTCAAAGCCTTAGTCTTGAGTAAATCTCTATCATCATCCGAAATCTGTCTGTTATCCTCTTTATCTAAAACCTTTAATAACCAGTAGCCACCGGTAGTTACCTGCGTATCATCACGGATTGGCTCGCTTATTGCGCCCGTTTCCAATTCAAAAATATCAGCCCACGCCCCCAAGTCTGAGCCCGGTGCCACATCCTCTGGAGACAGCCAGCCAAAATCGCCTCCACTTTCCTTGGTTGCTTCATGCTGGGAAAGCTCCTTGGCTAAAGTAGCCCAATCCTCGCCAGCCTCCAGCCTGGCTCTTACATCCTGCGCTTCCGTTTCACTGCCCAATAATATTGCCTGAACCTGTACTTGTTCCGGTTCTTGTTTTCTATCTAATATTTTTACCAGCCAGTAACCCACGCTCTTGGTTTTGGTTTCATCATATACCGGCTGACTCAACACCCCCACCTCAGAGCCGAAGGCATACTCACCGGGTACAGAAGTAGCTAATAGCTGGGCTAAAGCATCTTCAGGATGCCAACCAAGGTCACCCTTCTCGTCCTTGGAAAAGCTATCCAGAGAAAGCTCTCCAGCCAGTTCAGCTAAGTCCTCATCAGCTTCTACTCTGGCTCTAACCGCAGCTGCCTGACTCTCACTCTCCAGGAACATCGCCATTATATGCCTCTGCTCAGCAGATACTGGCACCATCGGCCCAAAGTGCTCATCAAGCAATTTGCTTATCAGTAGTTTAGTTCTAGCGATATCTCTATAGTCCTTGCTTAAAGGCGGGTCATAGCTCTTAAGTTTCTCATCAACTTCCCTATCACTAACGGCGATACCCAGCCCCAGAGCCCCCTGCCTTACTAACTCATTTCGCCCAATAACTACTAATACCTCATTAGCCAGAGTATCCATATAACTGGCAGACTGGTCTTTTCCATAATATTTAAGCATCTTGATATAATAATCCATATTAAATTCGGCGTTATTTACTCTAATCACAACCTGGTGCAACGGTTGATAGTAACCGATATACCACCCAGCCCCCGTAATCCCTAAAACGGCAATAACAACAAAAATACCCACGCCGAGAATAATACGCTGTCTTTTTCTTTGCTGCTGCCAGTGGGAAAGCTGGCGCTTAGTAACTTCGCGCTTGGGCTTTTCTACCTTCTTTTTAGCCAAGCCTGAGCCTCTTTACTAAAACTGGCTGAAATAAGTTCATAATGTATAAGCCTTCCGCTTCTTCCGATTTTAGCCTAATTATATACCCCGCTTTTACCTTTTTCAAAGCTCCGGTTAGCGTCGCCATACCTCCCCCAGAAATAAAGAAGTGACTCCCAGCATATAATAGACTTCGTCAGCCCGACTTAGGTTCCTTCCTCAGGGAAATATCAAGGCTCCTGACTTCCCCCACTCCTTTCAGACAAGAGACCAT
>Ga0172362_10005228_pt1 | contig 11247 bp, 12 predicted proteins | sample LakKivs1_kivu2a2_FD_114534 | JGI IMG/M metagenome (GOLD analysis project Ga0172362, IMG submission 114534) | Sediment microbial communities from Lake Kivu, Rwanda - Sediment s1_kivu2a2 | ecosystem: Environmental > Aquatic > Freshwater > Lake > Sediment | place: Rwanda: Western Province, Lake...
CGCCCGGCCTGGGGGTCGAGCTGAACCTCGACATCGTCAAGCAGCACCTCGGACGAGGCGAGGAGTGCTTCGGCCCGACCGACGAGTGGAACCGCAGCAACTCGAATGACCGCCTGTGGAGTTAAGCTCGTTTCATGTGCGAGCGTTGTTCCACGCGGGCGACCAGCTCGACCTGACGCGCTCGGACCCGACAGTCCTTCGGCAGGATCGTCCCGTCGTTGTGCCAGCAGATGTAGCATTCGGTGGGCCGGACCCGTTGCCCCTGCTTGGCGCAGTGCAGGGCATGCGGGCAGCGGGTGCAGAGGAATTCGCAGCGCTTACAGACGCGGAGTCGCCTCTTGATCGAGCCTGTATTCATCCGACACCTCCTCCCGCAGTACCGGGAAAGACCGATGCCAACGACTCCCGCCGTCGCGCATCGGGTTCGATTGCCCGTGGAGTATTTATCGGCTGATACGGGGTCTCGCTTAAGGTCCGGGAAGAGTGGCGTCGGCCGGGGCTCCCATCACCATCCGGGGTCCGGCCGGGTCTGGGCTTTGAGGCCCTTGGGGCCGAGAATGTAGATCGGGCTCTCACTCAAGGGCACGCTGAGGTTCCTCGTTCGCACCGGGTCGTACGGCACGGAACGGCACGTTCCGAACACGTCGTGGAACGTCAACCCTTGCGAGTTGTTGACGCGGATGTAGGCGTAGGGTTTCGTGCTCCAGGCAACGATCATGTCCCGCTCCGAGCCCCCTTCGCTGAAGACGAACGCGTACACGTCCGGGCCTGTGCAGTCGTTCCGCAGCAGCCGTTTGCCCTCCAGCATGCGGGTCATCCAGGCGCAGGCGTAGTACGCGTACTTCGGCGTCAGGTCGACTCGCACCAGACCCACCATGTCGCCCTGGTCGAACTGCCGGTCGCCGGTGTCCTTGAGCGTCCACCAGAACACCTTGTCGATTCCGCCCGACGCGAGCGCCAGCACGTGAAACCGCACCAGGAGATCCGCCTGGCGCAGCTCCGAGGTCCCATAGGGATGAATGTGCGTGTTCCAGCAGACTTCCGTGATCCATAGGGGCTTGGGCTCGCCGAATTGTCTCATGACCTTGACGAGTTCCTGCGTCTGTTCGGGGAAGCTCATGCGAACGAGCGGATAGTCCGCATTCAGATCGTGCTTGTGCCAGCTCTTGACGTACTGATCGAGCTCCCACCAGTCGAACGGCTCCTCGGGCCCGGAGGGTGGCCGGTAGGGGTGGAAGCACGCGATGTCAAAGCAATCGTACGGCACGGCTTTGAGCACCGTTGCGGCCCACAGAGCATCGCAGAAAGCCATATTCAGGCCCAGGACTTTGGCATCGGGATTGGCCTCGTGGATTGCGGCGCCGGCGGCCGCCAGCAGGCTCGCATATTCGGCGGGCGTTCCTTTCCAGAACCCGCCGTTAGGCTCGTTCCAGATCTGCCAGTGGTCCACCTTGCCCCGATACCGCAGGGCCGCGGCCCGGGCGAAGGCGCCGTACGCTTGGACGCCTTCGGGGGTGCGCGGGTCGTGGAAGGCCGGGCCATATGCCAGGTTCCCGAACAACAGCAGGCCGTGCGCCCGGCACTTCTCCACCAGTTCATCATATGCTTTCCAATCGTACGATCCCGGCTCTCTCTCGATCTGACGCCACGTGAAGTCCTGCCTGCCCCATTTGATTCCTGCCTCCTGCATGAGGCGCAGTCGGGCCTCCAGATCCGCCACCCCCGGACGAAACGCGGTGTTGATTCCAAAGGGCGACTCCGGGCGCAACTGGCCCGCAAATCGGTGCGGCGGCAGATCGATGCGAAAACTCCCGCTCGCGGTCACCGTCTCTTCTGCCCCCGCCCGACAGACAAGAGGGCAAATCCCGAGTATCGTAGCGAGGAAGAGGGTCTTTTTGAGGGTGGCGATGCCGCCGGCGAAGCAAAGAACAACGGTGGGGTTCCTGCTACGAACAACTTTCATTCTTGCCTCTTCCGTCATGTCCGCACCTCACATCCGGGTCCATTAGGTCCAGTCGGTCCCATTCTAACGACATCGGGAGAGGGCACAATCATAACCCCAAATCCTACTCCCCTACATGGCTGTTCGCAGGGTCTCCCCAAATCAAACCGCAGGCGGCCTGAGATCGTATTCTCCGTGGGGAGAACCGGTGTTGGACCACGCTGACGAGGAGAGCCGAGGAATGAGAGAGTCGCAACAGAGATTGCTGGTGGGCGTGCGGGGCAAGACCGAGGCGCTGGCGGCGGTAGAGGGCGGCGTCCACATCGTCGATGTCGAGTATCCGGCGGCGGCGTTAGGCACGCCGTACCCGCTGAACATCCTGGCGGTGCGCGAGAGCGTGCCTGCGCGGATCCCGATTGCCACGAACATCGGCGGCGAACAACTCAGTCGTTCGACCGCCTGCCAGGCCGCGTTGGGCGTCGCGCTGGCGGGCGCGGATATCGTCAAGCTCGGTCTGGCGAAGATGCCCTTGGGTGAGGCGCAAGAATTCGGGCCGGCCCTGGTCCGCACGGTCAAGAAGTGGTTCCCTGCCAAGAAGTGCATCCCGGTGCTGTTCGCCGACGAGCGTCTGGCCCGCTGGTATATCGACCCGATCAACGATGGGCCCGAACTGGCGGCGCATATGAAGGCCGACGGGCTGCTCGTGGATACGTACGACAAGGGCATCGGCATGGGGCTCTTGGACTACTACAAGATGCGGCACATCCGGGACTTCGTCGCCAGGTGCCACGACAAGGGCCTGGAAGCCTGGGTCGGCGGCAGCATTACGAGAGAGGAACTGCCCGAGCTGTGGGCAGCGGATGTCGATGCGGTCTGCGTCCGCAGTGCGGCGTGCCAGCCGGGGAGCGGTCCCGGTCGCTTCGGCGAGATCAGCGAGTCGATCGTTCGGGAGCTCGTCGCCACGATTCCCGTTACGCCTGCCGGCTCTGCCGACCGGCTCGAGGTCGAGGCCGACAGCCAGATCCTCCGATGGTGAGACGAGGAATCGGTGAAGCGAGCCCCACCCTGCGATGGCTTTCTCGAGACCATCGCCGAGGGTCTGTCCGAAAGCCGCGAATGTCATTGCGAGGCCCGACGCGCAGCGGCGCTTCGCACCAAGGGCGACGAAGCAATCTCAATCATGGGGTGTGGGATTGCTTCGCTTCGCTCGCAATGACATGGCCATATTCATCCGCTTGAAGACTCCGTGGCTGATCCCGGCAGATAGTCCTCGCGCACGGGGGAGAAGACTTCGACAGCGACGGAATCCTCCAGGATCTGCGCTCCATGCTCCGCGTCGGGGGGGATGCACCAACTGTCGCCGGGCCAGACGTCGTTCGGCTCGCCGCTGATCGTGAGGCGCAGATGGCCTTTGACAAGGTATCCCGTCTGCTCGTGCGGATGCGCGTGCAGGGGCAGCGTGCTGCCTTGTTCCAGGAGAAACTCGGTCATTAGCGTTCGTTCGCCGTAGGACAGAGTCTTCATCCGAATCCCCGGCAGCACCTTGCGATATCCGTCCACACTGTGGGTCTGAAACACGCTTCTTCCCTTGTCTTCGGCACCCGCGCCGGTCATCGTTCCTGGTTCCACGACTCGGCCATTTCCTGAGCCACGATCTCCTGGGCCTCTCTTCTGATGTCCCGATTGGGATGGCCTTGAGCCGTCTTCTTCAGGTAGGCCAGAATACCCGGGTCTTCGGTCTCCCTCAAGACCTCCAGGGCTCTTCGCTGTACTTCTTCGGACTCCTTCTGATTATCGATGATGCTTTCCAGAGCCGCGATGATCTCGGGGAGCGCTTCCGGGTCCAGGTTCTCCGTATCGCCCAACCTGCCGATCGCCTCTTCGCGCAGGCGGGGGCTGGCATGTGTGGTCGCAATCTGAATCACCGCAGCCCGGGCATCCTTCGTCCCGTACTCGGCCAGTTGCTCCAGGGCTTCCCGGCGGATCTCTTCCGACTCGTCTTTCTTGCCGATGATGCTGACCAGGCAGTTGATGGCCGCGGGAGAGCCGCGGCCGTACTCATCCCAGCGTCGAAGGCCGTCGATCGCCTGGCGCCGGATCGAAGGCCGAGCGTGTGTCTGGGCAATCTGCATCAGCAAATCCAGCGTGTCGTCCTCCTCCACGTCCGCCAGTGTCTCCAGTGCCTTCCTTTGGAATTTTTCGGGTTCCTTCTTGCTGCGGATGATGCCCAACAGGCACTCGCGCGTTTCCGGAGAAGCGCGATCTCGCAGCCGGTCGATCGCTTCCTCCCGCACTTTTGGATTGGTGTGAGTCTGTGCGATCCGGATCACGGCACTTACGGCCTCCTGGCTCTCCATGTCCGCCAAGGCCTCCAGGGCCTTCCGCTGAGTAGATTCGATCTTGTCCTCGTTCACGATGGTTGCCAGAGAGTGGACGACCGTGGGCGAATCGCGATCTCTCAGGCGGTCGATGGCCTCATGACGGGTCCGAGGATCGGCATGCTTTCTCGCCGTAAGGATTAGCCTGTTTAACGCCTCCGGACTGTCCACACCGGCGAGCGCATCCAACGCTGCACGCTGATTTTCGCGGGGCTGATTCTGACTGTCGATGATGTCGCCGAAGCATTTGACCACCGCGGGAGAGGTGCGTTCCTGCAATCCATAGATCGCCTCTCGACGCACGCTCGGTGAAGGTCCGGCCTCGGCCAAGTCGATCATCGCGGTCTCGGCGGCCGGCAGTCCCAGACGGCCGATGATCCCGACCGCCTCTCGTTGGACGGCTTCCGATGAGTCCTGCCGGACCGTGCGAAGGAGAATGTCCAGTGCTTTCTGATTCTCGTATCCTGCGAGGGCATGGACCGCTTCCTGGCGGACACGCGGCGATTTCTCCTTCTGCAGCACTCCGTCCAGAAAGGCCAGCACCTGGTCGCTCTGCGTCTCAGCGATGTGAGCCACCAGGCGGGCTTTCCACTCATCGTCTTCAGCACTGCGATAGAGGCTCTGCATGAGGGATACGGACTGCTCCTGGTCGGTCTCTCCAAGCCAGAAGAGGACTCCCCGTCCCAGGTAGACCGTCAGTGAGACGTCGCTCGTCTGGGCCTGTTCGATACGACCGGAGGCCCGATCGATCTCCAGCAGACAGGCGATCTCCTTGGCTACCGTACGGGGCGTCTTCTGACGGGAATAGGCAAATCGGGGCAACTCCACCCGGACGCCGTACACCAGCTCGCTCAGCGTCGGGTAGTCCGGATGGACGGGCCAACGTCCCACCCAGGAGTTCTCGTGCATCAGTTGCTGCGTACTGAATCCGATCCAGAGGCGCTCGGCGCGGGGATGAGCGGGGATTTGCCCCAGCGCCCATTGCCACCGTGCTTCCAGCGGGACGCCCTGATCGGGACAGTGAACCACGGACAACGGTTCACTGCCTGCTGCTTCGGAGAAAGCGACTCCGCCCATCGCGACCAGACCAATGAGGCAGACGAGGTAGAAACTGCCAGGACCCAACTTCGCGTTCCACATGGTAGTCCCTCCTTATCACGACGCCCGTCAGGGCGCATCCTTCCCTGCGGCGTCTGCCTCCAGCAGGATCACCATGGCGCCCATGGTTCGCGTGCCGTAGGAATCCCGGCTGTAGCCGATGATGATGGGCCTGCCGATCCGGCCCTGCAGGGAATTGTCCAGGACATCGATGGACGACCCGTGGGACATCGGCGGCTCCTGACGCACGCGGACTTGGACGTTGAGATCGGCCGACTGCGCCGGTCGGGTCTCCATTTCGAACGTCCAGGGGCCCATGGAAGCGGCGACCGCGCCGGGGAAAGACACGTTGCCGAACCAGTAGCCCACCGTCCGGACCTCGGTCCCCAGGAACTTGCGAAGGTGCTGTTGCAGGGATTCCGGCAACTGGCCGATCTGGGCGGCCGGGATGTCGGCCGGGATCGTCTCATTGTCCCACGCGAGTTCCTCGATCCTGGATTCCGGTATCGACTGGGCGATTCGCTTGATTGCCTCATTGGAGGCGGCCCGGCCCTGGATCACGATCCGTTCATCCGGTTCTCCCTCGCCTGCAAACAACCTGCCGATCTGCAGATCGTCGCCCTTGAGGGCGTCCAGCATCTGCAGGGACGACGGTGGCTTGACCATGCCGAGCACCATCGCGAACGGCTTGAGCGCCGCGCCCTTGGCGGGGACCTCCAGCATGTAAATGCGACAGGCCAGGAACTGGGCGTCGCGCGCCGACATGTCCCGAACGTCCAGTTGCGCGATCAGACGCAGGATCTCCTGCATATGGTCCGGCCTTGCCTGGAGGATGAGCCGATTGTCACTTTCTTTGAAAAAGACGCCGATCTCCCGATCGCCCGAGAGCTGCCGGAGGAGCTCCGCCAGCTCGCCGACGGGATAGTACTGCACGTTGACCACGCGAACCTCGCGGTCTTCCCGGGGCGGCTCGGTGGTCGCCTGCTGTGCCGACACGATCCCCTGAATCAATAGAAGCCCCAGACCTGCCGTAGCCAGAACTCGCTGTCTCATTGTGTCATCTCCTTTCGCTTTCGCTACAGATTCCATACGACATAGATCTCACCGTCATCCAGCGTCCCATAGAGGACGCGCTGCGGCGACGCCGATTCGGCCGGCTTCTCCAGCACGATCTTCGGGTTCTCGATCTGCGGATACATCCGTTCGATCAGTTCGCCCTTGTAGACCTGCGTATAGCGCATGCGCTCGATGGTCAGCGGTTTCTCTGTGACCAGGGTCGGACCGACAGGTACGGGCCCGGCCGTTTCCGTCCGGCCGCTCAGGACGATGAACATCAGGATGCACCCCAGAACCAGCCCGCAGGCAAAGGTCACGGCCGGCCGCCGGAATACGGCCAGCCCGGCCCAGGCCCAGGACCAGTCTCGCCGTGAACCCCGCCAGGACCGCCGGAAGATCTCCGCCTTTTCCCGGTCAGACAGCTCCGGCACGGGCATCCGTTCCAGGTGCTCGAACACCGCCAGGAACGACCGGTATTCCCGCAGCAACTGCTCTTGCGACTCGAACCGCCCGGGGAATAGGGCCGCGAACTCCTCCCACGAAAAACGCTTACTGTCCATACTCCTGAACCTCTTGATTGAGTCTGTCGGCCAGCTTCGCCCGCAGGGCGAGCAGGCATCGACGAAGGTGGGTTCGCACCGTCCCTTCCCGGCAGCGAAGTGCCTTGGCGATCTCCGCGACCGGCACCTCCTCGAAGTACCGCAGGACGAACGCCGTCCGCTGGTTGACGCTGATCTCCTCGAGCGCCTCATGAATCCGCCGACGGAGGGTCGCGTCGTCAAAGGAGGGGTCGCCCGATCCTTCTTCCGTCACGAGCGCTTCGTCGCCGATCTCCTCGATATCCGCGTGATGACCTTGTCTCCTGGTTCGGCGGTAGTAGTCGATCGCCGTGTTGGCGGTGACCGTGTTCAGCCAGGCGGCGAACGACTGTTCGCATCGAAACCGGCCGAGGTTTCGAAACACCTTCATCCACACCTCCTGCACGCAGTCCGGCACCTGGGACGAGTCCAGGACGATCCGATCGCAGATGCGATGGACCCGGTCGAGGTGGCGATAGTACAGGCACGCAGCGGCGTCCCCGTCGCCCCGCTGAATCGCCTCGATCAAGGCTTCGTCCGAACTCGAATCGTACCGGGCCATCTCAATAGTATGTACGCGTGGAGCCCGCAAAGTGAATACAGAGAACGGATTCACCCGTGCCATTGGCGCATGAGAAAAGGCTGCAAGCCCTGCTCACGTGCTTGCAGCCTTGAGCGACGTCACCGATCCGTCGCATAGATCAGCCTGCGCTGGGCACGGCGGACACCGCTTTCACCCGCGGCGCGGCGGCCTCGGCGACCAGCGCCGGATAGGCCAGGCCCGCCAGGAAGCCACCAAGCAATGGAGCCACCCAGAAGAGCCATAATTGCGCCAGCGCCCAGCCGCCCACGAACAGGGCCGGTCCCGTGCTGCGGGCCGGGTTCACCGACAGGTTCGTCACCGGAATGCCGACCAGGTGGATCAGGGTCAAGCCCAGGCCGATGGCAATCGGGGCAAAGCCCGCCGGCGCCCGCGCGTCCGTCGCGCCCAGGATGATCATGAGGAACATGAACGTCAGGACGACCTCGGCCACGAGAGCGGCCGTCAGCGAATAGCCGCCGGGTGAGTGCGCGCCGTACCCGTTGGCGGCGAACCCGCCGCTGAGACTGAAGCCCTCCTTGCCGCTGGCGATCACGTACAGGACGAAGGCCGCCACGACGGCGCCGACCACCTGCGCAATCATGTAGGGAATCACCTCGCTCCAGGGGAAGCGCCGGCCGGTGGCCAGGCCGACCGTCACCGCGGGGTTGAGGTGGCACCCGGAGATGTGGCCGATGGCGAAGGCCATGGTCAGCACGGTCAATCCGAACGCCAGGGCGACGCCGAGCAGGCCGATTCCCAGCTCCGGAAACGCCGCCGCCAGCACCGCACTGCCACAACCGCCGAACACGAGCCAGAATGTCCCGAGACCCTCCGCCGCCAGTCGTTTGTTCAGTGCCATACCCGTTCCTTTCAAACCAGAATCCATCGGTTCGATTCTGCTGTCGCGGCCTGGACACGGGCCGCGATCCAGCCCTGCTTCCAGCCCCCCCCGGCGGTCGGATATGTCGTACGGCGAGCGACATGAGCCTCGCGTCCGGCAGATCCTTCTGCAGAGAGCATCACAGGCTATGTCATCACGGCGTCCCATTGTATCCTTCCTCTCACCGGATGCCATAGATTTCGAGAATTCTTGCGGTTTCGATCTTTCGCGTTACGTCCGAGCCGTCAGCCGCCGCACGACATCCAGGGCGTCCTTTTCCCCCAGGACGAGCACGACGTCCCCCGGCTGGAATTCCGTGCCTCCGTTGGGCACGAGGTACTCCCCGTTCCGGTAGATCATGGCGACGAGCGCGCCGGGAGGCAGCTTCAGTTGAATGATCTGTTTGCCCGCCGCCGGCGCATCCGGGGCCAAAGGGGTCAACTCTCAATTCCGTACACGCCCGACGGCGTCTGCAAGTCGCTGCAGTTTGCGCGCCAGGTCCGCGTCTTGAAGTTGCCTCGTTTCCAGACGTCGGACGGGGTTCAGATGGATGTACTGCACCAGCCGACGGGCGTGGGCATCGGCCTCGATCAGGTGGGCCTTGAAGCGGCCTTGAAACAGGTGCCCGCTGCGCCGGTGGCGGTGGTTGAAGCGCACGGTGTACGTCACCTGCAGTCAGCCCAGGGCCTGGCTGAGATTGGCCCGGGGCGTCTGTACCGCCAGGTGATAGTGGTTTAGCATCAGGCAGTAAACATGCACGACGATGCCGAACCGGTCGCACATCCGTTCCAGCGTTCTCAGAAAGCTCGTACGGTCCGTGTCGTCACGGTAGATGGGGCGCTGTTCATTGCCTCTCGCCGTCACGTGATAAGCGGCGTCCTCGAATTCGATACGAATCGGCCTGCTCATGTCCCGCATTCTATCGCACCGCGTCGGCAATATAAAGGAAGATGCGCCTCTTCAACTGCCGGGGTACGGGGTGTACAGAATTGAGAGTTGACCCCCTGCTTCGCGAAAATGGGGGTCAACTCTCAGTTCGTTACGCGACCTTGTTCGCCGGGGGACCATGCAGGGGCTCTGAAACGGCTGGCAGTGCATCATGGATTCTGATAAAGGCGACCGGCCAAGCAGAGATTGCCGGCGGCGTCGATGCAGGCGACTGTGGCACCGAAACCGTCTTTCAGGCCGAAGCCGCCCGGGGCGGGGGCGCAATGGGCCTCCTCGGTCAGGCGGCCCTTGAGGCACAGGTTGCCGGCAAGGTCGACGTAGCCGGCCGGGCTTTGGTCGGGGGCCCATAGGAGGAAGGCCCCGACGGGCGGTGTGCCCTCGGTCTCCGTGGTCAGGGCGCCTTGCAGGACCAGGTTGCCCAAGTCGTCGAACTCCGCGACCACGCCGCCCAGGTGTCCCACAATGGAGAACAGGATCTCGCCCGGCAGCGCGGAGGCCAGGCCGCCCCGGCTGGTCAGCAGGGAATACGTCTGGTCCCCCTGCGGCACCGTCGTGCCCCAGACGGTGATCTGCCAGGTCCCTTGCCGCGGGTTCTCGATGAAGACCTGTTCCACGTTGTTCGTGTGGTCGGCCTGTGTCCGTACGGCGGGCTCCTGCGGCAGGTAGGGGTCCAGCGTCCAGGGATAATGCCGCTTCCCGTCCGGGTCCACCACGACGAGGTCCAGATCGTTCACCAGGGCCTGGGCGGTCAGCGGGTCGGCCGGGTAGTCGTCCCAGACCAGCGTGATCTTCAATTCCTTCTCGCCCGGACCCAGCGCGATCGTGTACAGGTCCCGCGCGCCCGGGTGCAGAATCATGGCCTCCCTGATGACCGCCTCGACCGCGTCGGCGCGGACGAGGTCGACGGCTCTCTTCGCGTCGATCAGCCCATAGCCGTGGGCGTAATCCGGACCCGGATTCCCCAAATCCACGGCCGTGTGGACCAGAAGTCCCTTGAGCGTCGAGGGCAGCGGGTCGCCGCCGTGGAGGGCCCGCCAGTCCTCCAGGATCAGGGCCATCGTCCCGGTGACGGACGGCGCCGCCAGCGAGGTCCCGCACGCGCCGCCGGCGGGATAGCCGTAGCGGTTGCCCGGCAGCGTGGACCAGATGCCGCCGTTGTGGGCCTCGCAGCCGGGCGCGACGACTTCCGGCTTGATCCGCCCGTCCTCGGTCGGGCCCTTGTTGCTCCACGCCCACAGCGAATCGTCGTCGGAGTTCGTCGCGCCGACGGATACGACGTTCTTGGCGACCGCGGTGCACAGGATCGTGCCCCAGCCGCCCTCATTGCCCACCGCCCAGACCATCGGCAGACGCTTGCCCAGCGACCCGCGCACGATGTCATCCATGACGGCCGCATAGTCCTTGTAGACGTGCCATTCGACTTTGCCCCACGAATTGTTGGCGATGTCGATCCTGTATAGATCGAGCGCCTGCTGGCACTGCCGGCGCAGCTCGGCGGCGTTCTCCCAGGTGGAGAAGGAAACCAGCGCGGCGCCGGGCGCGACGCCCCGGTACGTCCGATCGGCCGGCAGCAGGCTGCCGTCGCCGATCATCGTGCCGGCCACCTGTGTGGCATGGTCGCCGACTGTCCCTTCGTCTCCCACATTCACGACGCGGCCGGCCAGATCGACATGGGTGGGGTCCGGGTGCTGCGATTCCCATTGGCCGATGACCACGCCGGAGCCGCTGAGACCGTAGGGAGCGGCTTGAACCATGTTGGCGTTGATCGCGGCGCGCACGCCGTC
>Ga0172362_10005231_pt1 | contig 11244 bp, 20 predicted proteins | sample LakKivs1_kivu2a2_FD_114534 | JGI IMG/M metagenome (GOLD analysis project Ga0172362, IMG submission 114534) | Sediment microbial communities from Lake Kivu, Rwanda - Sediment s1_kivu2a2 | ecosystem: Environmental > Aquatic > Freshwater > Lake > Sediment | place: Rwanda: Western Province, Lake...
CTACTCCATGAATTATCACCGCCAACATTTTTAGCATCTATCAATACCTCTGGAAATCCTTCTTTGTCATAATGCCCTCTTCTTGGTATAACAAATTCTCTTCCATCTTCCGTTTTCACATAACCATCTTTATCTATTATACCAAATAAAATTTCTTGATTTGAGTCTATTGTCTTTTTCATTTTGCATACTTATAACAACAAATATAAGCCATTGTTTCAGTGCTTTTTATATAAGCAGTTGGCTAATATTTATTTTTACTTTCTATTTTAATTTGAGTTCAACGGCTTATATTTGCAACCGTTAACACCAATACTACGTAAGTGCTTCGATTGAAATTATTTTTATGTTGGAATCATCAATTACCACTATTTCGTTTTCCCACCACTGGGTGCTTCGTTCCCATAAAGTTCTTTTCATATCAATATTGTCTTTATTTATCTGTCCTTTGATTATATAAACTTGACCATCTTTATTTTTAAACGATTTTAAATAATCTAACATCTGAAAAAACCCTTCTTCGTGGATTTGGTTTGGATTTGAAAACCAACTATTACCTAATTCGTTTTTTCTTAGGTTGTTTATGTTTTTTAATCTAACCAAACGATATATTATTGGATTATTTGGTATGTTGCCTAATTCAATCGGATATGGTTTTGATAAAAACAGTTTAAAATCTTCAATAACACATTTTATAGCATCTTCAATATTATCAGTATCATCCCAACACCCACTCGATGAATAATCGCCTTCTAATCCCCATTTTGCAATTTCATATAAATCATTGTCATTCAATAAATTCTTACTCTCATTCAGGTACTCTCTAATAGTAGTTGCAATAAATTTTCTCAATTCCATTTGTTTCTTTTTTATTTATATATAAATATTAGAAAATTAAAATTCCAACTACACATTTTTAAAAAGTTTTTATTCTTTCTTCGTAACATTCTACCTTAATAATCCGTACTGTATATAGCAACAAACGTATGCAAATATTCAATCAAATCAAAATATTTTATCAGAAATTGTGTGAATAGCAGAACCCAACTCCAATCCAACAAATGATGAAATAATGATATTCAATGGAATATTGCTTATTATTTGAAGTTCACCTTTAAATAGAATAATCAAGAATGGAATTAATCCAACATATAATAGTCTTACAATAGTACCGATTATCAGACCATGAGTGAAAATACTCCTGTGTGAAAACATTGATTGGTATGGTAACCAAATGAATTTAAGTAACAGCCATCTATTATATGGTCTGCTTTCAATATCCAAGTCACCATTAAACATCAGAGATGCAAATAAAAAACAACCAAATATAATACTGGTCGTTTGAATGTCTTTGGTTAAATAATATGAAACGCCACCAACAATTGGTGCTACTGCTGCGGTAATAATGTCATGTGTTCTTCCGTTAGGCATAATATTATATTTTTACCATTATACGAAAATCAGATAAGAATGTTACAAATATCTACCGTTTTTTTATCGTGACAGCAAAATATCTTTCACCATTATACACGAACTTACTGGTTTCCTTGATGTTAACATCATATTCTGAGTCAATATTAAAAAACATAATTCCAATGTTTTCGGGTAGTGGATATGGAAATCTGGTTGTAATGCCAAAATTAATTCCATTATTAATTTCACTATCTACAATATTAAATGTATCGTCTTCCATTAATTCTAACGCCAGACTGAGTTGTTCATATAATTGTATTTCTTCTCGATTTCCAAGATTGTTCTTTATTGCTGAATCTATTACAAACGTTCTCCTATCATCTTCTTCATACTCTATCATACATTTAAAATTAACAGCACTAATATAACGAAAATTCCAGAAATTCGCAAGAGTTTTTAATTAAAATCTATCGATAATCATCCGATTTTTTTCGTAAATTTCAACCAATCTTCCGATAATCATTCGATTTTTCAAGTATTTATAATAAAAGAATATGATGGAAAATTTTTATTTGGTACTCATAAAAAAAGACGGAACAATAGTCCATGATATTTTTGCCAGTTCTCATCGAGATTTGGTATCAAAATATCTGACTGTTGATGAAGTCAAAAAGAAAAATTATTTCTTGGCAAGCTATTCTCCTGCTATTGACCATAGACTTGATGATGTAGATAGTTATGATTTAATTAATTCGGGCATTTATTATCCTGATTGGTTTACTGGTGAATTGAGAATAGAGGTATTGAACAAACTTCAAGACATAATCAAATCAATGATAGTTAAGGGGAGAAAAAAACTCTTACTCCATGAAGGCGTGATACTGACACATGAAACAATAGTTGAAGAAGCAAAACATTGTAAGATTTTTGGCATGTACGATGAATCAATAATTGAAGTTCTTGATGATACATCGGAAGTTATGATTATAACTGATGATGCACGTATTGAAGAAATGCTTGATGGTACAAAAATCGTTGAAATGTACGGGTTTTCGAAGGTACATAAAATGAAAAATTACAGTAAAATCATCAAAATGTACGGACAGGCACGGGTTGGAGAAATGTACAATCATTCAACTATCGGTATTCTTAAGGGCAATGCAAATATCGTGGAAATGCATGAGGAAAGTCATGCTAACCGTCTAAAACATATGTCAAGAGTTGATGAAATGCATGACTTCAGCGCAATCGAAGAACTCTGGAATTGGTCGGTGGTCGAAAAAATGTTTGACCATAGCCGAATCACTTATATGGACGAGGACTCAAAGGTATTGGAAATGTACGGTGATAGTATCATCGACCATATGTGTGGTAATGCAATCGTTGAAAGACTCTATGAAAACTCATTGGTTCGTAAGCTCAATGATAAAGCACAAATATTGAGTAAGGAATTATAATTGATTCAATAAACAGTATGAAGTGGGTGTCGAAAGTCATCCACTTTTTTTTTATTTTTCTTGCATATTATTATTAAATAACATATTTTTACGACAAATATTATAAAATTTTATATTAATGACAGAACAAGAATTAAATCAGTATTTGGTCGATATCGACCTAAAAATCATGAATCTCTATTATCGCAAAGATGCTGATGGTAAGGTGGTTCTGGATGAAAACGGCAGACCTATCAACGATTATTATCAAGCCACTACAGGCATGATGGACATCGGAGAAGGCTGGTATCAATTAATACATGATTTACTGGAAGAATTAATCAAAACCGATTGGAATAGAGATATTCACCAGATTAAAGAAAAATTCGGTGGTCTGAGATTTTATATTGGCAGCGCAAGCGATGAAGTCTATAAGATAATCGAGAAATACGAAAACCTAAGCTATAAAACCTGTGAAGTCTGTGGCGAGAAAGGTGAATTGAGAAGAGAGTGTGGCTGGTGGAAAACGCTTTGTGATAAACATCATAACAAATAGAAAGCCAAACAGTTAACAAAGGATAATTAAAATAAAACTTTAGACATGACACAATTTGAAGAAGAACTTCAAGCACTGATTAACAAATATAGTAGTGAAAAAAGTGGTGAAACAAGATAGAATTGTTTTACCGTCACGTGACAGTGAAAATTGATGACATTGAAATTAATAAAAAAATGAAAAACAAACAAGCTGTAATTTATGGTGTGCAAGAAGACAAAAAATTCAAGTACATCGGAAAAACTGTTAAATCAGTCAAAGAAAATAGAAAACTTAGAAAATCAGATGTGGGAAGACGATATACAAATGAAGAAATTAATAATGTCTTTATCAAGAATCCTGATGTTAATATGGTCGTCTTAAAAACCATTGAAACTCAAGAATGGTATAATGAAAAACTAAAAGAAGTTGTTGATAAACACAAAGACAATCACCCACTTTTAAATGCTCAATGGATGCTCGAAGGTAAACGTGGTTATTGGGAAGGCAAGAAAAAAGACCCACATACCTTGCAAAGATTATCGGAAAGCAAATACAAAAGAGTCGTGCAATACGATAAGAATGGTAAACTGGTTAAAATCTGGGACAGTGGAAAAGAAGTCGCAACTAAAGTCTTTAAAGACTATCGGGTGAAAAATGGCTGCGGTTGCACCAAACTATATAGAGTGCTGTCTTCAAATGTTCTTAAAGGTAAATATCGTTTTGATTCTTACTGGTTTAAAGAAGAATACCTAATGCAAAACTTTAAGTCAATACCCGATAAACTGGACTTAGATGTACTAAGAAAAAAAGAAGTACAGTATAAAAAAGCCAGTTATAAAAGACCAGATACTTATAGAAGATACACTATAATTTATACCGACATTGATGATAATGAAATCAGTAGGTTCAATAATATCTACGATGCTGGTCTTGCTCTTAAAATCAGTCCGAATGTTGTTGGAAAAATTTGCAGGAGAGTTGTTGTACCAAATAACTTCAAATTAAAATATGGGGAAAAACAACTACAACCCATTGATGTTGAAAAGCCAAAATATAAAGCATTGCCAGTTAACAGAAAAAGAACTGGATTACCACCGAAAATCAATATTAACGAAATCTTTGATGTAGACCTATAATAATTCATCTTGTCGGGTATTTTTAACTATTTATATTAAAAGTTAATATGAAACTCAAAACACAAATTAAAAAGACCCTGCAACTCGATAAGAAATGGATTAGATTAATGCTTACATTATCCATTGTTGCTATATTGGGATTATCTATCTACCCCGAACACGATATAATGAAATCCAAACAAGCAGAACAATCAATGCCCGTAAAAAGTATGCAGAGACTTAATGTGCCTGAAATGGCAATGAGTGATGATAGTACAGCAGTACATGAAGAAACACCAGCAGAATTACGAGCAATACCAATTAAAATAAAAATTGTTAAGGAGAAAGAACCATTTGATTGGAAAGAAATGATTAGTTGGGTAATCGGTGTAGTTAATGGTACAGTATTATTAATAATGAACCTTAAAAACATTAGAAAGAAATAAATTATTTATATGTAAATCTATACCAATGTATACTGGAGAACAACATCTGAAAAAAATAGAAAAGCTCAATCAATTAACAGAATGGCGTGCATTTACAATCCAGATATTAAGACAGTACTTTCAGAGAGTCAAGCTGAAAAAAATGCCAGAAAATTTTATGGACTTCCAAAAAGACTTTATGGAAAAAACAGATGGTAGAAAATTCTATGCATATCTGACCCCAGAAAACAGACAGAGATTCAATAAATACCTTCAGGACTTCTATCAGAAACTTTTGGAAAGAAAACATCTGATTGGAAATGCAATCAGAGAAGAACTACGGAAATTCTCATATACCATCTCTGACCTTGCAAAAATGATGGGAAGACAGGGATTTAACCCAGAAGGACAAAAAATATTGGAAAATATGTTGAGAAATGCATATAATGAAAATGGAGACCAAGGAGTTGTAGATTTATATAAAAGAATTGCAGGCGTAGAAATTCAGGTGCTAAGAAATGGCAGATATGTATTTAATACACTCACTGGTGGTGGAGAACCGATGCTGGAAGAAAAGAATCAAATACAGGGATTAGATTATCGTGATGATGAAGAAGGCGTTTATAATGATGAATTCGTTACGGGACAAATAAGAATTGTTGGAGATGACGTGGAAATCCTTGACTGGAACAGTAATTATAAACAACATGGCGGAACTGAAATCAGCTTAAAAAGATTAAAACAAACCTACGGTGGAGAAATCCGTGCAGTGGATTGCGGATACAAGGGAGAAGATAGTTATAATTATTGGCAGAAAATGTTAGAAAAAGGCTTGATTGACGGCTTTTATGATGACAATGCTAATCTCCATACCAGAGAAATAAATAATGAAAATTATTAAGCACCTGAAAATCATTATGATGCGTTATTAAAAACATATGAATTAACATATAAAGAATTTCAAAATAATTTGAATTATTTTATTGTGCTGCGTTTATTGAATGGAAAATGAAAATAAATGATTATATATTAATTGATAAATCTAAAAAATTTTTTTCAGAATTTTTTTAAAGGCTTGATTTTAAGATACTTAGATTTTTTTTCAGAAATTTTTTTAGGATTTTTTTTATTACTATTCGGTATTCTTCATGTAGCACCCCCAGCCTCTCAGGGGGGTGCTTTGACTGGGGGTAGTGGGGGGGGATACGTAGGGGGGTCTGTGGGAGGGTTAAGGGGTATTTGACAGGGGGATATGTGGGGGAGGTCTGTGGGAGGGTTAAGGGGTATTTGAGGGGGGTTCTCCCTGTGGGTCTGTGGTTGGTATTGCTATTAATTAGAGTGTTTTAAATAGGCTAAAAACGGGCAAAAAAAAGGGGGTGCGATTTGTCCCCCTTATTTAGTGTTGGTTTCAGTTTAAATTTTGCTGTCTGGTATTACTTCATAAGTGGTTTTTCTGAACTTAAAACGTCTTACATTTTCAACTGCAATTTCTCTGTGGTAAATTGCTGTTTCTGTACCTTGGTATTTGGCAGGGTTACTCTGTGGAAAGTAGGGGCGAAGCGTTGCAAGGGGTATAAAGTTCAGGGCACTATCAAAATGAAAAGATTTGAAAGTTTGCTGTGCTTTATAAGTAAGATAAAATGTTCCCTTTTCAATATGCGTAGAAAGAGCAGTACTGATTCTTTTACCTTTGCCATTCCACAAAGGTTTTGATATGAATTCTCTTTCTTTGTTCTCTCTCTCAAGTTGGTTGTTAACACTATTTTCATAGCAATAACCGACCAAACCACCAATATTTGCAATTTTAGTAACATTGCCAAACCTTTGTTTCCCGGCTTTATTCAGTTTAGGTTCTGTAGCATACTGAATACTAACTGGTTGTGCGCCAAAATTCCAATTTCTTAACATTTCAATAAATTGTGTAACGGAGATTTTTACTGTGTTTTTCATTGCTTTAGTTTTTAAATTTATATTGTATTTCTGTGCTTGTTTTCTTATTTATACGAATAGGGTTGCAAAATGTTTCGTTTTGATAAAAAAAAATGAAAAATATTTGTTATTTAGATTGATTCTATGGAAGGACGCAAATTTTCCTTATATATAATAGATATAAAAAATTAATTAAAAATAGTTAGGTTAAAATGAAACATTAATTTATTTTTTGCGTATCACCACTTAATTAAGCAAACCAAACAGGATGCGGTTATTTAGAATCAATACAAATAGCAAAATAAATTTAAAAAAACGAAACATTTTGTAACATTATTAGTATAAGAATATATTTTTTACCAAAACTTTAACACTATGACCACAATTGAGAGAGTTTTCAATGAATGTCACGAACAAATTTTTAATCATGCTTTAGGAGCTGTTAAAAATATTCATGATGCAGAGGATATTCGTTCCGAAGTCTATGTAAAAATACAAAGGCTTAATTCTGCAAAATTTAATGAACTAAAACAAACTTCATTAAGTTCATGGGTGCATACCATTACCAATTCAGTTATAACGGATTATTTCCGTACCAATCACCAAAACCATTATAAAGCAGTTGGTGACTACGTTAACAATGAAGGTAGAGAACTGTTTACTTTTGTCGCTCCGACTCAAAGTAATGCAGACAATCAAGTATTAACCATTGAATTGCAGAAAAGAATAACTAAGGCGTTCAAAAGTCTGAAACAGAATTATCGCATGGTTGCAATACTTTACTTCATCAGAGGCAAAGAATATTCTGAAATAGCTGAAATTTTGAATATGCCAATAGGTTCAGTTAAGGGTATGTTAAACCGTTCAAGAGAGAAACTTCAAGAAACTTTGAAAGGTGTTTATAAAGTCCGTTCGGTCAATGTTCAGGCTTAACTAAAATAAAGCGGGCAATGTACAAAAATACTTGCTCGCTTTTGAAACCTTTTTTAATTAGTTTACGTATAATTCAATATAAACCAAAAAACATCAAGCAATGAAAACTTACAAATCAAATCTTCCTGAAATAACATTGAAACTCAAAAAAGGCAATGTACTGAAATCTAAAATTACAAAAAGTGAAGATGCTGCTAATATTTTTAGACAAATATGGGACGCAGATACACTGGAAATTCATGAAAGTGTGATAGTTATATTCTTAAACCGTCAAAATAATACGATTGGTTGGTTTAAGGTAAGTCAGGGCGGTCTAAGTGGAACTATTGTTGACAACAGGTTAATACTTGTAACAGCTTTAAATTGTCTTGCAAGTGGTATTATTATTTGCCATAACCACCCCTCTGGTAACACAAACCCAAGTGAGTTAGATATTAAAGTGACTGAAAAGCTGAAACAAGCTGCAAGCCTGTTAGAAATTAATTTACTTGACCACATTATTTTGACCGAAGATAATTATTATAGCATGGCAGACAACGGGATACTTTAAGTTAATGTTCAAAAGAAAAGGGTTACAGAATGTAACCTTTTTCTTTTTATTTCGTATAATTCAATATAAATCAAAACATAGAAATCATGGCAACACAATCAAGACCTTTGTACAAAATTGCAGCAGAAATTCGCAAGGACTGGAAAGCAACTGCAAAAAATGGTAGTATTTATTTCGGTGCTGTACCTTACCTTGACGCAATGTCCAGTTTAAACTCAATACAGGACAATTACGGCATGGAGAGCGGTAAGTCAATAGTATTGTACTTTTTAAGTAATGCTTCAACGTGGCGTGGCGAAACTGCTAAACGGGTTAAAGCAGAACTCAAAAAAATGGCAAGTTAAATAAATGTGAGCAATGTTCGTAAATTAAGGGGTGCAGAAATGTACTCCTTTTTTATTTAAAAATAATCGGATATAAACGAAACTTTTTTCTTTGGTTTACGTATAATCTAATATAAGCCAAAACCATAAAGCAATGAAAATAGATTTAAGTATACAAAAGAACTTCGGAGGTTATGGTAACATACCAGTTAACAATACCATTAAAAAGATTTTAATTGGTAAACTGTTTAATTGGCACAATAGTAACACCTTTGTTATTTTAGGGGTAAGGCGTAATAATTTATATGGTCATTTGGAGGTACTTGCAGGTAACATACCAGTAAGTAAAAAATATGGCATGGGTAAAAGTATTAATGTTTATTCATGGTATTGCTTCCAGCCTAAGAATATGAATTTCATTGGCAGGGACAGTAAGCAAGTAATAAGAAATTGTCTTAAAACTAATTTTGAATATTTTAAATACCATATTGGCAAATCGGTTAATATTAATAATTTTACGATTTACGATGAACATAAATATTATGAGAACTATAAAAAAAGTGTGAACTTTTGAAACTTTTTTAATTAGTTCACGTATAATCTAATATAAATTAAAACACCAAAGCAATGAAAATCATCACAAAAGAAATTGAACAGGCTTTCCAGAAGCAAGGCAACACAAGCCAGAAATCAGCAAAAGATATTAAGATTGTCCTTAAACTTTTTGGCGGTGGTGCTTGTAGTTGGTATCTTTATGAAAAGATTAATGAAGATACTTATATGGCATTTGTCAATCTGGGCGACCCTGAAATGTCCGAATGTGGTTATGTATCATTGTCAGAAATTCTGGCAATAAGATTTAAACCTTTTGGTCTGGGTGTTGAAAGAGATATGTATTTCAAGCCATTGTCCAGAACTCTGGAGGATGTAATGCAGACCGTTCAATCTGGTGGTCATGTATAATGTACATAGATTTTAATTAAAAATAAATAAACCTGAGTGTAACAATTCAGGTTTATTTTCGTATACACTTAATATAAACCAAAATACCAAAGCAATGAATACATTTTATTTTAATACTGGTGTATTGCCACAGAACTGCAATGGATTAACAAAGGGTCAAGTTTGGCGTGGTGGTACAAAACAAATTCCTTTTGATTGTGATGCGCCACAGGATGCTAAACTAATGTACTTATGTAACAATCCAAATCTGGATACTGCCAAATATCCAAATGTCATTGTCCGTGAAATATTCAATACTACAATGATAAGTAAATATGCTTATTTTAGGGTAAAGAATTAAAAGTTTTTAATTAAAAACTTGCCCCAGAGTGAAACATTCTGGGGTTTTTTTCGTATAATAATATAGTAATCAAAACAACACAATCATGAATGCGGTAGCCATAATTCAGACGCTAACTTTTACAAATGCAACAGCAGACAAATTAGAAACAGCAACCATTGTACTAAACAAGTTAAAAGCAATGAAGCAAATAAAAGGAATGCCGTTCTTTGCTATTCGCAGGGCAATCAAAATGCAGGAAAGTATTATTAAAAATTTAAAAGCATAATCCAATGGCAAAATTATGGAAACCACAAGTTACTATTAATAAAGTAACAACTATATTCAGCACTTATGCCGAAGTTAAAAAGAACATGAAACTCTTACTTAATAGAGATATTCAGGTAAGGAGATTGTCTGACTACATGAATGCCGAGGTCAGAGTAAGCCGTTCAAGACGTGGCGAATGGGGCGAATGGCTTGAATATTGGTCTTATAATTCTAAACGCAAGCCAGTAATAACTAAACAGGGTTGGATGTAATAAATTAAAAAAGATTGCAGAAATGTAACCTTTTTAATTAAAATTCGTATAACATAATATAAACAAAAACACTAAAGCAATGGATAAAAAAAGTTATGAAGCACTGAAAGATATTCGCAACAGGGTTGCAACAGGTCAAACAACAACGTTTGCAGAACGTAACTGGATGACCATTCAATTAAAGAAACAGGAAAAGAAACGCAAAGAACGCAAAGTATGTTATTGAGTTGTTTTGGTTACGCTTAAGTTTTCCCCCGTGCTGGTTACACGGGGTTTTTTTATTTAAAATAGTTTGTCCAAAATGAAACCTTTTTCTTTTTTATTCGTATAACTAATTAGTTAAGAAAATAGTTTGTCCAAAATAAAACCTTTGTTTTGAATATTACAACACATTAAAATACACCACAGTCATGAGAAATACAATTTATTTTAACATGAAAAGTCTTATAATTTATTTTAACATGAAAAGTCTTAGAGACGACCCAAAAAAAGATTGGTATATCAGTTACTTAGAATCCAAAGTTTGGAAAGAAATAAAAGTTTTTAATTAAAAATAAATAAACCTGAGTGTAACAATTCGGGTTTATTTTCGTATAACTTAATATAAACCAAAACATTTTATAATGAAAATAATTAACTTTGAATCAATCACGTTAAGGCAAGAAATCAGTCATCGTGGCGGTGGTATTGAAATCAGCTTAGATACTCTCGGTTATGAGGGCAAAATGACAGCTTATCAGAACTATTTAGGTGGTGGA
>Ga0172362_10005232_pt1 | contig 11242 bp, 7 predicted proteins | sample LakKivs1_kivu2a2_FD_114534 | JGI IMG/M metagenome (GOLD analysis project Ga0172362, IMG submission 114534) | Sediment microbial communities from Lake Kivu, Rwanda - Sediment s1_kivu2a2 | ecosystem: Environmental > Aquatic > Freshwater > Lake > Sediment | place: Rwanda: Western Province, Lake...
AGCGGGTCCAGCGTGCCGGCATGCCCCACCTTCACCGAGCGATCGAGTCGCTGGACCATGTCGACCAGTCGGCGCGACGTAATGCCCGCCGGCTTGTTCAGATTCAGCAGCCCGAAAAGTTGCATGGGATCTCAGGGGTGGATGAAGTTATCAGCGCATGCGCAGGGGCAGCGTGGTGTACAACCACAGGTGTGCCGCTTTAGCAATTGACGATCTGGAAATCGTACAGGTTCGCGATCTCGTCAGCGGACTTCTCGACGAGGTTGGTAAATCGGCGATACAGCGCGTCGACGTCACGCACGCCAAGCCCGGCCAGGGTGCGGAACTTGTGTTCGAGCAAGCCGTTTAAGTTGCCGCTCGTATTGCGGGCGTGCCCCTCGGGGTACATCACCGGGCCGCTCGAGACGTGTCCCAGCTTGACGTGGTCGATTTCCAGCGTCGTGGGAATGCCGTCCGGGTAGCGATCGTCGTATTCCTTACCGCCGTGTCGGAACTCAATCAGGTCGATCAACCGCCGGGTGAGCGGATCGACAATCGCATCGTCGTCGTAGTCGGCCGGCACGAGCATCAGTTCCTTCCAACCGGACGTCTTCTGCTGGTAGGCCTTCCGCAGGAGAGTCGCAATGATGTAAACCATCGAGTGATCGGCGCTTTGGCGGGTACGCGGGTCGCGCTTGGCCGGATCGCCAATGATGCCGAACGCCGGCTCGTAGATCGTGATCCGCATCTTCTTCAGATTTTCAGGATCATCGAGCAGGCCGGGATTCGCGCTTAACAGATCCATCAGCCCTTGAATCGCGCCGGCCGACTGGTGCTCGTACAGACCCAGCTTGAAGTGCATGCCCATCACGGCGAAGTCGTCGCCGCTGGCTCCCAAAGCCAGATCGAATGGACTGGTGTTCTTCTCCTTGGGCTTTTCGAACAGGCAGAAGATCGCCTCCGGATTGCGGAAGATGTCTGCCGGGCCCACGAATCCGCGCATCGCGCGGCGCATGCTAAGCACGGCGACCTCGGAACTGATCGCGGCCGAGGCCCCCTTCGAGTCCGACAACTGCTTGCCGGCCCGAATCGCCCGGAATGGAATGTAGTGCGCCACGACCATGCCGATCGCCGACTCGATTTCTTCCACCGTGGCGCCGAGCACCGCGCCGTAGCAGGCGGCCGAGGCGATGGCGCCGTGCACGACGTGATCGATCTTGTAGTTCTTCAGGGCGAACACCTCGGCCAGCCGTCCTCGGATTTCATCGAGCAGGATCATCGCCCGCAGTGTCTGCCGCCCGTCCAGGCCCTTGAGCTGTGCCGCGGCGACCGCCACGGGATAAAAGTCGTTGTGGCCGAACTCACCGCGCGTCGCGCCGCGGGCGGGGTTATAGCCAAAGTTGGTTCCGTTGGAGTCCCACTCGCGCACGGCCGAGCTATTTGCCACTACGGCCTTCTCGGGCATCACGTTGATCCGCGAACCGAAGACCGGGACGCCCTGCCCCAGTTCCTGCGACACGTATTCGAGGGCCTCCTGACGCAGCACGCGCGGGGCATTGGCACAACACGCGAGTGCTGAAACTCCGCAGGCGATGCTGTCGAGGTGAAACTGCTCGGTCTTGTCGAACACCGACTCGTCCGGTTCGCCCAACTCTCCGTTGAGAAAGTCGAGTGCATACTGCCCGATGCCGCGCGCCTGATTTTCGGCTCGAGATAGAACCACGTACTGATTGGACACGCTTTTGGAACCTCCGCGAGTTTGCGCATCTTAAGTGTTATTCGACCCTGGGCAATCTACCGGCGCTACGCCTACGTTGTAAACCGCCAAAACAGGCCACTGCTGGCCGGTGCGTAAGTCCGCTGTTACGATGGGGTAAAGTGCATCTCGGCCCTGGCCGTCCGGCGGGGCACGCCCCCAAATCGCCCCTCGTTAATCCGAGCAGCCATGCAACTCGAGCAGCTTGGTCCCTATCGCCTGGGAAAAAAGATCGGCCAAGGTGGTATGGGGGCCGTGTATGCGGCCATCGACACGGAGAGCGGCGCACCCGCCGCCGTGAAAGTACTTTCCCCGCGGCTCGCGGTCGACGAAAGCTTTCGCGTCCGCTTCGAGGCCGAGATCGAATCGCTCAAAAAACTACGACACCCCAACATCGTGCGGCTGTTCGGGTACGGCGAGGAGGCCGGCACCCTCTTCTATGCCATGGAGCTGGTCGAAGGGCATAGCCTCGAAGACGAACTACGCCAAGGCCGACGGTTCGAATGGCGCGAAGTCACGCAGATTGCAATCAAGCTGTGCAAGGCATTGAAGCACGCGCACGATCACGGCGTCATCCACCGCGACCTGAAGCCCGCCAATCTGCTCCTCTCGAACTCGGGTGAGCTGAAGCTTTCGGACTTTGGAATTGCCCGACTGTTTGGCAACACGCGGCTCACGGCCGATGGCGGCGTGCTGGGCACCGCCGAGTTCATGGCCCCCGAACAAGCCGACGGCCGCGTGGTCACCGATCGCTGCGATCAGTACAGCCTGGGCGGAGTGATGTACACGCTGCTGGCCGGGCGACCGCCGTTTCAGGCCAAGTCGCTGGTCGAGATGCTCCAGCTGCAACGCTTTGCCCAGCCCGAGCCGGTCACGCGTTACGCACCGCAAACGCCCGCGGAACTTGCCCGGATCATCCATCAACTGCTAGACAAGGACCCGCAAAAACGTTTCGCCAACACGCTGATTCTCGCCCGCAGCCTGGAAGCCATGGAGCGGGGGCTGTCGGTCGTGACTTCGCGCGAGAGCGATGATTTCGTGATTACTCCACCGCCGGACGAGGCTGCGTCTGAGCATCCCCGCTCGCGCATGCCGCCGACGCTCTCGCCCACGCAACTGGCCGAAATGCGCGCCCGCGAGCTTTCAAGTTCTTCGCCCGAACAGGCGACGGCCGCAACGATGGCGTACGCCGCGGCCGGCGAGCGCCGGGCCGCGCGAGAGTCAGCTTCGGCGGCGACAACTTTCACCAAAGTGGACGACGCAGGTGAAGAGGCGAATTGGGTCCAGGACGTGCTGGCGGCGATTGCCTCGCCGCAGACCTTCGGGCTCGCCGCCGCGTTGGTGATGCTGGTCGCGATCGGCTGGTATCTCATGCGCCCCGAATCGGCCGACACGCTCTATGGTCGGATTGAAACCGCCGCGAACACGGGCGACGTTGACGCCTCAAGAAGCACCCGCCGCGACATGGCAACGTTTCTCTCGCGCTATGGCGACGATCCGCGAGCCGAGCAGGTGCGCGAGTTGGAGGACGAGTCCCAACAGGCGACGCCAATTCAGCGTGCATTCTCCGATGCGCGGCGGCAGGCGCTGACTAATCCCGATGTCGCGCTCGCCAGGTTTCAGGCGATCATCGATCTGTACGACGACGGTCCAGCCACCAGTGAGAACGCTGCCCGCTATGTGAAGCTTGCCCGACAGCAGCACGAACGACTGGAGCGACGCGTTGGCAAGTCGATTGAGGACAGCCGCATCCTCGTTACTGGCCGGCTCGACAAAGCCGACGCCCTGGCAGCTTCCGACCCGAACACCGCCCGCCGCATGTACGAAGGCGTGCTCGCGCTCTATCAAAACAAGCCGTGGGCGGCAGATCTCGTCGAGCGGGCGCATGCCGGACTGGCCAAGGTCGCCCCGCCTGTCCACCAACCGTAAGCGGGGATACGCTCGCCCTTGGTCTTTTCCGTCCGGCATAAGCTATAACCATGACATATGGAACACTCGTCGTTTAGCCAGTTTCCCGCAACCCGGCTGCGGCGCCTGCGGCAGAATCCGGCCGTGCGCAAGCTGGTCCAGGAAGTCACGCTTGCGCCATCGAACATGGTGCTGCCCCTGTTCATTCGCCCAGGCAGGAATATCCGCCAGCCGATTGGCTCGATGCCGGGTCACGCCCAGATCTCACCTGATCAACTACCGGCCGAACTTGAGGAAGTGCAGAAGCTAGGCCTCGGCGGCGTCATTCTGTTCGGCATTCCAGAGTCCAAAGACGCGACGGGCAGCGACTCCACCAGCGATGGCGGCATCGTCCAGCAAGCGCTCGCGGTCGCGAAGAAAGCCGCGCCAGACGTGCTCGTGATGACGGACGTCTGCTTCTGCGAATACACCAGCCACGGCCATTGCGGCGTCGTGAATGACAAGAGCGGCCGCATCGACGTCGACAACGACGCCACGCTTGAGTTGATCGCCGCGCAGGCCCTCAGCCATGCCCGCGCGGGTGCCGACATCGTCGCCCCCAGTGGGATGATGGATGGCATGATCGGGGCGATCCGGCGGCGGCTCGACCAGCACATGTTCGAGCACTTGCCAATCATGAGCTACGCCGCGAAGTACGCGAGCGGCTTCTATGGTCCGTTTCGCGACGCTGCGGAAAGTGCTCCACAGTTCGGCGATCGGCGCAGCTACCAGATGGACCCGGCTGTTTCGCCAGGTCAGGCCCTGCGCGAGGTCGAACTCGACCTCGCCGAAGGCGCCGACATGGTGATGGTCAAGCCGGCGCTGGCTTACCTCGACATTCTGCGAGACGTCCGCGAGCGGTTCCCCGGCGTGCCGCTGGCCGCCTACAATGTCTCCGGCGAGTTCAGCATGGTCAAAGCCGCCGCCGAGCGCGGCTGGATCGACGAGCGGGCAGTGGCGCTGGAATCGCTGCTGGCCATTCGCCGGGCTGGAGCCAGTATTCTGCTTACCTACTGGGCCAAGCAAGCCGCGGCCTGGCTCCGCTAAGACTGCCCAGCGCCAGGCATCCTACCTCAAAATCTCAAGCCCATTCCGGCTTCCAAGGGAGTCTTTCCATGAATCGCCCTCAATCATCTGCCGCACACGATCATCCGCGCAGCCACGCGGCCTTTGCCCGGGCTCTAAAGCTGATGCCGGGCGGTGTGAACAGCCCGGCCCGTGCGTTCGGCGGCGTGGGGGGTGAACCGCTGTTTTTCGAGCGGGGCGAAGGGGCTTATCTCGTCGACATCGACGGCCGCCGCTACATCGACTACATCGGATCCTGGGGCCCGATGATCCTGGGGCATTCGCACCCCAAGGTGGTCGCGGCGGTCCAGCAGGCCGCCGCCCGTGGCACCAGTTTTGGCGCGCCGACCGAGGCCGAGAGCGAACTGGCCGAACTGATTGTCGAAGCGGTACCTTCCGTGGAACAGGTCCGCCTGGTGAACTCTGGCACCGAAGCCACGATGAGCGCAATTCGCCTCGCCCGCGGCTACACCGGTCGCGACGCGATCATCAAGTTCGCCGGCAACTACCACGGTCACGTTGACAGCCTGCTGGTGGCCGCCGGAAGCGCCGCCGCAACGCTCGGCGTGCCGAACTCTCCGGGCGTGACGGTCGGCACCACCCAGGACACCGTTGTCCTTGAGTACAACGATGTTGAAGGCCTGGAGCGGACATTTCGTGAGCGAGGCCCGCAAATTGCCGCGGTGATCTTCGAGCCGGTCGTCGGCAACATGGGCTGCGTCGTACCAACAAGACCCTTCTTGCAAGCCTTGCGCGAACAAACCGCCAGCCACGGTGCCCTGCTGATCTGCGACGAGGTCATGACCGGCTTTCGAGTCGCCTATGGCGGCGCCCAATCGGTGTTCGAAATTCATCCCGACCTCACAACGCTGGGCAAGATCGTCGGTGGCGGACTGCCGGTCGGAGCCTATGGTGGCAGGCGCGAGATCATGCAGCACGTGCTTCCCGCGGGAAAGGTCTTTCAAGCCGGAACGCTGAGCGGCAATCCGCTGGCCACGGCGGCTGGAATCGCGACGCTGCAGGTCCTGCGCGACGAGAATCCTTACGAAATGCTGGAGGAACGCAGCGCCCTGCTCGCGGCGGGACTGGCCAGCGCGGCTGCCGAAGTGGGTCTGCCTCATTCAATTGCCCGAGTTGGCAGCATGCTGACGCTGTTTTTCGCGAGCGAGAGGGTGCGCGATTGGCCAACTGCCGCAAAGTGTGACACGGCGCGGTACAGCAAGTACTTCTGGGAGCTGATCCAGCGGGGCATTTACATGCCGTGCAGCCAGTTCGAAGCCCTGTTCGTCTCAACCGCCCACGGCGAATCGGAGATTGAAGCCACGATCTCCGCGGCCCGCCAGTCGTTCAGGACCCTTGCGGTGCAGTAAAGCGCAATGGGAAGAGTGAAATCCTGCGCAAGTGCGCCAGAAAATTACCCCGCCTCTCCCCAGAAGGTCGTAGTTCCGGGCTGCTCGATTATCCCAACTACAGACGTGACAACAACTTACAAGAACGCACCTGGCAGGAATCTTTTTTGAAAAAAATTCGCCAAGAATCTTGAAACTCTGGTAGGCGCTAAGTATGATCGGGGTGTGGTAAATACTGCTGGTTATGCAACCGGCAACAAATGTACGCGTTTTGCCTAATGACGAACCTACAAGTCGGGGAATGCTAATGCACTCAGAAAATGAGCCGCTTACCGAGGTACTCGGTCGAGCTCATCTCATTTCAGTGCTTAGCGTCTTGCGGACCCTAGTCCGCCGGTCAACCGCTTCCCCGATGCCACCCGGCCGACACCGACTCTCGCTGTTCGGCTCTCAACTCGGGTAAGTGTGACCAGATGGCCCCCTGGCTGTCTCGTCATGGAAGTTCGCCCGGTCGACGACCTCCGCTGTGTGTCGCGACATCTCTGACTTGAGATTCTCTCGCCTTGCCGCCTCTCGGCAAATGCTCGGCTCAGCTCATTCATGATGAATGTCACTCGCTGGAGTGACGGATGCGATGCGAGAACGCCCGGAACGTTCTCGCTCCGAGATCCCCCAGATTCGGTCAGTCGCGTTCGAGAAGCTGGCAAACATCGATTCACCTTTGATCACAACTGCTCACTGATTTAACTCGGAGTACTGTTCTAATGAAATCCGTAACCAAGCTCTTCCTCGCCACTCTTGTGGCCGCGTGCGCTCTCGTCCCGAGCATCACCAAAGCCGCGAACGTCAACTACACCATCGACGAATCACGCAGCTTCATGAAGTTGAACAACGCGATTAACGCGCCTCCCCCGATTGGCCTTATTACAAACGCCACCACTCCGCAATTTCCCGGCAGCAACTTCGCCACTCCGACCGGCACAATTTCAGCCGACCGTTATGAAGATTTCGGCTTCGAATTTATCGCACTGACCGGCAGCAGCTTCACCTACCTGAACAACCCCACGCCGATGGCTCCGGGCTACACCACCGTAACCACCGAGCCGGCACCGCAGCCGCCCTCGACCGACCCGGCTCAGTGGGGCTTCAACCTGAACCTGTTCAACGGGATCGTCGGACCAACGGCTATCCGGGATACGCTCACCTCGGTGACGATGGGCGATCAGATCATCTTCGGTGGCGCATTCGACGCTCAGCAAGTAGAGTTTTTCGTCCTGCAGGTACACAACGACTTTTCCTACACCGGACCCGGCTTGCCCCCCTTCGGCATCGGCCCGATCGACGAGTGGACCGGCGGTCTTCTTCCTCCGGGTAGCGCCTTCAACACTTCGATCAATGGCACTGTGACCCAAGTCGGCCTAGTCGAAACCCTGTTCCTGGACATCAGCCTGACCGTGCCCACGTTCGTTGGAAGTGTCCCGGTTGGGTTGGTCTTTACGGGCGAGATCTACGCCACCCGCGTTGTTCCCGAACCGGGCACGATCGCCATGGCCGCCCTCGGCATGATCGGTCTGGTGACCGTTGGTTACCGCGCCCGCAAGCGGAATGCCTAAAGTTGTGCTTGATTCGCCCCGGTGTCGGGCGAATCAAATTTGAGGTGAACCATCGAGCCCGCCAGCAATTGCTGGCGGGCTCGGTTCATTTTACGAGATTTACATGGCGCGACCCGACCGCGTTCAACGCCCCTGCTTCCGCTGCCATTGCTCCTCGGCGGCGGTCTCGCGGAAGTAATGCGGAACAATCGCCAGAAGTTCCTCCCTCTTGCCGAGTTCAAACGCTTGCGCCGCCAAGTGGCCGACTGTCGAGGCGCGCGGCTGCCAACGCTCGGGGGCAATCGCGGTCACTCCCACCGGGATCCGCGTCTGCCACTTGTTCAGTCCTGGCCCGGCGACGACATCGCCCGGTTGCAGAGATTCGAGCCACTCGGCCGCACTGACGATTCGCGGTTCCGCTTGCTGAGTGGCGTTGCCATCGGAGTCTCGCTGGAAATCGGCGATGAACAGCTCTTCGCGCTGGGCATCGACCACAATCGAAAAACACCGGTGCTCAATGGGCACCTGGGCAGCGAGGACCGGCATGGTGCCAACGCCCATGACCTGGCTTCCTGCCGCATAGGCAAACGTCTTGGCCGTGGCGACGCCAATGCGCAGACCGGTAAAGGATCCCGGACCGGTCGCGACCGCCACGAGCTCAACGTCCCGCGGCCTCCAGCCGACCTCATTGAGAATCTGACGCATCGCAGGAACGAGCGTTTGGAGACTGCGCTGCCGATCACCCAGCATTCGCTCGGCCAGCAGTTGCTCGCCGTCCAATGCCGCGACCGAACCGGTCTTATCGATGGTTTCAATCGCCAGAATCCGCATGCTGCCTCGCAGTCCTAAGCCTCAGCAATTCGGGCCACTTGGCCCTCGGCGTACTGTGAACTCCAGCGGCGAGTAGATCAAGGGCCGTTATCCTGAGCATCGGAGTCCTTGATCGCTCCCCCGGATCCATAATTGCATCAATCGGCGCTGATTCGTTATACTTGGCCGTCCCACCCGCCCCAACCGCACGACGGAGCCCGCCATGGCCAGCGCCGATCGCACGATGTCTCATCATCAGTCGCACGTTCTGGCTCACGGATCGCAACCGTTGCGGCCTGCCCCCCGCGATCTGCTTCGCGTCGGCTCAAGGCGCTGGTTTTTGCAGACAGGCCTGGCGGGACTGGCCGGCGTTTCGCTCGCTGACACGTTGCGGCTTTCCGCCGCCGCCGCAACCAGTTCGCCAGGCGCGGCCACGTCCAGCAAGAAGTCGGTGATCCTGTTCTGGCTCTCCGGCGGACCGAGCCACATCGACATGTGGGACCCCAAGCCAGACGCCCCGGCTGAAATCCGCGGGCCGTATCGTCCGATCTCGACCAAGGTTCCGGGCATCCAGGTTTGCGAGCATTTGCCGCTGCAAGCCTCGATCATGGACAAGCTCACGATCATTCGCTCGGTGGACTGCTCGGCGAGCAACCATACGCCGATCACGCTGCAGGCCGGCAACCCGCTGGCCCGACGCACCGACGATGGCAACGACGGTGCCGGCTATCCCTCGATGGGCTCCATCGCCGCCAAGTTTCGTGGTCCCAACGTGCAGGGCATGCCTCCCTTCGTCGCCTTGGCAGACAGCATGAAGGCGGATATTTGGGGTGCTGGCCACATGGGCAATCCCTATGAGCCTCTGCAAGGCAAGGAACTTACCGGTCGGCTAGCCATGCCAAAGGGCATCGACATCGACCGCCTGCAAAATCGCCACGCACTGCGGCGTGAGTTCGACCGCCTCGAGCGCGATCTCGACCGCACCCGGGCACTGGAATCAGCCGACCGCTATACCGAGATGGCCTACGAGATGGTCGTGTCCGGCAAGGTGCAACAAGCCTTTGACATCAGCCAGGAAAGCGACGCGACTCGCGACGCCTATGGCCGGGCAAGCATTGGCGAAAAAGCACTCTTGGCCCGCCGACTGGTCGAAGCCGGCGTTACGTTCACCGTGGTCAGCGGCGCCTGGGGATACTTCGATCATCACGGCGACGAAGTGCAATGGGGCGGCATCGTGAAAGGTCTCACCCCGCTGCTGCCGACGGTCGACCGGGTCATGCACGCGCTCATCACCGATCTCGAACAGCGCGGACTGCTGGACTCGACGCTCGTACTCATGATGGGCGAGTTCGGCCGTTCTCCGGTGATGACCCAGACGGCCGGCCGAGGCCACTGGACGCCGGTGATGTCGATGCTCGTGGCCGGCGGCGGTTTGCCGTGCGGGCAGGTTATTGGCCGCACCGACGATAAAGGCTACGCCCCCACGCACGACCGCGTCATGCCCCAGGACATCGCGGCCACGACGTTCCGGCACCTGGGCATCGACCTGAACGCTGCCTGGACGAACAATCAGGGCCGGCCGATTCCGATCGTGCAAGAAGGCGGCCAGCCGATTCCTGGGCTGTGCTAATCGACGGACGAAGCCGCATCCGGCGGTCGTGACTCGGGAGCCGTAAAGCGCGTCTCAGTTCGACTTCTTGCCGAGCAGTCGCTGCGCTTCCTCGAGCAGAAACTTCGCGTCCGCGAACGGTTCGTGGCTGATGTCCTGCCAGCGGATCTGCCCCGTTCCATCGATCAAGAACACACCGTGCAAGGGCAGGTTTTCAAAGTCGTCGAACACCCGATAGGACTTGAAAACGGACATCTCCGGATCGGCTGCCAGCGGAAAAGGGACGGTTTCCTTCGGCGAGAGCTTTTCGAGCGAACCCTGTAAGACATCGAGCGGCTCGGTAGTGATTGCCGCCATTGAAATGCCGGCCTCGGCGAACTTGGCCGACTCTGGCACGAACTTCTGAATCTGCTCGACGCAGTGCAAACACCCCGATCCGAGATAAAAGATCAAGACCACGGGCTTACCCGAAAAGTCCGCCATCGAAAGCGTGTTACCAGTGGCCGCAGTGAGTGCCCAGTTCGTGGCTGGCGTGGGGGACCAGCGCAGAGGCCCCAACCTGTCTAGTTCCGGGCGAACGCCTACATCGGCAGCCGGGGTGCGCGGTCCGCGCCAGTCGGCCGGCGCTGCGAATTCTGCGGCAATCGGCGTTAGCCGCTGCATTGGCCGCACGTCGCGATCCGTCCAGGCGGCAAGCGGTCGCAAGCGTTCGAACTCCGTGCGTGCCTCGGTCTTTTTGTCGGCCCGGTGCAGCACTTCCACCAACAACGCGAGCGGCAGCACCTGGCCTTCGCCGGACTTCACCAGTTCGCGGGCCAACTTTTCCGCCTCGGCATGATCGCCCACCAGTGAGTACAAGCGTGTTTTCTGTGGCTTACTCAGCAAGCTGGAGTCCTTGCATTTCTCGAGCTCCGCCTTGGCCGCTGGCACATCTCCTGCCGCGAGCGACGCATGGGTCTTGAGCTCCGCGATTGCGTGTTCGATCTTGCGCAAGTTCGGAGACTTCGATTGCAATGCTTCCGCCATGGCCTTGGCCACGTCGGCATCCGATTTCTTCTCGCCCCGGACCTTGGCCTCGGCTTCGTCGGCGGACTTGAAGCGTTCAGCCAACTGTTCTTCGAGCAGCTTCTCAAGC
>Ga0172362_10005233_pt1 | contig 11241 bp, 12 predicted proteins | sample LakKivs1_kivu2a2_FD_114534 | JGI IMG/M metagenome (GOLD analysis project Ga0172362, IMG submission 114534) | Sediment microbial communities from Lake Kivu, Rwanda - Sediment s1_kivu2a2 | ecosystem: Environmental > Aquatic > Freshwater > Lake > Sediment | place: Rwanda: Western Province, Lake...
CGGTCGCAGAGCTCCTCAACAATGGGCAGTATGTGACTGCAGATGAAGATGGTCTTCCCCGCCCGATCCGCCAAATCCTTAATCAGGTCCTTCACCATAAGGGCTGCGCGTGGGTCAAGCATCGAGGTGGGTTCATCCAAGAAAAGGATAGGCGGGTCGTGAATAAGGGCCGCCGCGATCAAGACCTTCTGCTTCATCCCACGACTATAACCCTCAAGAAGATGGTCTCGCCTATCATAGAGGTCGAACAGCCTTAGCAGCTCATCTATCCTATCGGGCAGAATGTCGCCGGGGACATCGTAGAGGGCTCCCATGAACTCAAGAAACTCCTTGGCACTGAGCTTCTCGTACAGCCCAGGGGACTCGGCGAGCAAGCCCGTCACCCGCTTCACCTCGTTCTCCTCCCTGAGAACATCGTAGCCGTACACGGAGGCTGCACCGTTGGTCGGCTTTATGATGCAGTTGAGTAACCGGACGGTCGTGGTCTTCCCTGCACCATTTGGTCCCAGGAGACCGAAGGTCTCCCCTTCATAGACTTCGAGGTCGAGCTCGTCGACGGCTTTAATCGCACCGCCCCTACCATAGTACTTGGACAACTTCTCGGTTCGTATGATCGCCTTCATCCCTTTGTCCCCTCAGCCATCGCGTTTTCTAAGATGAATCCATCTCTTAACTATGTCCCAATAGTTGTAGAATCTCATACAGTAGGATCATGATAAACAATACACGAGACCCCACTCAATCACCCGTAAAGCCGCGATCACCCGGATCTCTACCAAACCGCGATAACCATATAACTCTGGTGTCAATGCATCGCAAGAGTCCTCGGTTTTCTCGCCCATTCACATATCGCCTTACAGCGACGCTCAGATATGGCTTGAGTTTATTTGGTTGCTCGAATGGATGCTGACAGCATGGTCTCCGGCGCCGAGACATTATAGGAAGGGGAAGATGCAGCCTTTGTTTGCCTGCTACGATGGAAGAGGCCGACCATGGGCGCCCCACTCGATGTTGAACCCTCACCTCTGAACGCAGGCTCTTCTCGTCCAACTCTCCATGCTCATTGGTGATTGTGCTGAGAGCTAGGTACGATCCCTCTCCATCTGATTTTAAATAAATGAGCTCCCAGATCAATGATTAGGAAACTAGTTCCACGTCTTTTATCGCTTGTCGTTGCTGGAATATATCTGAAGGATGTTTGAGATTCTAGCGAGAGATTATCAATGACACCATGCGTGACTCTCTAGCCCTTGAGCTTCTCCAGCTCCTCCGCCACATCCGCCAATCCTAGCTCCATCAGCTTCTCCCTTGTAGGCCAGCCACTAGTCTTGTCCCAGCCCCTCAACTCGTAGTATTCGTCCACCAGCCTGAGGAACTTCTCTCGATCCAAAGATTCCTTCTTCTCTGAGGGGCCGGGCAGATTCTCCTCCGTCTCGAAGTAGGGTATGATCGCCAAGTCTTGTTCCCGGGTCCGCCCATCGTTTCTGACCTGAATCGCCCGTTCTAGGGTGAATACTCTCTCAGCGCAGCGTCTGAACTCCTCCTCAGGGAGCTTCAATCCCGTGGCCGCGACGTAAAGATGGTACTCAAAGGATTTTCCTCCGATAGTGCCATGCTTCGGGAGGGTTATCCGGGCGTATCCGTCCTCCGTGTGGGTGCTATAGAATCGGGGCCATACCTGATCGCATAGGGGCAGCGAGTCCTTCAGGACGCTCTCATCCTGTTCCCCTATCGCCGGCTGGACCTTGTACTCATAGGGATAGTTGGGGTCAACAGACTTCGTGGACCCGTAGACTTCCTCACCTATCTTCGCTAGCTTCTCCCAAGAGTAGACTCGGGACCATCGCGTCAGGTTCTGGGAATAACCGTGGCCGGAGCTGAAGGGGTCTCGAGTGTCGGTGAACCACTGTAACGCTGAGACAACCCATAGGGGAAAGAAGACAGGGTTCGCCTTGTCTCCGTGACCGTCCCAGTGGCCCGGGAACCCATAGGCGGGGTAGAGCTTCTCAGCTATGTCCTTGCCTTTCCCTAGCTTATCGACGATCCGGGGGACATCCTCTGCAAGGATGTTGCCTAACCCTTCTCTGTAGGATATCTTCCGCATCAGCCTGACCCAGAAGTCGGGGTTGCTGAAGTCTATGGCCTCACCATCCACCTCGGTTATGAGTCCCCTAGCCTTGCACTCCTTCAGCCAAGGTACCAGGCCCAAGAGGAGGGACCAGTGGTTCAATCCAAGCTTGTTCGAAACGGCAGCTAGTTCCACGCTCGCCTCCTGCCCGACATTCCAATCGTAGAACGAGTGGCTACCTCTGAAGAGCCCCGCTACACACATCATGAAAGTGGTGTTTATCCCCGGATACGCTGTCCCGGGGACGTTCCTCCACATCCAGCCGCATCGCCAAGGGCAGGATTGGCTGCAGGCGATTCCTCTTAGTCCATAGGCTTGGGCTATGCCTGCATCGGGTCTGGCGCTGGGACGTTCTTGAGGAGAGGCCCCCTGAAAATCCCTGTTAATGGCTAGGCATAGTTCAAGGAAGTCTTGGGGCTCAGCTATCTTCACTGTTCCGGACCCCTTCACGACTATGGCCTTCAAGTTCTTCGAACCCATGACAGCGCCGAAGCCCCCCTGCCCCGCGGCGTTCTCGGTCTCACTCTGAACGACGGCGAGCCTGACCAAGTTCTCCCCCGAAGGGCCTATGCAGGCGACCTTGACATCCCCGCCGTGTCTATCCATGAGATACTTCTGCGTAGAGAAGGTGTCCCTACCCCAAATCTCACGTGCCTCTAGAAGCTCTACTACGCCGTCTCGTATCGAGAGGTAGACAGGCTTCTCGGCCTTGCCCTTGATGACTATGCCGTCGTAGCCAGCGTACTTCAGCTCCGATCCGAACCAGCCACCCATGTTGGATCGTGTATACCATGGCTTCGGGTAGGCCTGAGGGGCTACGCCGCAGAAGGCTGTCCTCCCAGATGATGGGGCCAAGGTGCCTGTCAGAGGGCCTGTCATGATGATGAGCCTGTTATCAGCGTCGAAGGCGTCTACGCCGGTCCCTGTCTCATCCCAGGCTATCCTTGCGGCTATTCCTCTCCCGCCCAGATACTTTTCGGCGAATCTCATGGTATCCGAGGTGGAGACCCGTTCCTCAGTCAAGTCCACTCGAAGAATCTTCCCGACCCAGCCGTGGATGGTCATTTCCCTCGCCTCTCATTGGCTGGGACGTAGCTCAGGGCCTTCCAAGGACAGGCCTCCACGCAAATGGGCTCTCGATTCAGGCCTGTACACAGGTCGCACTTGAAGTATATTCCCCTCTCTGAATCACGTCTTATGATGGTTTCCAGCTCGTTGTAGGGGCACGCCTTGGCACATGCGCCACAGCCTTTGCATTTTTCGCCGTCTATGACTCGGGCTCCTGTCTTAGGCTCGATGACTATGGCCTCGACTGGACACGTGTAGTAGCAGCTTGGGAACTGGCATTGCTTGCATGTCTCGGGGAAGAAATCCCCAGCTAAGGGGTCTCTGAGGACCCCTATGCTCGATAGGGCAGGGCCGCAGGCACCTTTGTGTGACAGGGAGCAGGCGAGTTCACATATTCCACATCCATGGCAGATACTCTTGTCCGCGATGACGACTCCAGACCTAGGGACAGCATTCATCTCAAGACTCTCCAAGACTTCAGGCAGATTGGAAGAGAGATTTCCTTCGGGAGCTTTATATGAAGCTATGTGATTCCACGGCGACGGAATCTTCAGTAGAAGGAATAAGCTATAGTCCTTACTCGAGAGGGTCCTCACCCTACATCTCTACGCGGTAGTAATCAGTTAAGAGAATAGGAGCGCCTCTAAGAATAGTCGGATATCTCCTTTTCCCTTTTATTCGATCTTTTCAAATAGTGTCTTGGGTACTCCGCAGACTGGGCAGACCCAGCTCTCGGGCAGTTCCTCGAAGGGGGTCCCCGGTTTTATTCCGGATCCGGGGTCGCCTTTCTCTGGGTCATAGATGTATCCGCAGGCTATGCATCTCCATTTTGTCATGCGTCTATCCCTTCATCGCATTTAGTCTTCAGTGAACGGTAACTCACCTATGTTTTAAACATTCACCTCTTAACCATTACTTTACCAGTAAGGGTAGTTTAACGCATCAATCAGGCTGTTAAAGTGGAGATTAAAGTCCCCCCGGCACTGACTGAGTCTGTAACCTAGAAGGAAGAGCCAGAAGTCGGGCTTTGGACCCCACGACAGGAGTTCGAATCTCCTCTGGACTGCATACTCCCAGGGCCCCGGGGGATTGAAGTTTTCAGCCTATCGAGTGTTGGCTGTATCTACACTTATCTAGCTCAGTTTCGATAGATTATCGGGGATACGGGGTTATTGGCTGGGCGATTCGAGTTCCTAGAACACACAGCGGATGCTTACATAGCCGCCTATGGGAAGAGCTTAGCTGAAGCCTTCGAGAACGCCGCTCTAGCAATGTTCGAGACGATGGCCTACACGGAGAGGGTCAAGGATTTGGAGGAGGAAAGCGTCGAGGTGGAGGGGGACGATGAGGAAGCCCTCCTCTATTCATGGCTCGAAGAGCTTCTGCTGAAGTTCGAGATCGAAGGTAAATTGTATTCTCGATTCAAGGTAGACGAGATCAGGACGAGTCCTGAAGGCTATGTACTCGAGGCGAGGATCTGGGGTGAACCCTATGACAGGGAGAGGCATGGTTCGAAGACGGATGTGAAGGCCGTTACCTACCATAGGATGGAGATACTGAGGAACGACATGGTGACGGTGAAGTACATCCTAGACATCTAACTTGAGTAGCTAGTTAAATTCGCGTATGCTCTTCAATCCTAAGAGCCTCACGTTCCCAACATTCACGTTCTTAAGATGCCTCTTAGCCGCCCTGTAGCACGCTAAGGCTTGGTCCATCGGGGTCATCGGCAGGTCCATCATAAGGTAGTCGGGATGGAAGACGAGGATGCTGTAAGGGATTTCACTGTCGAGGCTCGCTATGAACTTCGTGATACCTTCTACCTCCTTTTCATCCACGTAGCCGGGCACGAGCAAGGTTGTAGCGGTCAGTACTGGGAGACTTCTCCGCTCGTGATAGTATTCTCTTGCGATCATCTCGAAGTTCTCGTAGGCTCTCCTGTTGGATACACCACTCAAGGCGTAGCTTAGGTCTTCGCTCCAGCACTTCAGATCGAACTTGATGTTTCCCCCGCTCTTCAGGGATAGTTCCGCCGCCCTTCTGACTAGGCTGGGGTTTCCACAACCGTTCCACTCGAAGCATATCCTCAAGATTCTGTCCCGAGGTATGGTTTCGAGGATTCTCTTCGAGGCGTTTATGGCGAAGGGTAGTTGAGGCTCTGGGGAGCCCCCGAAGAAGCACCAGCACGTAATACTACTTTTCCTCAGGGTTTTCTCTACGAGACCGTCGGTGCTTTGAGGCGGGGTCTCGCGGAGTCTCTTGTGGGAGGAGTTTTGGCAGAAGAGGCAGTCGAAGTTGCACCCGTAGAGGAATACCGCTAGGTTGTGGTAGCCCACCTCCGGGCCCCTTTTGTAAGCATACTTCGGGTAGCCTGCCCCTGTACCTGCTGGGCAGAACCACGCCGAACAGCAGTTCGTGACATGTGGGTCGAGATACGCGTAGTAGACTCCTCTATCAGGGGTCGAAAGAGAGACCAGCCTTCCAGAGATGTTCACTCTCAGGCCGCAGTATCCAGTCTCCCCTTCGGCTAGAAGACATTCGTTGTTGCAGAGCGGGCATCGTACCCCTTCACCTGCCCTGGGGGGCTTGGGAGGGAGCCCATACCCTCGTCTAGCCTCTCCATGGGTCTTCTCTGCAAGGGATAAGGCCTCAAGCCCCTTCTCCCGGATACAGGATACGCACACCCCGATCGAGTTCGATACCAGCTTACTCGTATCTCCGCACAACCTGCACCCTATCCTATGTGCAGCCATCTTTTGCTTGGACTCCTCTTCTCTTACCTATACCAGTCCGCAGTGTTTATTATGGCCATTATCGAGACAGAGAAACGCGGACTCCCCTGCAAGTATATTTCAAAGTCCCCCAAGAACCCGACTCAGAACGATAGTGCTTGAGGGCAAAACTAATCCCTAGCCAATCAGCGGAACTCATCATCCTCCCCTCAAGGGGGAAGCTTCCCTCGTCTATTTTAGGTATGGGACTCTCCTCAAAGCGGAGTAGCAGGACGTGCAAGGGTAATCATAACGATAAAAAAAGATTGATGATTTCTTCTCGTAAAGGACTCCGTCTATCCCTTCGTGGCCTTCTTCTGGCCATACTTCTCATAGTGTACAATCTCTTCCATGGCTTTCCTAGCCTTGGGCCTAGGCTCCTCATCTGGATACCCTAGGGTAAGGAGGGAAACCACCCGCAGATCTTCCGGAACGCTCATGATGCTTTTGACCTTATCCTCGTCGAAGGCTCCGATCCAGCAACTACCTATCCCCAAGTCCCAAGAGGCCAAGGCCATGTTCTCGATGGCTATAGCCAGATCGATGGTAAACCCCTCGAATGGGCCAACTGGCCTGCATTCTTTGGGACTGCCCAAGCAGACGATGACCGCCGCAGCGCTACCTATATGGGCTACGGGTGGGCGGTCTGCTCTGTGGGCTTCAGCCATTAGTCTCTGCTTTGTCGCTTTGTCTGTTACGACTATGAATTGCCATGGCTGTCGGTTCGCTGCTGATTGTGCGAGCCTAGCTGCCTCAAGGATCTTCATCAGATCGCTTTGAGGTAACGGTTTATCCTTGTATTTCCTGATGCTTCCTCTCTCTCCAATCACGTCTAGAACAGTCAATTCTCAACCCCAACAACCTGCTACGACTGGTCTACGTTTAAGGTTTTCCCGGGGAGGCAGTCATCAAGTGGGGGAGAGGAAGAAGGAAAGGTGTGTCTGGGGAGCATCCTTCGACCGTTTGAGTTAACCCGCCCCCTCGAAGGGTCTGGCGCAGTTAGTGTGTGCTGAAGGTGGCTATCGACCTTACCAGCTCGAATAGAGGCCCAGTATGATCGAGGATGGAGTTGTTCTAAGGATTCACTCGTAGCTGGAGGATGCCCAGCAGGGTTAAGACGTTGACGATGTAGAGGCCTAAGAGAACTAGGCCCGCGTTCCTGCCGAGCCGCTCTGTGTCTATGAAGTACCAGAGGATGATGTTGGAGAGGAGGCTGAAGAGGATGAGGTCTGAGAGGACGAGGATGTTGACTCCAAAGGGGGTGAAGGTGAGGAGTAGACCTAGGATCAGGGTGGAGTTCAGGAAGCAGCTCCCAATTATGTTGCCTAGCCCGAGGTCGAGGTAACCCCTGTACGCGGCGCGGATGTTCACAGCCAGCTCCGGTAGGCTCGTTCCAAAGGCAATCAACGTCGCACCTATGATGGAAGGGGGAATCTCAAAGAAGGTCGCTATCTCTATGGCCGAATCAAGGGTTATCCGTGCACTGATTATGACTCCCGCAAGACCGAGAATAGTGAGGTACATCTCCCTTCGAATACTCGCATCCTTTGGGTCTGCGAACGCATCTCCACCATCGCTTCTTCTGCGTCGAAGAAGGACGTATGAGTATGCCACGAAGATCCCCAAGAGGAGGATGCCGATTATTCTGCCGATGTATTGTATATAGAGGAGGGATAGGAGGGTTGTGGAGACCAGCATCAGACCTGTAATGGACTCCCTTCTCTCCCTAGGCTCTAGAGGTGTTGGTCTTCTTGAGTTCCGAAGGGATACTGCGATTAGGCTGAGTCCCATTATGAAGGATACGTTCACGATATTTGATCCTAGTATGTCACCGAGTGAGACTGACATCAGGCCGATTGTGATGGCGTTGATAGCCACGATCAGTTCAGGGAGGGATGTGGAAAAGGCGACCAAGAGAAAGCCCAAGACTTATTGGCGGAGCCTTCGCTTCACCGAGATGGCAGCCAAGTTGGCTACTGTGACTCCACTGGCCAAGGCAATGATGATGACCCCTGCGATTAGGCCGATGAAGTATATGGCGATAGGTAACGCCATTCACAATAAACCTCTAAGAAAGTTCGCCATACCCATGCACTGATCGTATATATGCATATCGGACGCGGTGTGTAGGGTCACACTATAGACGTGGTGTGGCTGAGGAGGTGTGAGACTTATTACCATGAAGATAGGAGACATAGGCGGCAGAGGTAGGTGGGCTTGGCGGAATGGTCTAGCACCATCTTAGATCTCCTCACTCAGAACGCCCAAGCCATAGCTCTGGCGGTCACAGTAATAGTCCTATCTTTCTTTGCCTATCATCTATCGAAACGCCTCTTCCGATGGGTCCGAAAGATCGAGCGGATCCCAGCTTCCGTCTGCGATTCTCTTGAAGTACTATTCAAACAGGTCTTGATTCTGGCCCTCGCCTACGTGCTCGCCCTAGATATCTCCGCCATCCTCGGCCTCTACGAGGCTGCTCTGCCCATCGTTTCGACGCTAACCATCGCTGGCGCGACGCTGATCATAATCAGATTTGCTAGGTGTGGCGTCGAAGTCTTCTTCAATATCGTCAGGGCGAGTGGCAGACTTCCACCTCAGATCGTGGGATTCGCTGAAGTCTTCACAAAGTATGGAATTGTCATCGTCGGCTCCCTGTTTATACTCTTGGGGTTGGCTTCTGGCCTCGGCTATTCGGAGGCCATAGGTTCGATGATTGTCGGCTGGTTGACTCAAAATGCCGCAGGTTTCATCTTCATAGTCATCATACTCTTCCTTGCCCGTTTCTTCGTAGCCTTTCTGAACATCTTCTTCTCCAACCTCCAGACGAGGGTGCATCTACAGCCCCAAGTACTCAACCTCGCCAACACCGCTTCCCGCTACTTGGTCTACGGGATAGTGGGCCTCCTCCTCTCTTCCACAGTCCTGAAGATACTTGGCTTGCCCGAACTCTCTCAGACCTTGGTCACGGTCTTCGCCATCCTCGTCGGCACCTCCGTCTCCTTCGCGGCCAGTGGAACCATCGGCAACATCCTAGCTGGTCTCCTACTCATGAGTTGGAGGCCCTTTGATGTCGGGAATCGGGTTGAGGTGGGAGGGGCTTATGGCGACATTGTCGAGTTTGATATAGTCTTCACCAAGGTAAGGACCATCAAGGACGAGATCATAAGCGTCCCGAACCTCCAAGTTCTAGCTCAGAAGATAACTAACTACAGCAGCCTCAAGACGGTGATCGTTCATCCTAAAGTCACTGTTGGTTATGATGTCGACCGCAGTCTTGCGGAGAAACTATTGTTAGAAGCGGTCAAGAGGACCGAGGGGGTCTTGGGTAAACCTGAACCCTTTGTTTACGTCACTTCTTTGGGGAGGTTTGCTGTTGAGTATGAGCTCAACGCCTACACGTCCCGACCGAACGAGTTAGCCAAGATCTCCTCTGACCTTCAAAAGAATATTATAGATGTGTTCGATGAGGCACATATATCTCTGCTAACGCCCGAGTATTATCTTGATTCTCTCTTATGGATGGGTACCATGTATAGAACAACAACGAACAATGATAGTAGGCGAGACGGTTCATCCTGAAACGGTTGAAGTCTTTGGCGTGCGGTCGCAGATGCTTAAATAGAAAAAGGGTCGCTTGATGTATCGAGAGATTGCGAAGATGTTGCCGAGGTTGTAGAGGGATGTCGTTTCTGTTCAAGGTCAAGCTTGACTACCAACAGTTTATCAATGAGGCTCAGAAGTTCAATGTCCCCCTGAAATTCTTCACCGTTAACCTAGGCTTAGTCGCGATGTACGTGCTTATCCCGATAGGGAGTTCTGGCCTTATGTACCTCTATTTCTGTGAAGAGACATTGGATGAAGAGAAGGCGAAGGCTACCACGGCTGAACTCAAAAAACTTGGCTTCATACAGGTTGAATCCTTCGAAATCCCTCTACCATGAAATTCAGCTAATACCAGCAATCGCTGGTCTTGCTAGTGCCTCGGTATTTCGAAGGACAAAGCTTGCTTGAAGCCTTCCAGCCTCAACTCGTTTTCTATTCTCCCGAGGGTTTCGTCGTCTCCAACAGCTTCGCTCCAGTAGAGGAACATGATGCTGGCGCTCCCAATGACGTGCTGCATGAACATCGATATCTTCCCCGCTTCCCTCACGAAGAACTTGAAGGGTATCTGATAGTTCCTAGCTCTGTCGATGAACACTTCATAGGAGAGCTTTGCCTTGAACATGGACATCGAATAAGCCTCCCAACAACTCTTCGGGGCTCCTATCATATGTCGTTTACGGTCATACGCAAGAGAGATCAGATTTGACTAGACGGTCAGCCCCTAGACAGGGTTTCTTTTTCCTGTAGGAAGAGGGCTGAAGTTTCTGCCACAAGCTCGATAGAATCCTTTATGTTAGCGCTCCGACAGATTCCTCCCTAGGTAGCTCCTAATGGTGAAGGACCCCGTATGTGGCATGACCGTGGATGAGACGATGTCCGAGATAAGCTCCAAACACCAAGGCAAGACCTATTACTTCTGCAGCACAACCTGTAAGGAGATGTTCGAGAAGAATCCCAAGAACTATGTAAAGGAGGACGCATGACATGGTATTGGTTAGATGGTGGGGCCACGCCTGCTTCGAGGTCAGAGACAAAGCAGTCGTAGTAACAGACCCCCACGACGGAAAGAGCGTGAACATGGACCCCCCCAAGGTCAAGGCAGACCTCGTCCTAATCTCCCACGGCCACGGAGACCACGCCAGCGGGAGAGGAATGGTCGCCAAGCCGGGAGCCCGAGTCATAGACAGTTCAGGCACCTTCGAGGAAAAAGGCATCAAAGTAATCGGCCTAGAAACATTCCACGACGAGGCACGAGGCTCCAAGAGGGGAAGAAACATCATCTTCGCCTTCGAGGTCGACGGAATCCGCTTCGCCCACCTCGGAGACCTAGGCCACATCCTCCCCGACGATAATATACGGAAGCTTGGACCCATCGACATCCTCATGATCCCAGTTGGCGGCTACTACACAATCGACGCTAAGGTGGCCACCGCCATAGTGGAAAAGATGAAGCCTCGCGTGGTCATTCCCATGCACTACAAGGTTCCGAGACTCGACTATCCCATAGCGGATGCTGAGCCCTTCTTGGCCGGGAAGAAGAACGTGAACCGCATCGGGAAATCCGAGGCCAGCTACACGAAGGCGCAGCTCCCAGAAACCACTAGAATAGACGTCTTCACCCCACCGTGACTCAACTTTTCCCCTTCATTCGACTTTAACCCTTCAACCCCA
>Ga0172362_10005234_pt1 | contig 11241 bp, 8 predicted proteins | sample LakKivs1_kivu2a2_FD_114534 | JGI IMG/M metagenome (GOLD analysis project Ga0172362, IMG submission 114534) | Sediment microbial communities from Lake Kivu, Rwanda - Sediment s1_kivu2a2 | ecosystem: Environmental > Aquatic > Freshwater > Lake > Sediment | place: Rwanda: Western Province, Lake...
CCACTCACAGATGAGTACCAATCAGCTGCGTATCAAACAACTTTACGAGATGCAGCGGTGTATGCAATGACCACACCCTACCCAGCAACCTGGTATACGGTTTCAACAGGGGTCGGGTTAAATGCGCAGAACCAGCATGTTACCTTTGTGTCTCTTCGCTATACTCCTCTTCGGTACACACCTGCTACAGAGGAACTGATTATTGCAGGTAACGCTGACATCACACTTTCCTACACTGCACCAGAGGAAACCCCGTTTCCTCCCACCTCGGCTTACAACCTTGTGATTATCGCCCCAGCGAAGTTTGAAACAGCACTCGCGCCTCTTATTGAACATAAAAACAGCCATGGTGTGACAACCTATCTCAAAACAACTGAAGATATTTACAATGAATACGATGGTGTTGACAAACCAGAACAGATAAAATACTTCATAAAAGATGCTGTGGAAACAGAAGGAATCACTTCTGTCCTCTTAGTTGGGGGATTAAAAAGTACTATTTATGCAAAACCTCGCGATGGCCACAACCAAGGAACACAGGGATGGTACGTTCCTGTACGTTACACCAACCTCTACGATAACCCAAAATTCCCGTTAGAAGCATCCACCTTTTATGACCCTGGTGTCATCAGTGATTTATACTATGCTGATCTGTATGAGGAAGGGGGTAACTTCTCCAGCTGGGATCCAAACGGTGATGGGATTTTTGCCGCTTGGAATATGCCTGATGTCGAAAACGATACCGGTCTTGACATGTTCCCTGATGTTGCCCTTGGACGTCTTGCTTGCACGAGCGTACGGGAAGTAAAAACGTTAGTGAAGAAGATCATCACCTACGAAACAACGACGACAGGGCAAGACTGGTTCAACAAAATGACCGTTATCAGTGGCGACGGGTTTCTGGATCAAAAAGATTTAAATTTCCAATGGGACACGACCGGTCTTCCCAATGCGGCGTACACGATTTATGCGCAGAGCACAAATCCTTCCGCAGAGCTTGGACCCATTGAAACCATCAATATCACTCTTGATAAAACCAAAGAAACCAATCTCACCTTTAATCATAATGATCATCTTCGGATTACGAGCTACCCCGGGCCACCGATCGCTGAGATAGTCACGGTTTCCGAAGGAAACATTCTTGGAGACGCTGATTTCACCTACACGCCTACTGATGCTGAAGCATACTGTAACGAGTTCTTTTTCTGGGCGAACATGAGCTACCTTTCAGGCGTGCTTACGATACGCGGTAAAACCTATGATCCAAAACCTTACGGGAACCTCAGCAGCATCCATGTGTGGATCACCAATAGTGCTGATGACATCGTGTTTGAAGACTGGCGGAACAACTCTGAAATGTACTACGAAGGTGAATACACCACAGGTGAGGCTTCTTTGCTAGGGCGAGGTGGTGCGTTGTACTACATGCCGTCAGAGTTCGAACGAGATATTATCTGGGCATCGAACGGAAAGTTCACAGGACAGGATGATATGATCACGGCAATCAACCAAGGTGCTGGTTTTCTCTTCATGTCTGGCCATGGAAGTCCCAACGTATGGGCTGATCATTACCCAGGCATCCCTGGAAACCGAGCCCATGGAAGTATCACCGGTCTTTCTGTGACGACGTTAAAACCCTGGCCGCCCTACATTTCCTTCCCTGTTTTCCCGATGGATACCTTGAAGAATGGGGAGAAACTCCCAATCGCGGTCATCGGCGGTTGCCATAACAGCCAGTTCAATGTCTCGATGGTCACCGGTTTTCTGGATGGCCTGCAATTCCTCTTCCCGAATTTCCCAAAACTCCATATGTGGTGTTACGGAGCACCCGTGCCTGAGGCATTTAGCTGGAGAATCGTTCGTAACCCGAAGGGTGGGGCGATCGCCTCCATGGGCAATACAGGGCTTGGGTATGGCATGCCTGGTATTGATCTCACCACTGGTGGTGGGGACAGCTGGATCACCATAGAGTTCTTCAAACAATATGGTGAACACGGGCTGGACGTGCTCGGTCAAGCATATCAACAGACATTAACCAGTTATCTGAACACGTTTGACATGACTGATCTAGCGTCTGGGCATCCAAAATCGGTTCAACAATGGGTGCTTCTCGGTGATCCGACATTAAAAATCGGTGGGTACGAATAAACCCCACCAGCATATTTTTTTTATTTTAACTTTGTTGCGAACGCATCGAGTTGTGCTTCCCAACCAGACGGTAGTCCGTTACCGTGTTGAGTATCCCCGGTAACACGAAAATCAATCTCTGATACCTTCAACATGTTCTTCTTTGAGAGAAGTTTCTCCATCTTGGGAAGCTTGCTATTCTTGAGACCATGAGTATTGATGATTCCGTACTTTTTTCCATCCATGCTTTCAAGATTGTTCATGAATCCTTTCATGTTTCTATTCAGACTGAACTGTTCTGCTGCGGCAGAGAACACGTAGAAATCTGCCTTTGGTATCGCGGAAGGGTTTGTTTCATCAGTGGTTAGTACCTGTGTGTCTGCCCCTTTCTTTTTTAGGGTGCCTGCGAGATGTTCAACAAGTCGTTTATTGTTTCCATAGCGTGACCAATACACAATGACATATTTCATAGAACCACCGGTGGTGTAATCAGCTACGTCTATTAAAAGCAACTAGGATATTACTGTTTTAGGAGGCCTTTAAAGTTTATATAATACAAGGATTATATATAAGATTGAACATTGTCGATGAGGGATACTACCATATGAAGAAAATACTTACCCTTGCGCTCATCTTTGTCGTTGGGTCCAATGTCGTTGCTTTTGTAGATTCAGCAAGCGGAAGAGAAACATCCAGATTTCCACCTTCGTTCAGCTGGACCGACCTGAACGGTACTGATTATACGACTCCTATTAAAAACCAGGCGCCAGCACCGACCTGTGAAGCGTATGGTTTAATAGCCTCGCTTGAAACCCTCATGCAATATCAGGAGGGGGAACGGTATCTTCCTGATCTGTCAGAAACCCATTTGTATTTCTATGCTGGAGGAACGTACGAGTCCGGTTATGTGAACATCATCGATGCAGCAAATTATCTAATGCAATATGGGGTGCCTGATGAAGGGTGTTATCCTGATCCTCATCGTCCGTTTGATTACCCTTTCGAAAGCCTTCCAGATTGGGAGAACCGTACTGTGAAAATCACAGAATGGGGATGGGTCGATCATGATAATGACTCGATTAAAAACGCGCTCATTAATCATGGACCTTTGGTCATCTGTGTCATGTTCTGGACAGATTTTTATTTTTACCATGGTGGCGTTTATCATCACCGTTGGGGACCACGAGCAGGTGGACATGTGATGTGTCTGGTAGGCTATGATGATGAGAAACAAGCATGGCTCGTGAAGAACAGTGCAGGAACAGGCTGGGGAGACGAAGGATGGTTGTGGATGGCGTATGATGCAGACATGTTCGCGGATTGGTATGGGGCGGGCACAGGGATCATGTACATCGATGGCGTGTATGGGAATATGAAACCTGACGTCCCTAAAATCTCTATTGATACGCCAGAAATTTTTAAAACCTATATCAGAGGACATTCATTCCCCACGTTATTCAAAAAACTCCCGATTCAAAAAGCAGCTCCTCGGATCATCGGACCGCTGACGATAGAGGTAAGTGCAGAAAAGACAAACTACGTTGAATTCTACATTGATGGTGTACAGCAGTATCGTGATAATGAAGAACCGTTCACCTGGGATCTTGAGGCAACACGAGGGCTTCATACCTTGGAAATCAGAGGGTATAACGAACATAACATGTCGCTTGCTCTCATTGATTTTTATGCTATTTTATAAGAGCGGCTCATGAGTTGTTTATAAAAAAAATAAGGTACAAATCAATGAGAATGAAAAAATAACGTTTAGGATATTTTAAAATAAGAGTGCTCCCGTCGGGATTTGAACCCGAGTCGAAGCCTCGAGAGGGCTTCATGATTGGCCGCTACACTACGGGAGCAATATTTTTGTTTTAACCACCGGATGCCACTTGGAAGAGCTCAAGTTCTTGATTTTTCGTAAAGACCTCATCTACGGGTATCGGGGTTTTATCTCGTAAGACGATGAACGCATCTGGTTTCAAGTTCATAGCCTGTAAGATCTCTATGATCGTTGATCCTGATTTGATGGTGAGTTCTTTGGTGATATTACTAGGGACAATCTTAACTTTTATCTTCATGGAACCGATACCGATATAAAAAAGCCTTTGATTAAACTTTTGACCCTGTTCTTTTGATGCTGGGGTAGCCAAGCTCGGTCCACGGCGGCGGTCTCGAAAACCGCTGGTGACAACACCTCAGGAGTTCAAATCTCCTCCCCAGCGTAACTTTTCTCAAACTCATTCAAGAAATATTATTCATTCATCGAAGATTGCATTATTTTCAATCTTTTCGATCTGTATTTCAAAAAAAAGGATTTAATGTTTCGCTAACGCTCGCAGAGTCTTCTTATGGCCTTGGGCGATTTTCACGATTTCTCGAAATTCTTCCTCAGCAATTTTTTTCCTTGTTTCATCCGAGATGTTATCTTCTAAACGCTTTGATTTTACCATGTCTAATCCACTCTTTAATCTCGTTCTGAGTATAATAATTTTCTCGTATCCCGATCATTATCTTCACATTGCTTTCTTTATCAGGAATCTTAAATCGTTCTCTATTCATGATGACAAACTTTTTTGTCGTAAGGAAAGCTGTTCTTTTATTTCCGCTCTCAAACGCATGGATCCGAGTTAGTCCAAGAAGCATACGGGCAGCTTTATCATAAATATCTCCAGGGTTTGTTTGTACCTCATCAATAACTTTTTGTATGAATGAAACACTGATTGTTTTTGCCTGATCACGTTTACTTTTTCGAAACATTTCAATGGCAATTGTATTGTTGTACTGAATTTCTTCAACGGTTGGATAGATAATTTTAACCATCCATCGATTGAAAGTAAAAGAAGGCTATAATCTTTGTGTTCCTCTCATAAGTTTAACCATGAAATCGAGTTTACTGGTAAATTGGCGTTCAAATCTCCTCCCCAGCGTAATTTTACCTATTTTTACAGGAGAAAATATAAATTTTTTATAAAAACACGTTTGAACGCCTATTTACTGGTAAATTCATATTGTAATCATTTTTACTAGTAAAATAAAGTTCAAATCTTTTCCTCAACTTATATAAAAAAATATAGAAGGGGATTAGTGAGTTTATGGTGAAATCGACTTGTTTATGAAAACTAGTAAATTCGTGATTTCTTACCGACGGGTGTATGGCCCTTATTAGCAGAATGGACATGCGACTGCGAAAGATTTTTACTAATTTAATTTCCCCAATGTATAAAACTCTAAATCAGTATAATAAAATCCGTGGGTTTGAAACGGGTCATTCATACGAAAGAGGTCTCCATGTGTATAGTGATCGTCACTTTGATTAGTAGAATGACTTGCGGTAATAGTATAATAGTTAAAATCACCATTATTTTGTATGGCTTGAGGAGCTTTTACGATGATATAATACGTATTACCCGGTACAACGTCAATATCTGGGAAATCAAAATCAGTCAACTCTTCTATTTCTGGGAGAAAGTGGCTTTCTTGAATCGTGATATTTGTTAAATCTGAACCTGATAAATTATCTCCAATGGAGAGAGTCAATGGACCAGGGTTACCATGTTTAATTACATTTAAAGATACTTTCGTTAAAATAGGTAAATTTGGTATAAATCCTTGAGCTACCCATGTGTCTGTTTTTTCCTTAATTGCTCCAACACTACAACCATAACCGCTTGTAAAGAGACTATCATTTGAATTATATTGGTCTAAATACCGCCAATACCCGTTGAGATTGAGAAGATTAAGTTCTCCCGGATAGTCATCATAGATTATAGAAGTGAGGTTATTTTTCGTACAATAAAAATTTTTCATCATGTATATTTCCTCTGCTGACACCCAATCATTGTTGTCACCTCTTAGATCTCCAAAACCTGAGAGAGCGTCCCATAAAGTAGACATTCCCTCTTGTGACCACATAATAACTCTATTTTCTTTTTCTAAAAAAGGTATAGAACTCGCTCCAAAACACGCATTGGGTATTATAACCATACCACCATATTTTACAGTATTAAGTTCCTCAGCTAATTTGGAATATGCTAAAGAATTGTCAGTTAATGCCATATAACCTTCATTACCATGAGCGTTTAAAGAGAGAAATATCACATCATTTGAATCAGAATTATCCCTTAGCCACTCTAAGGCTTCTAAAAGATTATTGTAAGTAGCATCTTCTCCAGCAAGAGTCCTAATATGATCTTCCTGCCAACCACCGTTTAAAAGCAAGTTTTTCAAATGTATAGTACGATTTATATCTTCATAACCCGTATATGTCAGAAGGATAGACCAAAATTGAGTATCCTGGGCTGGTGAATAAATATCTATACAATTACCCATTATACATTCTGAACAAGGGATCATTGGACCCCAGTCCAAACATTCACTTCCGTTATAATATCCACAAATTTGATAGTTTTTATCATCGGAACATGCTCTTGATCCAAGTTGAAAACCCCTGTTTTGGCAAGTAGTATTTTCTATAATATTTTGATTTGGCATAATAACATACAATATAATAGATTTAGTATTAGTTCCATATAAATTAGTAGCTGTTAAGGTGTAAGTGTAATTTTTAGATTCTTCTGGAACAACTGTATAAGGACCAATAAGAGTTACATTTCCAATTCCATTATCAATACTGACACTTGTTGCCTTATCGATTGACCAGTTTAAAACCGAACTATTGCCTAAAACAATAATGGATGGTGTTGCTGTAAAAAATTTTATGATAGGCGCTTCTTCTTTAGTAACTTGTTCATTACATCCACTTAAAAATCCTACACTAATCACTATCAGAAGAGTTAGCAATATAGTAATCTTTTTCATCTTAATTTCTCCTAAATCTACAATTACTTAACATTTACTTGTTTATAAAATTATTTTTTAATTACGAAAATAATTAATTATTAAAAATAAATATACTTCTTAATATTAAATTCTAATTTCCTTTACGATAGCATCATATTTTTACCGGTAAAACGGAGTTCACATCTCCTCCCCAGCGTATTCCAATTCTTTTTTTATAATTTCATCAAATGTTTCCTTCGTCGTCGCATATACACTTTTAACAATTCGAACCAAACGACACTAACGACGGCAGCAACAATACAAATCGCGATATCGACGAGGTGGAGCTGCGAGAACTGAAATAGTTCTTGGAGGAAGGGGACGAGGAGCACCAATCCAAGAAAGAGTAATGTCCCTATGGTGACAATCCACAGAGCACGGTTTTTTGAACGTAGAGTAGATAGTACAGTTCGTGACCAGGATCGATTCGTAAAAATCAGACCAAGGTTGGCAATAACAAGGGTGGTAAACATGAGTGCACGAGCGTCATCAATTCCTTGTCCTCGTGCCATTGAAATACAGTAGACAGCAAGAACAATAGCTAAGACACTTAGGCCTTGCATGAAACAAACAACGAGCGTCCGTTTATTGAACATTGATTCTTTTGAATAACGAGGCTTCCGTTGCATCACATCTGCTTCCTCTGGTTCTGCTTCAAATGCTATGGAGCATGCAGGGTCAATCACCAGCTCGAGGAAAACGATGTGAACTGGATACAGAAGCAACGGCCAATTTAACAAGACCGGAATCAAAGAAATTCCAGCAATCGGAATATGAACTGCGATAATGTAGCTCATAGCTTTTTTGATATTATCATAAATCCGGCGTCCCATACGCACGGCTTTGACAATAAATGAAAAATCATCATCGAGTAATACCAAGGAAGCTGATTCTCTTGCCACGTCCGTACCACGACCACCCATTGCTATACCGATGTGTGCTGCTTTGAGTGCTGGTGCATCATTCACCCCGTCACCGGTCATTGCGACAATCTCCCCGTTCTCTTTGAGAGCATTCACAATCCGAAGCTTCTGCTCAGGGACCACGCGAGCAAACACATTGTTATGAGCGATCTGCTGCCGTAGTTCTGCATCTTCCATTGTATTCAGTTCAGGGCCAGTAATAACATGTTCTGGATTATGTAATCCTATTTCACGTGCAATACATTGTGCAGTCCCAGGGTAATCACCAGTAATCATCACCACACGTATTCCTGCAGAATAACTCTCTTGTACCGCTTCTGCGACATCTGGCCGGACAGGGTCCACAAAGCCAATCAACCCAAGGAATTCGAAGATGAAATCATGTTGTTGATCAGGTAACTCTCCTTTTTTAAATGATGATTTTGCTACACCGATGATTCGTAATCCTTCAGAGGCCATGATGCTAATCTGCTCAGAAAGTTCCTTGATTTGCGTCGAAGTAAAATGGCACAAGTCTGCAACAGCTTCAGGAGCACCTTTTGCACCAATAATATACTCGTTGCCATCGGGTGAGCTCATTACCTGGGACATAGCAAGCAGCTCCTTTGAAAGAGGGTACTCCTGTACTAATACCCAATCCTCATGAATGTGTTCGGTGTTCGCCAGTTTTGTGTCACCGATATCTTTGAGTGCCTTTTCCATTGGATCAAACGGATCTTTCTTACTAGCAAGAATTCCGAATTCGACAATCTCATGGAATGTCTCGGGGAGCACCTGTTTTTCTTGACGTATCTCGTGGAAATGCTCGTGTGCAAATATCTTGCGAACCGACATCCGATTCATGGTAAGTGTCCCTGTTTTATCAACGCAGAGAACCGTCGCAGCACCCAAGGTCTCAACAGCAGGTACGCGACGTGTGAGCACGTTTTTTTTTGACAGACGCCATGCACCAAGAGCAAGAAACACAGTGAGCACTACAGGAAATTCTTCAGGGAGAATCGCCATCGCAAGGGCGATACCAGCAAGTAATCCATGTAACCAACTATCTGGATCTACCGGGCCTCTGGAAATACCATATCCAAATACCACAATTGTACAAAGAATCAGGCCGATGATCGCCATGTTCTTCACAAAACGACGTGTTTCTTTTTGTAATAAGGTGTCTTCCTCCTCAAGTGTCTCTAACGCTTTTCCGATCTTCCCCATCTCGGTTTGCATGCCGATGTCGAGTACCTTTGCTATCCCCTGACCACCAACGATGAGCGTCCCGGAGAACACGAACGGGAGATCTTCACCACCCGGGGGAGTTTTTGTTTTCACTCCATCCCAGGGGAGTTTACGAACAGGGACAGATTCACCGGTGAGAAGTGATTCATCAACACTCAGATGACTACTACGGAGAATAACCGCATCAGCAGGAACTCGATCTCCTTCTGCGATGACAAGGATATCTTCACGAACAACCTCTCGACCAGGGATACGTCTCTGCTGCCCATCACGAATGACAAGCGCACGAGGACTTGACAGATCACGGAGCGCTTCTAACGCCCGCTCTGTTTTTCTCTCCTGGTATAACGTGATACCGATAATGACGAAGACGAATCCCAGGAGCATGACTGCTTCTTCTTTTTCCCCTAGAAACAGATAAAGGATACCACCCGCAAGTAAAAGGAGAAACATCGGTTCCCGAACAACCTCAAAAGCTATTCTAAAGATGCTTCGTTTCTTCGACGATGGCAGCTCGTTGTATCCCTCTTTTACAAGTTTTTCCATGACCTCTTGTTCAGAAAGACCACTATATTGTTCAAGTTCGTTTTTTACGATGGTACTCTCTCCCGATAATGGATTGCATATCTCACGAGTTTTTTCAGATAAACAAACAGGGGAGATATAAAGCGTTCCATTTGTTTATCATCGAAAGAAATCTTGAGGGGACTAGTTTCAGAAACGCAGCTACCTTTGGCAAATTTATCTTAATTCTCTATTTTTTCGATATCTTTAAAAAAGAATGCACATTCCAATGCTTTGGAGGTTAGTTCTATGAAAACATGGAAAATATGTATAGTAATGATAAGTATAGGTCTATTACTCAGCTCGTGCTTCATGGCATCTGCAGCTAATAGTTTAACCGATACAACAGGAGATGTTTGGTATTGGAACAATGTTGGTAGCACCTCATGGAGATGGAGCGGTAGTAACACAAGAAATAATGTTGATATTACAGGGGTTTCTGGTACAGTGAATGGGGATAAACTCACGTTATCCTTAAGCGTCGTTGGAACAATTCAAACCACTGAGAAATTCGGATATTGGATTTATTATAACACGAGCGACACAAATTACTGGGTAATGAAAATGGGTGAAGAGGCTATTGGTATGGGGATGAAACAAGGTGGAGATTCAGGAGAGTACACCCAAGGTAATGCCACTATCTCTGGAAACACTCTTTCTTGTGAATTTGATGTTCTTGGAGACACAAATGCCGTAGAAATATGGGCGTATGCTGTCGAATGGACTGAAACTGGACAGAACGCACAGAACAATGAATGGTGGGGAGACTGGGTTCCAAACACAAAATTCACCCAAGACACAGGAACCGATGGTACTGATGGCACTGACGGAACAGATGGAACCGATGGGACACAAGATAAAGGCACGCCAGGGTTTGAACTCCTCTTCTTGCTCGCAGCAATCGCTGTCGTAGCAATTCTCTTGAGAAAACGACGATAAAACATCTTCTTTTTTTCTTTTTTTTTTAACATTTCGGTGATGAGTACGTGAAAAACACACCCCCTTATAGTAAGATATTTACTGCTTTGAAACATGAATTACAACGGTATAACAAACCCGTGGTTTCAAAATTTAAACGAACAATTCCTGAATCCCCGTTCGTCACTCTTGTATCCTGTCTCCTCAGTTTACGAACCAAAGACGAAGTCACTGAACAAGCTTCACGACGATTATTAACGCAGTACAACACACCAGAAAAAATCCTCCGACTTCCAGAAAAAACAATCGCATCACTTATCTATCCTGTTGGTTTTTATAAAACCAAAGCAAAACGCATCAAAGAAATCTCACGCACCATCCTTGAAAAATACCAAGGGCGGGTCCCTGACACCATCGATGAACTGCTCACCCTGAAAGGAGTGGGAAGAAAGACTGCTAACATCGTCATGGTCTATGGTCATAAGAAACACGGGTTTCTCCCTATCGACACCCATTGCCATCGCATTCCCAATAGACTGGGATGGATAAAAACAAAAACCCCGGAGGAAACAGAACAAGCGTTGAAAAAAAACCTGCCAGAACAATACTGGGATGATTTCAACGATCTCTTTGTCACCTTCGG
>Ga0172362_10005237_pt1 | contig 11240 bp, 10 predicted proteins | sample LakKivs1_kivu2a2_FD_114534 | JGI IMG/M metagenome (GOLD analysis project Ga0172362, IMG submission 114534) | Sediment microbial communities from Lake Kivu, Rwanda - Sediment s1_kivu2a2 | ecosystem: Environmental > Aquatic > Freshwater > Lake > Sediment | place: Rwanda: Western Province, Lake...
CAATCATTAAAATTTCCCAAAGAAAGATAAGAAAACTCCTCATATTTTCTCATTATACTATTTTTTATTTTAAAAACAAGTTATATAATAAATTAATGAAATTGATTGTTGGTCTGGGCAACCCCGGAGAAAAATATAAATTAACTCGCCACAATATCGGCTTTAGAACAATTGACGAGCTTGAATCTTTAAATTTGAAAGGAGTGGTTTTAGCAAAGCCGAAAACTTTTATGAATCTTTCTGGCAAAGCAGTTAAAAAGGAAATGGAAAATTATAAATTGAAAATTGAAAATTTAATTGTCATTCATGACGACATTGATTTGCCCTTAGGAAAAATCAGAATTTCCAAAAATCGGGGACCAGCTGGCCACAAAGGAGTAGAGTCAATTATTAAAGAATTGAGAACAAAAAACTTTATTAGATTTAGAATAGGGATTTGCCCCAAAAATGATAAACCAAAAAATCCTGAAAATTTCGTTCTTCAAAAATTCAATAAAGAAGAAGAAAAAATTGTCAAAGAAGTAATAAAAAAAACCGCCGAAGCGATTGAGTTTTTTTTAAAAGACTACAACCCACCCACCACCCTCCCGCCCAAAGGGCGGGCCCCTGGATTAGAAAAAGCAATGAATAAATTTAATAAATAATTTTTACTCTCCAGCCTACCTGCGAGCGTTATGGATTTTCAATAAAAACTGAAACCCATAACCTAAGGCCCCTAAGTTTTAAGGAGGGATTACTTAGATTTTATCCCTGAGCACATAACAGAGTTATATGCTTAGTTAAGCCACTCGCAGATAGACCGGAAAGCACAAATTAATACTTCGACCAGCTCAGCATTAATTTTGAGTCTATCGAAGAATTAACAAAGTACCATATACCCTATATTATAATTCAATAGAATAAATTTGTCAAGACCGAGAAAATGGAAGAAATAAAAACTATCAGTATAAAAGATAAAAATTATCCAAAGCTTTTAAAAGAAATTAGGCAGGCGCCGAAGGTTCTTTATTATAAAGGAAAAATAAAAAGCGATGAAAATTGTTTTGCTGTTGTTGGAACGCGAATGTGTTCGGCTTATGGAAAACAGGTAGCTCTGGAAATAGCAGGCGACTTGGCTGATGCCGGTTTAACTATTGTTTCTGGTTTGGCTCCGGGAATTGATACTTTTTCTCATCAGGCAGTGGTAGAAAGAAAAAAGAGGACAATAGCTGTTCTGGGAACAGGACTTGATGAAAAAAGTATTTATCCTCAATCAAATATAAAATTGGCTAAAAAAATTATTGAAACCGGCGGGGCTTTAATTTCAGAATATCCTCCTGGAACCAGAGGAACTAATTTTACTTTTCCTCAGAGAAATAGAATAATTTCAGGATTATCTCTGGGCGTTTTGGTAATTGAGGCAAAACAAAAATCAGGAGCTTTAATCACTGCTAATTGGGCTGAAATCCAAAAAAGGAAAATTTTTGCCATTCCCGGCCCAATTCATTCTCTAAATTCAAAGGGCTGCCATTATTTGATTAAAAAGGGGGCGAAATTAGTTGAAAACGCCAACGACATTTTAAAAGAATTAAACCTTCCTCTTACTATGATGCCCGGTCTCGTAAAAGGAGACACTAAAGAGGAAAGTTTGATTTTAGAGGCCCTAAAAGAAGAGGCGTTATATATTGAAAAAATTATTGAAAAAACTAAACTTTCAGCAGCCGTGGTAGCCAGCACTCTGGCTAATCTGGAAATAAAAAACAAAGTAAGAAATTTAGGAACAAACATTTATGCAATTAGTAATCGTTGAGTCGCCGACTAAATCAAAAACTCTCCAAGGATTTTTAGGCCGGGAATACCAGGTTTTATCTTCTTATGGCCATATTAGAGATTTACCTAAGGGTGAATTTGGGATTGATATTGAACACGATTTTAAACCCAAATATGTTATTCCGTTAAAATCAAGAAAAACAATTCGCCTGTTAAAAGAGGGTTTAGAAAATACAGATTTAACAATCATCGCCACTGATGAAGACAGGGAAGGAGAGGCAATCGCCTGGCATTTAACCAAAATCTTAAATCTAAACGGCTTAAAGCCCTATCAAAGAATTGTTTTTCACGAAATCACCAAATCAGCAATTGAAGAAGCCCTGAAAAATCCCAGAAAAATTGATATGAAGTTGGTTGATGCTCAACAAACCAGAAGAATTTTGGATAGAATTGTCGGCTATAAATTATCTCCTTTTTTATGGAAAAAAGTGGCTCGGGGATTATCTGCTGGTCGAGTTCAATCAGTGGCTGTAAGATTGGTGGCGGAAAGGGAAAAAGAAATTGAAAATTTTATCCCCCAGGAATACTGGGAAATTGCAGCAGAGCTGCAATCACAGATTCACACGGATAGAAAACAGATTAACACAGATAATAAATCATTCTTGGCGAAATTGATAAAGAAAGATGGGAAAGTAATTCCAAAACTGGGGATTAAAAACAAAAAGGAAGCAGATAAAATTGTTAAAGATTTAAAAGGGGCGGAATACAAAGTCATAAATATTGAGAAAAAAGAGGTGAAAAGGAATCCCCTACCACCTTTTACTACCAGTAGTTTACAACAAGAGGCCTGGAGGAGATTTCATTGGCCAGCAAAATTTACAATGAGCATTGCCCAGCAACTTTATGAAACCGGAAAAATCACCTATCACCGAACCGACTCTCTGAATTTAAGTGATTTCTCTCTTTTCGCTGCTAAAAAATTTATTATTGATGAATATGGCAAAAATTATTGGGCTGGATTTTTAAGAAGGTATAAAGCTAAAGGAAGAGTTCAGGAAGCCCACGAAGCAATTAGACCCGCCTATCCCGATAAAACACCCGAGTCAGTAAAATTAGAAAAAAATCAATTAAAACTCTACGATTTAATCTGGCGAAGATTGATCGCCTGCCAAATGGCTCAGGCAAGCTTTGATTCAACCAGTGTTGATATTCAAGCCCGAACTTACACATTTAGAGCCACTGGTCAAATTTTAAAATTTGACGGATTTTTAAAAGTTTACCCAATTAAATATGAGGAATCAGAATTGCCGTCATTAGAAATAAATGAAATTTTAGAGTTATTGAAACTTGTCCCTTCTCAACATTTTACTCAACCGCCTTCCAGATACACCGAAGCCACTTTAATCAAGGTTTTAGAAGAAAATGGAATTGGTCGTCCCTCAACTTATGCTCCAATTTTATCTACAATTCAGGAAAGAAATTATATTGAAAAAGATGAAAATAAAAAATTCAGACCAACTGAAATTGGTCTGGTGGTCAATGATATCTTAGTAAAGCATTTCCCAAAAATTGTTGATATTAAATTTACGGCTGAAATGGAAGAGGATTTAGACGAAATTGCTCAGGGAAAAGAAAAATGGGTTCCAATAATAAAGGATTTTTATAATCTTTTTGAAGAAAATCTCCAAAAGAAATACCAAGAAGTTTCCAAAAAGGAAATTACTGAAAAGCCAACAAAGAAAACTTGTCCAAAATGCGGCGCTCCCCTTCTGATTCGGTTGGGTAAATTTGGACAATTCTATGCTTGTTCTAAATTCCCGAAATGTAAGTATACCGAATCTCTTAAAAAAAATACTTTAGGAATAAAATGTCCCAAGTGCCAAAAAGGAGAATTTGTTGAGAAAAGAACTAAAAAAGGGAAAATTTTTTATGGTTGTAATCACTGGCCAAAATGCGATTTTGCCTTATGGGACAAACCTACTGGTGAAAAATGCCCGAAGTGTAAATCGCTATTGGTTCAAACAAAAAGAGGCCAAATTAAATGCTCAAATAAAGAGTGTAAGCACGAGGTTGAAAAATAGATAAAAATTTGATAAAAATAAAATATGCCGCGGTGCTGGAACTGGAAGACAGGATAGACTCAAAATCTATTGTCCCAAAAGGACGTGTGGGTTCAACTCCCACCCGCGGCATTATTTTGAGTGAGTTAACCAGGTAAAAATTTTCATTATCAACCAACCGGAAAAAATACCAACGAGAGCTCCGGCTAAAATGTCTGAAGGCCAATGAACTCCGCAAAAAACCCGGGAAATTGAAATCAAAAAACTGGCAATAAAAAATCCTATGCCAGCTTTTTTGTTATAAAAATAAATTACAGTGGATAAACTAAAGAAAAAAGCAGCATGACCTGAGGGAAAAGCAGCAGTATTATTATGAGTCAGAATGAGATTAACATTATTTTCAATAAATGGTCGGGGTTCAGGCCAAATCCAACGAATTAGCTCTACAATGCCAAATCTTGCTAAAATTGCTGCCAAAAAAGATTGAAGGGCTATTTTCCATCCCGGCCTTTTGTAAAAGAGCGGGATTATAAGAACTAAAAGAATTAAAAGATAACCGAAATATTCGGCAAAAAAAATACCTAAGTTATCAAGCCATTGAAATTTTCCAGCCAATTGATTCAATTGTTGAAATAAGAAATAATTCATATTAAATTCTGAGGTTTGCCTCGGCTTTTATTTTGTTTAATTTTTTAGTAGCTTCTTTTTGATGAAAATAGGCCGTTATCCCGACCATTACCGCATTATCAGTACAGAATTGGATATGAGGTATTAGATATTGGATATTAGATAATTCTTTCTTAATTTTTTCTTTGAATTGTTTTCTTAATTCATCATTGGCTGCTACTCCGCCACCAAGAATTATTGATTTTACCTTGTAATTTTTGGCTGCTTTAATTGTTTTTTTAATTAGAACGTCAATTATTGCCTGCTGGGTTTCGTGACAAAATTCGGTTTTAAGTCTTAAATTTAAAATTTTCAGTTTTTTGACCTCATATAAAACAGAAGTTTTTAATCCAGAAAAACTAAAATCATAGTTTTTCTGATGAATCATTGGTCTAGGCAATTTGGTCGAGAACTGTTCTCGACCAAATTTTGCGGCTTCGGCTGCGATAACTGGACCGCCGGGGTAACCAAGTCCTAAAATTCTGGCAATTTTATCAAAACATTCTCCAGCAGCATCATCTCTAGTCTCGCCTATTAATTTATACTTCCCAATATCTTTCATTAAAATTAACTGAGTATGACCTCCACTCACCACCAAACACACTGACGGAAATAATTTTGAATTTTGAATTTTGAATTTTGAATTTTTGCCAACGAAGTTGGCAAATATATGTGCTTCAATGTGATTTATCGGAATTAAGGGTTTTCTCCATTTTTTCGCTAAATCCTTGGCGAAGTTAACTCCCTGCCACAAACAAGGTTCCAATCCCGGTCCAATGGTTACTCCAATTAAATCAATATCGGTTGGTTTACCCTGAGTTTGCCGAAGGGCTTTTTTAAAAACAAATGGCAAATTTTTCTGGTGTTCTCTTTTGGCTAAAAAAGGATAAACTCCGCCATATTTGGCATGTAATTTCACCTGTGATGAAACAATATTACTTTTAATTTCTAAATCCGAATTTCTAATTTCTAATACTGCGATACAGGTATCATCACAAGAAGTATCAATACCTAAGATAATCATATTCTTAAAACTTTAGGAGGTGAAGTTGTTAAATCTAAAACTTTTGAAGGTTTGCTTTTTGGCAAATTGCCAACATCAATGATTAAATCTGGTTGATATTTTTGATTTTTAAATTGATTTATTACTTCTTTAATTTTTGTTGAAGCTGGTTTTCTTGAAATATTTCCCGAAGTGCCAGTGAGGGGAAGATTTAATTTTTGAAGTAAAATATTTACTAATTTATATTTTGGGATTCTCATGGCGATTGTTTTCCCTTGTCTTGACAAGGCGCTAGTAAAAATAGCGCGAAGATGGTTTTTTTCTAAGACCACGGTAATTTTGCCTGGCCAGACCTTTTTTAAAAATTTTTCCTGTTTTTTATTTATTTCAGCCAATTTTTTTGCCATTTTTATATCCCTGACAAAAATAGGAATTGGTTTTCGTTGAGGTCTTTTTTTTATTTTAAAAACCCTCTCAACCACTTTTTTATTTGTAGCATCGGCAATTAAACCATAAACCGTATCGGTCGGGCAAACAATAACTTTTCTTTGTTTAATCGCTTTTACAATTTTTTTAAAATTAACTTTCTCTTTTTTAATAATTTGCATGTTTTACCCAAAAATTTCTTAAATTTAATTTGTTGAGGAATACTATTTTCCATTTCCAAGGCAATAATTTTTCCGAATAAGAAATTGGGCAGGGTTTTTAAATAATCAAAATCTTTTAAACTTTTAACAGCATGGAGATCGGTATTTTTCTTTTCAGAATAACCATTAAGATGATTACAGGCAAAAATGGCTTTTTCTTTTCTAAAATAAGTATAATCAAACTCTTTTGTCCAACTCGTTATTGCAATTCTGAAATGAGATAAATCCACACAAAAACCGCCGATTTTTTCAACAATAACCTTTTGAGAAATATAGTTATTGGCGTTCATCTCTAAATAAAGTTTTTTCTCAAATCCCGGCCATTTCTTTAAAAAATTAAAGCTGCTTTCATGAATAGTAAAATATTTTGTTTTAAATTTTTCTTCCAAAAAAACTAATTCTTCCACCTCCATATCGTTTCTGATATGGACAAGAGGAATCTTCTTTAAGGTTGAATCTAAAAGCGCTCGGTAAATTTTTTTTCTTTGGCCTTGATCAAATCTCTCTAAAAATAAAGCTGCTTCTTTGATTCGCAGCTTTTTCAAATCTTTTAATTTATCTTGCCAATCTTTTTCTTTTGCACCGGTAATCCCGAGCAAAATTCTATTTTCAAAACTTTTAATAGGCACTGATTAAATATTGTATTTTTTTGTATAAAAATTGGTGTTGTCTTCTATATTCTCAAAAACAACGGAATTTGGGCCGATATTACAATTTGAACCGATTAAAACTCCGGGCATTAAAGAGCAATTGATTCCGGTTTTGGAATTTTCACCTATAATCACGCCTAAAGAATTTAAACCTGTTCCAATTTTTTCTCCTTTAACTACTGATTTTACTTCTCCCCTATCAATTCTGACATTGGCAGTAATTGTGCCTGCCCCCAATCGGCAACCTTTACCGAAAATTGAGTCGCCGAAATAGCCAGAATGAGTATGGACATCTTCTTGGAAAATTGAACGAGTGACTTCAGCAAAAGCACCAATTAAAACATTATTTTCCAAATTAGTATATTCCCGAATTAAAGAGTTATTCCCGATAACACAATTATCTCCAATATAAACCGGCCCTTTAATTACCGCTCCTTCAAAAACTTTGGTATTTTCACCAATATAGACGTTCCCCTCAATAACAACATTTTTTGAAATTTGGGCTGATTTGGCAATTTTCTTTTCCAGACATTTATCTATCAAACATTTTGTCACTTCAAATAAATGCCAGGGGTATTTAAACGATGGTGTTATTTCTTTACTCATCACCCATCTGGCGTCTTTTTCTTTCATATACAGAGAAAGAGTGTCTTCAAAAGAATACATATGTTCTGGAACCCGCTGGTAATAATCCAAAAACTCTTTGGGTAGGAAATAAATTCCCACCACTTTTATATTCGAAGGTTCTTTCCCTTCTTCAGGTTTTTCTGTCACTCCTCTTGCCTTATCTCCTTCTATCAGTAAGATGCCATAAAGTTTTGGATTATTGGTTTGTTCTCCCAGTAAAACCATTTTAGCGCCGGTTGATTTATGTTTTTCCAAAACCGGCTTTATATATTCTCCGCCATCAAATCTTTCAGCATTTAAAACAAAAAATTGCTCTTCTAAAAAATCTTTTGCCTGAAATACGGCATCTCCCATTCCTTTTGGTTCTGGTTGAACAACATACTGAATATTAATTCCTAAATCGTAATTCTTTAATTCTCCTTCAACGTCTCTTTTTGACCCTTGAATAATGATGATATTTTTAATTCCTGCCTTTTTTAAGCTTTCAATTGTGTGCCAAATTAAAGGCCGACCCATTATTTTTAAAAGGGATTTATGTTTTTGATTGAGTGGCCAGAATCTTGATGATTCGCCCGCTGCTAAAATTACCGCCTGCATAGTTTCATAATTATTTTAGCTAATTTTTGGGGGTCGTGCTCAATAGAATCTTTTTGGAGTAAGTTTTTACCGATAAACTTTTCTCCGGGCAAATTCTTGTTAATTTCTACCAAATCTAATAATTCCGGGTGTCTTTTTTTATATTTTTTAATAATTTGCTTGGAAGGAATAAAATTATTGAAAATTACATAATCAACTTTACCTGTCAGATATTTTTCAATCTCTTTTGTAAAATCTGAAACGGTAAAACTGTTTGTTTCACCATATTTTGTCATTAAATTGCAAATATAAACTTTTTTGGCCTTGCTTTTTTTGATAGCTTCGGGAATATTCTCGGTTAATAAAATTTGAGCTATTGATGAATATAAATCTCCCGGCCCAATGACAATTAAATCGGCTTTTTTTATTGCCGTGATGGCTTGAGGATAAGCCCTGGCCCTTGGTTTCAAGAATACTTTTTTAATTTTAAAATTTCCATTATGTTTTGGGATATCAATATTTGTTTCGCCGCTAAGGATTTTCCCGTTTTCCAAAATGGCGTAAAGATTTGAATTGTCTAATGTTGCTGGTAAAACTTGGTGGGGAATGTTTAAGATTCTATTTAATTCTTGAAATGTTTTCCCATAATCATTAGTCGTTAGCTCTAAGGCCGTAATAAATAAATTGGCAAAGTTATGACCCTTCAACTCGCCAGTTTGAAATCGATAGTTAAAAAGGTTTTCTATTGCTGGAGAAGTATTGGCTAAAGCAATAAATGCCCTGCGAATATCACCGGGTGAAATAATATTATAGTCTCGTCTTAATCTACCAGCAGAACCACCGGAATCTAACATAGCACAAATTGTTGATAATTTTACAGGATAATTTTTAAGTCCGGTTAGAATCGCCTTGGGCATGGCATTACCTCCTCCAAGACAGACAACTCTTGGTATACTAAGAGCATAGCCCTCGGCCTTCGACCTTTGGGTATGCGAATGCGCCCATGCGAATTTTTGCTTCTTTGACATGTTTCAATCTTTATTATAAACTAAACTAATAAATATGGCAAGCCAGTTGTTAATTAAGGGTGGTGTTACACTTTCGGGTGAAGTGGGAATTTTGGGTTATAAGAATTCAGCCGGCGCTTGTTTGGCGGCTGTTTTACTTTCTGAAGAACCATCAGTTATTGATAATTTACCGCTTTGCTCGGATACCTTGGACCAGATTGAAATCTTGAAACAAATGGGGACGGAAATTGAATGGTTAGGAGAAAGAAAGATAAAAATAAATCCGAAAGATATTAATCCAGAGAAAATTCCGGTTGACCTTTTTGAAAAAATGAGGGTTTCGGTATTGTTTATTGGTCCTTTAGTTATCCGGTTTAAAAATTTTAAAGTTCCCCATCCTGGCGGAGATAAAATTGGATTAAGACCGATTATTACTCATCTGGAAGCTCTGGAAAGTTTTGGAATAAAAACCGAGGAAAAAGATGGTTTTTATTATTTCAAAGCACCCGAAAAATTACTTGGGAAAAAGGTGGTTTTAAAAGAATTCTCGGTAACGGCTACCGAAATTATAATGATGCTGGCTAGCCGAGCTTCAGGAATTACCAAAATTGAGATTGCTGCTGCCGAACCTCAAGTTCAGGATTTAGGATTGTTTTTAAGAGAAATGGGGGTAGAAATAAAAGGAATTAGCACTCATACTGTTGAAATTGAAGGAAGGGAAAGGTTACAGGGTGCTAAATTTTCAATCTGTCCTGACCCATTGGAAGTTGGAACTTTTTTCTTGGCTTTTGCCCTAACTGGTGGCGAAGGAAAGATAAAAAATGTTAATCCTAACCATTTAACAATGTTTTTAGAAAAAATGAGAGAAATTGGAGTAAATTTTGAAGTAAACGATAACCCCGAAGGAATCCCTTCGGGATCCTACGGGGCAGGTGAGATTTTGGTTAGAAAATCCTCTAATTTTAAACCTACTAAAATTCAGGTTCTCCCTTTCCCTGGTTTCCCAACTGATTTACAGCCGCAAACCTCAGTTTTACTAACTCAAGCCCAGGGAAAGTCTATAGTTCATGACCCTTTATATGAAAATCGCTTTCAGCATTTACAGGAATTAAGAAAAATGGGGGCTGATATTGAAATCACTGACCCTCACCGAGCTTTAATTTTTGGCAAAAAAGAATTAATCGGAAATAAAATCAATGCCTCAGACATAAGGTCTGGCGCTGCCTTAATTTTAGCCGGACTAATTGCTAAAGGCCAAACTACAATTGAAAACATTTCCCAGATTGAAAGAGGTCATGAAAAAATCGAGGAAAAATTAAAAAAACTCGGAGCGCAAATTGAGAAAATTTAACTTTTAGCTAAATTAAAGGTTTTAAGGTTTAATTTCAGGTATTTTTCTGGAATTATTTTTTTAATGGCTTCTAATAGAGAATGAAGTTTTAAGGGAATTAGTTTTTTAAAAACTGCGAAACTAATCAGATAAACGCCGGAAACAACATCTGTGCCGAGTTTTTCTTTACAGATTTCTCCAGCCGGAACTACAGTAATGTTTTTATTTATCTCTTTAAGATTAGCTGAAATTTCTTTTTCGGATAAGGGTTTTCTTAAAGGAATTGGAATTATAAATTGATTTATCAAAAATTTTGTTTCTTTATTAGCATAATAATTTCCTTTTAAGGCTTCTTGCATTTCCAATCCTAAAATCAGATCGGCTTTCCCTTGAGCCACCATTGGAGAGTAAATTTTCTTTCCAAATCTAATATGAACTTCGACCGAACCCCCTCTTTGGGACAATCCGTGCAGTTCAGAGGTTTTAACGTCGTAGCCTTCTATTACGGCTGCCTCAGCTAAAATCTGCAAAAGAGTAATTTGGCCCTGGCCGCCGGTACCAACGATTACTATATTAAATTGTTCTAAATTTTTAGGCATTTTGTTTTTTAGCAACGAAAACACAAGGACGAGTGGCAATAATTACCGAAACTTCATCTTTTTCTAAAAATTCTTTTATTGTATTGGCAAATTCTTCTTGATTTGTTTGGTCAATTGTTTTTACGTATTTTACTCCGCAAGCCCTAATGATATTCTCAATGTTTATTCCATTCGGTGTAACAGGAGCGCCGGGATGCGGCTGATGACCGGTCATTGCCGTAGTTTGATTATTTAAAATAATAATTAAAGGATTTGATTTATTGAATACCGTATTTATCAGGGGCGGAATGCCGGCGTGAAAAAAAGAAGAATCGCCCACGAAAGCA
>Ga0172362_10005238_pt1 | contig 11239 bp, 7 predicted proteins | sample LakKivs1_kivu2a2_FD_114534 | JGI IMG/M metagenome (GOLD analysis project Ga0172362, IMG submission 114534) | Sediment microbial communities from Lake Kivu, Rwanda - Sediment s1_kivu2a2 | ecosystem: Environmental > Aquatic > Freshwater > Lake > Sediment | place: Rwanda: Western Province, Lake...
TGATCCTGTCCAGTGCCGCCTCGAAGCTCTGGTGAGCTTTTTCCATCACTTCGCCGGGGCGGGCAGCGCGCATCACACCGCCGGGCGCTTCTGGCTCGTCCACTTCGACGACGATAGAGCCGCCGTCTTCCAGATCGAATTCAATCAGGCGTTTCATGGTGTTCACCTCCGTGTAACGTTCCATACTCTTCCAAAAGACCGACGAATTCTCTGGCGTTGTAGATACACGACTCGATTTTCTGCCCATGGCAGATCATGTTGGGATCGCTCATCATTTGATCTACTTCTGACCCTGAGTAATCTTTCACCTTTCTGAAATCGTGCAAGTACTTCTTGATTGTGGGCAATCTCTGAGTAACAGTGGAGGAACGCATCCCTGAATAAAACGGAACGTAGACCAATGGCCAAAAGACATTGTCATCACTCATGACGCGGTAGTCAGTGGTGCTAAATTTGCCAAGCTGGGGGTCGAATCCCTCTTGTGTGAGAGTGCTTTGGTCTCGCAATGTCTTTTCAATTAGGTAGAATGTCTCCGCGGAGTCTACATCCGTATGTTGCATCGGATTTCCTCCAGACAATCTCAGATGTCGTTTTCACTGTTACCAAAGGCGAGGGCCATTCAGATTCATGAGAGTGGACTCACACGTAGCTACGTCTGTGCTGCTGTCTCAACAACCAACCGCGCCAGGGGATTGGCGTACACCGTGTAACTGAGCCACGTCGGGTCACCAGCTCGCTTGATACTTTGACGGGCCAGCCTGGCCGCTTCGGCAACGGTCTTGCCATCCAGCAGATGGCGGTAGAAAGCGATGGCGAACTTGTATGCCGATTCATCGTTAGCCTCCCACATGGAGCCAACGAAGACCCCAGCGCCAGCTTGCACAAAGGCTCTGGCCCAGCCACCCAGTCCTGTCAACGACAGTCCTGCCCGCCCCGTCTCGCAGGCATTGAGAAAAACCAGCGGTCGGTCACGACCAAAAGCCCGTTTATCGCCAGTGATGTCGTTGGGCCGGAAGCGCTGCTTGCCTTCTAAAAGAAGGATAGATTGGTCTGGATTTCGCTGGTTATATTCACCATGACAGGCAAAGTGCAGACCATCAAAGCCGCCTAGCTCTAACAGCTTATAGACAGTGGACAACAAAGGTGGGACATCCCGCACACGAATCCCAGGGAGTTTCTTTATGGCTTCTGCCTCGTCAACGGTGGCTGGCAAATCTGGAGTGGCCAAGACCAGTGCCAGATCATGAAAATCAATCAAGTCAGGGGAAGACGGCCCGGCCAGCCAGCGTGTGAGAGCATACTGTTCACACAGGAAATCATCTTCTTCAAGGGTGTCAGGGTGATACGGTCGGACGAGTTCCCAGGGTATCCAGGGGTCAGCGGAAACGATCTGCACGGTTTCGACTTTGCCGCGCAGTTTCTCCCATGTAGATGCGTTTGAGCTTTTCAGGGAACAACTGGTCGTAGAAGTTGGTACCCAGACTGTTTAGACGCTTGAAGAATACCTCCTCGTAGACATCGCCCTCCCGCAGATAGTCGTTGAGTTCGACAAATATCTCTTCAAAGTAAACCTCCGGTGCCGTTTGGAGTTCAATTTCCCCGGCATTCTCAAAGTTGAGGGCGAGTTCATGTAGAGGGGAGAGCAAGAGGAACCGATAGAGACATCGCTCTTTTCCCTGGGGAATCTCTACGATAAGGATGGTCAGGTCCGGGCTCAACTGGCGTACGCGCAGGGCTGGGGTATAATGAGCAGAGATTATTTGCGACGCTCTCCTCTCTTTCTTCAAAGCAGTCTCCACTTCTACCCGTCCCAGGTACTGGGATTCCTGGAAGAAGTCCACGGCGACCATTTTTCGCTCGCTGCTTGTGGAGACGATCTTAAAGTTTATTGGTTCTGAATCAGCTCCAACAGGGACTTCGACTGTCTGGACATGAGGGGTTTCTAATTCAAAGTCCGGTGGGACAACAACGCGAGCTTCTATTCTCATCGGCTTTGCTACACCAAGTGGTGGACCCAACCCTGGTTTGACAACTTCCTCAGCGATGGGTTTAAGTGTGACGTCCACGGGACGAGGAACAGGGGGAGGCGGTTCTAGGAGCAGTTTGAGCCATTGAGGAACATGTGATGGAAAATCTCTTTGTCTAGCTTCTGTTATGAGCACCACTGCCCGTTGTTGCCACTGGGAGGGTGGTGTCTGTTGCTCGGTCGCCTGCTGCTGGCGCAGGACATCCAAGGCCTCAACGAAAGCCTCGAAACGGCCAATGCACTCCAGCCGGTCCGGGTTGGCGCCCATGCCGATTTCCACGTCACCGTAGTCCAGCAGCTTTCCCAGGAAGGGCTGGACCAAGGTCCAATTTTGGAAAGAAAAGTTGAGCACTCGCTGCTGCAAGTGTAACAGGCTGGTGGACGCGTACAGCCGTCCCCTGTGGAAGACAAAGACCCGTTGCCACCAGTCCACGACGATCCAAGCGATGGCGAGCAGTGGGGCAAGGGGCAGCAGCCACAGTGGCCATTGATGGGGTCTGACCAGTGCGACGAAGGCGATAGTGAGTACAAGGAGGGGTGCGCACGTTGCCAGCCGTGGGACCAGGAAGATCCAATTGGTGCGGAAGATCACTCTGTCGTCACGCCCTCTATCTTCCCACCTTGTGCGTGACATCTCGATCACCTCCTGCCAGTTTGGACATCAGCGCATCTATAAAGAACTGACTGAGCCAGTGTTTATGCTCATTTTCAACCCACTGCGATCTGGACAATAGCACGGCTGCCGGACTTCCAGGCCCTCGTCTTTCAAGTTCACGAATCTTGTTGAGATTTCGGGTCGTGGTTTTCCCTACCCCAACCCCATCGCCCGAAACGCGGCATTCACCGGGTCGGAGAAAAAGATGATCTGTAGCTTGTCCAGCACGTCGCTGGGGATGTCGGCAAAGTCGCGCTTATTCTCTGCCGGGATAAGCACCCGCTTGGCCCCGTTGTCCATGGCCAGTTGCAGCCGCTCGGCCAGGGCGGGCACCTTCAGCAGGCTGCCGTGGATGCTCATCTCGCCCAGCACGACCAGTTGCTCCAGCACCGGCTTGTCCAGCAGGGCGCTGAGCATGGCGATGAAAAAGGCAACGCCGGTCTCACTGCCCTCCTTGGATTGCATCAGGTTGACGATCTGCACGTGAAAATCGTACTCGTTGGGGTCCTTGGAGATGCCCAGATAGCGGCTGTGTCCCTTGAGGAAGGTGTAGGCCGTCTGAATAGCGTCGCGCATCGCCCGCGACGGTGCGCCGGTGATCCGCGTGCCGCCCCGGCCCTTCATGGCCTGCGTCTCGATGCGAAAGATGGCGTGGCGCCCCACGTCACGGTCGGTGCCCACGGTGAAGACGACGCCAGGGTTGGGCTGGCCTAGCGGGATCAGCCCCCCACTCCCTTGCTCAGGCACGGTCACAAAGGACTCCTGGCGGGTCTCCTGGTCCAGGTAGGAGAAGTTGACCGCCCAGTATTCGAGGCCGCCCATCTTTTTGAGCTGCTCTTTCACCCGCCGCCGGCCTTCCAGGGCCAGTTCCAGGTACTCCTGCAGTTCGTCCCTGGTGAACTGTCCGTCAGGATGCAGCAGCTTTACCAGCCCGGAGACCGTCTTGCGCACAGCGCGCACGTCCCGCTGGTTGAGGTGGCTGCCCAGGCTGAAATAGCGGTCTATGGCGTCGCTGTAACTGGTCTTGCGCATCTCGCGCCACACCTCGGTGATGTAGTCCACCACGAAGCCGTAGTGATCGGTGAGATGCTCGGGGCGCATCTTGGCCAGATCCCAGCCGGGCAGGTAGAAGTGCAGCCGATCAATGAAGGCCATGTCTTGCAAATGGGGGGACAGCGGTTGGAACAGGTGCGAGGTCTTGAGGATGGTGGCGATGTCGGCGTCAATGTTGCCGTTGAAGACGATGGAAGCGTCGGCTGGTACCTCTTCTTTGCCCCGTGAAAAGCTACCTGACTCCATGTAGTCCTTGAGAATCTGGACGCCGTTGGGGTCTTTGAAGCGGACGCCTGCCACCTCGTCGAAGGCCACCACGTCCCACAGGCCCACCATGCCGATGCGCCCGGTGCCCAGATGGATGAACAACTGGGCCACGGTGGTCTGACCCCCGGAGATGAGAATGGCGTAGGGCGAGATCTCGCGGTAAACGAAACTCTTGCCCGTGCCGCGCGGCCCGAGTTCGATGAGGTTGTAGTTGGTCTCGATCATGGGCACCAGGCGCATCACCGTGAGCAGTTTCTTGCGCCGGTCGAGGTCGGGGTGGGTAGGTTCCAGCCCGATGGAGCGCAACAGGACGTCCAGCCACTCGTCCCGCGAAAAGTGGGCGCGACTGGCGATCAAATCGCTGAAGTCGGTGCTGGGCTGCTGAATCGGCTTCAGGGTCTCGATAATAAAGGGCCGCGTCTGGCCGCGATGCTGAAAACTAGCGTCGTAGCGCAGATCAACGATGGCCCAGATGCCGCCGGCCAGCAGCTTGTCATATTGGCGGACAAGTCTCTCGCCGATGTTGACGTACCGGACGCCCATGTTGGTCAGTTCCGCCCAGTATTTGTCCTCGGTCTCCACCAGGCGGACTTTGACTTTGTCAATGATGCGGTGGGTGCCCGCTTCGCGGGTCAGCGACTTGATCTTTTCGCTTTCGTCGGCGCGCACGTAGTTGCGGCTGAGTGTCTCGCGCACGTACTCCAGTCCTTGAGCGATGACCTCGGGATCGGTGGAGGAGCAGTATCTGCCCAGCAGGTACTCGAGCACGTAGACTGGCACGTTGAATCCGGTCTTTGTCTGGCGCACCAGGTCCTTGCGCACCACGCGGCCGGGGAAATGGGCCGTCAGTTTTTCGTCCAATGCATCCATGAAAGGTGTGTCCATACTTGTCCTTTTGGCGAATCAGCGAATCGGCAAATCGGCGAATCAGCAAATCAGCAAGATGATGAGGGCAATGCTACAGGTCGAGCGCGACGTACACGGTGGCCGACTGTTGGGCCAGCAACTCGCTGGTGACCGCGTCCCAGATGCGGATGGCGATGGTGTCTCCGGCTGCCAGCCCGGAACCCGGCTCCAGCATCAGCGATTTTTCTACCACGTCCCGGTCCACCACCACCTCCCACACGCCAGAAACGCGCTCCCCCTCATGGGCGATGTCTACCGTGACCCGGCGGGCGCGCGTCCACAGGTCCACACCCTGGGGGATAAGCCGCACCTTGAAGATAGCGTTGCGGATTTCGGGACCAGTGACCAATTCCAGTGAGACGCCCACCGGGCGTTCCATGACCGCCTGGCGCACGGTGACGTGGGCAGTGACCAGTTCCTGCAGAGAGAGGCCGCCGTGCATGTAGTTGTAGGGGCCGGGGGTGAGGAAGCAGCCAGTGCCACGCGGGAACCAGGCTACCAGGCGATCACTACCTGGCACGGGCATCGTAGGCAGGTCAGTGGGCGGCAAGTCTCGCCCCACCAGATACCGTTCCGTCTTTTTTAGCACGCCCTTGACGTTGATCGCCACCTTGTCGCTTTCGCGGATGCTCTCCCGCAGGAGAAAGCCGTGGTCTGAGACGACGTGGACCTCAGCACAGCCCAGGGCCAGCAGGCGGCGCACGGCCTGCTCCAGACGATCCAGGAGCGCATCAAAGGTGTGCCAGGCCACGGTAGCTGCCCCTTCGCCCACGGCGTCAATTTCGGTTGAGGAGATGACAATCCATCGTGCATCTTGAGGCACGTCGGTCAACGGGGTGGTGAGCCATTGATCGAGGTCAAAGAGGGCAGCACCACCCAGGTGGCGTTCCAGCCAGGCCAGCCGTTCGGCTTTTGTGGCGATGTTGCCTTCGAAACCCGGCGCGGTGATGACCCATTGTCCATCCGCGTAGTCCACCTGGAAGTCTGGCCAGCCGGGCAGAAGGGCGGCCATGCCCAACGGCGTAACCGAGGGCAGCGGGCTGAGTGTGCCGTCCAGCGTCGCCTGGGGGCTGGGGTGCAGCCGTTCGGTGAGTTCCTGCCCCAGTTCGTAGCGCAGGGCATCCACGATGATCACCGCGCGGCGCTCTTGACTTTTCCCCTGAACGCCCTGCCACAAGCCGCTGGCACCCAGGGCCATGCTGGCCGGCGGCCACTGGCCTTCCTGAACGAGGGCCTCGCCAAAGCGGGCGTTGACGGCCTCCAGAAAGTCCTGGTAGATACGCTGTGTCCACTTGAGCGCGGCATCAATCTGAGTCACGCCCCGATCCAGTGTGGCACGGAAGCGCCGGTAGGCATAGTCCACCTGCCACCAGGTCTGGGTGTAGCGCCCGATGAGTACCTGGGCCGTGGTGTAGCGCAGCAATTCGGCCAGCGCATCGTCGGCACCGGTCACCACCTCCGCCATGCGCTCCAGGGCCACCCACCCGGCCAGGCTGCCCTCCCTGGCCCAGAAGCCCTGGGCTCGTTGCCGGAACGTCTCGCCCTGCGCCCGGCAAAAGGCCATCGCCTGAGGCTTGTCGGCGATGGCGTCCAACTGCTCGCGTACTTGCTCCCAAACTGCTTTTTCGACGTTGAGAAAGGCCCCGGTCGCCGGCGGCTGAGGCAGTCCCTTCACCCAACTGGCGAGGGAATACTGGTCATCAACTGCTCTGGCCCGTTGGGTGAAGGCATCCTTGAACATCTCGTCGCGCTGCCACTTTTGCAGGAAATTGCGGCAGCGATCCCAGTGGACGGGGTCCGGCAGGGCGTTTCTGAACGGGAATCCGGCGGGCTGCCCGGCGGCGAGGTAGACGTCCACCAGGCACAGTGTAGCCGTGAAGCGATCCGCCCATTCGTCCTCCTCGCCCTTTTTCGGGGAAGCCACGCCAAACTGCCCCCTCAGCAGGTCGAGGAACGGTCCGGCCATCTTCTGGGCTTCCAAATCGGCTGTCGTCCGGGTTGGGGAAGCCAACAGCCGCAGCAGCAGGTCCTCAAAGTCGGGGATGAGGCGCGCCAGGGCGGTCTCCAGGTTGACGATGGCCGTCCAGAAGGCCCGCCCTTTGCCCACCGAAGTCACGGCCAGCGCCGGCAGCAGGGGACGCAGGGACCGCATCGCGCCGGGCGTACCCGGCAGGGCGATGCCTTGATCGCGCAGAAAGGCTTCGATGGTGTCGTCAAAGAGCCTGGCCATGTAGAAGAAGGGTCGCAGGTAGATGGCCTCGTCGCGCTTCATCGGCAGGTAGACCACGAATCTTTTCTCCGGCGGGCGGCTCACCAGTTGATAGCGCAGGTAGAGCTGGCTGCCATCGAAAACCAGCAAAGGCAAATGAGGTTTGAGATAGGGCAACAGGCCCTCCCATTCTCGGTGGGGATCGAACCACAGGATGGTGTCGTTGTCTGGATCCTGCTCAAAGTAGGCGTTGAATTCATCTACGATGGTTTGGATTAGCATTTGTATTCCTCGCAGCGACAAACGCATAATTGCTCACATATAGAACTTGAAGTTGGCGAGTGGCTCCCGGTCAGGAGGAATCTCTCGCATAATATCTCCAACCAGCCTTGAGAATCTGAGCGTGATTGGCCATAGTCCCCCCAACCGTGACGAGTTCCAGTTCATCTTGGTGAGTATCAGAATCTCTCTCAGCAACGCCTCTCGAGGTGTATCGTATCCAATGTGGTCAGCGATTTGAAGTGGGGATGGAACATGCACACTATGAAACTGCCCCAATTCGGCTATGTAGCCAGTAGTGTAAAGATAGTCTATGTTCCCAACCCAGAAGTGGGTTCCTCGTAGTGGCGGATAAAGATTGACTGTAAGCAATCGGACTTCACTCTGGGGCGTCAACGCGAGCAAGTCGTACCGGCTCACGCGATCCCGAAGCGCTTGGCTGAATTCATTCTTCTCTGCAGGCCAGTAGCGCGAGGTCTTGTGCACAACGACCCGTTGAGGTGTCTGTCTCATCTCCTCCCGATAACGTTCCAAGACCAACTCCACGAGAGCATGGGCCTGTTCTTCAGTGAGATGTGGCGACCTGCTGCCCTGTTTCTCGGGATCCCACGTAAAGTCATGCCCTCTCAATACCAGCCCGTCGCCATGTTCGTCAAAGGCCTGGACTAGGCTCGTTTGCATCGTCCTCAGGTTTGAGCCCAACGGCTGGTAGAAGCCAACGCCAATGTAGCAGGTCCCTGGCGTCAGACCAATTGGTCCCCAGGGAAATCCACCAGCCTTGAAATAAAGCCCCGTGAAAAAGTCCCACGCAATCTCTGAGGGATAGTCTTTCTTCCGGCGACCATCCAGCCTTAATTCCTCGTCCTGCTCCACCGTCTCTTCACGCAGGAGTTGAGTGGGGATGCGATATTTCATGGCAATGGATTTGAAGGCGCGGCGTAGATCGCGATGCACGTCTCCCAGATGGCGATCCCGATAGTTGACTACCCGGCACTTGCGATAGAACGCATTGGGCAAAGCGACGATGACATACTCGGGCCGTTGATCCTTCCTATCCAGTAAGCTCAGTTTGCTTTCCAGGAGTTCCAAGGCTTTTTCAAAACGGGCACGTGCTGGCCGAGTCTTCAGGACATCTTCTATTTCAGAGTGATTCAGCTGTTCCACCCAGTCTTCGTCGAAGAGCAACTCGGAGAGGAATCCGCGATCTTTCTTGTAGCCTGGAAAGTCGGGATGAGCCTGGTCGCCTATAACTCCTTCTACGCTACTCTCAAGCCACTGCTTGGCTTTTTCGATCGTTTCGGCAGACCCGATGAAACCCACACGAACGAGTAGAGGATGTCGCCTGGCTGGTTTGTAGGACTTGGGACCAAAGCGCGAAATGCCCAGTTTGGGATCGATATGCTTACCTCCATCGGCAAACTGCAACTGGGGTTCCTCCAGATATTCACACTGGATGGATGGTTCCTTGAGGAAACTGCTACTCTTCATCCCAGAACTCATCTTCTTCATCCTCCCAGTCCTCTACATCTTCCTCACCCTCGTCATCAAGCCGCGCGAATGCTGCCCAACTGAACAGATCGTCCGAGTACTCCACGTTTTTGAAAGGCCGTTGGTGTTCCTCCGGCATGCCTGGCCACTCGATCTCTGACTGCATCATTGTGGTCGAGATCAGAATGTTCTGGGCTCTCCCAAACGGCAGGATGATTCGGGGCTGACTGTCACTGAGGAAATCCCTCCAGAACTGAACCTCGCCTAACAGATCGTAGTTGAACATACGCGCTTTCTTGCGCGTAACCCTCTTCCCTATGAATTCTGATTCGAGAGGGATGGTGCCATCCTTCGTGACGTGCATCTCAGGGCGAATGCTCAAGCACCAGTGCCGATCACCGACCAAATGAAACCGCAACGCCACCGCCTGGTGATACCAGTAAGGCTTGGGTTCGTTTGTTTTCTTGGTCACGGGTTGCCACACAACTTGTCGGGTGGCAGTTGATTGGTTGAGGGGGCGATAGGAGATCTCCAGTGGTTTCCCCGGTTCTTCTGGCATGAAATAGTAGCGCCGGTGTTTCTTGTCCAGATAGAGGCCCTTCCGACCGGTCAATTTGTTTAGGGAACGGTTCAACAAACTCACGAACCATTTCATCCGGTCTGGGTCCGCCCACCAATCGCGAGCCTCATAACGTTCAACCTTCTGACCGCCCACGAGATTGCGAAATGGCCCTCCTCTGTACCGGAGGTTCTGAAAGCAGAAGAGGTTTCCTCCGCGTATGATGAAAGGATACATCTCGGCTTTGTCATTGGGTAGAGCAATCTCCCGAGCCGCATCCCGTTCTTGGGAATCATTGTATTTGCACGGGACGCCATAAACGTAACGAGGCATCCTCAACACAGGCAACAGTGTACTGTACACTGTCTCACGGACGTATTCACGGTTAACCCGTAGGCCACTGCGCGCTTCGACTGCCCGACCAGTTGCCTCAAGCATCAGTTTCTCGTGGTCTGCCTTCATTTGGCGTAGCCGCTCCACGGTATATGTGTGCGGTTGCTGATCCACAAGATGGTGATGTTCCTCGCACAAAAGAATCAGGTTATCATACTTGTCGCGTTCCTCCAAAGGCAGGTAATGTTCACCCCTGGGTCCGCCGGGCTTGGGAGAGACAATATGCGCAACTTCCGCCAGGACGACGGCATCGTCCAAGGGACTTGCGGGATAATCCAAAACTTTCGTGCAACCCGGAAAGGCGCACCGATTTCCCGACCTTTGGAAGAGTAATTTCTGATCTTTTTGTGAGGGAGCCATATCTTGATCCCCTTTCTCTGCTCACACCACCTTCCTCACTGGCAACAGCCCCGCCTCTTGAATCGGCAACAGGTTGACCCTGACGCCGTCGTCTATATCGGGATCGTAGGGTGGCCTGCCGTCCCGATAAGGCCCGTTGGCCCATTCGGGCAAATCCACCTCCACGGTGCCCTGGATGACGCTTTCCAGACGCTTGTCGCAGTCCTCGAGGTCGGCCAGTTCGCCCTCCAGGTCGGCGATGGTTTTGACTGAGACCTCACCAGCTCGAGCAGCGGACAGACGGGTGCGCACCTCCTCCATCTGCGGCCAGAGGTAGAGCGTCTGCACCTTACGCAGGGTGTCGCGGGTCAGCTTGTGGTAATCCACCATCACCGCAAAATAACCCTTGGGGCTGGCGAGGTGCCACAGGATGGGCCGTTTCTTGTAGAGCTTGACGTGGAATTGGGCGAAGAACTCGCGCCGCAGCCACTCCTCCAGCGGGCGGCCCAGGTAAGCGGCGGCGTCCTGCTCCAGTTGGTAGGCGGTGGTGGGGCCGAACTGGGCCTCCAGTTGGGCGCGCACGCGGTCTACCAGGTACGGCTCGCGGGCGGCGCAGCCGGCCAGGGGGACGATACCCCGCTCGTCTTGGCGCACGGCCTGGCGGGCGTAGTAGGAGAAGAAACGCCGGACGTGCTCGCGCCGCTTTTCCTTGTCCGACTTGCCCTCCATCTGCGGCCAGACCAGCTCCGGGGGACGGTCGCCCAACTCGCGCTCGATGAGGGCGCGGTCGGCGGGGCTGATATCGTAGAGGTCATAGACGGCCTGGTCAATCTGGGCCTGCAGGGCCTGCAGGCGGGCGTCAGCGGCTTCTTCGATGGCGCAGGCGTGGTTGAGCAGGGCGGCGAGGGTAAGGGGAGCTAGGGCAAGCGGGACTTGTGGGGCGTCGTCGCCGAGCAACTCCAGGACGCGGCCCAGGCCCTGGGCAAAGGCTTCGCCCTGGGGCTGGGCCAATTGCAGCAGCCAGGGGGCGGTGAAACGGGTGCAGATTTCGTTGCCGGTGTCCCA
>Ga0172362_10005239_pt1 | contig 11239 bp, 14 predicted proteins | sample LakKivs1_kivu2a2_FD_114534 | JGI IMG/M metagenome (GOLD analysis project Ga0172362, IMG submission 114534) | Sediment microbial communities from Lake Kivu, Rwanda - Sediment s1_kivu2a2 | ecosystem: Environmental > Aquatic > Freshwater > Lake > Sediment | place: Rwanda: Western Province, Lake...
AATCCATTTTTTGGCATTATCCACTGTTTTCATCCCATAAAATTCTTTGGCGATTTCCATGCGCAAAAAATCAATATGTCCAACATAATTTGCAGGAATGGTCATTTTTATATGACCATGTAAATCACCCCATTGATATAAATCAAATAATTCCCGAATAATTGTAGCACTTGCCACAACAATGTAATTATTATTTTGTATCATATTTTCAACATTCAATATTCCTGCTTCACGTAATGTTTGATGAAGAACTTGATCCTCTTTGTTTCCAGAATCAATTTCATCAATTAAAATAAGCGAATTTTGCAAGTTTGATAAATTTGATTTTTTGAGTTGTCCATGGTGGAATATTTTATCCCGAAATATTGATGGAGTTTTATTTTTCATATCAGTTTCCCACATTTTATTACTCATTCCTGTAATAATTCGAACATTATCCGGATTAACAACGAAATAATCATCACTATGAGTAGTCATTAATTTAGATATTTCGATCATTAATCCATCCATACCTATTTTCGTCTTTTTGGAAATACTTACTATTCTTCTACAATTTTCATAAAATTCTTGAACAACCTTGTGAGCGTCCAATTTTTGGTTTTCAAAAATGTATTGTGGTGTAGCCTTGTGACTACCTTCTAGAAAAGCGATTTCATTTGCCAATTCAGCCTCGCGGTATGAGCTTAAAACTCTTTCGCGTCTAATAGCAATCAAGTTTGTAATATCAAGTGACATTATTATTTGCTACGTTTCAAATATCCTATTAAAAATTCAATTTTTCAGCATTTTTGTTAAATGGAGAAACCTTTATTTCTTTTAATGAAACAGGTAATTCTGGAAGAGGAAATGAAAAATTTTCTCCAACAAATAAATATTCTAATTTTTCTGGTAATTTATTGATGGGTTGGTTAAAAAACATACCCATCTTAAATATTTTTAGAGTATTGGGTAACCGTATTGGGTGATTAAAACAATGACTTAAAACAAGTGTTTCTATTTTTTCAGGCAATTCAACAATTGGTAAATTATAAGATTCTCCTAGATGAAGATGTTTTAACTCTAGAGGAAGATTATTTATTGTTTGATTAAATGCTCCCCTGAAAATTATTTTTTCAATATTTTTATGTTGAATATCAGGCAAAGGAAAATTATAATTTGCTCCAAAGGTAACCTTTTTTACTAAATTAAATAGGGAAACTGGAACTGGTTCATTGCAACAATCAAGAATAATTAGTTTGCTATCTTTTATTTCATATTTTTTCATTTACTTTTAATTGACAAAAAAATTGATTTAATAATATTTATTCCCTATTTGTAATATACACATGAGTGACTCTCAAAACGAAAACAGAACCCAAGAATTCTTCCAGAAAATGATTATTGCTAATCAAAAAGCGATGGAAGCTGAAGATGAAATTATGAGAATGAAAATTGAGCTTGATTCATATAAACAAAAAAATAAGACTCTTCAAGCTGAATCAGATCGGTTATTGAATTTCGAAGGTGATAAATTTAATTTTTCTGATCTTTCTCCAGATTCTACGATAATTTTAGAAATTAATAACATGAGTGAGATTCAAGTAAAAAAAATGGCTTCTGCCCTTTATCGTGATTACAAAAAAATTTTAAGTGATCGAAATTCGTATATTGATAGCATTAAATCAGGAAAAAATGAGATAAACAGTCTCAAATCATCCATTTTAGAAAAAGACAGATTTTTAAAAAATATGAATGAAAAAATAGAATTACTTATGCATGAAAATTGTGATCTTAAAATGGATATTTTCAAATTAACCCATCAAACCCAAAAATCTGAAACTGATGGAATTCCACTCGAAGATTCATATGTTAATGTTGATTATAAAAAAAATTGATTATTTATATAATTGCTCCATGTAAATACCAAAAATGGATTCATTCATAGATTTATTCTCAAATTCAGAATTTGCACATATCTTAACCGCAAAATCTGCAGACTATTTTGAAACTACCCGGGAAAAATACCATAAAAAAACATTATCACGATTTGATCAAGACTTTATCAACAACTTGTTCACTAATAGTGGCAAAACAACCGAATTCCTTGTTATTCTTTTCAATAGAGATGGTGGTTTGGTAGAGAAAGATCGTTTAAACATATTATCGGGGCTTATTTCAGAAATGGTTTTCGGATCAAAATCAGGAATTAATCAGATTTGGATGATTGCAAGGTTTTTTTCATTTATTTTCCAGGTAAAACCGTATGGATTTAATTTTTTGGCAGAATGTTCTCCAAATCTAACTGATTTATTTCCAGTTGAGTTCGAGGATTTTTTCAAGAAAAAAACTAATATTTTTGAAAATGTTAGTTTTTCACAAGTACCCCCTATAATGGAGAAATTAACAACAGTTTTGAGATCGTGCTTTATTTTGTTTCCATATACTTACAATACAGTTGATCAATCGGGTATAAAATTTCACTCTCTTATTGGTGAAAGACTTTCATTTAATTGTGTTCAAATTTTTGGAATGGCAATTAATCAGACAATTATGTTTGCGAAAGAGTTTTTCATTAAAAAACAAAGTGAAATAAGAATTGGTTGTTTGGAAAACGAAATTAATTCCAAAAAAATGGAAATTGTGAAAATGAAGAGTGAAAATGAAAGTCTTCAAAAAACAATCGATACAATTAAAACAGACAGTAAGTCCTTAAAACATTTTGTCGATAAAGTAAAAGATAATCAAAATATTTTGATTGCAGAATTCGAAAAATACAAAAAGAACATTATTGAATTTACCAGACAAAAAAATGATCAGTTAGAAAGAATTCAGATAGAAAATCAGAAACTAAAAGAAGACTATGAAAAATCTGTTTCATTTATGAACAATATTTCATTATTTATTAGAAGTGATGAAGAAACCAGACGGGAACTCAGCAAATCACTTGAAAGGTCCAATATGTTTTAGAAAAAAATGAATGATTTTTTTGATATCATAATTACAACATAAAAAATAAAAAATATGAACTTTATTGTTTCTTTCGCAGCCGGATTCATCGGACATTTAGTGGCTCCTAGGCTCATATATCATGCAAATCAAATATATCACTATTTTGATTATCCAAAAATTGAAATTAACACTTGTAATGATCCCATTAGTGGAAATGCAATTTTATCGTTTCTTTCACATGAATTAGGTCTTAAAAGTGTAATACAACAATCAAATATTTTTTGTGGCATAAGCATTATCAATTTATTTGGCATTGAACAAAGTGGTCTTATACCAACAACTGGTTATGAATATAGGGAATATTATTACAAAACACTCGTTTCTTTCGGAATAAAAGTTATTGGAGGAGAAACTCAACACGATCTTGTTTACATTGTTTTTGGAAACTATTTTGAAGAAAAACTTGAAGAAATAATTAATTCATATAAAGCAAACTTTTATCAAATGAAATACAACAGAATGTCAGTTCCTATTTTTAAACACCAAAATTATTGGATTTTAAAGCCAATAATAATTGGAACCACAACTGAGCTTGTGGTAACTGGAACAGAAAAGTTTCAATGTATTGATAAGCTAAAACAAATTGAAATAGCAGAAACCATTTCAAAATCAAAATTTAAATGTGTTCTTTTACATGGCCCACAACAATCAGGTAAAAAATATATAACTTGTATCATTGGTGAAAAAATGGGAAGAAAAATATATATCCCAGACATAAAGCAAAAACCATTGATTTTTTTGGATTCAATAAAGAGCGTTCCAAAAGATTCAATTATATTGATACAAAATTTGGATATTGTTTTTACAATAGGATTTTCAAATGATCATGTGAATAAAGATACTTTTTTGGGTATTTTTGACGCTTTATCAGAAAATACTTTACTTGTATTCACAACAGCGAATATTAAACCTTATCAAGAATTTAAATATTTATTTCAGGAAAATCGAATATCTCAAATTTTTAATCTATAGTTATAATTTTTTTGAGATAAGAGTTATTGAAGGCATCTTTCCCAAAACAATAACATTTAAATCATCTCTCTGACTCAGTTCTTTTATTACTGGATTTAATAATGGTTTATTATACTTTATCATCCATCCAACCTGATCTCTTTCTTCACTTCCTCCTTCAATTAATAAAATACCATTCTTTGATAATTTTGGCAAATATTTATCAACACAATACCTAACTACATCTCCATTATTCGCAATATCTATATGTAATATATCAATCTCTCCTAATTCTTCATGTTTTTTATAAAAATCACCATATGATATTTTAACATTCTTATAATCACTAAATTTATCAAAAATAGTTTGTTGGGGATGATTTCCATTAAAATCATCGAATATATCAAAAGCATTTATTTCAGCATTAGGGAACATATCTGCGAAAACTTTTAGAGAAAAACCATCTAAAATACCAAATTCAACAATTTTTTTAGGATTAATACCAAAAACAGAGGCTGATATAATATCTCCATAATTAACATCATTATTCAAATAAGATGATTTCATAGATTACTAAATAAAATATAATCCCGTAATTTACTCCTTTAACAAAAAATTGATTTTTTATTTTATTATCCATTAAAACAATAAATGGAAGAAAGTGATTTTCCCCAATTAGGTAATAATGTTTTGGAATTAATTCAATCAATTAAATGTAAATCGCGGTCAAGTAAAAAATCAAGGACTTCTGTTGTTACACCCAGAATTTATCAAAAAAAAGTTAATAAACAGGGATTTTCATTTCCAATTTGTTTTCACAATAAATATAGAGCACGATGTGTTGAATGCAAATTACCCAATGATAAAAAATGTACATTACCAAATTTTAATAAAAGTAGATACAAAGATGAAAAATGTGATTGTAGTAGTTGCTTAATTAGTGACAAAATTACAAAGGGAGAAATATGTTTCGTTTGCAAAAAAAATAAAACATTTCGTTTTTCGAGATGTCAGGATTGTTTCAAAATTTTTACTAAAAAAAGAACTCCAAATACCGAAAATCAACCAGTCCCAGATAATATTCCAAATCCTCAGTTATTACCAATTCAAGATGTTTCAAAAATAATTCGAGAAGTTGACTTTTCGAGCAAAAAATTAGGTTTAATAAAAGATTCCATAGATAGATTAAATGAAATAATTTGTTTAATCAATAATAAAAACTCTCACTGGAAAATAGAAAAATCACTTACCAATTTTTTAAAAATATTAACAAGTTGTGCTATAAAAAGAGAAAATATTGTTCAACTAATTATTGCTGAAAATCATCTAGAAAAAATTGGACAAATTTTGGATTTTTGTAAAGAAGAAAAACTTGTTGATTTGATATTGGAAATAATTTGGTATTTAATATTGAATAATCCAACTGTTATGATAAAAATTAAACTGAGTTCTGTTTTTGGTAAGATTGAGAAAATGACTGATTGTATCAATAACAATTCATACAAAACTATTGAAAAAATAAACAGTCATTTTCAATTATACAAAATTAGTTAAAGATTTCAAACATTTATTACATTAAAATGACAATATATAGAAAATATCTTGCTGATCCATGGTTCACTTTAGTATCATTGGGGTTAAAAAAAATAAATAGTGAATTAAATTTTGGTGATTTTTCACAAATGAAAGAGGGGGATATAATAATTTTCATCAATAGTGGGTTAGGTTTTGAAAGGGAATGTAAAGTATCAGATACATCGAATAAGTATTTATAATTCGTTTGAGCAACTATTAGAAAAAGAATATTTACTTGATGTTTTTCCAAGTATAAGTAAAGAAAATATAAAAATAATTTTACGAAATGGAATTGATGTTTTAGATGAAATAGAAAATGGAGTAATTGCAATAAAATATTGTAAAATTTTTTAATTTGGAAATGCCAAAATAGAATGTATTTTTTTGTCATCTTATTTACCTATTACATTGACTAATTGTATTTACCAAATTTTAGTTTTTTTGATATAAGGGAACTAATTTTTTCTTTCTTTTTAACAAATAATATATTCTTGGATTTTTTGGGTTTAAGGAATGGTCCTATGAAGGGATATTTTTGCCCCATTAGATCAAGATAAAATTATGATAAAAAGGTTTTGTAATGATATCAAAAAATTTCAACTCGTTCCTTGAAACCAGAAACTAGATTGATGAAAATGTTGCTTTCAAAATTATCAGTGAAAACAACTAAAATCATGTCTCTCTTATTATCAGTCAAATATCTAATATCCGATTGATTAATTGTTCTTGAATCATCTGAATTTGGGTTTAAATATTGCTGAAAATTTTTGATTTGAACAACTGAGTTCGAAGGTATTTTTTCAAAAGTACTTCTTAATGTGTAATGGTCGAAAGACCCTTCCATTACAAAAAGATTCCAGTTGAGTATGTTGGAAATTTCATGACAAGTAATACTTTTATGGTGATTAATTGATCTTAGAAAAAGACATTTTATATTATTATCTAGAATGTCTGTTTTATTGTTTTCAACAAAATCAAGAATACTTTTGTTAATTAGGCTTTTTCTTTGAGAATCAATGTACCCAAAATTGATGCCCCACCTTTCATTTTTCCAGCAAAATTTTGGATAGGAATTGAAAATATTATTTAGAAAAATATTTTCATAGATGTTAATTAATAAACTTTTAATTTGAAGATATTTTCTTTCATCATCGATATATATTTCTATAACATAGTTTTCAAAATCATCTTCTGGATTATTTATTTTAAAGAAAATTTCTGTGCAAATACTTATTTCATCTTCAACGGAATCATCTGTTTTTGTGAAATAAACTGAAGAAATTATTAATCCATCTTTTGGAAGAGTATAAATACTTTCTCTTCCAGTTATGTTCAAAATTTTTTTGATTTTTTCTTCACTAAAATGTTTCTGGTGATAAAGCTCGTGAGTATAATAAAAAATAGAACGAATGTATATTTGATTTTCTCTTTCTTTGAGAATTTCCACCAATTTAAGATTTTCAATGATAGGTTTTTGATAATCACTTGCAATATGTTGTAAATAACCATAAGTATTCTTAATGAATGAAAAAGGCGAACATAGTAAGTTTTTCAAATATGAAATCGCATTTTGTTGATGAACAACCTTAACTTGTTCATCTTCAGATATAATGTTCATAGGAACTATCTTTGGCATGTTTTCATGGATTTCTTTAGTTTTATTGAAAAATCAATCAATTTTTTCTCATAAAAAAATGAAAAAAATAATTTAAAAAAATTAAATGAATTAATATACAATTAAATGATTTTTAATTACCAAACAATTACACTTACATTTGGAGATCGTGCAGAAAACCATGTTGGTATGCAGAAAATTGGAATTGAAGCGGAACATGGCTTTTCAGTACAAGATCTGGAGAATGCAAAAATAAGATTTGAACAAAATGGATGTTTTTGTGAAATAATAAATTTAAATCAATATTTACCGCCAGGAGCCAGTGCAGAAGACGCAACAATTTTAATTGTTCGTAATGGAGTTAATTCATTGTTGTCAACTATTGGTTCAAATTCTGATCAAATGTTTGAGGAATTAGTTAGTTTAAATTGGGATACAAAGGCAAAAATGTATGGGCGAGTGGTTAACAAAACAGCTAGATATAATCTTTGTTTGGATATAGTCGCTCAAGAACCGAATTATGAAGAAGGTCGAGGAAGAATTGTCGCATATGATTCAGTGCCATTATCAAAACATATTCGTGATTGTCTTCCAGCATTAATTGATGGAGGGAGTGAGTTAGCAGGAGAGTTGAATTACTATTACAAAAAAGATTGTGGTATTGGTTTTCATGGAGATGCTGAACGTCTAAAGGTTGTTGCAATAAGAGTTGGGCAATCTCCACCAATTCATTATCAATGGTATTTTAAGGGTGAACCTGTTGGACAACGTGCTATTTTACCTCTTAATCATGGAGATATTTATGTAATGTCTCAAAAAACAACTGGTAATGATTGGAAAAAGAAGAATATTTATACGTTACGACATGCGACAGGAGGTCCAAAATATACTACTATTTCCTAGTTTTTTCTATGTTACAAAAACCTTCTCTGATTAATCCAGTTTTTGGATCTATTTTTCTTTCAATAATTGTGACAAATGCATAGGGAATCTCGTATGTTCCTGAACTAAATTCATAATTTACTTTGTCAGATTCTGTTGCAAATTGTATTATTTTTTTATCTACTGTTGTTTGAATTGGATTATGATGATCATGAATGGAATAGTTATTTTTGTCTAATAGATATAGAAATTCTTCTGCATTATTTACCCTTAATGCTACAGTATTGATGTTATTTTGGAATAATAATGTCCAGGCTAAATATTTATTTTGTTTTTGAATGTGATGATAAACATAATAAGACATTTTGTCATTTGGATTATTGAGATGATTAACAACTTGTTTGAACATATTTTTATCTAGATTAACATCATAAATTGGATTTTGATAAGATGAAAGGAAAACTCGAGGTATAACACGTTTTGGATTTGAATACCAGACTGCACAAGCATTTTGTTCAGGAAAAACATATTTTTCCCTCTCTAATTTATAACCTTGTGAAAAAAATTTGTGCATTTTATTTATATCAAGCGTTCTTGAAGCTAAGTAATCATAATCAATAATATATTGTCTAAATTGAGAAAATATATTTATAAATGTTTGGCATTTGTTGAAATACTGTTTCAGTATATAAGATTGATGGGACATAAATTTATTAGATAAAATAAAAAAAAATTTCTTCTTTAAAAAATTATTTGCCGGTGCTTCCAAAACCACCTGATCCTCTTTGGGTTGAATTTAGTTCTTCCACTTCCACAAATCCATCCGTAAAAATCTTTTCAAAAATTATTTGTGCAATTCTGTCTCCAATATTTACCTTAAACGGTTCATCACCATTGTTCATTAGAATCACTTTGACCTCTCCAGTGTAATCAGAATCCACTACACCTGCAAAAACATCAATACCAAATTTATATGCCAGGCCACTTCTAGGAGCAATCCTTGCATAACAATCTGCCGGTACACTGATAGAAAGTCCCGTTGAAATTGCCTTCCATTTTCTAGATGGTATTTCAGTACTTTCACTAGATGAAATATCTAAACCTGCACTATTTGGCGTTCCCCTTGTTGGGACGACCGCGTTCGAATTGAGAAGCTTTACTTGAAACATCTTTTTTCATTGTTCAGTAAGAAGAAAAAAATAAATCAATTTTTGTAAAAATTGATTTATTATTTATTAGCCATTTTAGTAAAAAATGACAATCCTTGTTAAAATCGGATTATTAGGATTTTTATCATCTTTGATACATTTAATTAATCATGTTTCAGAAAAAACAAATATATTTAATGTAAGAGATTGGAACTGGAAGGAAACCGATTGTATTCCTACATATGGTGCTTGGTCAACAAAAGAAAATTGCAAATTGGTTGACAAAGTATCTCCATATGATTCTGAAAAACAATGCTGGATCTTCAATAATGATAATAACAAAAGATATAAATATTGTGATATTGTTTTTGTTGAACCCGTAAAAATTCATTGGGCTATTACACTTTTAAACTGTTTTCTTGTCTTTACGATAATTAACTCTATTTTTGGAGGTCTCCCTCTTCTAACTATTATTTTTTCAATATACATGTGTATATTGGTACCAGTTTTTTTGTACGAAGAATATTTATTTGTTGTTAAAACTAATACAAAATTTAATCTTTACAGAGTATTTTATACCATAAAACATTGTTTAAAAATTTTCTTTAGTGAATACAAACCATAAAATATTATAAATATTTTTGAGAGTTTTCCACAATATTTTTTGAAATTATTTCAATATTTTTACTTCCAATTAATTCTCTCAATTCATTCATATAAATATAATGTGATTCTATAAAAATATATTTTAAATTTTCTGGTAATTTATTTATTTTTTGTGAAAAATTTCCTAAAGAATTCATTAAAGTATTACCTATCAATTCAAATCCAATTACTATCAATTCAACAGAATCGGGTAGTGAATTTATTGATTGGTTAAACATTTTTCCAAAAATGACATGAGTCACCTTACCAAGGTTATCAATCGGTTTATTAAATAAATATCCAAATGAAATAAATTTTACACCATATGGCAAAAAATCAATAGGACGATTAAAACCAAATCCGAAATAAATTTTTTTTATGTTTTCAGGTAAATTATCAATATTTTGGTTAAAATTAGATCCAAATGTTATTTCTTCCAAACTAGATGGAAGATTATTTAAAGGCAGGTTAAAATTATCACCGAGTTCCAGATATTTTATGGATTTTGGAATAAAATCGAGTGACTTATTAAATTTTTCTCCAAAAGAAAGTCTTTCGACAGTGTTTGGAATAAGTGTAAAATTTTCTCCTTGATCATTATCAGAAGAACATATTTCAGAATTATAGAATTTATCAAGTTTTAATGTTTTAATTCCCAATGGAATATTTCTTATTATAGCATTTCTCGTAAAAATTAGAGTAGTTATTCTTTCTGGAAATCTATTTGGATTATCATTGTAAATATTGGCAAACATAATTGTATTTACATTTTCCGGAATATTATTAAATGATTTGTTTTTATCATACTCAATAGATATTTTTTGGTATTTTTTCATTTCGTTTAATGTTCTTTCGGAGAATTGGTTTTTATTTAATATATATAGAAAGTCACCATGTTTAAGAAATTCTTTCTCTTGATTTGGATTTGGTGCTTTAACAATACCTAATTTTAAACTCATTTTTTGAAATATAAAGAAAATAATTTTAAGTCAAAAAAATTTACTCTTTTTTTGATAATTTATAAAAATATTGTGGTTCCCCAATCTTAATATTATTATTTGATTTCTGCTTGACCATAAAATGATTTGATATTTTGCTATTTATTTTAACTTTCTCATAAAAATTAATCTCCATGTATTTTACACCTTTTTACATTTCAAACGCCTATTATACTAAACCTAAAAATTTGCGTCCAATTTTACTTGTAGCAAAAATACCGCAACCTGAAGCAATCTGTAAATAAAAAATATTATTTTTTTTGGTACAACATAATAAATATACTGATAAAACAATAAAAAGTAAAGAAAAAAACCAGGGTAGAAAAACTATTTAAAAGTATTAAAAATTTAAATATTTTATAAATAATTTATTTATAAAAAAACAGCTTAAAGAAATTTTAATATTATTAATTAGGAATAGTTTTTGATTATTTTTC
>Ga0172362_10005240_pt1 | contig 11237 bp, 5 predicted proteins | sample LakKivs1_kivu2a2_FD_114534 | JGI IMG/M metagenome (GOLD analysis project Ga0172362, IMG submission 114534) | Sediment microbial communities from Lake Kivu, Rwanda - Sediment s1_kivu2a2 | ecosystem: Environmental > Aquatic > Freshwater > Lake > Sediment | place: Rwanda: Western Province, Lake...
CGGCGGTTGTAGAGCGCAACAATGTGTCTAGGGCGGGTAGCTTCCCGACATAGTACGCCGAGGCCGCGTCTATGATGGCCTGGATGGCGCCTTCATATTCCCCGATCGTCTCCTTGGTGATGACCGCCGTCCTCGGCCTCCCCTGCTTATACATATTCGCTGCTTCGGCCGCAGCGCGCAGCGATTCACTTTGGATCTCACCCTTCACGAGCAGGGCATAGGCGTCCACGAGGTAGCGATTCAGGTGTTCCGCGTAGCGCCTGCTCAAGTCGGACGTATTCATGGGATAGGTGAATGAAGGGAAACCGTCCCCTCCTGGGCCGATGAACACCGCGGTGAATCGTTCTCCCTGCAACACCGATTTGTTCAGGTAATCCGGGCCGATGGCCTCATAGAGGTCACACAGCTCATCGAAATCCACCTTGCTCTGGGCATACTTCCCCGAATAGCTCTTCCAATCCACGCCGACATTCTGCTGCCTGAGGGTCGCGCCCAACCCCTGCACCAAGCCAACGATTCCCCCCAGGAAGATGGTGATCTCCGGCGGGGCATCCCGGAAGGCGGAGCCGCACGCAAGGATGCGCCGGCACAGCTCTTTGGCGAGCGGGGTCACCGTGTCCAAAATGCGCTCCATGTCACTGCGCAGAAAGACGGATGTATCCAGGGTGACGAGTCCGGCCTGTTCTTTCAGCACGTGCATGGCGACAAGCTCGGCGAGCACGTCGGGGGCGATTTCGGCGCTATGCTTGGGGGAACGGGCGATGCTGGCAATCACTTCCAGCACGTTCTCGTCCAGGAATTGCCTTATCCTCGCAGATGATTCGCCCGAGTAACTGGCGATGACGGGTCTCAGTTTCATGGTTCGTAGTCTAAGGTCATGCGGTTCATCTTCTCGTGCTATCATTGGTGTTCACGCTGCCCCAAGGCAGGGCACTCAGCAACCCACATCCCATCTTCGTCGCGCTCGATGGTTACGGTGAATTTCATGGTAGCCTCCAGATGACAGCGACTGACTGGCTGATTCTGAGTATAGAGTGTGGTCGAAACCGTACAATCTGTCAAGCTACGAATGGCGCAAGAGCAGGGCGGTGTCAAGAAAACTATCGGGCATACAGATGATGGGCGTCTGTCATTCTGAAGGCTGTACTCAGCCTGAAGAATCTCGCCCATGCGAGTCAGAGATGCTTCGGGAGTACCCTCAGCATGACAAAACGGGATTCTTGACACCGCCCTGGGTGCAAGAGACGGTCCGCTTTGCCTCTGGGCGGGAAAAGGGGTACTCTCAATGCCGTACATGGTCGTAGAGGCGTCTTGGGTAGCGGAAGAACCCGTTGTGGAGGTGTTGACGATGGGTAAGAGGATGAAGCGGCGGGAGTTCATCAAGTTCGGCGCGCTGGCTGCGGCGGGCGTGGCGGTTGCAGCCTGTGCGAAGGGGCCTTCGGCCACTTTGAGTGGGGAGCCAACCCCTGCGCCGGGCGCCATGCCCGAACCGACGGAGGCTGAGCCTGCGCCGACGGCGACCCCAGAGCTCATCCAGCCGTCGCTCACCCCGGCGACCGCACAGGCGAGCACGCTCGGCTACTTTAGCCTGCACCCCTTCATCGAGGCCCATCCCGAAGCGGTGTTCATCCTCCGCACCCGGGTTGCGGACAAGGCCGATTCCGAGGCGAAAAAGTCGGCGGGCCTGGAGCTGGCCAAGGGCATCTTCACCCTGAGCGACGCGCCGGGCATCCCCCTCACGCACAAGATAGCCATCAAGCCCAACCTGACCTGCACCTCCGGCCACGGCAACACCCCGGAGGGCATGGGGATCGTCACCGACAAGTATTTCATGGAGGGCCTGATCGAGGGGCTGAAGGGGCTGGGCGTCCCGGCAGGGAACATGACCATGCGCGAGGGCAACTGGCTTGGCGAGGGATATTGCCCCAACGACATCCAGGCCAGCGGCTATGTGGAGATGGCCGAGCGCATGGGGGCGCACCTGGTGGATTTCCCCACAGGGCGCAAGATCAGTGAGATGAAATTGAGCACCTTGCAGGAGGGGACCGAGGTGATCTGGAAGGACTGCCCGGAGGGCGTCGTTTTCCGGCGCATCGGGTATGTGGCCCCCTTCAACGCCGAGGATAGCTGGCTATTGGACGTCGCCAAGCTCAAGGCCCACGGCATGGGGATGACCCTCAGCGTGAAGAACCTGCAAGGGATGTGCATCAGCCCTTATGTGCGCTTTTGCGAGGGGGTGGAAAACACGCTCAAGCACCCCGCCTCGATCCTCAAGGATTTCCAGCCCGATTTGGCGGAGCATGTGGCGGATTTGCACAAGAAGCACCTGGAGGCGGGGATCCCCCGCTGGGATCGGCCCGGAAAGGATTGGAACAGCGGCTATGGGATGGAGATGTGGGCGCAGCGGACGTGCGACTCCCATTCGGTGACCAAGGTAGGGCTGTGCATCATCGAGGGCATCTATGGGCGGAACGGCAATGCCTTCATGGAAGGGCCTGGGCCTGGCGGAAAAGCCGAGGATTTCATGACCAACGTCTTGATCTTTGGCAAGAACCCCTTCCGCGTGGACATCATCGGCAACTGGCTCGCCGGGCACGAGCCAGGAAGTTTCGGCCTTTTCCACATCGCCAGAGAGCGGGGGCTGGTGGATGTACTCAACCCTATGGAGATCCCCGTCTATCTTTGGGAGGGAGAAAACCCCAAGCTGACGCCCCTCACCGATTTCGAGCGCGTCCCGCTCAAGACGTACTATCTGCAAAAGAACTATGGGGGCCAGAACGAGCCTTTATACCACATGGTGGATGAGCCTTTCGACTATAGCCGGTTCGCTGCCCAGGCGAAGGCGCAGCCCTCCCGATCTGTTCGGGAGCCGGGGCTGAGCCTCTTGGGGCGGATGAATCCCGGCCTTGCTCAGGAAGCAGGTATCATCGAATACCGCCTTGCCGAAGATGCTTACGTGAGGCTCGAAGCGTGCGACGCGGCAGGGCGCGTGGTGGGCGTGTTGGCCGATGGCCCGGCGACAAGGGGGGTGCATATGGCCTCGTTCAATGCCAGAGAGGGATTTTCCGGCGTCTGTTATTGCCGATACCGGGTCGGTGGGTTCGAGGAACGGCTTGAGGTGTGATTTTGCGGTAGACCCCTTTTCGGACTAATATTGTCCCCGTTTGCTCACCGACACCTATGGAGGGACTATGGCGCAGTACGGTGTTCGCGCTGTTCATTGTGACCATCGGGCTACGGATGAGGAGGTCTATCTGGCCCTCAAGCGGGCCACGTCGCCCCTCAAGGAGGCTTGGGCCAAGCTGAAGCAGGCCGGGCGGATCACCGTCAAGTTCAACCAGGCTTGGGAGCCGGGCAAGACACCCGTTTTCGAGGGGCAGCTTCGGGAGCTGGTGGATTACAAGGTAGCGCGTGCGACCTTGCGCCTGTTGCGCGAGAACACCACCGCCGAGATCGTCTGTACAGAGATCGCCACTATGGGCCGGCCTGTGGCCAAGTTCTCCTGGCAGGATACGATGACCCTGCTGCCGGTGCTGCGCGAGTTCGACGTGCCGGTTTACGAGGGCAACCAGCCGCCGCACAAAGTGTGCCAGGTGCCCGGAGGCGGGCTAATGTTCAAGCAATACCTCTTGCCGGCGGCGGCCGTGGAGACGGATGCCTTTGTCTCGGTGCAGAAGATGAAGAATCACGCCTTCATGGGCGTGACCCTTTGCCTGAAGAATCTCTTCGGGCTGCCGCCGCAGGAGCCTCATGGGCGCGGGCGGCAGTATTTCCACCACATCATCCGCCTGCCCTATGTGCTGGCGGATTTGGGGCGCATCACCCATCCCACGCTGAACATCATTGATGCCCTGGTGGGCCAGGCGCGCAAGGAGTGGGGCGGCGAGGGGCGCATCTGCGACACCCTGGTAGCAGGCGATCACGTGATTGCCACCGATGCCTGCGGGACTTACCTCATGGGGCATGATCCGGCAGGGGATTGGCCCAATCCCCCCTTCCGGCGGGACCGCAACGCCATCCTTGCCGCGGCAGAGGGCGGCTTTGGCACCGTCAAGCTAGAGGAGATTGATTTCCAGTCCGAGGTCCAAGCGCCCGTGGCCGAGTTCGATAGCGCCGAGACCGATCCTGGGGAGATGGTTGCTGCCTGGAGGCGCACAACTTGCGAGCAGGCGCTCTATTACCGCGATAACTGGAAGAAGCTGGTTGGGCAGTACGCCGGGGAGTACATCCTCCTCCAGGATGGCGAGGTCAAGTGGCATAACAAATCCAGCGAGTTGAGCTGGAGCCGCCGGCAGTTGGCTGGCGTGCGCAGAGATAGTGCCCTGTGGCTCAAGCTGGTGGATCCCGAGGAGGCCGAGGGCGAGCATTATGAGGTCTATGAGCGGACGCTGGCGCGGCTGAGCGAGATGGGATTATAGGGAAGAATGCCCGCCTCGTGCGCTGGGGTAGCCTAGCGCCTTGTGCGCGCGGCGTTTTTGGAGTGAACGCCCACAAGACGCCCACAAGGGATTCTGCAGAGAAACGCGGGATTCACCAGTGATTTTGGGTACAAAATCATCGCGGAGACGCTGAGAACGCAGAGGCCTTTATCTGTTTTTCTCCCGTTTTTCTCTGTGTTCTCTGCGACCTCTGCGGTGAATCTCTCCTTTTCCCGCAGAACCACAAGGGGCTAGTACTACAAGCGCAGTTGTTCTACAACCCGAACCCTAATGCGCCATCGTGTCACCCTGAGGTACTCCGAAGGGTCTCGCGCCAGCATGGGCGAGATGCTTCACTGCGTTCAGCATGACATGTTCGCAAGTGCGGTTGTAGTACTAGGCTACAGATCATGCGGCGCGGTGGGATTTAGATATCAGCCACCCCGCCGTCGGGCCAGAAGGCTCCTGAGTAGTCGAGCGGCTTGTAGGGCATCTTGGCGATGGCCTCGTAGTTCAGCTCCACCCCTAGCCCCGGCTCCGTGGGCAGGGCGACATAGCCGTTGACGATCTCCAAGGGCTTTTGCAGCACCTGATCGCGCCAGGGCTGGTTGAGGGCGTATTCCAGGATGACAAAGTTCGGCAGACAGGCCCCCAACTGCACTGAGGCTGCCGTGGCCACCGGCCCGTTGGGGTTGTGCGGAGCGACGCGCACATAATAAGTCTCGGCCATAGCGGCGATCTTGCGCGTTTCCAGGATGCCTCCATCGTGGCAAACGTCCGGCTGGATGATGTCTACGTACTGCCTCTCCAATAGCTCCCGGTAGCCCCATTTGGTGAACAGGCGCTCGCCCGTGGCGATATTGATGTTCAGCCCGGCCTCGGCCAGGCGCTTGAAGGCGTCCACGTTATCGGGGGGCACGGGTTCCTCCAGGAAGAAGAGGTCGAACGGCTCCAGTGCGCGCGCCAGGCGGATTGCCTGGGTGGGGGTATGCCTTCCGTGGGCATCCATCATGAGCATGACTTCCGGGCCAACCGCCTCGCGCAGGGCGCGCACGTGGCGGGTTGCCGATTCGACGCATTGGCCCTCGTTGGCAAAATGCTCGAAGCCGAGGCTGCCGATCTTCAGGGCGCGCCAGCCCTTGGCCACCAGGGCCTGGGCGTTGCGCGCCAGGTCGTCGGGGCTGCGCCCGCCGCAGTGGGTGTAGAGCTGCACCTGATCTCGGCAGGCGCCACCCAGGAGGCGGTAGACCGGCGCGCCCAGCTCCTTGCCGGCGATGTCCCACAGGGCCTGCTCGATGCCGCTGAGGGCGGTGTTCAGCACCACACCCCCACGCCAGAATCCGTGGCGATACATGATCTGCCAATTCTGCTCGATGCGTGTGGGGTCGCGGCCGATCAGGAAGCGGGCCAGCTCGCCCACCGCGGCCTGGATGGCCAGCTCCTTGCCCTCCATACTGGCCTCCCCGATGCCGGTGATGCCGGCATCGGTCTCGATCAGGACAAAGACCCAGGTTTGCCTTCCCCCAAAGGCCAGCAACGTTTTGACCTCGCGAATCTTCATGCGCTCATACCTCCTCAGTGATGTGTCCGCTGCGCTCTTATACGCGGGAAGGGCAGTGAGTGTCAAGGGATGCCATTGATTGGGTCTGCCCGGCCTTTTGGGAAGTCGGTAGATGAAATCCACCGACTGGCGATGGAAAGCCCGCCGGGCGGGCTTCTCACGATCAGCCGCCGGTTTCCAACCGACGGCGGCCCCTAGAATCTTGGACGGACCCGCATTGCTTGACACTCACCGGCCATTAGCATAAAATCCGCCAACATGACTCGCAGACTCGTGGGATGAAGGAGCCGCATGATCCGCAGCGCCGAGGTTAGGTCCCGGTTCCTGAGCTTTTTCCAGGAGCGGGGCCACACGATTGTCAGGAGTTCCTCGCTGATCCCGGGCAACGATCCCACGTTGCTTTTCGCCAACGCGGGGATGGTGCAGTTCAAGGATGTATTCCTGGGCCTGGAGTCGCGGCCTTATCGGCGCGCGGCTACGGCGCAAAAGTGTATGCGCGTCAGCGGCAAACACAATGACCTCGATCAGGTGGGGCCGTCGTCGCGTCACCAGACCTTTTTCGAGATGCTGGGCAACTTTAGCTTTGGCGACTATTTCAAGCGCGAGGCCATTGATTTCGCCTGGACCTTTCTGACCCGGGAGCTGGGCCTGGATAAAGAGCGCCTCTATCCCACCGTTTACCTGGAGGATGACGAGGCCTTTGGGCTCTGGCAAAAGGTTGCGGGAGTGTCTGCGGAGCGCATTGGCCGGTTGGGGAAGGAAGATAATTTCTGGGCTATGGGCGACACCGGCCCCTGCGGCCCCGATTCGGAGGTCATGTGGGATCGTGGCCCCCAGGCCTGCTCCTGCGGGCGCCCCGATTGCAGCCCGGCGACGCATTGCGACCGCTGGCTGGAGATCTGGAATCTGGTGTTCATGCAGTTCGAGGCGCAGGCCGATGGCTCCCTCCTCCCCCTGCCGCGCCCAAGCGTTGATACGGGGATGGGGCTGGAGCGCGTCACTTCGATCTTGCAGGGCGTGGACAATAACTATGACACGGACCTGTTCCTGCCCATCATGCAGCGCGCCCGCGAGCTGCTGGGGCATGATGAGGCCACGATGCGCGCCAACCTGGTGCCTTACCGGGTCATTGCCGATCACAGCCGGGCTATTGCCTTCCTGATCGCCGACGGGGTCCTGCCGGGGAACGAGGGGCGCAATTACGCCCTGCGCCTGATCCTGCGGCGGGCGGCGCGCTTTGGCCGGTTATTGGGCTTCGAAGGCCCCTTCCTGGCCGAGACGGCGCAGACGGTGATTGATACGATGGGGCACCATTACACCGAGCTGGTCGAGCGGCGCGACTTTATCCGCGAGGTGATCACCCGCGAGGAGGAGCGCTTCCTCGACACCCTGAGCCTGGGGCTTGCGCGCCTGGAGCAGTTGACGGCGCGCCTGAAAGCGGAGGGAGTCGGGGTCATCCCGGGCGACGAGGCGTTCCGCCTGTATGATACCTATGGCTTCCCCTTGGAGATGACCCGCGATGCAGCGCGGGAATCCGGCTTCACGGTGGATGAGGCCGGCTTTCGGACGGCGATGGCCGAACAGCGCGAGCGGGCACGCTCGGCGCAGCGCTTTGCCCTCGACGCTGAAGGGGAGCTTTATCGGCGGCTGGAGGTCCCCAAGACCGAGTTCCTCGGCTACGAGACCTGTCGCGCCCAGTCGCAGGTGGTCGCCCTGGTGCGCGGGGGGCAGCGCGTCGAGCAAGCCAAGGAAGGGGATGAGGTCGGGGTCGTTCTGGCCGCAACGCCATTCTACGCCGAATCGGGCGGGCAGACGGGCGATGCCGGCGAGCTAAAAGGCCCCAACGCGCGCGTCCTGGTGAGCGATACGACCAGGCCCGTGCCCGATACGACCGTACATCGCGGGCGGATCGTTGGCGGCAGCCTAGCCGTCGGCGACCTGGTGGAGGCGGCCGTTGATGAGGAGCGGCGGCTGGATATTGCCCGCAACCACACGGCCACCCATCTACTCCACCGCGCGCTCCGCCAGGTGGTGGGCGAACATGCGGCCCAAGCGGGGTCGCTCGTCGCGCCGGATAGGCTGCGCTTTGACTTTGCGCATCTGGCCCCCTTGAGCGCCGAGGAGCTGCGTCGGGTGGAGGGGATCGTCAATGCCCAGATCAGGGCCAATCTGCCCGTCAAGACTCGCGTAGCGCTCTTCGAGGAGGCCGTCAAGGACGGCGCGATCGCCCTCTTTGGGGAAAAGTACGGCGACTTGGTGCGCGTCGTCCGGGTGGAGGGCTTTACGACCGAGCTATGTGGGGGCACGCATCTCAAGGCCACGGGGCAGGTGGGCTTGTTCCTCATCCTCAGCGAGTCGAGCGTGGGATCGGGACTGCGGCGCATCGAGGCCGTCACCGGCCGGGGCGCGGAGGCCTACCTGCGTGAGCGCCTGGATACGCTGCGCGGTCTGGCGGAGATGCTTTCGGCCAAGCCGGGTGAGGAACTCCAGCGTTGCACTGCTCTCGTGGAGCAGGTCCGCGATTTGCGCCATACGGTGCAGGAATTGCAGCGGCAAGTGAGCGCACAAAGCGTCGCTTCGCTGATTAGCAAGGCTATCGAGATACAAGGGGCCAAGGTGCTGGCGGTCCAGGTCGAGGCCGCTGACGTGGACAGCTTGCGCGAGATGGGCGATCGCTTCCGCGACAAGCTGGGGAGTGCTGTTGTGGCTCTCGGCGCGGTCATTGGCGGGCGTCCGCTTTTGGTGGTGGCCGTTACCGAGGACCTGGTGCGCAAGGGCCTCCATGCCGGCAAGCTGGCGGGCGCGGCGGCGGGGCGCATGGGCGGGGGCGGCGGCGGGAAGCCGAATATGGCCCAGGCCGGCGGCAAGGACGTCGCTCGTCTGCCCGATGCGCTCGCCTTTGTGCCCCAATTGGTGGGCGAAGCCTTGGGCGCGTGACCTTCTCGCTCCGGAGTGATCAAGGGAGAGCTGAACTATGGAGGGCGGGGCGCGAAGCAAGGTTGGCGGCAGGCCGGAATCATCCGTGGTGCATTACAGCATCGTGACCTGGGAAAAGGATCATGTGCGGGCTGCCGTTGTCGAGCTGACGGAGGGCTCTGCCGAGCTGATGGGCGTGGCTGCCGCGCCGATTCATGGGATCGGTCGGACCAGTCATCCCGATCTGGATCGCTGGGTTGCGGGCTGCGACAAGGCGCTCACGCAGGCCGAGGATATGACCGCGGCGCTATCTGGGCGCAAGCTGGTGCCCGACTATGCGATCATGAGCGTGCCCACGGAGGTCACGCACAGCCTGCCGGTGGCCACTTCCAGGCGGCGGCGCGATGCGAGTGTGGCTTGTACCCTGGATGAGCTTCGGGCCTTGTTGCAGCGCGGGTATCGTCAGGCCCAGGATGTAGTGGGCGCTCATGCCAGAGATGCCAACGAGGACATCATTCATGGCTCGCTGACCGAGGTTTGCCTGGATGGGCAGGCTGTCGAGAGCCCTTTGGGGCTACATGGCGAGCAGTTTGATGCGCGGATGAGCTTTTCGCTGGCCCCGCTGGAATGGATTCGCGCTCTGGAGATCGTGGCCGAGCGGCTGGAACTAAGGCTGACGGCCATCGTCCCTCAGAATGTGACCTTTGCTTCGCCTTTGCCCGATACGTCGGCATTGCTGATCCTGCTCGACGAGGAGCACACCTCGCTCAACCTGGTGCGCAACGGGCACTTGAGGTGGGCATCTCTGGTGGAGATCGGTGAGCGCGATATGACCGGGACGACGGCCGAGGCCCTGGGGCTGCGGGGACGCCAGGCGGATGCCCTGATGCGTGCCTATCGAGCCAGGCAACTGCGTGAGGACGCTGAGATAAGGGTGGCTCGCGTTTTCTGGGGCGAGCTGCGTCGTTGGATGACGGCGTTGGCGGAAAGCATCAAAGGGGCAGCGGAGGGCCCCAGCATCCCAAGTCGCATCTATTTTGCCGATATGACCCGACGCATCCCCGAGGCCCTACAGTCTCTGACGACGCCTTTCTGGGAGCAGAGCCTCTCGCCGGATCGCTGCCCAGAGGTCATCGAGTTCGGCGTGAGCACGGTGCGCGATGTGCTGGACCGCACGACTCAGGCCACAGGGCCGGCTTTCCTACCTTTGCGCGCGTTGGCTCACTATGTGGCCGAGCTCTACATACCCCAAAATGACCTGGATCGGGCCTTGGTGGAGACGGTTCACTGGCGGCATACGCCGTCGTCGAGGAGATTGCGGTAGGTTGTGGAGGTCCTTTGCCTGCTGTAGAAGTCATCAAGTTGTTGCGTCGTGATACCCCGGATATCGTGTGCGAGCTGCTTCATGACGCCGCACCGGGGACACAGGTCTGGCTGGTTGCGCCCTGGCGGATGCGATTGGCGCGCAGCCTCGTGGACCTGAAGCTGCTCCAGCGGACGGCGGATATCGCCGCGTTGGATCTGCGCCTGGTATCCCATGACTTGCAAGCGCGTACGCTGGCTCACCAGGCAAGTATCCCCGTCTATGGCAGCCTGCCGGGCAAGCTGCGCCGCTATACGCGGGCGCGCCGCACCCCCCCACGGGGTCTCGATGGGCGGGTGGTGAGCTATGAGGGCAGGCTGAGCAGGCGCTGGCGTCGCCGTCCGCATAAGCTGAATTTCGGCACGGTGCTATTATCTCTGGTGGTGATCTTTGCTCTGGCTGTCGCCCTGCTTGGGGCTGCCGTAGTCTTGGTGCCCAACGCCACGGTGCATCTGGCGCCTATCGCCCAACCTGTCTCGGGTAGCCTGGAAGTGACCGCCAACCCCGAATATCGGGAGATTGACTACGGCCAGGCGATTATCCCCGCTCGGGTCGCGCAGGTCATCCTCAGTGGGCGGGGCGAGACCCCTGCTACCGGGCGCATTGATGTCCCCGATGGCCATTCGGCGGGCGAGGTGGTATTCGTCAACAAGACAACCAACGCCGTCCTGGTGCCCAAAGGGACTATGGTGCGCACCGGCTCGGGCGTGAACCTGCGCTTCTACACGGTGGACGATCTCCAGCTCCCGGCGGCGCTCTATAGCAGCGGCAGGGTGGGGGTGATCGCCTTTGAGGCCGGGCCAGTGAGCAACGTTCAGGCCCTGACCATCAGCGTGGTCGAAGGGGCCGTGGCTCATCTGGTGAACGTCCTTAACAATCAGCCCACTCGCGGGGGCTCCATCAAGCGCGCGGCCACCGTAGCCTATAACGACGTGGACAAGCTCCGCACTGATCTGATCCAGCGGCTGCAGCAGGAGGC
>Ga0172362_10005241_pt1 | contig 11235 bp, 11 predicted proteins | sample LakKivs1_kivu2a2_FD_114534 | JGI IMG/M metagenome (GOLD analysis project Ga0172362, IMG submission 114534) | Sediment microbial communities from Lake Kivu, Rwanda - Sediment s1_kivu2a2 | ecosystem: Environmental > Aquatic > Freshwater > Lake > Sediment | place: Rwanda: Western Province, Lake...
ATAGATTTGCGCAGAAAATTAAAGATTATAATACCTTTCTTTTTGGCTTTGCCTATAGCTCTTTTAAATGTAGATACAAATTTCTCTTTCTTTTTCTTTTCAATAGAATTGGGTGTTTTTTTCACCTATATAATAGCTCCACTTTACCTTATGGTGGTTGCAAATCTTATAAATATGCATTCCGGTTTCAACGGTTTGCAAACAGGACTTTCAAGTATTCTTTTGATAACAATAGCAATCAAAGTTATAATGAACTACGGATGGCAAACTACGTATTTCATTATGCCTATCCTAGGCGCGGTTTTGGCATTTTGGTATTTTGACAGATATCCTTCAAAAATATTCCTAGGTAACGTAGGTTCATATACGATAGGTCCTGCTATAGGAGGGCTGCTAATACTAAACAACATGGAGACTTTTGGCGTGGTTATATTAATACCACATATAATAAACTTCCTATCAGCATTCTGGCAGGAAGTTGTGAAGAACAACTGGTTAAAAACTCAACTTTTTGCTAAACTAAGGGACGATAAAACAATAGAACCACCTCTATTTTTCACATTAAAATGGTTTCCAGCTTATTTTTTCAGATTAACGGAAAAACAGTTGACTTACATAATGTATTTGATAACAGGATTTTTTTGTTTAATCGGCTTACTGTTCTTTTAGGGGGTATAATGGATTTCACTTTTAAAAAATATGAGGAATTATGCCGTATTATTTCCAGGCCTGGTTATAAAAATTTAACATTGGAAGAATACCTAAGAAAACCGCAAAAAAACAAATTCATAATTCTGAGGCACGATGTTGACAAGAAACCGAAAAATGCCCTAGAAATCGCGAAGATTGAAAAAAAATATGGTCTGAAATCCACTTTTTATTTCAGAATGAAAACTTTCGACAAAGAAATTATGAAAGAGATAAAAAGACTCGGTCACGAGATTGGCTACCAATATGAATGCTTGGACGAGGCTGATGGAGATTATCAGAAAGCATTGGAAATATTTGAAAAAAATATAGAAAAATTCAGAGATTTTGATGTAAAAACAATAGCCATGCACGGAGGCATTAGAATCCAGGATTTTCTACCCAGATGGAAAAATAAAGATAAATGGAAAAACAGAGATTTGTGGAATAAAAACAAATGTAAATATGATTTCAAAAAATTTGGAATAATTGGCGAGCCTTACTTGTCCATTGATTATTCCGGGGTATCCAGGCCGGAATATCTTTCAGATACGAGCAGGAGTTGGAACCTCAAGTATAAAGTAAAAGATTTCCCGGATAATTACAAACCAAGGGTTAAAATAAAAAAAACAGACGAGCTAATAGGATTTATTAAAAAAGGCGATATGAGCATGTGCATACTTGCACACCCGGATAAGTGGAATAATTGCATTTTCCCTTGGTTTAAAGAATTAATCTTTCAAAATTCAAAGAATATGGTCAAATTATTTTTAAATAAGTGTTAAATATGGAAACAAAAATAGAGAATATCAGAAACGAGGAAGAGTGGAACAATTTTGTCCTCAAAAACGAAAAAAGTTCAATATTTCATACGATAGAATGGAGAAATGTTATATCTTCTGTTTACGGGTTTGAACCGGTTTATCTTACAGCGGGAGATGAGAGCAATATTTCTGGCATACTACCTTTATTTAAAATTAAACCTATTTGGGGAGACAAAAAACTAGTTTCCCTTCCCTTCTCTTATATAACAGGACCTTTGGGGGAAAATGAAAAAATTACTAAAGACTTGGTAAATTTCGCTTTAAACTTGACAGAGAAAATGAGATTAAATTATTTGGAATTAAGAACAAGATACCCGATAAGCAAAGAAACGAATCTTAAAGAAATTGATTATTATTCCGACCCAATTTTAAGACTTTCTCCGAATTGTAAAGAAATCTGGGGAAAAATACATAAAAATAGCATAAGAAGACCGATTAAAAAAGCGGAAAATTCTGGTGTAACGGTAAAACGGTCTGACGACATCAGCGATTTACAGGAATTTAACAGGCTGAATCAGGTTACAAGAAAAAAACACGGCATTCCAGCGCAACCTTTCAAATTTTTCCAGAAAATGTGGGAAGAGATGAAAGATAAAAATCTGATGCAACTGCTTTTGGCCAGACATGATGAAAAAACGATAGGTGGTATGATATTTTTTACATTCAAAAAATCAATAATATATGCATACGGCGCTTCTGATCCACAGGAGTTGAATTACTATCCCAACCATATAATTTTATGGGAAATGATAAAATGGGGCTGCGAAAACAATTTTTCTGAATTTAGCTTCGGAAGGACATCACCGGAAGATGAAGGTCTTTTTGAATTTAAAAAAAGATGGGGGACCGAGCTTTTAAAACTAAATTACTATTATTCAAAGCCCCTGAATCCAGCTTCCATGGATAGAAAGGGATGGAAATACAGGATGTTAACAGGAACATGGAAAAGACTGCCTTCATTGGTAACAAAAAAATTGGATGTATACATGATGAAAAAAATAGCGTGATGTCATGGACGAGTATTACTGGGACTATGTCAACGAAAAAACTAAAATGGGCCTTTATATCACGAAAACAGAAAAAAAACTCATAGACGAGAGTCTTGAGGAGGAAAAAATTCTTTTGGATGTCGGTGGAGGCAGCGGGAGATTTGCGGTACCGCTATATGAAAAGGGATATAATATTGTTTGTCTTGAAAAAGATTTCATACCATTAAAGAAACTCAACAGAAAAAATAGCGGGATAAAATCAGTGAGAGCCGATGCGGCCGATATGCCTTTTAAAGACAACACTTTCGATTGCATAATTGCCGTGCAAATCATAGATTATTTACCCGAAGAGCAGTTTTTAAAAGAAATTACAAGGATTTTGAAAAACAAAAGAAGACTCATTTTAACAATAAGCAATAAAAACAGCCTAAGAAATTTTTTGAGAAAAAGCAACCATAAAAACTTTTATAAATATTCGTTTGAAGAAATGAAAGAAATTTTAAAAGGTTTAGGATTTGATATAAAAAAGGCCAGAGGGTACTGCTGGGTTCCTTTTAAGAGGGCATCAAACAATAAATTAATCCCAGTTTTTTCTTTTATGGAGAAAACATTTCAGTTGAAATTTTTTTATTCCGTTTCACCATGGGTTTTTATAGAGGCGATAGTTGAAAAATGAGAATATTGATAGATATAGGTCATCCGGGGCAGGTTCATTTTTTCAAGAATTTAATCTGGGAAATGAAAAAGAAGGATCATGAGATAAAAGTGACGGCAAGAGATAAAGACGTTGCCAAATACCTTTTAGACCATTACGGATTTGACTACACCATAGTTTTAAAACATAAAAAATCATTATTGGGAAAGATTTTGGGCTATACGATAGCAACCAGGAGAATAGAAAATATAGGTAAAATTTTTAAGGCGGATTTGTTTTTAAGCTGTGGCTCTGTTTATGCCGCAAAAGCTTCCGAAAAATGTAAAAAACCGCATATAGCGTTTGACCAAACAGAGCATTCGGTTGAGCAGTATAGGATTTATGAGCCATATACAGATATTATATGTACACCTTCATGTTTTTTGAAAAATTTGGGCCCTAAACAGGTTAGATATAACGGATATCATGAACTGACTTATCTGCATCCAAGTTGGTTTAAACCCAATTTCCATGTTTTAAATGAAATAGGGTTAGAGAAGAATGAAAGGTTTTCTGTAGTAAGATTTATCTCTTGGAAGGCTACGCATGACATCGGCCATAAAAGGTCAAGTACGGAAGACAAAGTAAAAATTGTCAGAAAATTAAATAAATACGGAAAAGTTTTCATAACCTCCGAGGGAAAACTACCCAAAGAACTCGAGGAATATGAATTCAAAATAGCTCCAGAAAAAATACACGATTTGCTTTATTATGCTCAAATTTATGTTGGAGATGGAGGGACTATGGCCAACGAGGCTGCTGTTTTAGGTACTCCTTCTATATTAACTAGTTCATTAGCGAAATATTCAGGTACACCAACGGATTTACAAAATAATTATGAATTACTTTATATTAAAACAAACATCAGTGAAGTTTTAAATAAAATAAATGATTTATTGAATGAAAAAGAAGTTAAGAAAATCTGGAAAAAAAGAAGAGAAAAAATGCTTAAAGACAAGATCGACGTGACTAAATGGATGATTGATTTTGTTGGAAATTATTCAAAGAGATGAAACTATGATTAAGGAAAAAACTTTTAATGAATATTTTGAAAAACAGGTCAGGAAGTATGGAAAGTTACCCTGTTTGACCGATGGAGAAACTGGTGAAATATGGACTTACAAAGAATTGAACTCAAAGGTTAACCAAACAGTCAATTTTTTAAAAACTATGGGCTTAAAAAAAGGAGATAGATTCGCCAGTATAATGAGAAACTATCCCGAGTTTTTATTTTTTTATCTCACATCAATGAAACTAGGCACCCTTATAGTTCCTATGGCAGTTGATTTGCCTCCTAAAAAAATTGCAGACAATTTCAGAAGATTCGGCATATCACTAGCCATAGTTGATGAGGAAAATTTATTGAAATTTGATGAAGTGAGAAAAGAATTAGGTTCAATTAAAGTCTTTTCTTTAGGGAAAGAAAACAACATAAGCAAAGAACTATCAAAAATGAGTTCTGATGTCGGTGAAATTAAATTCCCAACGATCAATACACCGGGTTCCCTTTACTGTTCTTCTGGGACAACGGGAGAGCCTAAGGGAATTCCCCAGTCACCTAAAAACCTTTTGACTGCAGGAGAGAGTCTTGCAGAGGCATACGGTTTTGGAAGTTCGGATAAACAAATGGGCATACTTCCTTGTTATCATACCGCTTTGGCGACGTACGGATTTTGGCCAAGTTTTTGCGTTGGAAGTGAATTCGTTCTTTTCAAAAAGTTCAGCAAAAGCAATTTCTGGATAAACATAGAAAAATATAGAATAGTTTTCACAGAAACCGTGCCTACCATGCTAATTATGCTTATGAATCCTCCAGAAGACATTTCTCGTTATGATATGAACTCTTTAAAGTTCATTGGCTCCGGTTCAGCTACACTTTTGCCGGAAGTACATAGGAAATTTGAAGATACTTTCGGAGTGATAGTTTGTAATAAATACGGATTGACAGAAACAGAACCTACAAACTTCAACCCTCCGCAGAGAGAGTTTAGAAAGGAAGGTTCCATAGGAAAGGCTCTGCCTATGTGTGAGGTCAGGGTTATGAAAGAAAACGGAAGCTTTTGCAAACCCGGAGAAATCGGAGAAATAATTATGAAAGGCGACAACGTCGTAGACGGTTATTTCAACAACGAGGAAGAAACAAGGAAAGCTTTTGTTAACGGATGGTTCCATAGCGGGGACATGGGTTATTATGACCAAGACGGGTTTTATTTTCTCGTTTCCAGAAAGAAGGACATAATTATCCGAGGTGGGTCTAACATATATCCGGACGAGGTGGATAGAATACTCTTTTCTCACCCAACTATATTAGAATCGGCCACATTTGGAATACCGGATGAAATATACGGAGAAGAGGTCATGTCTTGTATTGTTTTGAAAAAAGGAAGTAATATAACCGAAGAAGATTTAATAAAATACTGTCAAGAAAGGCTTGAAAAATATAAATGCCCCAAAAAAATCAAATTTGTAGACAACATACCCAAAACCCCATCTGGTAAGCTATCCAGAAGGAAAGTAATAGAATTTGTAATTAAGGAAGATAAAAATGAAGTATTTTAATTTGGAAAAGGAAAATGGCTTGGTAATAATAACTTTAAACGGAATAAAAGAACTTAACTTGTTTAACTGGGAAATTCTTAACGAATTTTATGATATCTTATCTCAATTGGATAAAGACAGAGATGTTAGAATTATTATAATTACAGGAAAAGGAAAAAAGGCCTTTTCAGCTGGAACAGATCTTCATGTAGAATTGAAATTAAATGAATCAACAGGAAAGAAATGGAGCGAATTGGGTCATAAAATTACAAGAAAAATAGAAACTCTTTCTGTACCTGTTTTTTGTGTTGTAAACGGATACGCTTTGGGTGGAGGAATGGAAATCGTCATGGCTTGTGACATCATAATAGCTTCCAAAGACGCAAAATTCGGCCTGCCTGAAGTGAAGTATGGTATAATACCGGGTTGGGGAAGTATCAGTAAATTGTCAAGAATGATTGGCAAATGCAACGCTATGGAAATTATACTTTCAGGAGAAATGATAGATGCAAGAGATGCTTGCAAAATCGGGCTGGTCAATAGGATAGTTGAAAACCCACTGGAAGAAGCAAAGAGTCTTGCCAGAAAAATGCTTGAAAATGGGCCTTTATCTTTAAAATTTAGTAAAAAACTGATAAACGAAACTTTTTATGAAAATATAGAAAATGCCCTTAAAACAGAATCAGAATACTTTTCAAAATGCTTTTCAACAGAAGATCAAAAAGAGGGTATGAAATCGTTTTTTGAGAAAAGAAAACCCAAATTTAAGGGAAAGTGAAAATTAAACTTAAATAGTTAATGTCTTCAATTTTTTTTGAGAGGCTAAAAATGAAAGATGCTATAAGCTATACTGCCGTAAGGGCCGCCATAGACGGTGGTGAGCTAGTCAAAGGAATGATTTATAGCGACATTCCTTTAAAGGAAAAGTCTCCAAAGGAGTTCGTTACCCTCGCCGATATAAAATCGGAAAGAACTATAACAGAGAGGATAAGAAAGGTGTTTCCGAATCATAACATCTCTTCGGAAGAGATTGGCGAAATAAATGTGGATGGAAAAAGCCTTTGGATAATAGATCCATTGGACGGAACTCACAACTATGTTCACAAAATACCAACCTATGCCGTGTCTATAGCTTATGCCGAAGAAGATATAGTGAAATTTGGTGCGATATATGTACCTGCTTCCGATGATTTATACACAGCAGAATTGGGCAAGGGGGCTATGCTTAACGGATTTTCAATAAAAGCATCAAAAGAGAGCCGACTTGATAGATCAATGATATTATGTGATAATCAATATTACAGTCATCCTGATATGTTGAAGAATTATGGAAAAATAGTAGATAATTCATTCACTACCAGAATAACAGGTTCGGCGTGCTGTGATTTTTGTTATGTTGCATCAGGAAAAGCGGAAGCCAGAGTTATGCATTCACCCAAAACATGCGACTTCGCAGCCGGTGCCCTGATATTAACGGAATCCGGTGGTCGTGTAACAGATTTTGAAGGACAACTTTGGAGCATTAAATCTAAAAACATAATAGCAAGCAATGGACTTATACACAACGAATTGTTAAATCTTTTTAAGTGATAAAATGGAATACAAACCAATTCTAGGAATTACTATTGGAGATGTTGCTGGTGTTGGCCCAGAAATCACTGCGAAGGCTTTATCAAAAGAGGAAGTTTATAAAATTTCTAGACCCGTGATAATAGGTGACAAGGATGCCATAGAAGACGGTCTCAGGATAGCCAGAAAAGACCTTAAGGCAAATCCAGTTAATTGCGTATCAGATTCAATCTTTGAATTCGGAACAATAGATATATTTGATTTAGACAATATTTCTCTGCCTATAGAATACAGCACTATCAAGGCAGAATACGGAAAGGCAGCGGGCGAATACATAAAAAAAGCCATTGACTTAGCAATGGAAGGAGAAATAGATGCTATAGTTACAAATCCAATACACAAGGAATCCTTCAAGCTCGGTGGCTGGGGCAAAAAATACGCTGGGCACACTGAAATGTTGGCAGATTTGACAGGTACAAAGGACTATACAATGATGCTATCGCACAAAGACTTTAGAGTGGTTCACGTTTCTACTCATATTTCTTTAAGAGATGCTTGCAATGCAGTAAAAAAAGATAGAGTTCTCAAAACTATAAAGTTTGCTTATAAAGGTTGTAAAGATTTAGGAATAGAAGAGCCAAGGATAGCAGTCGCTGCCCTTAATCCTCACGCAAGCGACGGAAGCCTTTTTGGCTATGAGGAAGAAAAGGAAATAATCCCTGCTATAAACGAAGCAAAGAAATTAGGCTACAAAGTTGATGGCCCTGTTCCTGCCGATACTGTCTTTTCCAAAGCCAAAGGAGGAATGTATGACATAGTCGTTTGCCAATATCATGACCAAGGTCATATACCAATGAAATTCGACGGATTTCAATACAACAATAAAGAGGAAAAATGGGACACCGTAAGTGGCGTAAATTCAACTTTAGGATTGCCGATAATAAGAACATCAGTTGATCATGGAACTGCATTCGGAAAAGCCGGAAAGGGAACTGCAACGGCAGAAAGTTTGTTAGATGCTATTGATGTTGCCGTGAAATTTGCTAAAAATAGAAATAAATAAATCAGTCAATATAATTGTTTTATGCAAGTTTTAGTTACAGGTGGAGCAGGTTTTATAGGTTCTCATTTAGTAGACGCGCTCATGGAGGAAGGACATAGAGTAACTGTAATATTTGTAAAATGATTACTATGGATAATAAAATAGAGTGTCAAGAAAAAACTATAGGAAAATTAGTAAAAATAGGAGATGGAACTGAGATAATTTGTGAAAAGCTTTTTTTGGGTGACGGGGTAATAATTGGGAAAAATTCTAATATAAAGGGAAAAATTGTAAGAATAGGAAATTATACGATTCTTGAGGAAAACTTCAAAGGTAATGGCATCGAGCTTTTTGAAATAGGAAAACGTTGTCGCATAAAGTCTAATTCTACCATTAAATCAAGATATGTGAAAATTAGTGATAATGTCCGCACTTTTGGTGCTATTGAGGTAGGAGGAGGTGGATGGGAAGATCCAGATTCGAAATTCATAGTTGGAAACGGATGTCAAATAGGGGAAAATTGTTTTATTAATACGGCTAGACCAGTCATTTTCAAGGATAAGTCAGCTTTGGCAATAGGATCTTCTATATTAACCCATGGATTTTGGCAAAGCGTTCTGGAAGGTTATTCTGCAACATATGGTCCAGTGACTTTAGGAGAGAATTCTTGGGTTACTGTAAACTGTACTGTACTTCCAAATGTTACAATAGGAGATAATTCAATAGTTGCAGCCGGTTCCGTTGTTACAAAAAATGTTCCTCCAAATTGTCTGGTGGGAGGAGTTCCTGCAAAGGTAATAAGAGAAAATTATCCGACGAAGTTGACTCAAGAACAAAAAGAGAAAATAATTTTGAATATAATAGATAAGTATGTACCATTTTTAGAAGTATTGGATTATGGAGTGAAAAGGGATAAAGACGGTTCTATAAACTTCAAAGATAAAGAAAACAAAAAATATTTAATAGTTTTCGATAAATTTTCTAAAGATTTGAAAGTACATAAAAATAAAAGAATATTAGTTTTAGGATTTAATTTATCAAACTATAAGATAGAAAATACCACTTTTTTCAATCTTAACAAATTGGTGGTAAGCGGAAAATGCGATAAAGAATCTGAAAGATTCAGAAATCATTTAAGAAGACAAGGTATTGTATTTGATTTCGTAGATTATCCTGCAGACAATTACGCAAGTAAATATTATTGTATTTTTGACTAAGAAAGCATTAAATACCTTTATTTTTTAATATAATTGGGGGTAAAATGAAGATACTTATATTGTCTCCTCATACAGATGATGCAGAACTGGGCTGTGGGGGAACCATTTGTAAATTTTTGGAAGAGAGTAATGATATACTTTGGGTAGTTTTTTCCACAGCGGAAGATTCTGTACCGAAGAATTTGCCTAAGGATACCTTAAAAAAGGAATTTTTAAATGTAGTCAAAACACTTGGCCTGAAGAACGAAAATTATATAATACATGATTTCAAAGTAAGACGCTTGCATGAAAAAAGACAAGAGATTCTGGAAGAAATGATAAAAATAAGGGAAAGCTTTAAACCAGATTTGGTGCTATCACCCTCTTTAAAAGACTTTCATCAGGATCATCAGATTGTTGCAAACGAGGCCGTAAGGGCATTCAGAAAACATTCAAACATAATAGGATACGAGCTTCCTTGGAATCATATAACATTTGATACTACTCTTTTTGTAAAATTAAAAGACGAGCATTTAAGAAAGAAATTAAACTTAATTAAAAATTACAAATCACAAATTCAGCTGAGAAAAAATTACTTTTCAGAAGAATATATAATGGGATTGGCCAAGATAAGGGGCGTTTCTTGCAATTCGGATTACGCAGAAGCCTTTGAAGTGATAAGATGGTCGATCTGAATGTCATGGTTACGGGAGCAGGAGCACCAGGAATCAAAGGCACAATATACAGTCTGAAAAATAACTATGATAAAAGAAAAATAAAATTGATTGGGACTGACATTAAAGACGATGTAATTGGAAAATATTTCGTAGAATCTTTTTATAAAATTCCTAAGCCATCGGAGAAAGAATTTATAAATAGAATTTTAGATATATGTGAAAAAGAAAACGTAAATTTTATTTTACCTCAAGTTACCGATGAACTAGAAGTCTTCTCAAAGAATAAGGAAAAATTCGAAAAAAATGGAGTTAAAGTAGCGGTTAGCGATTACGAAAATTTTAAGATTGCGAATAATAAGTTTTTATTAACAAAAATTGCTCAAGAAATAGGTGCTGGAGCTGCAAAATTAACATTGGTCAAATCTATGGAAGAATTAGAAGAAGTTCTTCCGTTTTTTGGTTATCCTAAAAAACCTGTTGTAATAAAACCACCGTCTTCAAGAGGAATGAGAGGTTTAAGAATAATTGATGAAACCAAAAACAGATACGACTTTTTTATGGAGGAAAAACCTACAAGTGTTTTCATAACAAAAAATGAATTAAATAATATTTTCGTTGAAAAATTTCCAGAACTATTGATTTCAGAATATATGCCCGGAGAAGAGTATAGTGTGGATATTTTAGCGGATAACGGAAATCCTTTGGTTATAATTCCAAGAAAAAGACTAGAAATTAGAAGTGGGATAACATTCAAAGGAGTGACAGAAAAACATGAAAAAATCATTGAATACTCAAAATTATTAACAGAGAAACTTAGGCTAAACTATGCCTTTGGTTTTCAATTTAAGCTTGACGAAAAAAACGAACCAAAATTATTAGAGTGTAACCCGAGGATACAAGGTACGATGGTAATGGCAACACTTTCTGGAGCAAACATAATCTATTCCTCATTAAAGCTACTTTTAGGAGAAAAAATACCAAAATTTGATATAAAATGGAATATGAAATTTATTCGCTAC
>Ga0172362_10005242_pt1 | contig 11233 bp, 13 predicted proteins | sample LakKivs1_kivu2a2_FD_114534 | JGI IMG/M metagenome (GOLD analysis project Ga0172362, IMG submission 114534) | Sediment microbial communities from Lake Kivu, Rwanda - Sediment s1_kivu2a2 | ecosystem: Environmental > Aquatic > Freshwater > Lake > Sediment | place: Rwanda: Western Province, Lake...
CGGCTCGTGTCCCTGGCTCAGTTTGACGTAGAAGGTCAGCTTGATGAGGTCGATGCCCGACTGTGCCCCTGACACGTCCTGGAACTGGCCGACCATACCGCTGTCGACCAGGATAGATGAACTCGCCTCGGCCATGCCTGAGCTGATCACCGACTGAGCCTTCTCGGCCGTCAGGAAGCCCATGTTCAGGACCACGAAGGCGAAGGCAGCAGCCGTTATGACGAATGCGACGAGTATGATCGCAGTCTCAAGGCCTGTCATCGCGCGTCTCTTATTCACTATGTTCATGTTTTCTCTTAACCTCCTTCCCCTAACTGGGGTAACTGGCGAGAAGGTCACGAATCAGATATATAGCAAAATGTTTGAGTGTCGATGGTACCTACAAGAACGCCACTTTGGAGCCGATCATGGGTCGACGCAGTAAACTATAAACGACTAAGGGCATGTCTTACCCTGAAACACTTTGAAGAACGTTAGAGTAGTGTCATACGGTATCGGCGTCATCGGCCGCAAACTCGCGGAGCACCTCCTCACCAAGGAGGGCGTCGAGATCGTGGGCGCCGTCGACATCAACCCCGAGATCGTGGGCAAGGACCTAGGCGAGGTCCTGGGCAAGAAGAAGATCGGCGTCAAGATCAGCAGCGACGCCGACAAGGTGCTGGACGAGACGAAGCCTGACATCGTCTGCCACACGACGATGAGCTACCTGAGGCAGACCCATGACCAGTTCAGCCAGATCCTGAGCCACGGCGTCAACATCGTCAGCACGTGCGAGGAGCTGGGGTACCCCTACGCCACCGAGGAGGGCACAGCGTACGCCAAGAAGCTGGATGAGCTGGCCAAGAAGCACAAGGCGACCCTGCTGGGGACGGGCATCAACCCCGGTTTCCTCATGGACACCCTCCCCACGTTCCTGACGGGCCCATGCGAGCAGGTTGAGACCATCTACGTCACGAGGCAGATGAACGCTGCGACCCGCCGCGTACCCTTCCAGAAGAAGATCGGCGCAGGGCTGACGGTGAAGGAGTTTAGGGATTCCATCGGCAGCGGCAAGATCACGGGCCACGTTGGGCTGGAGCAGAGCATACAGATGATAGCCGACACACTGGGCTGGAAGCTGGACGAGATCAAGGTGGACCGGCCAGAGCCCGTCGTCCTAGATAAGGACGCCGCGAGCGACGCCATAAAGGTGCCCAAGGGAAGGAACGCGGGCTCCAAGCAGATGGCGTACGGCGTCGTGGGCGGCAAGACCAAGATAACCATGGACTTCAAGGCCTACATAGGCGCCCCGGAGGAGTTCGACAGCGTGGACATCGAGGGTGTACCGCCAATCCACCAGAGGATCAGCCCGTGCGTCCACGGTGACCACGGCACTATAGCCATGACCACGAACATGATCCCGCATGTCATCAACGCCGAGCCGGGCTTCAAAACGATGGCGGACCTGCCCATCCCCCACGCGACGCCCGCCCACTTCGGGAAGTACATCAAGTAGCTTCCCCTTTTTTAAAAAAAAATATTTATTTTTTCCTCAGGGTCCTGCCGGCTAGTGCACCTGTGTAATTGCCTCCGTCTACGGTGACCTTCCCGTTCACAACGACGTACTCTATGCCTGACGGGAACTTGTGTGGGTCCTTGTAGGTGGACCTCTCGGCCACGGTGGCGGGGTCGATGACCGTCAAGTCGGCCCACATCCCCGGCCTGAGCAGCCCCCTGTCTAGTAGGCCGAACCTCTGGGCGGGGAAGCTGGTCATCTTGCGGACAGCCTCCTCCAGCCTCAGGGTCTTCTCCTCCCTGACGTATGTGCCAAGTATCTTCGGGTAGGTCCCGTAGTGCCTGGGGTGGGGCTTGCCCTTGCAGAAGGGGCCCTCCACTGTGCAGCATCCGGCGTCGGTGCCCACCATGTGGAGCGGGCTCTGCATGATCCTCTTCACGTCACCCTCGTCGCCGTAGAAGATGATCATTCCCGCCGCGCCCTCCTCCTCCAGCAGAAGCTGGTACAGGGCCGTGAACTCGTCCGGGGCCCCGCGGTGGCCCCTGACCTCGACCATGTTCATGCCTTCCACCGGCTTGTTCTCGTCGGTCTTCACGGAGGTGACGTACACGTTCTCCCAGCCCAGCTCGCCGGCGAAGTTCTCCCACCCGGGTATCCCTTTCTCTATCTCACGGCGCATCTTTTCCCTGAGCTTCGGGTCCCTGAGCCGCTCCAGGGCGGCCTCGTTGCCTCCGTCGTGGACCCACGGGGGCAGCAGGGTCATTAGGCCCGTCGAGCCCGCCTTGTAGGGGTACTGGTCCACCGTCACGTCGACGCCCCTCGCCCTGGCCTCCTCGAAAAGCTTGAGTGTCTTCACGCTGTGGCCCCAGATGCTTTTGCTGGCCACCTTGTGGTGGCTTATCTGGACGGGCAGGCCCGCCTTCTCCCCTATCTCGATTGCCTCCGACAGCGCCTTCATGAGTGTTCTGCCCTCGCCCCTGATGTGGCTGTCGTAGACTCCCCCGTACATCGCAGCCACCTTGGCCAGCTCGATGATCTCGGGGGTCTTGGCGTAGATGCCAGGCGGGTAGATGAGGCCGGTGCTGAGGCCGTATGCGCCCGCCTCCATGGCCTCGGCCGTCAGCCCCCTCATCTCGTCGAGTTCGGCGGCCGTGGGGTCCCTCGCTTCCAGGCCCATCCCCGCGGCCCTGATGGCGCCGTGGCCCACCATGTGGCCGACGTTGGCTCCGAGGCCCTTCTTCTCCTCCTCCCTGAGGTACTCGTCGAAGGTGGTCCACGTTAGCTCAAGGCTGTAGCCCTCGGGCAGGGACGCGTCCATCCGCCTCTGGGCCTGGGCCCTGCTCTTCTCGCTCAGCGGAGCTAGCGTGGAGCCGCACTGCCCGGCCACGACCGTGGTTATGCCCTGGTGGATGACGTTCTCCATCTCCCTGTAGACCAGGGTGTTGGAGTCGGCGTGGCTGTGGGCGTCTATGAACCCTGGGCACACGACGAGCCCAGACGCGTCCAGCGTCCTCTTAGCCTCGTCGTCTATGCTCCTGGCTATCCTCGCGATCCTGCCTCTACTGACGGCGACGTCGCCCATGTACCACGGGTTCCCCGCGCCGTCGATGATCTTTCCGTTCCTGACCAGTAGGTCGTACATGTGGAATGTCCTCAGATGATACAGAGGCGTGGGCGTTATATTGTTTCTGAGGCGGGCTAGTCGTCCCTGTCCCAGAGGTGCCGTATGTTGATGCACTTGTTGGTGGCTGCCTGCACCGCGTTCATGAACGCCGTTCTCAGCTTGCCGTCCTCGATCTCGTAGATGCCCTCGATTGTTGTTCCTCCGGGGGTTGTGACCATCTCCTCTATCTCGGATGGGGCCATGACGCCGTCGACGATCATCTTGGCCGTGCCCAGGACGGACTGGGCCGCCGCCAGCTTGGAGAGGTCCCGGGGGAGCCCGACCCTGAGGCCCGCGTAGGTGAGCGCATCTATGACTATGGCTATGTAGGCGGGGCCGCTACCGCTGAGGCCGGTGACTGCGTCGATGTACTTCTCCTCGATCTCCATGCAGGTGCCCATGGTTCCGAGGAGCGTCTCAACCACGGCCTTGTCCTGGAGAGTGGCAGAGGAGCCCATGCTGTAGGCGGTGAAGCTCTCCCCCACCATGGCCGCCACGTTGGGCATGGTCCTGACGAACCTGGCGCCGGGCGCCTTGGACTCCAGGAACTCTAGGGGGACGATGGCGGCGGTGGAGATCACCAGCTTGTCCTGTATCTCATCCTTGACCTCGACCAGGACCTTCTCCGTGTCCCCCGGCTTCACGCAGATGAACACAACGTCGGCTTCGCGGCAAGCTGCAGGGTTGTTGTCCGAGATGTTGACACCTAGATCGGCCAAAGGTATGAGCGCCTCTATGTTCCTCCTGGTAGCGTAGACCCGTTCAACCTTCCCCGACTGGACCAGGCACTTGGCTATCGCGCCTCCGATGACGCCTGCGCCTATGACAGCAACGTTCCGCACCATGTTTGAATCGCCTTACCCATGTAGACGCCCATCATAATTAAACGTTTCACGCCAGATTGAACCGCGGACCTGTATACGCCGTTTTATAACACGTTCTCAGTCTAGGCTGGAAAGCTTTTATCAGGGAATCTAGAGATGATGCTCTGATTGCGATGCCTGACTTCGATGTTGAAGCATTCATAGAGAACCAGATCGATGCTGTGAGGAGGGCCCTAGGCCGAGACAAGGCCCTGGTGGCCGTCTCTGGCGGCGTGGACAGCTCCGTGTCAGCCATTCTAACTCATAGGGCCATAGGCGATAACCTGGTCTGCGTCTTCATAGACGACAACTTCATGCGCATCGGCGAAGGAGAGCAGGTGAAGGCGACGCTGGGCAGCGAGCCCGTCAATCTACCCGTCAAGATACTGGACGAGAGGAAGAGGTTCATAGGGGCCCTCAGGGGGCTCTCGGACGCCGAGGAGAAGCGCAAAGCCTTCAGGAGAACCTTCTACGAGACCCTGAGCGACGTGGCGAAGGCCGAGGGCGTGAAGTACCTGGTTCAGGGAACCATCAAGGCGGACATCGACGAGACGGCGGCTGGTATAAAGACCCAGCACAACATACTGGAGCAGATAGGGATCAACCCGGTCGAGAGGTTCGGGTTCAAGGTAATCGAGCCCGTGAAGAGTCTGTACAAGTACCAGGTGAGGGAGGTAGCGCGGGCTCTGGGGGCCTCACCCGAGCTGTCCGAGAGGCAGCCCTTCCCGGGGCCGGGCCTCAGCATCAGGGTGGTGGGCGAGATAACCCCTGTGAAGCTGGAGGAGCTCAAGAAGGCGACGCTCATCGTGGAGCAGTCATTCAAGCCCCACGGTCCCAGCCAGTACTTCTGCGCCGTGTTCGGCGGCAGGTCACCCAGGCGCCTGAAGGCTGTCGAGAAGGTCGCCGCGGAGGCAACCCGCTTTAACCCAAGGCAGGTACGGGCCGGGCTCCTCAACGAGAAGGCGACGGGCATGGTGGACGGTAAGAGGACCTACGGCTCGGTTGTAACCCTCGCCCTCCGGGACGGTGGTGAAGCCGTTGAGCCCAGCTACGACGACCTGGCCGGTGTGCTCACACGCCTCAAGGACGGGCACCCTGACGCGACGAGGCTGCTAGTCCTCGTGGGCGAGAGGCCGGGGGAAGGCTACACCGTGTCCATGAGGGCGGTGAAGACCAGGGACTTCCTGACGGCCGAGTCCGTGAGGCTCCCTTGGGCGACCCTGAAGAGTGCGGCCGAAAAGGTGCTCGAATCCTGCGCGGGTGTATCATGCGTCTACTTTGATGTCACCCCGAAGCCGCCTGCCACCGTGGAGTACGAGTGAATACGCTGCCCCAAGTCTAAGGCAATCCTCGTTTTCTCACCCATCCACAATATCCAGTTGCTCACGGAAAACTCTGGGCCTGATAGAAAAAATGGCCCGGATCACGTCTTAGCTCCGACGAGCAGGAGAACCGTCCTAGCGTCGCCCGTGTTGAAGAATCCATGGGGGACTCCCACAGGCAGGAATATTGCGTCACCAGCCTTCACAGCTCTCCTCTCATCACCCACCTGAACGGTTCCCCCGCCCCTGAGGACGAAGTACACCTGCTCGGCGTCCCTGTGGGTGTGCATGTTGTTGGTCTCCCCTGGCTCCAGGGTGATCTTGGCGAAGTGGCGGAAGCTCTTCATGGGCTCAGGCTTCTTGGCCCCGAAGACCTTGCCGCTCTCGTCCTCCTGCCAGAATATCTGGTAGAGTGCAGCCGCCCCATGGGCGTCCACGAGGGGCTTCTTCTTGATGGATGTGATCCTCTTAACGTGCATACAGCTGAAGATGCCGCCGAGATGTATAAGCTCTAGGTAGCGTGGATTTAAAAAAAGGGGCTACTTCTTTATCCCCAGCTCCTTGAGGTGGGCCTCCACGCCTCTCTTCATGTAGATCAGGTCGTTGCCCAGGGTCACCATGTTGTAGCCCTTGTCCATCCTGGCCTTGATGGTGCTGCCCGACGCCTCATGGATGCCCGTCGCGAGACCAGCCGCCTTTGTTGCGTCATAGACCCTGTCGATGGCCTTCTGGACGTCCGGGTGACTCATGTTGCCCAGGTGACCGTAGCTGGCCGAGAGGTCTGCCGGGCCGATGTAGGGTACATCGACGCCCTCCACACTGCAGATGTCCTCGATGTTCTTAACGGCCTCCTTGGTCTCGATCTGCACCACGACGAGTATCTCCTTGTCCGCGGTCTTCAGGTAGTCTGGGTCGAACATGGCCGCGCGCCTGGGGCCGCAGCCCCTGAGGCCATCCGGCGCGTACCTCTTCGCCTTGACGGCAGCCTCGGCCTCCTTTTTGTTGTTGACCCACGGCACCAGGATGCCGTAGGCTCCCACATCCAGGGCCCTCTTTATCTGCACGAGGTCGTTCCACCACACCCTGACGATGGGCGTCGTCTTGCTGCCTGGCCTCATGGCCTGCATGAGGGTCTGAGCCATGAGCATGTCCAGTGGGGCGTGCTCCGTGTCGATGACGAAGTAGTCGAAGCCCATGGTGCTCATCATCTCCGAGGCCATGGGGCTCTCCACGGTTATCCAGGTGCCATACGTCTGCTCGCCGGCCTTGAGCCTCCTCTTGAGTTCGTTCTTCACCCTGAAGCTCACCTTTCTTGGTTCACATATGACGGGTGAAGCCCGTATATAGGATTTCTCAGAATGGCTAATTGAGCCTCTCAACCACGTCCATGATGCCCTGAACCCAGTGTAGGTAGCTGTTCAGGCTGGCCCTCAGAGCAGACGTGTCGCTGGCCCACGACCTGATGGAAACGCCACCGGGGACTCTCTCCACGGCTGTGCTGGACCTGTCTGAAGACGGCGACTCTGCCTCAGGGGCAAGGGCCTCCACGATGGTTCGCGTAACGTCGTCGGGCACCTCTAGCCTGACCTCAGCCTGGGCGCTTAGAACCAGCGACATGGTGATCAAAAAGTTGGGGTATAAGAAATTAGTTCTGGCCCCGGACGCGTTGAGCGGCCTCGCCCAGCTTGGTCGACGGCGTGTATGCGCCTCCTGCGAACTTGTAGCCGCACTTCTTGCAGCTCCAGAGGCCTACGCTGACGCGCCTCACAGAGGGGCTGGCGCAGCTAGGGCACTTGTGGATGGCCTTCACCGTGCTCATGACTCGGGCGTAGCGTTTGCGGAGGGTCGCCCCGCCCCTCGTCCCAAGTCCTACGTCTTTTCTCTTTTTCTTAGCCATTACGCGCTCGCCATTACCTTAGCCCTTATCTCAGCCGCCTTCTCAGACGCGATATTTATGCATTTCTTTATTTCGTCGACGGTGAAGCCTATGGGGCCGCTCTTCTGGATCGCGTTAACGTTGTTGTTCTCGTCCAGTGTTATGGTTATGCGGCCGTCCATGACCTCCTCCTCGTCGGCGGTGGCGTCCACTATGAACTCGTCGCCTATCTTGACGACCGTCACGGCTATGGGGTGGGCTCTCAGCTTCAGCTTCTTGGTCTTGTCGGTTGTCGTGACCTCGCCCTTGTTCACCTTGAACTCGGGCAGCTGCGCCGTGTTCATGGCGGCGAGGGCCCCCGCGCTGCACGCGTCTATCAGGTTGCCGTCGAAGTTGAGGACGTAGAGATCCACGAAGACCATCTGCACCTTCTCGCCTGAGACTAGGCCGAACTCCTCCATGCTGAGGACCTCGGCGGCCCTCAGGCCCCTGTCCACCACCCGGGCCAGCTCTATGGCGCTTTCCGGCGGCGGACCCGGCTCCCATGTGGGGTGAGCCACAGGGGTGTACTCGGCGTTCACCATCATGACCCCCTCGTCGGGCGAGTCCTCGAAGGGTGTGCCTATGCCGGACTTCACGCCCACGACTACGTGGGTCTTGCCCAGCTTCACCTCGGCTGAGCCCTCCGACTTCTCCAGGAAGCCTGTCCTTATCTGCCACTCCCTGTACTGTGTGAGGTCGCGGCCGTCCATCCTCTTACCTGTCTTGATGACTTCATCGATCTTCTTCCGCTTGAGTCTGGACACCATGCTGTTGCTCATTGTTTTTCATCCTCCTCTGGCTCGTCAACGTCTAGGCGCTCCTCGGGCTCCTGCGTCTCCTCCGCGGGCGCCTCCTCGGGTTCAGCCTCGGCCTCCGCCTCAGGTTCAGGCTTCGCCTCGCCCTGGATCATGCCGTACTTCTTCTTGAGTGCCTCCTTCTGTATCTCGTAGACCTTCTTGCAGCCCTCCACGGCCAGCTTGATGCACTCCTCGGTCTCATCCCGGGTCATGATTCCCTCCATCTGTAGGAGTGTCACCTGGTCGAACTTGGGCATGTAGGCGACGGGCACATCTGACTCGCCTTTCTTGTCCTCGTAGTCGCCGAGGTCCACTATTATTTTTCCCTCGTATTTACCCGCAGCGCAGGCCGCCACGAGGTCCTTCATGGGTATCCCGGCGTCGGCGATGGCCACCGCAGCCGCGTTTATGCTGGCGCACCTTGTCCCGCCGTCGGCCTGGATGATCTCGACGTACACGTCGATGGCGCTCCTCGGGTATCGCTCGAGGAACATGGCCGGCTCGAGGGCGTCCCTCATGACCATGCTGATCTCGGTGTCCCTCCTGGAGGGCGCCGGTGACCGCCTCGGGTCGACGCTGAAGGGTGCCATGTGGTACCTTACCCTTAGGACGCCCTGGTTGGGCTTGCTGAGCCTCTTTGGGTGCATCTCTCTTGGCCCGTAGACGCCTGCGATGATCTTGTTTCGCCCCATCTCGATGTAGGCGGAGCCGTCGGCGTTGGGTATGACGCCGCTCTCTATGTGGATGGGCCTCAGCTCATCCTGCTTCCTGCCGTCGACTCTCTCCCAAGTCTTGTTGGATTTTCTCTTCCTAGTCTTACTCATTTCTTCTCCTCCTTTATCGATTTCAAATATTCTTGGATCCTGTTCGTGAGGCCCGAGGTGTGTGCCTCCGCCTCGATCTTGTGTATGACACTCTCAACGATCTCCTCGTCCTCCCGGCTCCTGCCGTTGATCAGTACGCGGCCGTTCTGGCCGATGGTCACGTTGCACCGGGTCTCCTTAAGGATCATGTTGATCATGCTCCCCTTCTTACCGATCAGCCTCGGTATCTTGGAGGGGGTGATTCTGATGACGAAGCCTTCGTGGACCCTGCCCAGGTCCCTGCCCAGTATGGATAGCACCGGGGTCCTGTTGCGGTCCAGGTCGACGACCTTGGCCACTATCAGGTCGCCCACTTCCAGTATCTGGGTCATGTCCAGGCTGGTTCTGAAGGGCTTGTCTATGGCCTCGTTCACCGTCAGTATGGCGTCGCCCGGACCGTCTATGTTGACCAGCCACTGGCCCAACTCTATGTCCGTGACGGTGCCTACGACGAGGTCCCCCACGAGGGGCGTGTAGCCTCCCTCCAGGGCTATGACTGAGACGCGGTCCTTGCTGTAGTTCACCAGCCCGACCTTGGTGGCGTATACGTTGCCTCCGTCCCGGTACGTGTTGTCTCCGGCCCTGACCTTTCCCTCATATATGAGGTCGCCTGGGACCACTATGCTCCGTTCCTCTAGTTTGGCGCTCACTTTTCCTCTCTCTTCCCTATTTGACTATTCTTGACTGGACGTTTCCCTGGGTCGTCTTACCCAAGGCCTCCAGCATCTCGACTTGCATGGCGGCGGGCAGCTCTATGACGGCTACCCATGAGCCGTCTTTCTGCCACTCGTCCCGTTTGATCTCGCCGTAGTCCTTGGCTACGCCGTAGCTCTTACCTGTGAACTCGGCCGGGATCTTTATGGCTATCTGGACGTTCTCGCTGCTCATCGGGAGCACCCTGCGTAGGGCGTCCACTATGTCCTTGACCTGCTCCTCGGCGTCCTTGAATGGGTCTATCTGTACCTTGACGTCCTGTAGCGCGTTCTCTATCCTCACGGGGGGGTGGGGCAGCTTGGTCTTGGGGTCCACGTAGGTCCTGGAGATGATATGTATTATCTGTTTGAGCTTCTGGTCGAGCATCTCCTTCCTCTGGGCCGCCGTGAGATGGAAGACGCCCTTCTCGAACATGATCTTTGCGACCTCTACGGGGTCGCTCGTGCCGAAGGCATCCTCCAGTTTGGACGCCGACGCCTTCTCGCCCTTGTTGGAGTCCGTGAATATGGTGTCCACGATGAGCACGTTGGACAAGTCCACTGGCTCTCCGCGCTTGTATGATAGCCCCTTGTCCGGGTCTACGAGTATCTCGAACTTTTCGCCGCCGTGCTGGTAGCGTACGAGGGTGTATTTGGTGCTCATGTCTGAGCCTCCGCTATTTTAGCAGCTTCCCCACTTCTTCTTCGCTGAGCCGCCGGAAGACCATGGTGTCCGCGGGGATGGCTGCGACCTTCACGTTCTTTGCCGTGACCTCGGTGTCTGAGGCTACCTTGACGGCGTCCACTGCGAGCCCAGCGGCCTCGTCGATGCTCATGTCGTCGCCGTACTTCTCCTCTAGGAGCTTGTTCGCCTCCTCGCTCTTCCTGCCGACGGCCGTAGCCTTGAAGCCCCTGTAGGCTCCGCTTGGGTCGGTGGTGAGGACCTTGCTCCCCGCAGCGTCGCATCCGGCCAGTATCATGCTGACGCCGAAGGGCCTTACGCCGGCGTGCTGCGTGTAGAGCTGGGACAGGTCTCCGAGTCTCCTTGCGAGTACCTCTATGTCCAGTGGCTCGTCGTATAGTAGCTTGTTGCTCTGGCAGTTGACCCTCGCCTGCTCTATTAGGATGCGTGCGTCGCTGCTGAGGCCGGCGATGGCTGAGGCTACGTGGTCGTCCAGCTGGTATATCTTCTTGAAGTACTCGGGGTCCTCCAGGTCGCTCTCGGGTGTCTCGTTTGCGGCGAGTATTGCTCCGTGGCTGCATGAGACTCCGACTATGGGTGCTCCCCGTTTGACCAGCTCGAGGGCGTACTCTACCTGATATAGTCTTCCTTCCGGTGAAAATATGGTTATGGCCCTGTCGTAGGCCCTTGGCATGAACAAATCCTTTCACTTCCCTCTTTCGCTGCTTTTCTCATACCTTTGTACTTGCACTGACTAAAAAAGATACTTGAGGGGTGCGTCGTGAATGTGGCTGTTTGTGTTAATTTTTGGGGGTTTTGGTGTGGTGTGCTGTGTCTGTCTGTTTCTCTGTGTGTGCGGGGTGGGGGGGTGGGGGGGGTGTGTGGTGGTGGGCATGGTTCCGCGTTTTCTGGTCTGTTTCGGTGTTCCGGGCCTTTTC
>Ga0172362_10005243_pt1 | contig 11232 bp, 5 predicted proteins | sample LakKivs1_kivu2a2_FD_114534 | JGI IMG/M metagenome (GOLD analysis project Ga0172362, IMG submission 114534) | Sediment microbial communities from Lake Kivu, Rwanda - Sediment s1_kivu2a2 | ecosystem: Environmental > Aquatic > Freshwater > Lake > Sediment | place: Rwanda: Western Province, Lake...
ATGAATACCGCGGCTCGCCGCTCGAGACGCCGGGCTGGCTGCTGCGCTACCACGGCAACCAGTGGATCGATGACCTCTCGCTGCTCGCGCTCAACCAGGCGGGACGCGAGGTTTGGCGGCTGGCGCCCGACGGCTTCGACGCCCACGGCAACCCGATCTTCCGGAAATGGGAGAAGCTGCTGGTCGATCCGATCTTCGAGGCTCGCGCCAACGGGGCGGCCGACGCCATCCACGGCGGCAATGAGCTGGCCGAGACGTTCAGCAGCGACTGGGCGATGGCCGACGGCTCGATGAAGGAAGGCTTCTACGTGAATGCGCGGGGCGGCCCGAACTTCAGCGCCAACGAAGGCGGGCAGGCGAAAATCTCGCGATACGTGACCGACGGCCAGGGGGGCTATACGCTCAAGTGGCGCACGGGTCGCCGGGCGCTGCAAGGCCTCGCCAAGCGCGGTGAAATCTACGCCGCCATCCACATGAACAAACCGATCAACGGCCTGCTGAGCATCGTCGACCAGTCGCGCTGCGGCGTGCTGCTCTGCACGGAAGACGGCCTCTACGTCGACACCATTTTCCCGGACGGGCGGCGGTTCTCGCCGGACGCGGCCGGCGTTTACGTGCAGCCGGGCGAGTTCTTCGCGGGGCTCACCTACGCAAACCGCGAGAACGGCCGCATCTATTTCGCGATGGGCAAGTACACGCCGATGCTGTTCGAGGCGCGGGGATGGTCGCTCACCGAGAATCCGGTTCGGCCGCTGACGACGGTGCAGAAGACGGTGACGATCGCGGCGTCGCAGATCGCCAGCCCGCCGGAGATCGCGCTGTCGCTGCGGGGCGGGGCCGGCGCCGCGAAGGTGGCACGGTTCGCGCCGGCACTTGGCGGAGCCGTGCTCGACGGCTCGCTCGCAGGCTGGGAATCGTGCGACCCCGTGCGGTTCGCCGCCGACAAGGACCAGACGGTGGAGGTGCGTTGCCTCTACGACCCGGACCACATTTACCTGCGGTGGCACGCCCGGCTGGCGGCGGCCGCAGCGGTCGCGACGCCGTTCGCTCCGAAGGACCTCCAGCCCATCGAGCGCATCTTCACGCACGACCGGCTGTCCGACACGCTCAGCTTCTACATTCAGGGCGACCTCAAGGCCAAGCCAGACGCCCCGGTTGGCGGGCGGCCCGGCGACGTGCGGATGATCTTCGGCATTTTCAAGGATGGTGATGCGGTCCGCCCGGTGGCGCTCGGGCTGTATCCGGCGTGGAACGGCCCGGGCAAGGCGAATCCGACGACGTATCGCACGATCGTGGGGAAGGTCGACTTCGCCTACGTCGGCCCGGTGCCCGGCGCGCAGGTGAACCACGTGATTGACGACGACGGCAAGGGCTTTGTGCTGGCGGCAAGCATTCCGCGGAGCGCCATCCCCGGCCTGCCGCCGCTCTCCGGCGACGTCCGCACCACCGCCAACTTCGAGGCCACCTTCAACGGGCACAACAAGTTCTGGTGGGCGAACGCCGACGGCTCCGCCAGCCGGGAGACCTACGACGAGCCGACCGAGGCGCGGCTGTATCCGGGGTCGTGGGCGCAGGCGCAATTCCAGGGGCTGGGCACGGGCGTCGTCGTGCAGAACTGGCTGATCTGCGGGCCGTTCGGCGGGCCCGGCGCCGAGAAGTTCAGGCCCGACCTCGGCGGGCTGCTCCCCGGCACGAAGCAGGACTACAAGCAGGCGGGCCGCGAGTTCTGCGAGGCCGCATCCTATCCGCCGGACGACGGCGTGGTCGATACAAAGGCCGTTTACACCGGCGAGATGGTGCGCGGCTACTGGAACAATCCCGGCCAGGTGCGTTGGAGGCCCGCGAAGATCGCCGACCTCGACACTCGCGTGATGCTCGGCCCGTCGGCACAGGTCTGGTTCGGGACATCGTGGATTCATGTGCCGGCGGCGACCGAGGTGGAATTCCAGTTGCAGGACCACCCGCAGACGCCAACTCGCTGGCTGCTGAACGGCGAGAAGATCTGGGAGGGTGAGATCCCCCGCCAGCCGGCGAAGAAGCCCGTGACGCTCCGTGCCGGGTGGAATCAGGTCTGGTTCCGCGCGTACTGCGTCGGGTATCCTCCGGCGCGGGCGGGGCTGGTGATCGCGGGCCCGTCGGAGAAGCTGTGGACGCTGAGGCTGTCGGCCGTCCCGCCGGCGAGGTGATCCGGCTCGGCTCGGGAAAGCATATGGCTGCGAATATTCTTTAGATTTATGCGTTTACGGGATAGATCTCCGCAATACGAATACTATCTTTGACGAGAAGGCCCCTGGAAGCCCCGTACACGCACGATCATGCTTTTTAGCTATCTTACCCTTCATGGGCCGGCGCCCTCGCTGTACGAGCGTCTACGGGCCTGTACGGGCCTTCTGGAAGGGGCATCCCGTTTTGCCCCCTGCAGGTGCCCTCCTGACGCCCCTGTAAACGCATCATGGATGATGTATTGTCAATCCATGCTTCACATAACATGCCAGATTGCCCTGCCTGGTTCTTGCCTTGAATGTCGCGCCCGCACATGTTATCCTTTCAGCTTCAAAATCATCCGGCAGTCTTGCCAACGAAAGATCAACAGGAGCCAGCACTCATGGCAAAGTGCGTGAACAAGGAGAAGAACGAAGAAAAATGCCCGTGCACCTACGCCGATTGCGAGCGGCATGGGATCTGTTGCGAGTGCCTGAGGAGCCATTTGGCGAGCAATTCGCTGCCGGCGTGCATGGCTGCGGCGACGAAGAAAAGCTGATAGCGGCCTGCCGGACAGAATGGACAAGATGGACACGATGGACAGGACGGACGTGGCAGCACAGACCATGACCCCGCTGTGAACCCATAGCCTGCCGGCCTTGCTATCCTGTCCATCTTGTCCATCACGTCCATTTCATGTGCTTCATGACCCGCGCCCGTGGTATAATGAAGAGGAGGGCAGGTTTTCTATCATGGGCCAGTTCAAACTCGTTTCAGAATTCCAGCCCGCGGGCGACCAGCCCCAGGCGATCGAGCAACTCGTTCGCGCCTACCGCGACGACGGCCGCAGCTTCCAGACGCTGCTGGGCGTGACCGGCTCCGGCAAGACGTTCACCATGGCGCACGTCATTCAGGCGCTCGGCCGGCCCGCGCTCGTCATGTCGCACAACAAGACCCTCGCCGCTCAGCTCTACTCCGAATTCAAGGAATTCTTCCCACGCAACGCCGTCGCCTACTTCGTCTCCTACTACGACTACTACCAGCCCGAAGCATACATCCCGCAGCACGACATCTACATCGAGAAGGAGACGTCGATCAACGAGGACATCGACCGATTGCGGCTGGCGGCGACGAGCGCCCTGATGCAGCGGGACGACGTGATCATCGTCGCCAGCGTCTCCTGCATCTACGGCCTCGGCTCGCCCGAAGACTACGAGAAGATGACCGTGAAGCTGCAGATCGGCGGGCGAATGGACCGCGACGACATCCTCCGGGGGCTGGTCGACATCCAGTACGAGCGCAATGACTACGAGCCCAAGCGCGGCACCTTCCGCCCCCGCGGCGACGTCATCGAAGTTTACCCCGCATACGAGGAGCACGGCATCCGCATCGAGCTGTTCGGCGACGAGGTGGACAAGGTGGCCCTGTTCAGCCCGCTCACCGGCGAGGTGCTCGAGGAGAAGAAGGAGATCGTGATCTTCCCGGCCAAGCACTTCGTGATGCCGGAAGACCGGCTGGGACGGGCGCTGGAGTCGATCGAGGCAGAACTCGAGCAGCGGCTGGCCGAGTTCCGCTCGCAGGGCAAGCTGCTGGAGGCCCAGCGGCTCGACATGCGCACCCGCTACGATATGGAGATGCTCCGCGAGACCGGCTACTGCCCCGGGATCGAAAACTACTCGCGGCACCTCAGCGGCCTGCCCCCCGGCCACCGTCCCAGCACGCTGATCGATTTCTTCCCCGACGACTTCCTGCTGATCATCGACGAGTCGCACGTGACCGTGCCGCAGGTCCGCGGGATGTACTTCGGGGACCGCTCCCGCAAGCAGACGCTGGTCGATTACGGCTTCCGGCTGCCGTCGGCGCTGGACAACCGCCCCATGCGGTTCGACGAGTTCGAGGCGGAGATGAAGCGGGCGCTGTTCGTGTCGGCCACGCCCGCCCAGTACGAGTTGGAGAAATCGGAGGGCCGCATCGTCGAGCAGATCATCCGGCCGACGGGCCTTGTCGACCCCGAGATCGAAATCCGCCCGGCCAGCGGGCAGGTGCAGGACCTGATCGTGGAGATCAAGCGTCGAGCCGACGCCAGCGAGCGCGTATTGGTCACCACGCTCACCAAGCGCCTCGCAGAAGACCTCAGCGAATATTTCCGCGAGGAGGGCCTGCGCTGCAAATACCTGCACTCGGAGATCGACACGCTTGAGCGCGTCGAAATCCTCCGCGACCTCCGGCTCGGCACATTCGACGTGCTCGTCGGCGTCAACCTCCTCCGCGAAGGGCTCGATCTGCCCGAGGTCTCGCTCGTCGCCATTCTCGACGCCGACCGCGAAGGCTTCTTGCGGTCCGAGACGTCATTGATCCAGATGATCGGCCGCTGCGCCCGCAACGTCAACGCCAAGGTCATCCTCTACGGCGAGGTGGTCACCGACTCGATGCGCAGGGCGGTGGACGAGACCAACCGCCGCCGGGCCATCCAGCTCAAGTACAACGAGGATCACGGCATCACGCCGACCACGGTGAGGAAGGCGATCCGCGAAGGCATCGAGAAGGAAATCTCCCAGAAGACCACCGTCTACGAAGCCGTAAGCGAAACCGAGGAGCAATACCTCACGCAGGATCACATCAAGGAGCTTGAGGAGGAGATGCAGGAGGCGGCGGAGGCGTTGGATTTCGAGAAGGCGGCCCAGATTCGCGACCGCATCCTCGCCATCCGCGGACAGTTGCAGCACAAGACCGACGTGGCCACGCTGGCACCGCAGAGGAAGAAATACAGAGGACGGCGGAGGAGACGATGAAGACAAATGATGAAAGATGAAAGATGAAAGAAGATCGCAGTTGGGGCCGCTGCTCGGCACTCATCATTCATCGTTTCTTTTCGGCGATGCACCTGATGCCTATTCCGGCTTTCATCATTCATCATTTCTTCTCGGCGCACCTCCGCCAAACCGTGGTGTTTAGGATGTTGAACAGGCAGCATGGACGCAGGCCTGATCACCATAAAACCACAGGTGAGCGCCGTGCTAACCACAAGGATGATGCTTGACACGACGTTCACCTGCGGTGTTTCAAGGAGGAGTCAGGAGACAGGAGTCAGGAGTCAGGAGAAGGCGGTCATCCACCAAGCTTCGGTAGGCTTCTGATCTTCAATCTGGTTCCTGACCCATCCCGATCAGACAGCCTGTGATACGATGCCGTCTTCCGTTTTCCAGCTTCTGACTCCTCACTCCTGACTCCCATCTCCTGTCTCCTTCTTCCTCCTTCTTCTCACTTCACGTCCTCAATCAAATCCTCCAGGAAATCATCCGCGATCGGTTCCTTCTCGTCGGATTTCGCGGGGCCGCGTCTTGCCCGTCTGCCAGTTCAGCTCGAACTCGAGCGGCCCGTAGAACAGCCGCGACTTCTCGCCGTAGTCCAGTATTCCCCCACCCCCATACTCGGTGTTGCCCAGCAACTCCTTCCTGAACTGGCCGCCGATCGACCAGATGGTGTATCGCTTGGGATAGAAGTTCTCCTCAACGGCCCACAACTGGTCCTGGGCGTCGATGGTCATGTCCTTCACGTTGGCGAGGCGGGTGGGATCCCACGGCCCGGCCTTGCAGCCCCCGGGCGTGCCGATGGTCCTGATGGGCTTGCCCGCCTTGTCGTACACGCGGACGTTCTGGCGTTCCGGGTCGCCATCGTAAACGCAGATGTCGCCCTGCTTGTCGAACGTCATCGCCCTCGGATCGATCGCGTCGACGCCGAGCGGGGCATGCTTCCCGCCCGCCGCATCTATCCGCAGGACTTTCCGCTCGCTGATCATGTGCAGGGTGCCGGCGGACCGGTCCCACGCCAGTCGGCCTGGCTTGCGGGCGGGAATCTCGCGGGCGATCTTGCCGGTCTTCACGTCGACCACCTCGATCCGCTCGCGCATGGCGGGATCGATGGGGTCTTCCCCGCCGATCGATTGCAGCACGGCCACGCCGTAGATGCGGCAGCGCGCCGGCTCGAGGGCCTGCCCGCCCCTGTCGCGCCGCACGCCCATCAGCCCGCGCCAGCCGCCGTCGTACCACTGCTCCACCACGCGCAGCCGCACCGCCCGCGTGTTCACCTCGCCGCCGAAATCCACGTAGCCGTCCAGATAGCGGGCCTGCCCGTTGTAGCCGTCGGTGCCGCTCCAGTGGTTGCGGCGGTCCTGGTAGTAGGTGGCCACGTTCCGCCAGTTCGCGGCCGACTTCATGTCGATCGCGCCAGCGTCGGGGCCGGTATAGACGTCGATCTCCGTCCGGGCGCCGTCGATCTCCTCGATGGCCAGCCCGCACACCGCCTGCTTCTTCTCCCACTCCAGCATGTAGATGCCGGGGTTGCCCTCGGTCAGCGGCTCCGTGCGCTCGGCGTCCCATTCGCCGATCTTGTTGATGGAACCCGAGCTGACGCTGACCTTGGCGGCAGGCGCCAGGTTCGCGTAGCGGCTGCGCAGCAGCTTCATTCCCTCGATGGTGCCCTGCCAGGCTTTCTTCTTCGCGCCAAGGCCATCGTCTTCGGGTTCGGCCTCATCGTCATCGCCGCCGAGCAACGCATCGACGGTCCCGCCGACGGACTTCTCGTCGTCGAGGGCGGCGAAGATGTCGTCGGCCCCCTTCAGGAACGTCACGCGCAGCGCGCGCGTCCGCGTGTTCTTCGGAGCCGGCACCACGTCCCACGGAGCCGAGCCGCTGTCCTCGAATGCCATCCACTGGGCTTCATCCTCGTGGTCGGGCGGATACGGGGCGTCCGCCTTCAGCACGCTGAGCTTCACCGTGTGGGGCTGGCCCTGCGGCACGGGATACGCCACGCTGCCCAGCGAGACGGGCTTGTGGAAGGCGAGCACGATGTGCTGCCGGGCGCCCGCCGCCTCGAACGACGTCAGCACGGTGAGGTCCAGCTCGCGCCCCATCCCGGGGGGCGTGCCCATCAGCCGGAAGAGGCGGAGGAAATCGCTGCGCGGGTCGGGCACCACCTCATTCTCGAATCGCTCCTTGCGCCGCGGCGGGTAGCGCGGCACGCAATGCTCAACGTCCACGTGAGCCGCCGACGCCGCGTTCTGGATGGTGCTCTCGGTGTTCCACACCGACAGCTACAGGCTGCCGTCGGCGGCGGCCATGCCCTTGATGCCGCGCTTGCGGGACTCCGTTGGCGGAAGCACCGCAAGCTCGCGAATGGCGCCTGCGGCGTCCGCCGCGAAGATGATCTCAGTGGCCGGGTCCATGCTGGCCCGCTGGTAGAAATCGCCGGGCGCGTTCGCACCGATGTACGCAGTGTCGGTCTCGTCCGCCGCCAGCATCTTCACGCCCACGCCCCAGCCCCCGGGCAGCCTCGTGCCCCACTGCTTCGTGCCGTTGAAGTCGCACGCGATCAGCGGCACCCCGCTCTCGGCGCACAGCGCGCCCATGAACACGAGGTTCTTCCCGGCCGATACCGCGTTCGACGGCGTGTGATCCGCCATCCACCCGTCGGGGCCGTTGATCGCGGTCAGCCACGGCGCACGATCGGGGCTGACCATCGGCACGTTCGGATACGGCGTCATCTCGTATCGCAGCTCGAGCGGCGGGCTGTAGATCGCCTTCCACCGGTATTTCCCCGGCGGCACGAACGCCCCCTTCTCGTCCTTGAGGTCCCAATATTCCGTGTGCCTGCCGGCGTCGCGAGCAGCCCGAGCCACGATGTTCCGCATGCGAATGCCGGAGGCGTCGTCGACCACCATCGTGAATATGCCGGCGTGCTCCAGCGAATAGGGCAGCGCGAGCGGCGGATTGGAGCCGGCGGGGGGCCGGAAGTCGGGCACCGGCGCGTCGCCTAGGTCCGTCAGCACGTGCATTGCCGTGATGGCCGCGCTCTGGTTGAACTGCGTGTTGCCCTGCGGCGCCGTGATCTGGGTGATCCGCGAGTTCGCATGCGCGCCGACCTTCAGGACGTCGAACTTGATCCCGCGCGTCGCCAGAGGCTGGTCGAACACGATCCACCGCCCGCCCCGCCGGTGCTCCTTGAAGGCGCGCACTCGCCGCCACTCCCTGTCCGACGCAATCGCCGGATTGATCCCCGCCTCGCCGATGAACTCGAGCAGCTTGAACTCCAGGAAGTTGTCGTTCACGTGAATGGCCCTGATCTCGCGGGGTTGCTGCCACGACGCCGCGAACCACGTCGGATTCAGCTCGGAGACCGGCGGGCGAAGGTTCTTGCCGCTCTCGTCCAGCCCGCTGCCGATCCATGCACCGCGCCCGGAAGCGACGTCCGCCGCCGCGTACGTGTGGGCCGGCGTGGGACCGTAGGCCGAGCCTGCCCGGTGGTATTCTTCAGGCGCGTTCGCCACGGCATCAGCCATGACGTTGTGGAAGCGGCCCTGCAGAAGCCACAACTGGCCGAGCTGCGACGCCCCGCGGGTGATCCGTTGCGTGCACAGCACCGCACGGGCCGCCGTGCCCTTCGCAAGCGGAATGACGCGCGGGCTGCCCTGGCGCGGATCCGCCGGCGGAGCCAGCCAATCAGCATCGCTGTCCGGATTCCCGGGGTACGGCGCGTCGGGCTTCAGCAGCCGCACGTCGAGGTCCGCCATGATCGTGCCGATCTCCACCGCCCGGCTGAACGCCACGCGATAGTGGAAGACCGCCGGCTTGCCGGGCACGGCAACGCCCGTGATCGCCCCGCCCGGCCACGCCTCGCCCCCGTCATCGAGGCCCAGCACGTCCGCCAGCTTGGCCGCATCCGCTTCCAGCGCCTTCCCGCCGTGGAACGAGCGCGTCGCATCCAGATCAACGTCCCGCATCGCGACCGCAGACGGTAGAACGCTTTGCGCACCGGCTCCCGGCGCAAACACAACAAGCGCGTAACACACGGATGCGATGATGGCTGAGCATTTCATCATGGCGACGATCCTTTCGGCGACAGGCTACAGGCGACAGGCGACAGGCTAAACGGACAGCAACCGCTCAGACGGACTCACACGGACTTACACGGACCCGCACGAACCCCTTCATCTCTTCATCTCCCCATTCCCTACAGATTCATCATCAAATACCCTCTGCTGGCCGAATCCATCGCACTCACGTCCGGCACGTCGTAGTGGTTGCCATCGACGTCCGCGATGATGTAGCGGCAGGGCGACGGCTGCAACGCGTCTTCCCGCAGGTTTCGCGTGGTGAACCGGCACCGCCCGCGGTCGGTCTCCACGTCCCAATCCACGGTGCCGAACCGCTCCTTCGCCGAGATGATCCGTTTTATGACTGGCACCACGTATCGCCGCTCGAGCTCCCGTTCGACCAGCCGGCGGCCGTCCGCGTCGAGCTCGCGCGGATCGATCAGTATTCCGATCTCCTTGCCGCCAGCGTCGCGCACGCTGAAGTAGCGGCCCGCGTTCGACACCGGCGCCACGCGCAGCACCGAGACCTTCAGCCACGTGCATTCATTCTCGATCGTCATCTGCAAGGCCGGCCCCGCTTGCCGGAACCGCAGCGCCCGCGGATTCAGATACCGCAGCTCGCATGGTTCGGAGACCGGCGATTGTTGACCGCTCACGTTTTCCTGCATCGATGTCACCTCTGATCCGACGAGGGCGAACACGACGGTTCGCCCCTACGGAAAAGACGCCGACAGTCCGTAGGGGCGAACCTTTGTGTTCGCCCGCGTGCGTCGCAGACGCACGCTACTCAGCCTCTTCACGCTCACCGGCTCACTGCCTTGATCCTCGACATCTCCTGCTGCAACTGCACGAGCCGGTGGAACTCGCCTTTCTTCTCCAGCAACTCGTCGTGCGTGCCCATCTCCTCGATCTTGCCGTCCTTCAGCACAACGAGGCGGTCGGCGTTGCGCAGCGTGCTCAGCCGGTGGGCGATGGCGAATGTCGTTCGCCCCTTCACCAGCCGCGCGATCGCCTCCTGAATCTGCTTCTCCGTGTCGGTGTCCACCGACGACGTCGCCTCGTCGAGGATCAGGATGCGGGGGTTGTGCAGCACTGCCCGCGCGATGGCGATCCGCTGGCGCTCCCCGCCCGACAGCGCCTGCCCGCGCTCGCCCACCCGCGTATCGTAGCCCATCGGCTTCTGCACGATGAAATCGTGGGCGTTCGCCACCTTCGCCGCCGACATCAGCTCCTCGAACGTCGCCTCCGGCTTCGCATAGCGGATGTTCTCCGCGATCGAGCCGTTGAACAGGAACGTGTCCTGCAGCACGATCCCGAGCTGCGAGCGGTAGTCCTGCTGCCTGATCGTGCGGACGTCGACGCCGTCGATGCAGATCGCGCCTTCTTGCGGATCGTAGAACCGGCAGATGAGGCTGATGGTGGTGCTCTTGCCGGCCCCGCTCTGGCCAACGAAGCCGATCATCTCGCCGGGCCGCACGTCCAGCGTGACGCTGTGCAGAACAGGCTTGTGCGGGTCGTAGCCGAAGGTCACGTTGCGGAACTCGACGCGCCCGTCGATCCTCGGCATGGGCACGGCGTTCTCGGCCTCGCGGACGTCCGGCTCCGAGTCGAGCACCTCGAACACCCGCTCCGCCGCCGTCAGGCTGCGCGTGAGGTAGTCGATGATCCGCGTGAAGAATTGCAGCGGGCCGTAGAACATGCCGAGGTAGGCGATGAACGACATCAGCATTCCCATCGTCATGTCGCCGCCCAGCACGCTGCGCCCGCCGATGTACCACACGATCAGCTCGCCCAGCCCCGTGATCAGCCACAGCATCGGGAAGATCGTGATCCACCGCTGCTCGAGGGCCACCGTGGAATCGAACAGCCCCTCATTGTGCGGGTGGAACCGCGCGATCTCCTGCCGCTCCTGGGCGAACGCCTTCACCACGCGAATGCCCGACAGGCTGTCATTCAGGAAAGCATGGACCGTGGTGCGGAAATGGAAGAATCGGTGGAGGATGGTCATCAGCCGCTTCCAGAACAGCCGCGACAGGATGACGACCACCGGCATCGGGATGAGCACAAGCAGCGTGAGTCGCCAGTTCATCCCGAGCAGCACGATCCCGATCGCGATGAACGTCAGCACGTTGTTCACGAAGTAGGGCAGGACGTCGATG
>Ga0172362_10005244_pt1 | contig 11230 bp, 14 predicted proteins | sample LakKivs1_kivu2a2_FD_114534 | JGI IMG/M metagenome (GOLD analysis project Ga0172362, IMG submission 114534) | Sediment microbial communities from Lake Kivu, Rwanda - Sediment s1_kivu2a2 | ecosystem: Environmental > Aquatic > Freshwater > Lake > Sediment | place: Rwanda: Western Province, Lake...
GCTATGTCAAGGAAAGGGGCACATTCTACATGTCTACAGAAACCAGACTCCCGGAAGCCGAAAAACATCGATCCGATCTGCACTAGCTGTTCGTTTTGACGTCGCAATCCCCAGGAACTTCGGGCTAGGGTGTCAGGCAACCAGACTCCCACTCCACAAACAGCCGCCCCATCTCCGCGAGCGACGTCCACTCGAGGTACCCCTCGGTGACGAGCGGGTCGACGATGTCACCGAGCGCCCGATCCCAGATCGCAAGGTCGCGCTCGAACGCGTCGGAGCGGGTGATCTCGCCCGTTCCCCGATCCACGGAGACGTAGGGCGTGCCGTCGTCGGACTCGAAGTGGCCGATGTGGGTGACGATGTAGAAGGTGTTGATGCGATCCGGGTCGGCGAAGCGGATGAACTGGCTCGCCATGGGCGCGAGCCGCGCCGGCAGCCGCTCGAGGTTCTGGGTGATCGCCTGTCCCCACCCGGGGAGGTAGACGATATTCGTCGCCGGGTCGTGGATGAGGAAGCCGTTCGGGTCGTCGCGGGCACTCGTCGCCGACGGACGCCACGGGTTGTTCATCAGAACGTCGAACGTCCGCTGCGTTCGGTTGTCCTTGAACGCCGACCATGTCGGGACGCCGACTGCGGCAAGGTCGTTGGGGTTCCCGTACTCCCAGTTCCCGTTGTGGTCCGTCACCGCTATTCCCGAGACCTCGGCGAGGAGGCGTCGGAGGTTCTCCAGATACACGGGGACGCTCTCGTCGCAGCAAGCGGCGACCGCGGGAATCCATCCGGGCGCCGAGGCGGACCGTCTACAGTCCTCGGCGCTCCGCGGGCGGCCGCTCGAGTCGATGCAGTTCGGCCCGTGCGTGTGCGTCGAGTAGGCGACGCCGTACCGTGCGGCGAGGTCGGCGAGCGCGGAGGGGTCGAAGCGCTGGGCGCCCATCGCCCAGTCCTCTTCCGGCTGGATCGTCAGGAACCCTCCGTGCTCGTGGAGCACGCGAGCCAGCTCGCTAAAGATCGCCGTCTGCTCCAGGAAGTAGGCCTCCTGCTGCTGGAGGAGCGAAGGGTCTTCGATGTGGATCAGCACCGCGAAGTGCACCGACGCGGCGGGGATGGCGGGCACCGTGACCCCGCCGCCGACGCGGCCGCCCGTGAGGGTGTCGGCCATCTTCCACTGTGTCGCGTCGATCGCGACATCGTCAGTGTCGACCTCGGCTCCAGCCGGCACATCCACGGCGAGCACGACGTAGGCGAGCCCGCGGTGGTTCTCCATCACGAACTGGAACTGGGTCCAGTCTGTTCCGGCCGCGAAGGCCCCGGCGGGTGTGTAGAGCGAGATCAGGTCGCCCCTCCACGACTCCGCCGCGAGCACGCGCACGGACAGCGTCGCCATCCCGGTGCGCGACCGCGCCCAGAGCGAGAACCGCATCTCCTCACCCTTCTCGATCGGCGCCCTCACGCCGAGCGTCGCGCGCTCTCCATGGCCGGCCGCAATCCGCAGGCCCCACGCCCCGGAGCGCGCCGCATCGCCCAACCGCTCGATCGCTTCCGTGCTGCTCAGGTCGTGGAGGCACGAGGTTCCGAACTCGAATCCCCCATCGTCGAGGGAGTCCCGCCACTCGAGAAGGTCGGCGACGAGCGCGCGGACCGGGTTCGGGGCGTCCGCGGTGATCACCCGACCGGCGGACGTTCCGGCACAATCCTCCGGACACAGCGCCGCCGTCTCCGGACCCTCACAGACCCCGTCGCCGCACCGCCCGGCGCCGCCCTCAACCGCGGCCGCCGTCAGGCAGAGCACGACCCCAAGGGCCGCCCAGCGCGTCGCTCCAGTCCGCCGGACCCCACGTGCCACGTCGATCACCCCATCGAAGCGTCGTTTGCCTAGGCGGCGGGCGCGAAGCGCGCGAGAAGCTCGAGCGCGACGTCGCCCACCGTAGCTTGGAGGTTCAGGTCCTTCGGCGGCCAGCGCGGCGGGTTCGTATCGCCGAAGACCTGGTTCGGCGTGAGGTCGTTCAGACGGGTCCACGGCGACTGGCCGCCGCCCCCGTACTCGGCCGCCGTCGCGTTCGCGACGAGCAGGAGCGCGTGATCCAAGTCCGGCTGGACGTGGTCGATCCGCGACTGGAGGCGCTGGTACGGAACGCGGATCGATCGGATGAACGTCGACGCCTCCCGCTCGCTCCAGAACGCCTCGTCGTCGCACGGGCGCCCCTTCAAATGGCCGAGCCTGTCCGCGTCGCAGCCGCCTGTGTCGTCGCGGTTCGCCGGACCCTCCCAGTCGATGTAGAAGAGGATCGGCAAATCCGGGTAGCGGGCCAGCGCTCCCGTCGCCATCGTCACGCCGTACGAGTACGAGACGAGGCCCATCCGCGCCGAATCAACGCCCGACAGCGCGGCCGCGAAGCGGATCACCGCCGCGAGACCGTCCTGGTGGACGAAGCCGTTGTCGTTCTCGCTCCCCTCGCTCTCGCCGCGCCCGTCGGGATCGAAAACAACTACGACAAAGCCGCGAGCGGCGAGCACGTCGGCGTCCGATGCCCCCGCCCTCGCCGCCAGGAAGCCGCTCGAGTCACCGCGCCCGCCAGGAACCAGGACGAGCGCCGGCAACGGCAACGTGCCGCCCAGCGGCCGAACCACTTGAACCAGCAGCCCCGCCTCGCTCGTCGGGTTCGTCACCCAGAACCGCTCCGCGTCCGGCGCGAGCGCACGCACGGCGAACAGGCCGAGAACCGCCACGACGATCGCAAGGACTTGAAGCCTCATGCCGGAACCTCCTTGCGGAGACATGCCGGTAGATCCTACCCACGGGGTCTCGCTCGGTGTCGACTGTAGACAATACTCAACGTCCTGAGTAATATTACTCAACGTCATGAGTAAACGGCGTGATACACAATACAAACGCGCTCAGGCGGCGATTCTCGGGCAGCGCCTGAGCGAGCGGCGGCGGTTCCTGCAGGTGGTCGCCGGACCGCGGCAGGCCGGGAAGACGACGCTCGTTCGGCAGGCGCTTCTGGCCTGGGGCGAGCGAGCGCGTTACGCGTCCGCCGACGAGCCGACCCCGCGCGACCGAGCGTGGATCGCTGCGCAGTGGGAGGCTGCTCGCAGGATGGCGCGCGCCTCGGGAAGATCCGGCGCCGTCCTCGCGCTCGACGAGATCCAGAAGGCGCCTGGTTGGTCCGAGACCGTGAAGCGTCTCTGGGACGAGGACACCGTTGCACGAATCCCGCTGCACGTGGTCATCCTCGGCTCTGCGCCGCTCCTCATCCAGCGCGGTCTCACTGAGAGCTTGGCCGGCCGCTTCGAGATCCTCCACGTGCCGCACTGGTCGTTCGCCGAGATGCAGGAGGCGTTTGGGCTCACGCTCGATCAGTGCATCTTCTACGGAGGCTACCCCGGTTCCGCGCCGCTGGTTGCCGAGCCCGATCGCTGGGCACGCTACATCAAGGACTCACTGATCGAGACAACGGTGTCGCGCGATGTCCTACTTCTGACTCGCGTCGACAAGCCGGCGCTCTTGCGCCAGCTCTTCGAACTCGGCTGTCGAATGTCCGGTCAGGTCGTGTCGTACACCAAGATGCTCGGACAGCTTCAGGATGCTGGCAATACCACGACGCTCGCTCACTACCTCGACCTCCTTGCCGGAGCCGGGATGCTTACGGGACTCCCCAAGTACAGCGGCTCTGTCGTGCGCCAGCGCGGTTCGAGTCCTAAGCTCCAGGTGCTGAACAACGCTCTGATGAGCGCGCAGAGCGGCGTCATGCTCGAGGACGCGCGCGAAGACCCCGCAACCTGGGGACGCCTCACCGAGTCCGCCGTTGGGGCGCACCTCGCCAACGCGGCACTCACCGGGGAATGCCGGCTCTCCTACTGGCGTGACAAGAACCGTGAAGTCGACTTCGTCGTCGAAGCGGGGAAGAAGCTACTAGCTGTCGAAGTCAAGAGCGGTCGGCGACGCGATGTGCTGCCTGGACTCGCCGCGTTCACCCAGGCCGAGAAACGGGCGCGACCCATGCTCATTGGCAGTGCCGGAATGCCCATCGAAGAAGCTCTCACCCGGCCCGTCGCCGACTGGTTCTCATAGGCTGCGCACTCCGAACTCACCGAACCCGACGAACCCTCCTCGGCCCAGGAGTCCCGGTGCCGGTCGCACGCGACGAGTTCCATGGCAACGTGCCGCAGGAACTCCCTAGCTGTCGGTCGACGCAGGCATCGCCGGCGGTTCGCGGTACGTCTACTACACGAGCCCGGCGTTCCACCGGGTGGAACGGATGAACACTGAGACCCCACAGATCTGGTGGCTGATCAACGATGCACCCATGGCGAAGGGCATCGCGCTCAACGCGCTCGCGATCGGGTAGTCTCGAAAGGCACAGGTTGAGTCAGGCGGGCGGCACAGAGCCGCCCGCTCTTCCTTCGCCCGCTACCGGGAAGCAGACCGGGCGAAGTACGGGCTCGAGTCGACGACGCGTTCGATCTCCGCGCGAAACGCGCAGGAGTCCGGGAACGGATAGTAGCGGGCGAGCGCGTCCCACGCCTCCGCGATCCGGCCGGCGTAGAGGTAGTCGAGAACGAGAGGAAGGACGCTGCACTTCGACGTCTCGTCCCACTCCCCGAGGACACTCCCTGCCGCGCCCTGTTCGGCAAGCCGGAGGTCTCGGCCGATGGCGTCGTCGAGGATCGCCGGGAAGGCGAACGTTGCCGGCACATACCCGAAGGTCCTCGGATCGAAGCGGAGGATCACGGGAACCGCCGGTGACGCGGCGAAGCAGCAGTAGGCGTACGCGAACGAGTCGTCGGCGGTGCGGTACTCGAGGATTCCGTCGCCGTCCAAGTCTTCGAACACCCCGCCGGTGTTCCCGCCCGGCGGGGGCGGGACGTCGACCCGTCGAAGGGTCGGACCGAGGTCGTAGACCGCGATGTCGAAGCAGCAGTGAGCGCCGCCGGAGTAGAGGTTGATGATCACGTCCGGGGTTCCGTTGCCGTTGATGTCCGTTCCCGTGTGCTCGTCGAACCCCGTCGCCCACTCGTGCGAGACAAGGATCGCCCCGCCGCGGTCGATCGTCACCCAGCGGGTGAAGGACGGAAGATCCCCGATCGGGCTCGCCCAGACCCGGAGAACGTACGGGCCGATCGCTGCCGATCGCTCGACGAAGCAGTACGGCGGCGGCGGTCCCCCCGTCCCATCCATCGCGCTGCCCAGGCTCGCCGTCGAAGCGACGAAGAGAAGAACAAGGATTCCACAGACCCGCACCCGTTCGATCGTCATGTCACCCCAATCATCGCGCCGCGTCGCCCTCGCGCCCGGGCGTCCGGGCCGCCGAGCCGGGCCCTTGGACCATAGTCACGGCTGGGCGAGTGTCCGCATGCCATGGGCGTCCCGAGTCCATCGCCCGATGTCCGGAGTCGCTCACTGCTTCTAGCCGCGGGCCACGGGCTCCGGAGTACGTACGGGCTCTCGCAACCCAACGAACGCGGGTTCGTGACCACGGACTACGAACGCCTTTCCCACATCGGCCAGGAGAAGCCAGCCCCACCCAAGGAGTTCGGCGACGTGTCGCGGAGACCGACCGAACTCCCGAGCTGCTCGAGAACCCAGAAGGTCGAGCAGCCCAGCTCCCAAGCTACTCGGGCCGAACAGAAGAAGCAGATTGAGAGGATGCCTCTTCCGAGCTACTCGGGCCGAACAGAAGAAGCAGCTCAGTAGAATGCTTCTTCCGAGCCACTCGACAACGAAATCCGTCGAGTAGCCACCGTCGAGTAGCCACCGCCGAGTAGCCACGAACACCCACGACCCTGGGTACGATCCAGGAGCTCCCCTGCCGGTCGCACGCGACGAGTCCCATGGCAACGTGCCGCAGGAACTCCCTAGCTCTCGGGTGTCGCGGCCCGAGAGCCCCCGAGCTGCTCGGGAACTCGGGAGATCGGGCAGCCCAACTCCCGAGCTACTCAGGTCGATCAGAAGAAGCAGATTGAGAGGATGCCTCTTCCGAGCTACTCGGGCCGAACAGAAGAAGCAGCTCAGTAGGATGCTTCTTCCGAGCTACTCGGGCCGAACAGAAGAAGCAGCTCACTAGAATGCTTCTTCCGAGCTACTCGACAACGAAATCCGTCGAGTAGCCACCGTCGAGTAGCCACCGCCGAGTAGCCATCGTCGAGTAGCCACGCACCGCGAACCGCGCACTGCGCACTCCGAGCCCAACGAACTCAAGTGACTCGCGCGCACACCGGGAACGCTATAGTCCTTCACGCTCGTTCGGCATGGGCGGCAGCGGAGGTAGGATGAAGTTCTACTCATTCCAGATCGTCATCGAGAAAGAGAAGGACGATCCAGGCTACTACGCCTACAGCCCAGCGCTTCCCGGGTGCTTCAGCAACGGGAAGACCGTCGAAGAGCTCACCGTCGGCGTCCCAGAATGACCCGAGCCCCGCAGATCACCGCGCCGCGTTCCCCCTGAGCGTCGCAAGCGCCCTCACCCCCGAGGCCCAGTGGATGTACGTAGCGTCGCAGCTCGCCTGCGACGTTTCGTGGATCCTGCGGGACGCCGGGTTCTCGCTGGACGACTACCTCGGTGCCCGCTGATCCGCCCCACGAACCGCGAACCGCGTAGTACGCACTGTGAACGCCCTCGAACGTCGCAGACAAGGCTGCGGTGCGCTCTCGCGCGAGGACCGAGCGCATAGTTTGTTACACGGGGACTTGCCTCCGAGGACAAAATGTCTACAATTGATGACAGAATGTCATCGAACGGTCTGGCGGGCACGCTGTTCACAAAGACACGAAGCGCCATCCTGCGTGAGCTCTATCGGGAACCCGATGGCCTCCATCTGCGCGAGCTGGAGCGTCGAACGGGATTCAACAGCCGTCACGTCTCGCGCGAGCTGCATGCCCTCGCCGCGGCGGGCATCCTTGCGTCCAAGCCATTCGGGCGGCAGGTGATCTACCGCCTCGCCCCCGAATGCCCAATACACGAGGAGCTGCGCTCCATCGTTCGCAAGACCGTTGGCATTGCCGATGTCCTTCGCGATGCGCTTGCTCCCATTGCGAATCGGATAGAGCTTGCCTACGTCTATGGAAGCCACGCTCGCGGCGAAGAGCGGAGCGACAGCGACATCGACCTGATGATCGTGGGGGCAGCCACACTGCGTGACGTGAGCTCATCCCTGCGCAAGGCGGCCGGCCAGTTGCGCCGTGAGATCAACCCCACCACCTATCGGCCGAGTGAGTATGCCAAGGCACTGCAGGAAGACGACTCGTTCGTGCGGCGTGTTCACGATGGACCCAGGATCCTCGTGCTCGGAGGTGAGGCGTGAGTCTCGAGGAGATGATCCTTCGCAGCGAGTTGGTCCGCGAGCCGGCCAACCGCGAGGAGATCCGGCGACTGCTTGCGGCGGTGGACCGTCGTCTCGACGACGCTCGGCGGGTGGAGAACCACCCCGAGACCCGGATGGAGCAGGCCTATCACGCAGTCCTGGGTTGCGCCACACTCGCGCTGCGGCTAGCCGGGCTGCGGCCGACGAACATCCTCGGCAAGCACCAGTTTGTGCTCGAGTCGCTGAAGGACACGCTCGCGGTCGAGGGCAGGCGGGTCGACTACTACCAGCGGCTGCGGAGTCTCCGGAACAAGGAAATCTATGAAGGCGCAATCCACGTGTCCGTCCATGACGTCGAAGAAGCAATCGACGAAGCGATCTGGCTCAATGAGCGCCTCCGCGACTCGCTAGCGAAGCGCTTCCCGCGAACCAGCGATCCCGCTCCATAGCGTCGGGCGCTCCCTGCCCCAACGAACCCCTTTCCCACATCGGCCAGGAGAAGCCAGCCCCACCCAAGGAGTTCGGCGACGTGTCGCGGAGGCCGACCGAACTCCCGAGCTGCTCGAGAACCCAGAAGGTCGAGCAGCCCAGCTCCCGAGCTACTCGGCAACACATGCGACCGAGTAGCCACGAACCCAAGGAACCCAACAAACTCACCTCGGTCCAGGAGTTCCGCACGGACGTGTCAGCGGAACTCCCCAGCTGTCGGTCAACTCAGACCGACCGACAGCCACGGACCCCGGACCATGGACTGGTTCCCCAACCCAACGAACCCAACGAACCCCAGGAACCCAGCGGCTCTCACAGAGGCCTACGCCTCCGCGACAAGGCGGGCCGGCTCCTCGAGGATGCCGAGGAGGGCTTCCGCGCAGTACGCGCGATCGCGCTGGCGGCCGTCGACCGGAGACAGGATGTTCTTGTCCACGAGGATGGCAATAGCGCGCGCCGCCGTCGTTCGCGCGACGCCTAGACGGTCTGCCACGTGCTTGGCGGTGACAAAGGGGTTCCCCGCAAGAAGGTCGACGATTCGTGCGGGCGCGTCCGAACTCACTCCGCGCAGTTCCGCATGCCACTCGAGAACCAGGTCGCGCATGCGAGCTGCGCGGTCGACAGCGTCTTCCGACTGCCGCGCGACGCCGTTGAGGAAGTAGACGAGCCAGTTCGCCCAATCCCCATCGCTTGACACCTCGTGCAAGCGTGCGTAGTAGTCGGACCGCGTCGCCTCGAAGAACGCGCTTAGGTAGAGGAGTGGGGTTGGTAGAACAGCGCGCTCGACGAGGAAGAGGCTGATGAGTAGTCGGCCGACACGGCCGTTTCCGTCGAGGAACGGGTGAATCGCCTCAAATTGAACGTGCGCAAGCGCGGCCTGGACGAGTGGAGGGAGCGAGCGATCCTGCAGGAACCGCTCCAGGTCGCGCAAGAGCGCGGGGACACGTGCGGGCGGCGGCGGAACGTACACTGCCGTATGCGGAGTCGAACCAGGGAGGCCGATCCAGTTCTGGATCGTGCGGAGCTTGCCTGGTTGGGCGTGGCCGCCGCGCACCTCGCGCATCAGGAGAGCGTGGACTTCCTTCAGGAGCGACACGGAGAGGCTAAGAGCCGGCAACCGATTGATCCCGTGCTCAAGAGCGACGACGTAGTTCGCCACCTCGCGCAGGTCTTCGGGGCTCCGGTCGACGATCGCGCCGGCCTCAGCAGCGAGCAGCTCACCTAGCGTAGCTCGTGTGCCCTCGATTCGACTGGAGAGCACGGCCTCTCGCGCAACAAAGGGACGCATGAGGATGTGCGGATTCGGCAATCCGCGGCCCTCGCCCGCGAGCCGCCCGATGGCCCGATCTGCATCCGACATCGCGTGCACGATCTCCCTCGTCCACTCGAGAGTCGGCGGCAATGGGTTCGGGACGAAAGCGGAGTACCCCTCTTGGCTCCTGATCCACTCCCCTGGCTGAGGCACATCTCCTCCCGTGGCTATGAGCGCATAAACAGAATAGCGCACATAACGATCGATGCCAATGAGCGCATGCCCATGCTCCACAGAGCGTAATGAGCGAGGAAGGCCATGTTCGCTCATAACGTCCTCACCCTATGAGCGGAGCCCCGGTATGCCACTCACGTAGCCTCGTTTCCCACATGCCGCCTCTCGCAGCCCAACGAACTGCCCGGCCAGCTGACCAGGAGAAGGCAGCCCCACCCAAGGAGTTCGGCGACGTGTCGCGGAGACCGACCGAACTCCCGAGCTGCTCGAGAACCCAGAAGGTCGAGCAGCTCAGCTCCCGAGCTACTCAGCTACGAAGACCGCTGAGTAGCCCCCAACGAACTCAACGAACCCAATGAACTCGCCTCCGGTCGCCTTTCCCACGCGCCACATGCCACAGGCTGCCTCTCGGAACTCAACGAACCCCATGAACCCAACGAACTCGCCTCCGGTCGCCGTTCCCACACGCCACGAACCACATGCAACAGGCCGCCCTACGCTGCTACACTCCTCCCATGAAGCTCCGCGCGCTGCTGCTCGCTCTGCCGCTGTTCCTCTCGGGGTGCCTCTTCTCCTTGAATCAACCCGTCCTCGGACCGGCCGGAGACTCCGCCCTCTTCCTTGCCGATGACGGGGCGTACTCGCTCTTCGCCGAAGCAGGAACGCTCCGAATCCTCAAGGGAAGCGAGTTCGTCTCCATCCCGGCCGCGACGCTCTCCGGCCCCGGCGGCGTTCTCGATTGGTCGCCGGATGGAGATCGGATCCTCTACGCGACCCTCAACGAGGGAGCCGACTTCGGCGAGTACGCGTGGACCTTGTGGCGTGTTGACGCGTCCCCCGACGCCGCACCGGAGGTCGTCCTCCGGACCAACGCCGGACTTGCGCGAGCCGCCTTTGCTGCCGACGGCCGCATTCTGGTTCTCCGCATCGTCGGGGAGTCGTTCGGCCTTCTTGAGCGCCTCGATCCGGCGACCGGGATCCTCGAGCCAGTGGCCGACGACGTCATCAGCTTCCGTCTCGGCACCGACCGAGAGACGCTTACCTTGATCGTTGGTGAGACGGTGGCGACGCTTGCGCTCGCCCACGTCGTGCGGGTTGCAGGAGGGACGAATGCTCGCGTCGAACTCGCGTCGTTCGTGCTGAACGAGCAGACCCTCTCCGTGTACTCGCTGTTGTCTCACAGTCTCCTGTGGGATGTCGACCCCAGCGGCCGTTTCGTCGCCCTCTCCGTCTACGATCAAGTCCTCGTCAGCCCGGCGTACGAGGACGAAGTCACGGCCCTTTACCTGATCGACACGCAGGAGGCGACGAGCCTGCGCCTCGCGCGGACGGGGATCGCCCCGAGCTTCTCGCCCGACGGCAACTCCCTCGTCTACCTCACATCCGACGACGGTGCGCTAAGCTACGCCGCCGTCCGAGAGCTCACGACCGGGGCCACGACGCGTGTCGCCGGAAGCGAAGGCGCCGCCGCGTGCTCTTGGCTCGGCCCCGGGGTTCTTGCCGTCGCCTTCGAAGCCAGCGACGACCGCTACCGCCTCGTCCGCGTCGATCTTGAGACAGGAGAAGCGACGGTTCTCGCCGAATAGAAGCGGTTCTTTGAGTTCGTCGAGTTCATAGGGTTCCGACAGCGCCGCCTCGCCCAGTTCCGCCAATCGGCCGAACCCAGTGAACCCGCCTCGGTCCAGGAGTTCCGGTGCTGGTCGCACGCGACGAGTTCCATGGCGCCGGGCCACAGGAACTCGCTGACTCTCGGGTGTCGCGGCCCGAGAGCCGAACTCCCGAGTGGTCGGCTCGCAGAAGAAGCAGCCGAGGCAACAGCTTCTTCCCAGCCCAAAGTTCCCTGGTGCAAAGGCCACTGATCGGTTGATTGGTAGCGGTTTAGGCGGTGGGCGACGATGTCGACTTTCTGGCTACGGGGCGGGGCATACCCCGAGGAGACGGAAGGCTTCCAGC
>Ga0172362_10005245_pt1 | contig 11229 bp, 5 predicted proteins | sample LakKivs1_kivu2a2_FD_114534 | JGI IMG/M metagenome (GOLD analysis project Ga0172362, IMG submission 114534) | Sediment microbial communities from Lake Kivu, Rwanda - Sediment s1_kivu2a2 | ecosystem: Environmental > Aquatic > Freshwater > Lake > Sediment | place: Rwanda: Western Province, Lake...
CCAGTAGAGGTAAATTGATATGAATCTGAAAATTTAGTATATATATCTTGATTTATGATTCCTCTTATCTGCACTTCATAATTTGCAGCAATATCAATTGGAAAAAAACAATAAGGCTCTATATCACATACAACAAGTGAAGTTTGCGGAGATTGAAAATCAAATCTTTGAGCTATTAATATTCCTGTTTTATCTTCAAAATAATTTATACCAGAACCTGTACTAGTTATAGTATTTCCATAATAACCTGAAGTATAAGCTCCAAAAATTGTTGAATTAGAAAGATCTGTATTAGCATAACCAGTAGAACCAGTATTATATAATATAAAAGAATTTGAACCAGTATCGTAAAAATATGTTAAATATAATTCTCTACTGTCTAAAGATCCAGATGGTAAAGTAACAGAAAATAATTCCCCAATTGTAGCAGGATTATATATACCTGACGGAAAAGCTCCTTTATTGTCTAAAATGATTGTGTGTTCTTTCCATTGAATACCTGATAATCCAGAAGGTGTAAATATTGGTTCAAAATTTTGTCCAGAATAATATGGATTAATATTATTTTGAGTATATTGCAAAAGATTTGCTCCGGTTCCTTGAACAATAGAAGATATATTTTCTATTTTTGGAGCATTTACATAAAATATATCTGATGTATTCTTGCTACCGCTTGTAGTAACATGAACTTCATAATCCAATTCAGCATTTGAAAAACTAGGTGACCATTTTACAAATAAATTTTTATCAAAAACTTTTAAATCAGAATCATAAATTACCGATATTGCACCCGTAATATTTGCAGGTTTTTCATCATAAGTTTTTGCATCAATATTATTTAATTTTATCTGACCAATTGTATAAGGTATTCCAGTATTATAATAATCTTGATAAGTTAAGCGATAAAACAATTTATCGAAATCAGTATTTGTCGAATATATATTCGCGCTTACATCTGAAGAAATTGATTCATATATAGATTCGAAATTTAAATCGTAAGCACTATCTAAAGTAATTGCTTTTACAAAATTCTTTTGCGAAATAGAATAATTTACAAAAACGCCATTTGATACGGTTGTATTTACATTACTAAATGATGCTATAGGAAAAGCAAAAACATATACTGCTTGAGATGTTTTACCATCTGTAGTATATGATGTTATTCTTATTCTACAATCGCGCAAATAATTTACATCGCCAAAAACTTTTTCTGAAAATGATCTTAGAATCGAAGAATCTAAACTAAAATTAGGACTTGTTAATAATGTTGTAAATGTTGTAACAACAGAATTATTCTCATCCAAAAGCTCGATTGAAAAATTTTGAAAATTAGATTTTTGAAATTCATATATTTCATTAGTATCAGGATCAATTAAATCCCAAGATAAATCTAATATATCAACATTTACATAAGCACTTGAAGCTACAATTAAAGGGTAATCTGGATAGTCAGGATCAACATCTGGATCAAAACCGTAGTCTGCTTGATTTTCAATATCAGATAAATCAAGATTACATCTAAGATTTATAATCTTAAATGGTTTTTCGCTTGCTGTTATTTCGTTTGTAAACATTTTAGTAAACAGAGTTAAATAAATGAATCGTTAGGCCCTAAAGGATAAGCTCTTATAAATTCTAAAGTATTTTGTTTTTCAATTTTAGGTACAGCAATTTTATATATAGTCTTCGGATTATCTAAATGCCATTTAAAACTAACTTTTTTAGAATTCAAAACATATTCAATTAAAAGACCTTTATAAGTATCTTTTATACCTGAATAAAACTCGTTAATAATAGCTATAATTTTTCGCACATCAATTGCATTTACACTAAATAAAGTCTTAATTTGAGAATCGCTATAGTCTATACCATTCAAAATATAATCATATTTTTGATCATAAAAATACTCTCCTGAATCTTGAGAAACTATTCCATCATTTCCAATAAGCCTCGAAACAGGTATTGATGTCAAAGAAAGAATATCTCTAGGAATATTAATAGACTGATTCGATTCAGCGTTAGAATATATAGTAGTAGATGATAAATTATCTCTATTATCAATATAATTAAATTTGTTCTTTATGTATTCAACTGCTGATATCTCATATTCAACAGGGCTATTTTCTTTTATTCCTAATACTCTATATTTTTGATTAAAACTCGATGACGTATTTGTAGCGCTTTTTTCATATATCCATAAACTAGATTCGCTTATAGTTTCAAAATTAGTTTGAGACTCTTCAGTAACTTTATTTAAAGTAATTTTTGTTCTGAAATTACCATCTTTTCCTACAGATTGAATAACAAAAGTATAAATATAAGTTGTAGATAAATCAGATATTTGCGAATCTGATATTGTTGATTGAGGGGTTTTTGATAAATCATTTAACTCATTGACAGAAGTACTCTTTTTTGGAATAATAAAACTTATACTGTCACCAACTTTTATAAAATCATATAGATTGTCTAAAATAACTTCATCGCTATTATTAACTGACACTACACGACCACCAAATCTATTCGATAATTTTAAAGAATCACAAACATTTATAATATCACCAGGATTCAATAACATGGCTTCTGGGCCAGCCTGAAAAGATATCAAATCTTGTTCTATTTGATTTGTAACTAAAAACCATTCGCCTAATCGTTTAGCTTGTGATTTACTCGTAACTCCAAAACCAAGAAGATCTTTTTCAACATAACCAAATTTTCTTATATTAATTTTATCTTCAACATAAATAGTTTTATCTTTATATCCATCAGTTAAATCAGAATATGTTATTTTTGCAACTGTATATCTAGTATCTTTAGAAGATCCAGAATAAACAAATACACCATCTTTAACATTGGAATTATTAAAAAAGTAAACAGGTTCTTTTGGTCTATCATTATCAAATCTAAGATAATCACTAGACCAATAAACTAATCCTTTAAAAATCGATGCAAAATTATTAACCAAACTAGAAACATCTGTTTCTGAATTTATTAATAAATTAGCAGTAAATCTTGGTTCAACGATATCTAAATAACCAAGAAATCTTACAGCAGCACTACCAGTATTTGCTTGATATGTCCTTATTTCATCTTCGTCAAAAACTGGTTGACTATATATATGACTTCTAAAAATAGGTATTGTAGGAGATAAGCTGGATGTGGGCGTCCCGGTGGCGGTAGATAACGGGGCATTCAAGTTAGTTATTTCATTTAGAAGAACTAAAAATGCTTCATCTGATGTTTTAATATTTGGCTTGCTTTGAATAAAAGTTTTAACTTCACCAAATTCAGAACAAGTTTTGTGTAATCCGAAATCATTACATAATAATAAATCAGCAGTATTTCCGGATACAGTTGCAGACAATATTCTTTTTCTAAAACTTTTTATGATTGTTTCTGTCTCACCAGTTAAAGATGTTGATGTGAACTTTAAATTCGTTAAACACAATAAAGATCCAACAGGAAATTGATCTGATGTCAAATCTGAACCTTGCAATCTTATTATATTTTTTTTCCCATCTGTTGCTATACTAGCAACAGTAACCATTGGATATTTAGTATTGTTGAATGTAGGAACCAGATCATCACAATATTTACCAATTTGATAAAGAGACCATTTATCAACTAAACTTTCCGGCAAATTAAATTTACCTACGCCGTATTTATTATTTGTAACCAAATCATATAAAATCCATGCTGGATTATCAGTCCATCTTAAAAGAGCATCGAATTCCCCACTCCAAAATCCAGAATATGTTTTTGCATCTGAATCATAATTTTCAGGAACTTTTATTTGTAATAATTTTAGATTATAAGATCTAGTTGGGATATTACCAAAACCTCTAGCATCCATAGTAAGATAATAATAAGCAGAATTCGGATATTTGAATTTACTATCAATAATCTCAGTAATAGACGCTATTCCTACGTTCATTACGGCTTTTTGATTTGTAGGACCAGGTGATGTAGTGAAATTATAAATTTTAAAATAAAGCTGACCAGATTTATTGAAATCCTTAATATCGAAAACAAGATCAAATTGATATGGAGAAGTTGCTATACCTACAACTCTATGAACTAAATAACAATTGAAATCAGGATTTTGTTTATATCCTAATTTTATACCAAAAAAACAAGAATTTCTTTCTGTACCTTTTTTTGTATTTTGATATAAACCGTTTACTTTTAAAGTTATTACTACAAAATCAGCATTTTCATCTTTAACTTCATATGTTACTCCAAAACATTCTTCATATACCCCGTCATTGAAAATAGATAAATTTAAATTGTTCGAAGGTGAACCATAATTTTCTTGTTGTTGCCCAATCTTTCTAGCAAAGTAACTTAAATGATTAATATGGGAAGTATTAGATAGATGATCCTGCCCAGCAGTAAAATATTTTTTAACTATATTTTGACTTAAGTTATACAAATTTTTATCAAAAGAAGTTGTTATACCTATTGAAGAAGTTGAAAAAAGAGATGAACTCGTAGCATTTGGCGTTATCGAGTTTTGAAACTCAGAACCGACTTTTCCAATCATTGAAACACGGTTATAATTTAAGGTATTATTAAATGAATTTTTTACAGGAACATCATTAAAAAACACACCTTTTAAATTATCTTCGTTATTTTGGGCGTTATCAAACAATATTAAATCTGAACCATTATCATCAATTAATCCAAAAATAGGACCTTCACAAATTAAATCTTGAATATGAACGACTGATGTTGATTGTAAAGCCTCTTCATATGTTTTACTTTTTGTAGTTTTTAAAATAGATGGACATAATGTATATTTATTACTATTAAAATAAGTTATAATTCTTGATCCTCCTTCTCCTAAAGTATATGTTGGTAATATATTACTGCTGACATTTCCCAAAACAGTTGTAGTTTGCTGTCTAGAAGAAAAAGATGAATTTATAACAGTTGGGTTTGTCATTTAGTATATATGTAAAAAAATTTGCATTATTATTAATTTATCAAAGTTCTTCCACCACCTATTGGACTCGGATATCCTATACTGCTACCGGCTCCAGCTGCTGCATCAAGTGAAGTAAAATCATGATTAAGTGCGTATGTACTCACAATTAAACTGCCAACTCTTAGTTTACCATATCCTATAGGAATAGGCGTATTTCTTGCAGCTACATTTGCTTTAGCACTTAATATATAGGATGAAGTTTTTATTTGTTTTGGATCTTTTGGAGTTAATAATTTAGAAATCAAGAAACTTATACCAAAACTTATAGCTGATATCACAACAACATTAGCAATAAAGACCAAAGATTTTGTTAACAGTGTGGCTGAAGCTGCTGCTGTAAAAATAGAAAACACTTGAACTGGTAAAAGTTCTATCGTTTTGCCATTTCTTATGGCATCATTTAACATTTCAGCATGAGAAACTATATTATCATCAACAACTACAATTATAGTATCAAAGATATTGTTATATTTTTTAATCTTAATTCCTAATTTAGGAAAATTAACTTGCAAACACTTAACGATGTCATTGAAATTATCAGCTTTTACTATCAAATTTCCACAAGCCATCTTTTTCAATAAACCATGTAAGATTAATTTTTTCATTTTTTATATTTACACTTAAAAATGTGTTTAACTTTAAACTATATATAATAAGCGGAATATCATAATTTTTAATAAAAAAAATATCGTTATCTGATGGATATGGCGAATCAGGATGACTATGAAAACTAAAAGATATATTTTCTGGCTTTCTTAAATATAAATAAAATATGTCATCTGGATAATAATTAAGAGCATCTTTGTGTTTAGAAGCGCAATAAATTATTTCATTATCTTTTAAAACTAACCCCCCTGATTCATATGGACTATTTTCAATACAATATCGCCGTATATTATTAAAAAGATCAAGTTGTGTAATCAAAAGGTCTTGTTCCTGGAAATCCACCATATGGTAATCCTTTTCCATGATTTTGCCATCTTAGTTTGCAAGCTCTCAGATTTTTTGCACAAGAATCTTTTATCCAAAACTCAGGAAATAATTTTGGATCTTTAGCGCCAATGTTTGCATGGGAAGGACCATTAAGTTTTATACACACATAAAATGAATAAGATAAATTATCTTCTGTAAATTGATTATCACTACCAAAAAAATCAAAATTAACAGAGTCTATATATTTTACAAAATCTCCTGGATTATAAGTTCCAGTATCTTTCGAATATGTTCCTCTGTATTCGATTTGAGTGAGATTATAACCAAAAGGCGAATAGAATTCTTTATTATTCTCATCTGCTACAGGAACTCCTTCATTATTTTTCGTAGAACCCCAAATATTGGCCTCTGTTTTTGGAGTAGTTGAATTAGCTATTTTAAATTGTTGACCTCCTATTGGGTCCCAAGGTATTTTTCCATAATTACATCCACAACCACGATAAACCCACGGACATAAATTATCTGAAACTTTTCTATTTGGAATCGATTGATTTTCTAAATCCAAAGGACTATTCAAAACAAATTCAATATAATATTTATTTTCTTGAGTTTTTCTATTTATAATATAATTATCTTCATAGAAAGATTGACCATATCCCTTTGTAGCATTTCTTTTTTTTCTATATCCGAAAAATGGATTAACGGAATCACTAAAATTTTCATCATCTAAATTTCTGACAAAAACTTTATATCTTTTGATTTTAGAATTTATTAAATCATTTTTATTTTTAATATAATCAGTAATATAACCATCAATATTAGCCACTTTTATTGTGGGTCTATTTTGTTTTCCATCAGCGGAAAATTCAAAACCGCTAAAATCTACAGGTATTGGAATATAAGCATTTCCTCTAAAAAGTATACTTCTTGTGAAATTTTTACCCGCATGAAATCTAAAAATACCAACTGTTTCATCGATATAAATTTCGAATAAATCGACAAACGAATCTGAATTTAAATCTATTAATGCTGTTGTTGAGATTACGTCAGACATAATTATAATATTATTTTTCCAACTTTTCCTAATATATTTGGTCTATCTATTGCAGAATAATATATATCAGTTGTGGTTTGAATTTCAGATGAATTACTAAAAAAAGTTTTTTCTTTATATTTAGAAATTAAATTATCAATGATTATCTTTTGTGGTTCATATGTATTCATATATTGTAAATTTCTATAAGATAAAACCTCATATAGCTTGTGAGTATAATAAGGTCTAAAATCGTTATTATCAGAAAAAAATGCGCCATTTCCTACGGAAAATAAATAATTTTTAGAATCTTTTAGTAATGGACCAGAAGAAATTTCTCTTGTTTGAAAATTTTTATAATAACCATTGAAATATTTATACGAATTATTTTCGTTGTAAAAACCATAAGAAATAATAGAAAATTTATTTTTAGATATTAATTCATTTTTACTAACATATTGATCCTTAAGATAGTTTCTAGAACCTATTCTATCAAATAGAAAAATAAAACGAGCCAATTCATCTTGTTGTATGGCTCCAGTTTGAACAAAATTGTTGCGGAAAAAATTTATTTTATTATTATAATCAATTATATTATTATTTGTAATCGATCTTTCATGGAGAAATCTAAAACCAAAATTTGCACCAGTACCATATTTATCCCGTAAAGAAGCGGAAGTTTCTGATCCTGAAGTTTCTGAAAACATTGTCGATATGCAGTGAGAATAATCTCCCCGGCTATTATTGACATTATTAAGAGAAACAGATGAACCAGCTGGTAAATCAAGTTGAATATCTCTAGAAAGAAAATTAACAGTTAAATCAGTAGTCGAATATGAAGTTACAGTTCCTATTGCAAAATTATTTGCATTAGATAAATCTTGAACTCTGATAACATCACCAGCTGAAAATAATTTGCCTGATTGTATTGAAATTGTTAAATTGGTAGGATTACTTGCGCTAAAACTAGTATTTGATATTGATGATGTTATATATGAAACATATCCTGGATTAACATCTATTTCGCTAACAAAAACATTAAAAACAGATTCTGAATCTGTTGCTTCGCTAACATTTTTTTTCAAAAATTTTGTCGAGAAATTTCCAGGATTTGCCGAAGTAAAATCAAGATAATTTTTATTCAAACCTAATTCAGTATCTTGAACAACTGAAACATCTTCAGCGCCATCTGTCAAAATATTGAAATTATTAACTGATGCGCCATTAGTTAAAGGTATACCAGCAGTTTTAGATGATGCATCTGCTTTATATAAGTTGGAAAATCTTAATCTTTGTGATGAAGTATAAATATCAACATTTGAATTAGAATTTAAATAACCTATATTTACTTCTGATTTATTTGAATTGGTATATAAAATTCTAATCGCATTGCCGCAATCATTTTCTTCTTTTATTTCTTTAGTATAAAATGGCCCATTTGTTTGAACATCTAATGGAGATGATGTATCTGTTTCGCCAACACCTATAGAAAATTGTACTTGTGGTTTATAACTTTTTTCTCCAACATTACCGCCAAGACCTCCAATTAAATTAATTAATTGTGTATTGTTAGGTAATTGAGAATCAGGTGGTTGTTCTGGTAAAGAAATACCATATAAAGAGACTGTTCTATCTGGTAAAGTTAATGGCATATTATTAAATATTAATCACCTTCAGGTGTAGGGTATAAAACTTTTGCATATTCAACGATACAATTTAAATTATAATTAGGCGAAGCCATTAATATATCAGCATCATTCACAAATTTATAATTAGCTAATCCAGTACCTTTTCCTAATCCACCACCCGCTCCTCCAAATACTTGATATGGAGATGGAGTTCTTGTTGTATCGAAGAAATCGTATAATATAGAAGAACCTTGCGTTAACGATGTTTCCAAATTAAGATATTTAGCGGATTTATTAAATTGATTTCGCAAAATAGAAAATTTTGAATCATTACTACTGAAATCTTCTTTTAAGTTTCCATATTTATTAATAGATGCCGGATATTCAACTATATCAGTTAAAACTATATTATCACCTGCACCACCACCAGCTGCAAAAATAGATTCTAGATCTTTATTTATATTTATTACACCACTACAATTTATATAAAAAGCATTTCTACCAGAATAAACAGGATTACTAGCATCTTTAGTTTTATAAACATTTCCTCCTTTACCAATTACGTTTGAGGTTTCAAAATTTAAAATAACCCCAGATGGCATTGCAGAATAATTGCCTGTGATTATAAAAGTGCCTGTATTATACTCAGTTAATTGCGTATCAGCATTGAACGGACCATAATTAACATTTTTAAAATTTATTATTATACCTGAATACAGATTAAAAAAGGTTCCAAAACTAGCTTTGTCTTCAATATATTTATATAAATCAAAAAAATTAGCTTTTTCATTATAAACATTTAAAGTTTCGATACCTTTATCTATTCTTATAGATGGAGGATTTATATTAAAATATTTAAGATTTCCAGTTGTTAAACCTGATATAACTTGATCATTATTTATGGGATCGGTAACTTTATTGACTCCTGATGCAAAAACATAATCACCAGAATTTGCGCCAAGATAACCAGTGTGTAAACCGCTAATTCTTATATAATAATCAACACCAAAAGATATACCACAAAAATCCATTTCAAAATAACTTGAACCTGGATTTCCAATTGAATATAAATTCGTAGTCTCATTTAAAGGAACGTCTTTAGATGAACCAGTAAATTGTGCCGTAACAAAAGCTCCTGAAGTGGTTGTTAAACGACCAGAAAAATTATTATAATAATATCCTGATTCAGGTATTGTAAATCTTGTTTTGAAACATATTTGATTATCATTAGAATCGTAGAATGGACTTGCTATACATCTTTTTACTCCACTTAAAAAAGGAGTAGTTACTGCTTTTCCTGTATCAATGAATGTTCCTGAATAATATAATTGTAAATCAGCATCAGAAATAATACCAGCATTTTCTTTTTCTTGCGTAAACAAATAATAACCAGTATAATTAAAATTTTGGGTTTTATAATTAAGAGCGTTTTTTATATTTAAATCGCAAAGTATATCATAATCTGCAAAACCGCCACCTTGAGCAGTTACACTATCAGATTGACTATCAGATATACTAACGAAATTTACGTCTTTATTTCCTAATGCCACTGTGGACGGATCAAATAAAGCAGCGCTTATTGTATATGTAACTGGTTTGTTTTCATTATTTTTAATTTTTACTGTTTGATTTTTTAAAAAACCTACTGGAACAAATTGGAAATCTATACTAGATGGAATCAAAGAGCTGTTAAAATTTTCATTTGTTATGTAATTAAATTTTGATTCAATTAATCTTGCTTTTATAGTATGATTGTCAGCAAAATTATAAGTATGACTCCACTCTGGACAAAAAAAAGCTCTTGTTCCTGTATATGGAGGATACATATCATATTCAAAAAGATCTAATCCATTATGATTTTCTAAGAAATGCAAAATTGCTTTAGCTTCTTTATCATTTCTATTATTAAAACTTAATTGCAGATCAAAAAAATTAGGATTCAATCCAACAGACTGATTCAAATAAAAATTACCTAAATCATTTTTATACATTGAAGATTCAAAATTCAATGTTTCAATCAAATCAGCAGAAAAATAAAATTTTTGCGTCCACTTATTGTTTTGGTTAGTAGAATACGGATCTATATTTTCTGATGTATCACCTGAATGATAAAAAAAGCCTTTAGATGATCTTTTCGACAATGATGAAGAATTTTTATATTCAAAAACATAATCATGTTTATTATATTTTTTTTCTTTATAATAATAATTATCAGAAGTTCTGAATGGTATTAATTTTTCTTTCCAAGATGTCAAAGAAATAAACGGCGATTCAACTTCTAAACTGATATTATTGAAGTCAACATTTTCTAAATCATTGTTTATAGATTTTAAATAAAAAGGTCTTGTTTTATCATGAGGATAAAAAAGACTCATTTCAACAGGCTTCATTCCCTGACCATATGATGAACCAGTTTTAGTAAAATAATTTTGATAAAAATGATTCAATGCGCGAGCTTCATTATCTGTAATTCCTTGATAATTTAATGTAGCTTTTACCTGAACAACGTTTTCGCTTTTTCCAAGAATATATCTATAATTATCTTGAAACATGTTCTCATAATAATTTGCTGAAAATTCAACTGAAGAACCATACGTTGGTGTAAAGAAAAAATGTTGAACCCACCAATCATAAAAGTCTACCGAAGAATC
>Ga0172362_10005248_pt1 | contig 11227 bp, 5 predicted proteins | sample LakKivs1_kivu2a2_FD_114534 | JGI IMG/M metagenome (GOLD analysis project Ga0172362, IMG submission 114534) | Sediment microbial communities from Lake Kivu, Rwanda - Sediment s1_kivu2a2 | ecosystem: Environmental > Aquatic > Freshwater > Lake > Sediment | place: Rwanda: Western Province, Lake...
GCGCATTGATGAAAATCAGCACAACCATGGAGAGATGGCCACGGTTTTTAAATCCATGCTGGATGGCGTGCTTGCCAAAAAAGGAGGTCGCATTACACCGCGATGGATGGAAGCATTTTGTGCTGTTGCAGATGCGTACTTGGGAAAACCGCCTGAGAGCTTCACGTATAAAGAAAAGCTCTTTACTCCTCAGACTTTTCTTAAGGATTATTTGGGTTTAGATCTTGATTGCTACATGGAGTTGACTTCCTACAACCACCGTCCTTTTTATAAGAAGTGCCGTCTGGAAATTCCAGACAACTGGACGTATAACAGCGATTACTACAACGTTCCCATAGACGATCTCGTGCGTATCGTTGATTATGCCATTCAAAAAGGATATTCCGTTGCCTGGGACGGAGATGTCAGCGAAAGAGATTTTGACACACGAAAAACAGGATACGCCATTGTGCCGTTGAAGGACTGGGACGATATGACCTCAAAAGAAAGGGAAGAAAAAATAACGGAACCGGTTCAAGAAAAAACAATCACCCAGGAGATGCGCCAGAAAACTTTTGCCAATTTCACAACTACCGACGATCATTTGATGCACATTGTCGGGATCGCGCATGACCAGAAAGGCACCAAATTTTATTTCACAAAAAATTCACACGGAACCGATCGCAAAAATGAGGGATACGTTTATCTTTCGGAATCTTACCTTCGGTTGAAAACCGTAGCCATCATGATTCACAAGGATTCGCTTCCGCCCGATATTAAAATAAAACTGGAACTCAAATAAATTTTTCTATACGTGCGCTCCGAGATGACAATAAAATTTAGTAAAAGAGAATAGACCAATTGGTCTTGCCGATTGGTCTATTCGTTTTTATCAATCCCCATGTTTTGTCCAAAAACAACATAGAGGAAAAATGAAAAAAGTCGTTTTCTTTATTCTTCTGATCTCTTGCGTTAAGCCTTCTTTGAACATTCCGAAAATCAAGGGATTTCGTCTACGTTTTGGGCCGGTGGAAAGTGGTGGAGAATGAGACGGCCAATGAGGGGCTCTTTACGCTTCTTTTCCGGAAAACAGAGGAAGGATGGAGAATCGTGCACGATCATACGTCTTGAAAAATTCGGAACGGCAGAAATAGAAAAATTTGGAGTCGGTCGCATTTGTTTTTAATAAGGAGAGGTGAAGATGGATAAGAAGTGGATAAAAATGTTTGCAGTGTTCATCTTGCCAGGATTTTTTCTATTTACTGCGAGTTGTTCCCGGATGCACCGATACGATGTGGTCATTTTGAATGGCACCGTGATCAGCGGCGATGGGAATCCGTGGTACAAATCGGATATCGGAATCCAAGGGGAAAGAATCGCCTGTATCGGAAAGCTCAAGCAAAAAAAAGCGCGCTGCATTATTGATGTGGAAGGTCTTATCGTTTGTCCCGGATTTATTGATATCCATACCCACGCCGATGAGAATATCGGTAAAATCCCCACAGCCGATAATTATTTGCTTCAGGGTGTCACAACCGTGGTGGGGGGAAATTGCGGCGGGCATGAGTTTCCCTTAAACACGCTGTTCAAGAAAATCGAACGCCAGGGCACGGCCGTCAATTTTTGCTCGCTGGTGGGCCACAACACCATCCGGCAGGAAGTGATGGGACTTAAGATGGCCGATCCCACGCCCGATGAAATGGAACGGATGAAGGAGTTGATCCGCCAGGAGATGAGAGCAGGCGGTTTGGGCTTGTCCACCGGTTTGGCGTACATGCCTGGTACTTATGCCAAGACCGAAGAATTGATCGAACTCGCGGGGGCCGTGGCTCCCTACGACGGCTTTTATGCATCGCACATCCGGAACCAAGGGGAGGGAATTGCAGGAGCCATTGAAGAGGCCATCCGGATCGGCGAGGAGAACGGAATCCGGGTTCAGATTTCCCATGTGAAGCTTGCCAGCGATCCGGTCTGGGGAAAGCTGGACATGATTACAGCACCCATCGAGAAAGCACGCGCCAGAGGAATGGAAGTCACCATGGATCAATATCCCTATACGGCAACCAGTTCCGGTTTTGACAGCAGTTTGCCGGCCTGGTGTCTGGAGGGTGGGCACGAAGCCTTTCTCAAGCGGTTGGAAGATCCGGAGAATTATCAAAAAATCGAGAAGGAAGTGATCCGGAAGCGTTTGACTTCCAGCAGGGGAATTGACAGGCTGAAAACCATCTATATCGCGAGTTACGAAAAGGATCCCAGTTTCGAAGGGAAAAATCTGGCGGAGATTCTTGCACTCCAGGGGGAAAAGGCCACAGTAGAGAATGGAGCGGATCTGATCATTGAAATCCAGAAAAACGGCGGCGCTTCGGGTGTGTTTTTCCAAATGGATGAAAGCGATGTAGAAAAAATCATGGCACTCGATTACACGATGATCGGATCTGACGGGAGCATTGTTGAGTATGGGAAAGGCGTACCCCACTGCCGGAGCTACGGCACATTTCCGCGAGTGATTTCCCAGTACGTCCTGAAAAGACATGTTCTTCCCATCGAAGAGGCCGTCCGAAAAATGACAGCTCTGCCTGCCCAGACCCTTCGGTTGACGGAAAGGGGAGTGATCAAAAAGGGCATGTATGCAGATATCGTGGTTTTCGATCCGAAAACCATTCACGATACCGCGACGTATCAGAAGCCGCATCAGTATCCTTCGGGGATTCGCTATGTGATCGTCAACGGCAGGATGGCAGCAGAGAATGGAAAACCGACAGGAATTTTCCCGGGAAAGGTGCTTTACGGTCCGGGGAAAAAATAGAAACGACACTTCTGAAAAATGATTTTAAAAGGTTTGTCATCCCGAATTCGTTTCGGGATCTCATCCCAAGAGACTCTGAATCACGTTCAGAGTGACAATAAATGCGACTGTTATTCATCATTTTTCAGAAGTCTCGAAATCTAAAAAATGAGGAGAAGACCTATGATATCCAATGTGTGGCGATGGAAGGGAATTGTTCTTTTTACTTTTTTTATGGGAAGCGCTTTGTTGGCTCAGAGAAAAAACAAACCCCTGGTGCTTCAGGAGATGGGCTGGGTTGACGTGAAAGAGTATCTGAAAACCAACGATATGGTGATCGTTCCTCTGGGGTCTACAGAGCAGCACGGCCCCCATCTTCCGCTGGGGACAGATTTTTACGAGGCCATGGAGATGTCCAAATTGATCTCAGAGAAGACAGGTGTTTTGATTGCTCCTGTTCTTTTTTCTGGCTACAGTGTCTATCATTCGGGATTCCCGGGCACGTTAAGCCTCACACCGGAAACCATGGAGCAGGTGCTTTTTGAAAGTGCCGAGCTGCTGATAAAGTACGGCTTCCGACGGTTTCTCTTTTTCAACTATCATGGTGGAAACAACATCGTTCAAGAAAACATTATTCATCGCATCAATCATTCAACAGAAGCGACAGCGATTGCAATCGGGCACGGGGGTCCTGTTCAAAAAGAGGAGGAGGGTGAAGTTGTTGACTGGCATGCCGGTAAGAGTGAAACATCCATCATGCTCTATGTGAAGCCTGAACTTGTCCGGATGGAAAGAGCGCAGAAACCGACCATGCACTTTTCTTCTCAAATACAAACACTCTGGCAACTGGCGCAGAAGGATCCGGAACTGGCGGCCGTGGCCAATACACTTCTGGGAGTACCCGAAGAAACGAAAAAAGGAGGCGCCAGTCGCGAGATTTCCAGCAACGGGATTTGGTCTTTTACCGATCCAAAGGAGGCGACAGAGGAAATCGGTCGTGAAACGGTTTCCAAAATGGTGGATGCAGCGGTTCGGTTTATTGAGGCTTGGAAGAAGGCGGGCAATGTTGTCCCCGCGGCTGAATCCGCCAGAGAAAAATAAAATAGGTTTTCGTGAAGGGAAAACGGATCCGATTGTGACGAAACGCTTTGCTCTGCAGTAAGCAAATATCCCATTCATTAATCTACAGGAAAGGAGAAGGTCAGGTGAAGTTTTTTAAATTGACGATGTTTTTGCTTCTGGGAAGTCTCTGGATTTTTCCGTTATCTTTGGCGGCTTCTCCTCCATTGATTTTACAGCTCAAAGATCAGGCACGAGTGGTTGATCAATGGCTCACATTGCGTCTGGAAAGAGTCCTTCCTGAAATCATGCGAAGAGAAAACATGGACATGTGGATTGTGGCGTGCCGGGAGTACAGCGAAGACCCTGTGTATAACACATTGGCTCCGGCGACTTCTTTTGCTGCCAGACGACTCATCCTGCTCGTTTTTTACGACAAAGGCAAAGATGGTATGGAAAGGTTAACTATCAGCCGGTACGGCATTGGGGATTTGTATCAGCAGGTGTGGGATCCAGACAAGACAGACCCGTGGAGCTGTCTGACAAAAGTAGTCGCCCAGCGAAATCCCAGAAGAATTGGCATCAATGAGGCCGATGAATTTGCTTTTGGCGACGGACTCTCTGCTTCTCTTAAAAAGAAAGTCATGGATGCGCTGGGGTCCCAATATGCATCACGGATTCATTCGGCCGAGAAACTGGCAGTTGGCTGGCTGGAGCAGCGCATTCCCGAGGAATTGGAAGTCTATCCGCACATTGTATCTATTGCCCATTTTATCATTGCGGAGGCTTTTTCCAATCGTGTGATCACTCCAGGCATTACGACCACAGAGGATGTGGTGTGGTGGATGAGAGAAAGAATCCAGAGCCTCGGACTTGGAACGTGGTTTCAGCCCGATGTGGATATTCAGAGACAAAAAAGCGAAGGAGAAAAAGAGAAGGAAGCGAAAGTCATTCGGAGAGGGGATCTTCTCCATTGCGACATGGGAATTACCTACCTCCGACTGAACACCGATACTCAGGAGCTGGCCTATGTTCTGAAAGAGGGGGAAGAAGAGGCACCGGAGGGTCTCAAGAGAGCCCTCCGCATGGGGAATCGTCTTCAGGACATTCTAACAGGTGAAATGAAGGAAGGCAGAAGCGGGAATGAGATCCTTGAGTCCGCACTATCCAAGGCAAAGGCCGAAGGATTGGACGCCAGCATCTATACCCATCCTTTGGGTTTTCATGGCCATGGGGCTGGGCCCATTATCGGCCTTTGGGATCAGCAGCAGGGCGTTCTGGGCAGAGGCGATTATCCTCTTTACAAAAACACCTGCCATTCGATCGAACTGAGCGTGAAAACGCTCCTTCCCGAATGGAACGGCCAGGAAGTGGTGATCGCCCTTGAGCAGGACGCTGTTTTTGGTGAGGGGGGCGCTCATTATCTTGATGGACGGCAAACGGCCTTTCATTTGATCAAATAATTTTCAATTAGCTGTTTTTAAAAGGGAGAAAGCGATGTCGAAAAGGAATTGCTTACCGTTTGTTCTTATGATGATGTTGTTGTGTGTTCCGACTTTTGGAGAAGAGAATCCGGTGATCGTAGAAAATCCCGGTTTTGAGTCTGTGAACAGTCAAGGATTCCCCTTGGGCTGGTCTTCGGAAGTGGACAGTGCGGGTGCGGCTGTTCGTATCGTCCTTGACCGAACCCAATCCCATTCGGGCCAAAATGCACTTCTCATCGCGCATGCCCAGTGGAAAAGGAGTACCGTGTGTTCTGAACCGGTTTTACTTAAGGTGGGTCGTCTCTACCGGCTCAGCGGATGGGTAAAAACGGAATCGGCGTTTTCCTGTCCCACAGACCGCTATCCTACGTCCGTGGCTGGATGTTTTACCATGGAATCGTTTCCCTTTACCAACCATTCTCCAACCGCAGGGGCAACTTCCTCTTGGAAAAAAATTGAGACGCGTTTCATTGCCACACAGAGTCAGGACCGGATCAGGCTTCATCTCGGATTGAATGGAGAAGCAAAGGGGAAGATCTGGTTTGACGATATTCAGCTCGAAGAGGTGAGCGACATCTCGTCCTACATTCCCATGGAAACGGTGAAGTGGTTCGGTCCGGCTTTCCGTTATGAAGACAGGGGATGGATTTTTGTCCATATCGAAGGCAAGCCGTATTCTCGGGGGTATCAGTACGGTTTTTTGGTGGCCGGTGAAATCGTCGAGTACATGAAAAAACTGGCCATCACTGCGGATAAAAACGATCCCAATAAGGGATGGAATGAGACGCGCGTTATGGCCGATGCCCTTATGTTCCGAAAATACGATGAAGAATATCTGACAGAGATGAAAGGCATCGCCGACGGTGCAGTCAAATCGGGCGCCGAGTTCGAAGGACGGCCGCTGGATCTTTTGGATATTGTGACCCTCAATTCCGTGATTGATCTGGGACAGGTGCGAAGAGGACTCTCCAGCACAGCGCATCCTTTAAGCGGCAAAAGTTTCCTTGCAGCAGAGGATGAACTGAATATTCCCGAACGGCTTCACAAATGTTCAGGATTTTTGGCCAACGGTCCTGCCAGCAAGGACGGCAAGATCGTCTTCGGCCAGATTTTTATGTGGAGCGGGTACACCGGACCGCACTGGAATGTGATTTGTGATGCGATCCCTTCGGAAGGGCATCGTTTGGTTTATGAAACTTTCCCGGGAGGGATTCATTCGGCTGCGGATTTTTACATCAACAGTGCCGGTATCATGATCGGTGAAACCACGGTGGCCCAGACGCCCTTTGATATGGACGGCACACCGCAGTCCAACCGAATCCGAAAAGCGGCGCAGTATGCTTCCAGCATTGATGAGGTTGTAAAGATTCTCTCGTACAAAAACAACGGAATGTACACCAACGATTGGCTCATCGGGGACACAAAAACCAACGAGATTGCCATCTTTCTTCTGGGTACAAAAAAGAGCAAACTGTGGCGAAGCCGTTCTGGCGAATTCCCCGGAGGGACGGAAGGCTTCTACTGGAGCGACAACAACAACAAAGATCCGGAGGTGCGGAAGGAGTACATTCCCAATGACGCCAATGCGCCGTACGATCTTATTTATCGGACGTCCAATCGGGACATTCAGTTCAGTCAATTTTATAAGAAATACAAAGGAAAGATAGATGCCATTGCAGGTGTCCGTTTGTGGGCTTCGTCTCCTATGAATCGGCCTCACGCCTGCGATGGAAAGATCACCACGTCCGAAATGGCCGAAAAGATGGTTTTTCTGATCCATTCCGGCAAGGTGACCCTGAGGGAAAAATTTGTCGGTGAAAACGGACGCATTCCTGATCTCCCGGGTGCTGTTCCTCGTTTATCCCTCGGATATTCTGTCATCAGCCCCCTTTTTGTAACGGAAAAGTTGCAAACGTTAAGAAAAGAACAATATGAAGAACCGTCTTTTCAGGAAAATCCAAAAATGGAATTGACAGGGGTTGATGATATCTACCAGTTCAACAAAAGGCTGCTCTGGCATAACACCGTTTATCCAGCCTCAAACGGGGAAAACTGGTTTATAAGCGGTACAGCGGCCTACTGGAACACCCTGGACAACCTTCCATCCAAATCGGAGAAGGCTGCGCTCTATCTCCGGGATGAATTGACAGAGCTAAACTGTCGTCTTCTTTACACCCTCTCGAGAGACGGAAAAATCACACCCCTGGATGCAGAACAGGTCTATGACCGGTACAATCACTACCAGATTCCCAGAATTCGCGGGATGTTTCTTCTGCACCAGATGCGGCTTCTTTTGGGCAATGACACCTTCTCCAAAATCATGAACCAGGTGCACGATCGGTTTCGTGAAAAGGAAATGACAACAAAACAGTTCATCGGCATTGCAGAGAAAATCAGCGGAGAGGTGTTGAGTTCGTTTATCATGCAGTGGCTGAATCGGGACGATCTTCCCGAATGGGTGATTGAAGCGCATGTGGATTCAACACCCGCTGGATGGACTTTGACTCTGGACGTGGAACAGAAAGGCAAACCCTATCATTTTCTGACAACTGTGGCAGTAGAAACAGAGAAGCAAAATCATTGGCGGAAGGTAGAGGTTCAAAAGTCCAAAGAATCGTTTACATGGACTTTCGAAGAAAAACCGCTCAAATTGGTTTTTAATGCGGGCAGCGACGTTCCCGTTCCAAGAGACCGTTTTTATACCCTGTCCAATTTTTACGATGATTTTCACAGCACGGTCATTGTCTACGGAACCTCCCGGCAGATCGAGGCAAATCATACGCTGGCTCTGCGCTATGCAACGGTTTTGGCTGACCAGTACTCTGAAATTCTACCGCCGGTAAAAAAAGACAGTGAAATCACAGAAAGCGATCTGGCCTCTTCCGATCTTTTCGTACTGGGCGGAATCGAAGACAATCAATTGATGAAAATCATGAAAGAGAAGCTGGGTCTTTCTCTGGAAAAAAGTTGGTTTCGGTGGCAGGACAGAATCTATGCGGATTCTGATGACGGTCTGTTTGTCGTGGTTCCAAATCCTTTCAATTCGAATAAAGTGGCCTATCTGGTTATTGGAAACAGTGCTCTTGAGCTTTATCAAATGACAAAACAATACAAAGGCCTCCCGGCGTGGGCAATTTTTAAGAAAGATGCCATAGAGTGTAAAGGGTATCACGATGTTGAAAACGGTATTGTGCGTCTTCAATAAGGCAATCCGTAGCAAACAGGATGATTTTAGTCATCCAAAAATTTTTAAAGAAAAGGAGGACGCAATGAAAAAGGGATTCTATCTCCTTTGTGCGGTCTGGATAGGGGGATGTATTTTTCTTCAGCAAAAAGTCCATGGAATTGACATGAAAGATACCAAGCTTCTAAGTCAGCCTGCGATCAGCCAAAATCACATTGCTTTTGTTTATGCGGGTGATCTGTGGATAGCCGATGTGGATGGGAGCAACGTTCGGCGTTTGACTACGGACGAGGGGATCGAATCGAATCCTGCATTCTCCCCCGATGGAAAGTTGATTGCTTTTAGTGCCCAGTACGACGGCAACACGGACGTGTACCTTCTCCCCGTTGAGGGGGGCGTTCCAAAACGGTTGACATGGCATCCTGTATCGGATCTGGTCCAGGGATTCACTCCCGATGGATCGCGTGTACTTTTTTCATCTCCCAGATCTGTTTTCACAAGACGTCACACACAGCTATTTACTGTGTCCTGTGAGGGTGGATTTTCTGAAGCGCTGAATATTCCTTATGCGTACAAGGCGACCTATTCGCCGGACGGAAGAAGGATGGCGTACACACCGCTTTATGAAGCATTTCAGCAGTGGAAACATTACCGGGGCGGTACAGTTTCCACAATAGGACTCTACACCTTTAGCGATCATTCCGTAGAGAAAATTCCACAACCTGAAGAGCGCTGCAACGATACGGACCCGATGTGGATCGGAGATAAAATTTATTTTCGATCCGATCGAGAAGGAGAATTTAATCTTTTTTCCTTCAACATCCAATCGCGCGAGATCAACCAGCTTACTTTCCACACGGATTTTCCCATTGTCAATCTATCGGCTGGAGGAGATAAAATCATCTATGAGCAGGCAGGACATCTGCATAGGTATCCTCTTCCAAACGGGCCAAGTGAAAAATTAACCATTGGAGTTGCAGCAGATCTTGAAGGACTTCGTCCAAGATATGTGAAAGGATTCAAGTATATCCGTAACGCGTCTATTTCGCCATCCGGTGCCAGAGCAGTGCTTGAGTTTCGAGGGGAAATCATCACGGTTCCGGCTGAGAAGGGGGATCCTCGAAATCTGACCAACACACCGGGTGTTCACGAGCGCGATCCGGTTTGGTCTCCCGATGGAAAATTTATAGCCTATTTTTCCGATGAATCCGGCGAGTATGGACTTTGCATTCAACCCCAGGACGGCAAAGGCGAGATAAAAAAGATGAAGCTTGAGGGCACGGGATTCTATAGTGAACTTCACTGGTCTCCGGACAGCAAAAAACTCACCCTGACGGATAACGGCCGGAATCTCTACTGGATGGATGTCGAGAAAGGAAAAATCAAAAAGATCGCCCAGGAAGCTCTCTATTTTCCAGGCGCGTTTGGGGCCGTCCATGGCGTGTGGTCTTTTGATTCCAAATGGATAGCCTACACCCTGAATACCCAGGCGTACATTCAAAAGGTGTATTTGTATTCTCTCGATGAAGACAAATCCTACCCGATCACCGACGGGATGAGCGAAGTGAGTGAGCCGGTGTTTGATGAAAACGGCAAGTATCTCTATTTTTTCGCTTCTACGGATGCAGGACCTGTAAAACACTGGTTTGCCATGTCCAATGCGGATATGGAACTGAGTCGGGCCATCTACCTTGTCACCTTGCAAAAGGAGACGCTTTCTCCCATAGCCAAGGAGAGTGATGAAGAAAAAGGATCGGAAGAAAAAGAAACTAAAAAGGAAGATTCCAAAAAAGAGAACGAAAAGAAGGAAGAGAGCATCTCCGTTGATTTTCAGGGGTTGAACAACCGAATCGTTTCCTTGCCAATCAAGGAAGGAAATTATTCCAGTCTTCAAGCTGGAAAAGAGGGGCAGGTCTTCTATCTGGAAATGCCTCAAGGCCAAGAGGAGGATCGCCAAGGTGGAAAACTGCACAGGTATGATTTGAAGGAGAGGGAAGATAAAATTCTGCTTTCGGACGTAAGCGGGTATGAGCTTTCGGCAGACAAGAAGAAGATTCTCTACCGCACACTGAATTCGATACATATTGTTCCCATATCGGATAAAATTGAATCGGGAAAAGGAAAACTGAAAACCGAAGGCATCGCAGTGCTCATTGATCCTGTACGTGAATGGAATCAGATTTTTGATGAGGCGTGGCGTATCAACAGGGATTATTTTTACGATCCCAATATGCACGGCGCGGATTGGAAAGCCATGAAGGAGAAGTACAGGGTTTTCCTTTCGCATTTGGCCTGTCGCGATGATCTCAATCGGGTGATTCAATGGATGTCAAGCGAGTTGGTCGTAGGCCATCACCGCGTTGCAGGCGGTGATTCTCCAAACGATCCAAAATACATTCCGTGTGGATTGCTGGGTGCGGATTATACTATAGAAAATGGACGGTATCGGTTCAAGAAAGTGTACGGCGGTTTGAACTGGAATCCGGAGCTTCGGTCTCCCTTGGTAGAACCCGGAATGGATGTAAAGGAGGGAGAGTATCTTTTGGCTGTAAACGGCAAGGATCTTCGTCCTCCAGAAAATCTTTTCAGTCGGTTTGAAAACACAGCGGGGAAGATTGTGGAGATCACCGTGGGTCCCAATCCCGATGGAACCGGATCGAGAACCGTCCAAGTGGTTCCTGTTGCCGACGAGAGCGCACTCCGGAATCGGGACTGGGTAGAAGGCAATATCCGCAA
>Ga0172362_10005251_pt1 | contig 11225 bp, 10 predicted proteins | sample LakKivs1_kivu2a2_FD_114534 | JGI IMG/M metagenome (GOLD analysis project Ga0172362, IMG submission 114534) | Sediment microbial communities from Lake Kivu, Rwanda - Sediment s1_kivu2a2 | ecosystem: Environmental > Aquatic > Freshwater > Lake > Sediment | place: Rwanda: Western Province, Lake...
GTTCAATGAAAAAAATAAATTAAAACTAGTTTTTCAATGAAAAACTAGTTTTAATTTATTTTTTTTATTGTAAAAATTAAATTATTATAATTAGTTTTTTCAATGAAAAAAATAAATTAAAACTAGTTTTTCAATGAAAAACTAGTTTTAATTTATTTTTTTTATTGTAAAAATTAAATTATTATAATTAGTTTTTTCAATAAAAAAATAAATTAAATTATTTAATTAGTTTTTTCAATGAAAAAAATAAATTAAAACTAGTTTTTCAATGAAAAACTAGTTTTAATTATTTAATATAATGCTTTTTTATACATTTTTAATGCTAAATCTTTTTGTAATTTATAATCAACCATAGGTTTAGGATAATCAACATCATATTCATTATAATATTTATCCCAATTATGAATATGTTTATTTTCAACTGATTTTAATTCTGGAATCCAATATTTAATATAATTACATTCAGGATCATATTTTTCTGATTGATTCCATGGATTAAATATTCTAAAAAATGGTTGTGAATCTGCTCCAATACTACTTACCCATCCCCAATTTCCAAAATTTACTGCTGGATCATAGTCTATTAATTTTTTTGCAAAATATTTTTCTCCTTGTTCCCAATTTAATAATAATGTTTTTACTAAAAAACTTCCTACAATTAATCTTCCACGATTATGCATAAATCCTGTTGTATTTATTTCTCTCATACATGCATCTACTATAGGGTATCCTGTTTTACCTTCTTTCCATTTATTTAAATATATATTATTACTATTCCATTTTATTTTATTATAATTATCCTTTAATGCTAATTTCTTTGAATATGTCTCTGGATATTTCCACATTATATTATAATAAAAATCTCGCCAATATAATTGTTTTATTAAATCATTATTATTTCCTAATTCTTTTTTAATGCTATAATATACCTCTCTTATTGATACACATCCAAATTTATTATAGGCTGATAATCCTGTTGTTTTATATTCTAATATATTTCTTTTTTTATTATAATCCTTATAATCATCTATATTTTTTAATATTTTTAATCCATTTGTTCTTCCTCCTTTATATGCAATATCTTTATTATATTCATAAAATTTATGAATATCTCCTTTATATTCATTTTTAATTTTATTATTTTTATTATAATAATTTGTATATTTATTTTTTAATGGTTCATCTACTTTAATTTTACTTGATTTAATAAAATATGGAGTAAATTTTGTATATATATTTTGATTAGTTGTTATAATAGAACCAACTGGATTTAATAATATATCTTCATAAGAATTGAATTGTATATCATTTTTATCACATAGTTTTTTTATCATATCATCTCTATTTATAGAATATGGTGTATAATCCATATTGACATAAATAGCATCTATTTCTACATTATTAATAATATTTTTTATTACATCAACAGGTTTTCCAAAAAAATAAAATAATCTTGAATTCTTTTTTTTTAAACTTAAATTTAGATCTTCTAAACTATCTATCATAAATTGAACACAATTATCTGATTTAAATTTATTATTATCTAATTGTTCTGGTGTAAATATAAATATTGGTATTACTATTTGTGAATTTTTTAATGCTTCTATTAATCCTTTATTATCATCTAATCTTAAATCCCTTCTAAATATAAATATACTTTTTGTATTCATTTTTATTTTATATTATTTTATATTATTTTATATTATTTTTACACTTCTAAAATTTAGAATAATAAAATTAAAAAGAAGTAAGATTCCTTATAATGTATTTTTTTATAATTTTAAGGATATATATAATATCTATTATTTAATAAAAATATATATATTATTAAATAATATAATGGATAAAATAGTTATTGGTTCTATTGCATTAACTTATAATATATTAGCACATATTTTAGCAAGTGTTTTATTTAAAAATGATTATTATGATGATAAAATTAAGAATAGTAATGTTATTCTTTTTTTAGTAGGTTTATCTGGTTTAGTTCTTTCTCGGATAATATTAAAAGAGAATCAAGATATAACGCAATCAGTGACAAGTATGGGATTATTTATTGGTGGATTATTATTAATATTTACAGTATTTATTCTTAATTGGAATAATATTACTGAAAATTTCAAGTTATTTATTGTTTTAACTTTTTTTATATTTTTAATATGGTATTCAAGTAAATATTTTGATAATAAAATTATAATAAAAAATTGAAAATTGTAGTATTTAATAAGTCTATTAAAAAAAAATAAAAAAAACATCATTGATGTTTGATTTTACTGATCCATTTGATAATGGATTGATTGGTTTGACTGATTTGAATATTCAATATTTAAAAGAGATTCCTTGTCAATTATCATATGAAGATTTAATTAATATGATTAATATGTGGATTAAAATTTATTTCATTCAATTTGAGAATTTATCTAATGATAATAAGAATATAATTATTAATACTCTTAATAGTCTATTGAGTTATTTGGAAACTATTAGAATCCAACAATATTATTGCAATCTACATGCTAAATATAATGGTTGTAATTATATTAGTAATTATAGTTATATGTTCCCATTTATTAAGATATCTGGTGAGAATGATAAACTTATATTTACGAATACTGATATTATTAAATATGGGGTATCTGATTCTCATGCAATTTATCAACTAATTCAAGATACTTTTTTAACTACAAAAACTTGGGAACGATCTTATTGTATTGATAATTTGTATAATTATATTAAATTCCTTAATTTTCAAGGAATGAACGATTTATATCGTGTTATTAAAAATCCACAATTTAGATTTTATGTTCCTCTTGAAGTTATTGCTATTATTAATGGACCTATTATTTGTAATTTGTTTGCAAATCCTATTTTACAATAATTATTTTGTTTATTAAATTCCAGTAATATTATAAACAAAATAATTATATCAAAAAACTAATAATTAATTCACTTATCTCAGCAGGTATTCCTTTTATTTTCAATATGAAAACAATATTTTCACGATAATATATCTCAATATTATCAAAATCTTCATGTTTAAATAACAAGTTATTAATTTGTTTTTTAAATTTTTGTATAATTTCAGGGTGATCCTTATTATTTATATTATCAGTAAAATAAGTTATAGTATAAATTTTTTTATTAAAATCAGTCTCTGAATCTGAATTATTAATTATAGATAATATATATTCATTAATAATTTGTGAAATTCTATATGTATCCAATGATAATACAATTGATTTGGGATTTTTTTTTAATTCTGTATTAATAACAGATATATATATTTTATTTGTAACTTTTTTAATGATATCATCTAAACAAGTTATATACACATTATTACATAAATATGTCATTGATGTATGATAATCATTATAATCACCAAATATAATATCATAAATATTTTCAATAATTGTTCTTGTTGGATCAATATATACAAAATCATCAAATGAAATATTACTAGTAAAACTTATAATAGATTTATTAAGTTTAAATTTAAAATGTAATTTGTTATTTCCAGATTTACAATTACAGTTATATTCATTACAATCCATTATATTAGGAATTAATTGTTTAGCAATATTATATATATATGATACAAGAATACGTGTTTTAAATCGTTTAGTTCTATTTTCAATACTTACAGAATTTTCAATAAATTTATCTCTAATATTAGGAGAACTATTGTAATACATCATTTTTAATATATCTATTGGTAACTCTAGTAATGTATATGGTGTAAAATGTGTAATACTACATTTACCATATTTAAATGAATATTTAATTGTGGTTATTAATCTTCTATCAGAAACTAACATTTTTGGTTCTGTAATAGGAAGATTATCAAGATTAAAACTTTCTATACCAATATAAGTTATTACTTGTCTTTCAGTTGAAGGATATTTATTACACAATACATAATAACTAATAGTTTTTCTTTGAATAAAACGATCATAAAAAATATAACGACTATAAGGATTATAAGTTATTTTAGTTTATTAATCCCTTTATGAATTTATAACTCTTTATAGTAAGATTATGCAATAATTATAATTTTCAATTTTATAATAAAATTGAAAATTATATAATTCTTATTTTTTTAATTCATTTAATTTTATAATTTTACCATAATTATATTCTTTAATATTTATATTTTCACTAAAAATACATTTTAATTTATCATTATTAAATTTTATTTTTCGTAAATTAGTTATAAATTCATTATCTTCTTCAGTATTAAATATAAAATTTTTAATATTTAAATTACATTTTGTTAAAAATAATGAACCCTTACAATCTATTAAATTTGTAGAACCTTCCATTAATTCTTTTATTAATTCATCAAAATTTGGATAATATTTATCTATAAATTTATAATATTCACTTGGTATAATATCTTTTATTAATGGTGCAGGAGATACATATAATAAATGTTCAATACAATTAAAATATTTATCTCTTGAAATAGTATATTTATTTATATCATATAATTTATTATTAATATATTTAGTATCTTGTTGAACTAAATAATTATATATTTGAGTCAATAATGGAGCATGATGATATGGATAATACCAAATATTTGCATACATATGATTATCTTTAATATTAAAATCATTATAATAAAAATTAAATACCCATAAAAATCCTTCAATATATTTATCAACTAATTTTATTAATTTTTTATTATCAACATTTATATTATCTATTCCAAAAAAATTTTTATAATATCTTACTACTCCATTTATTATTTTTTCAGTTTTCCATGTATATGTTTTTGGATCTATATATACATGTCCAATATTTAATGCTGTTGAATTTAATTTATATATGTATTCATCTAACATATTATCAAATTTATATATTTCTTTATCATATTCTGTTATATCTAATGATGTATCTATTTTATCTATATTTTTCCTTAATTTTTTTTGATGATGTTCTTCTTCTAAACTTTTTAAATATTTTCTAAATATAATTCTAATTTTAGGTAAATTATTATTTAATAAATAATATTCATAAAAATTTTTAATATATTCATCATTATTTGTTTTTGGTAAATTAGTAAATTTTTGTAATTTTTTTATAAATATATCATTTTTCCATTTATTAATTAATTTATTTATATCTTGTTTATCTGTATTTCGTATATCTTCATTAAATTTACTTAATTTACCTAAAAATTCTGTCATTTTATCTGTAAAATCATTATCATTAACTTCTAATAATTCTTTTAATTTATTATAATTTGAATAATGTGATACCATATAAATTTTTTGTAAATTATTTCCTTCATCATATTGTAATTCCTTAAATATTCTTATTAACATAGATTGATTAATTTCTAATTTATTATTATTTTTATTATATTCTACTAATGTATTATCAGATTTATTTTCTATTAGTATTTTAATATATTTATCTATTATTAAATTAAAATCATATACTACATTTAATGATTCTATTTTTGGTAAAAAATCATTGCCAAATATTGTTAATAACAATACTATGTCTTTAATATAATTATCTTTATCTATTTTTTTTGTTGTTTTTGTTTTTAAATATTTATATAAATTTTCATTTAATTGATCAATATTAATAATATCATAAATACTTTTTTGTTGATTATATCTCATTATTTTAATATTATTAATTTTTTTATATTTTTCAGTGAGATTAGAATTTAATAACATACATAAAATAGTCATATCAGAATCAGGACTATAAATTATATGTGAATTTAGTTTATTATAATTATTTCTTAAATAATCTACTATTTTTTTCTCACCTTCTCCATATTCATATACTCCATTATAAATATATTTTTCTAAATTATTACATATATCTTTTATACTCACTTCAAATTCAATTGAATTGAATAAATTATCTATTTTATCCATAAATTCAGTTCCCGGTGATATTTTATTACGATTCCATTCTATTTTATATTGTTCATATAAATATCTATTATTATCATTTTTTAAATCATCTTCATATTTTAAATAAATTTGGTTTTTAATTTCATTTATTATTCCACCTAAATATCGTCTTTTTTTTTGTTCAATCATTTTTGATTTTGATGGAACACTATCAATTGCTATATACAATAGTTTTAATTTATCTGGTTCTATAAAATTTATTAACATATTATAAATATATTCTCTTACTTTTTGTATTATAATATTATCTATTTGTTCATTTATTAATTTATTATATTCTTTATAATTTATATTATCCAGTTTTAATTCATATTCTTCTATTATATTTTTGAATTTTTCAGTATTTTTATTATTTATTATTATGTTATACAAAATATAATTTAAATCATTAATAACTATAAAACTATTTATATATATTATTGAATTAAAATCAATAAATAATGATTCTGTATTTATATTTTTATCTAATTTTATTTTAAAACTTGTTCCTAAATTTGTTATATTATTTTCTTCTATACTACTAAAAAATCTTTCAATACCCATATTATTTATTATTATAATATATATTTTATAATTTCTATCTGAATACAATAATATATATAAATATATAATATATAACATGTCTATAACATTAACTAATATATCTCCAAATTGTGTTAATAAAGAAGGTACTTTTGTAACATTTGTTTTAAGTTTCACTAATTCTGATCCATCTATAATATCAAGTATTACATTTTGTCAAAATATGACAGTTATACCAATTACTGCAATAAATACTACTTTTCCTACTGTAGCAACTTTATCAGCACAAATTATATTTACGGTAGCAAATATAACACCTAATTATTATACTATTAAATTAAATTATAATTTAGAAGAAGAAGAAACACAAACATTAACTATCAATAGATATATAACATTATGTAATGCATTAACATTACATATATCAGCATGTGATTCAGAAACTGCTTGTGGTCAAAGAGTTAAATATACTTATAAAGTATGTAATACTGGTTCTTATCCAATTAAATTAACTAATTTAGTAGATAGTATTTATGGAAATTTAGCAAATATATCTACTTTTATACCTGATTCAGATATAGCAGGAAATACTTGTAGATGTTATGTATTTTTTGCTTGTTTGCCATCTAACTGTTTAAATACAAGTATTAAAAGTGTTGGAACAGTTACTGGAATAGATGTAAATAATGAACAAGTTCAAGCAACTGATAAAATTAGTGTGTTAGTTTATTATTAAATGCACATTTAAAAAACTGATATTTAAATGATTATATTAAATATATAATATATATTTAATATGATAAGTTTTGAATTTATTATAAAAGAAGTATTATCATATATTTTAATACATAAAATTTATAAATATCATAAAAAAAATAATCAAGATTTTAATACATTATTAATTGATTGTTATGATTTAGATATATTTAAAAAATTATATAAAAATAATGAATTTAATACTACATTAATTTACCAATATAATAATGAACTATATAAAGATATGAGTAATAATTATAAAGATTTTTGTAATAAATTAGAAATTGATAATAAAAAAAAACCAAATTATAATATATTGTTATTTAATATTGATGATGGTTATGAATTATTTGATAGTATATCAAAAATAAAAAAATTTAATATTATAATTTCCTATAATTTTTCTGATTTTTTTAGTTCATATATTAGATTTCTTAATTTTATTAAATATATTAATTTAAGTTTAGATAAAGGAGGATATTTTATTGGTATTGGTATTGAAAATATTGTATTATCTAATTTCTTTATTACTAAAGATAATCTTCTATTTAAAAATAAATATTCTATTACTTTAGCACCAACATCAAATTTAGGAGGTGAAAAAGTATTCTCTTATAAATATATCCAAATTGATGCTAATAAAATTAAAAATGAAATGTTTTCAATTAATGGAGAAGAACTTGAAAAAGCAATTATTAATAATAATTTAAAATTAAATATTACACATTCTCTTTATACTATTACTAAAGATTGGTTAGATTCATCTTTTGATTTTTTTACAAAAAGTAATAAAATTATTATTATTAAACAACCAGAATTTTAATTTATATAATTTTAATATTTTTTATATATAAAAATACTTAAAGATATATTCTTAATATATATTAATTAATATATATGATTACTATTTTTTTCATAAATATTTATTCTTATATATAATATCAATATTTATCATTTGAATAGTTTTTATATATATTAATTATATAATACAATTAAACCAGTTAATTGTATTCCAGACTTTTCTTCAGTATTGAAGATAAATTTGATTTATTATTATAAATCAAATTTAATTAACTATTTATTTTACATTTAAAAAAATTGAACCCAAAAATAATTGAATACTAAAAAATTAATACATAATGCATATTATTAATTTGACATGATTATATAAGATATAATCACAATTATTCCATCATCATGGAATAAATAAATTTATAATACAAAAATAATTAATTATTTTTATATTATAAATATGTGATTTATAATACAAAAATAATTAATTATTTTTATTTATAATACAAAAATAATTAATTAATTATTTTTATATTTAATTTATAAATAAATTATTTTTTAATCATAAGACTATTTCGTTTATATTTTCTAAGAGTATGAACAAATACTTCATTTTTATCTTCTTTAGCAAAATCAATAGCCGATTTATTTTCAATAGATTTAAGAGTAGGATCAGCATTATTATTAAGTAATAATTTAAGAGATTCTTTAAATTCATTTTTAGTAGCAATCATGACAGGAGTTATACCAGCACTATTAGTTGTATTAACATTAGCACCATTATTAATTAGTAATTGAACTAAATTTGTAAAATTATTATTAACCGCAAGTATTAATGCATCTTCACCATATTTATTTTTATGATGTATATTTGAACCTGAATTTAACAATAATCTTATTATATCCATATCTTTAATTTCATTTTTAAGCATATAAGTTAGAACAGTATCACCTTCATTATTAGTTGTAGTAATATCAGCACCCGCTAATAATAATTGACGAACTATATAAATATTTGTATTTTTACAAGCATAATGTAATGCGGTATTCATTAATGATGATTTATCTTTAACATTAACATTTATATTATATTTAGTTAATTCATTAATACATTTAGATGAATTATGTTTAGCACAAAATATTATTGGACTAATATCATTATCATCTATTAGTTCTAAATCTACTTCTAATTCTACTAATTTTTTTAATATTGTTTCTTTATCATTTAATAATACATAATATAATAATGATCTATGTTGTTTATCAGTTAATGTAAAATCTATTTTATCACTATATTCTATTAATCTTTCATAACACAATTGACGATGATTCTTTACTGCTAACATTAATGGTGTTAATCCATTATTATTTTGTAAATTTATATTTGCTCCATTCTCTAATAATTTCGATACCATTTGGGCTAATCCTTTTGAACATGCTAAATGTAATGAAGAATCACCATGACAATTTATATAATCTATTCTAAATCCATTATTTAATAATGAATCTAATAGTATAAAATTTTGTGTTAATACTGTTTTATGCATTAATGTAGTTATTTGATTATGATCATTATCAAAATCAGTTGCTAATGTAGATAATAGATCTAATATACTTACTTTATTAAATATTTTATATTCTAAATTACTATAATTTGTTGAACTTTCTGATTTTTCTGATATTATATCTGGTTCTGGTAATGGTAATGGTAATTCTGTTGTATTTCTAAAATATTTATCTATTTTATGTTGATATCTCATTAATCGTTTTTGATATTTATTTATTTTATTCATAACATTTTCTAATTGTTCTATTGTTTTATTTGTTTCTTCTGTTTTAGTTGGTTCTTCTGTTTTAGTTGGTTCTTCTGTTTTAGTTGGTTCTTCTGTTATTTCTAACTTATTATTATCTGGTTGTACTTCATCTAAATCAGTTGGTATGTTATTATTTAGTTCTTCCATTTTAATTATAAATGACTTATTCCTTTATATTAAAATATTTTATCAATTTTTTAATAAATAAATTATTCATGTCTTCTATAATATTTTGGTATTATAGGATTAATACCATATTTTTCAATGTAATCATCATTACATTCATATATTTTTGTTGTAATATATGTATTTAAATCATCTAATTCTTGTTTTGATAATATCTTATTTTGATAACTATAATCTTGAATTATCAAATCATATAAATTTGCTGATATAATATAAGGAGGATAATTATGACGTTCTAGTAAATAAAATCCTTTTATTATTTCATCTATATCATCAGATAGATTGTTAATTTTGTTATTTCCTATTATATTACCCATTATATCTATTATTTTTATTTATATTATATTGTATAATAAATTAAATTTTCATTTTTTTATAAATCAATCAATAACCATTAATACAATTAAAAATGTATTAAGGATTTCTGATTTTAACTGATTATTTAAATCTGAATTATACCATGACCAATATGGATTATTAGTTCTATAATAATCATATGCCATTTTTTCAATATCATTTAAGTATTTATTTTTTAATTCAAATTGCCAATATTTTAATAGTTCATCAGGTATATAATTCCATGTATTTGTTATATTATAATATACATCTTTTGATAGTGGATTATATTTAATATTTGTATTTATGTATCTGTCCATTTATTATAGTTTTAGTTATAGTTTTTAATTTTATAATTTCAATTTTTTAAATAAAATGTTAGTTTAATTTATAATTTTTTAAATCTAAAGTTAAAAGAAATTATAAATATAATATATAAATGTCTAAAGAAATATATTGTGGAGTAGATAATCCTCCAAAAGGTTCTAAAAGAGGGTCAATGAAAGAATGTGCTGAAAAAGGTCAAATTAGATATTATGGATTAAAAAAAATAGATTCAAGAATATTAGAATATACTAAAAATAAAACTAAGAATAAACATTCAAAAGAAGATCTAATGATTAAATTAGCAAGTTTAAGAGGAAAAAGAAAAGGAATAAATAATAAATTAATAGGATTAAAAGATAAAGATAAAAAAGAAGAATTAGAAAAAGAATTAATTAATATTCAAAAAGAAATAATAACATTAACTACAAAAATGAGTAAATTAAGCAGAACATCAAGAAAATCAAGAACATCAAGAAAATCAAGAACATCAAGAAAATCAAGAACATCAAGAAAATCAAGAACATCAAGAAAATCAAGAACATCAAGAAAATCAAGA
>Ga0172362_10005252_pt1 | contig 11225 bp, 13 predicted proteins | sample LakKivs1_kivu2a2_FD_114534 | JGI IMG/M metagenome (GOLD analysis project Ga0172362, IMG submission 114534) | Sediment microbial communities from Lake Kivu, Rwanda - Sediment s1_kivu2a2 | ecosystem: Environmental > Aquatic > Freshwater > Lake > Sediment | place: Rwanda: Western Province, Lake...
AGAAAATCAGAGGCTAAATTACTCAAGAAGAAAAAGAAAAAATAACAATTGCTTAAATTAATAAGACGCTGATACAGAAAAGTGTTAAGCACGTGTAATTTTTTTTTGGATCTTTGTTTTATGAAAATACAAACATTTTTTAGTGTTATTTTCATTACGCTTTCTCAACTTGCTGTAGCAAAACAAAATCCTCATGTAGGTATCAGCCAAAAGGTGGATTCTTTAGAGCAACATCTAGGTGAGATCACAACAGATACAGCTCTTGGCAAACCCAGCATCACAACAACAACCAGCTGGCCTGATATCGAAGGAAATCAATGGAACATTTTTATCGATGTTCTTCTATGGAAAGCAAAAATAGCAGGAACATCTTTTGCGACAACAAACAACCAGTTTAGTGTGACAGAACCCATTCATGGTTATTGTAAAGATAATCATATGCATTGGGATTTTGGACTAAAATTGGGACTTAGTAAAAAACTTAACTATGACACTTGGGGTCTTAGTGGAGAATTTACCTATTTTACAACAACAGGAGGAGCCAGCGCTAAAGGTGGAGTCGAAAACGCCATCATCCCTCTTAAAGGCCCCTTCGCTCATCCCGTGCAGCTAGCTTCTTCACAAGTAAAACTCAAATTTTACAACATAGATCTACATCTTTCACGAAATTACTTCATAAGTAGAACGCTAGCTCTGCAGCCTTTTCTCGGAGTAAAAAACACATGGAATACTTTTACACAAAAAGTGTTTTACTCTAAAGGACCCTCCCTTCTCAACAACACAGCTGCTACAAAAGATAAAAATGGTATGTGGGGTATAGGCCCAGAGGTGGGTCTTGATACCACATGGTATGTAGGTAAAGGCTGTCACGTCAATGGTCTTTGTACAGCAAGTATTTTGTATAGCTATTTCAATGTAAAGCAACACTCCTACACCACCCCTTCAGAGGCGTTTAATGTCTTTTTGTCAGATAAACATCACCAGTTTGTTCCCAATATGCAGTGTGCGTTAGGTCTTGGTTGGAGTCGGTTTTTGAACGACAAGAAAAACTATCTAAGTTTTGATATCAATTACGAGACACAATATTACTGGCAGATGAATCAAACTCTTTTCTTATACGAATTTAAAGATACCTTTCGAGTGCAAAATATGTCTGCAGACATCGCTTTTTATGGAGTCAGCGCGCAAATCAAACTCTTTTTCTAGCGCACGATCATAAAACGATCAAAGCTTTTTTTCGCTTCTTGTATCTTGGAAGAGAGTTTTGCAATGCTTGCTAAGCCAGCATCTTTTTGTAATTCATGTAAAAAAAGAAGAATCGTCTGTTCATCTCCCTGAAGACAAATCTCCACAGATCCATTGGGCAAATTTTTTACGTAGCCTTTCAGAGCTTTCTCCTGCGCTCTTTCTTGAACAAGCGCTCTAAAACACACCCCTTGCACCTTTCCTTCAGCAATGATGAGATGCTCTTTCATAGCAAAGCCTCTTCTTTCGCAAAATTCCAATCGTGACTCTCCAACAGCAGCTGTATCTCTGCAAGATTTTTTGCCTTGTTGATGCCATCTCTGAGTAGGCGAGCTCCCTTGTGCTCTTTAAGATACCAACAGGCTATTCTCCTTAAAGCCAGAAGAGCATATCTATCATTTTCATAAGCGAGTGTCATCTCCATATGGCGAGAAAAAGCTTCTTGTAAAAGATTGCCAGCAGGCTCGTAGGGTTTTCCTGTTGTAAGATAATGCAAAATCTCTTGGACAACCCATGGCTTGCCCATAGTGCCACGAGCCACTAAAAGACCATCAGCCTGCGTCGTCTCAAAAGCTGCTTTGGCTGAAGGGCCATCCATGATGTCACCATTAGCAATCACTTTGATCTTTGTAGCGCACTCTTTGCACTCTCTAATAGGATTCCAATCAGCTGGGCCCTTATACCCTTGCGATCTTGTCCTTCCATGAATTGTAATGGCTTTTGCGCCCACGTTCTCTGCGATCTTTGTGATTTCTTTAGCATTAATGTGATCATGATCCCAGCCTATACGGATTTTTACAGTCACCGGGATTTTGACAGCTTTGATGATTTGATAGAGAATATCTCCAATGAGCTCTGGTGTTTTCAGCAGGCCAGAGCCACTACCATCTTTAGTTACTTTATCTACAGGGCAGCCGCAGTTAAGATCAATGACATCAAAGCCAAGATCTTCAAGAATTTTTGCACAATCACCGGCAAGCTCGGGTTTGCTGCCACAGAGCTGCGCTCCGATAGGATGCATGCTCGTATCATAATCTAGAAGATGGTATGTGCTTGGGTCATGTCTTATAAGAGCGTCCATTTTGACCATCTCACAAAAGACAAGGCCTGGTCCATAGGAAGAGTTGATCTTTCTAAAAGGAAAGTCCGAGCAGCCAGCAAGGGGAGCATAGAGAATGTTTACAGGGAGGACAAGGTCCCCAAGCTGAAGAGGTTGAATAAATTTTTTCATGAGAAAAGAAATCTAAAAAGTAACATTTGTAAAAACTGCAGAGCTAAAAGAGCTAGCATAGGACTTAAATCAAGGACCCCACCAATAGGAGGAATAATTTTACGAAAAAAGTTCAAATAGGGATCTGTATAATGGGCTAAAAATCGCATGATGGGATGCCCCTGCGCTTGAGGAATCCATGACCCAAGTACGCGAGCTAGAAGCATCAGCGTATATGTCATGAAAAGGCTTTTAAGAATAATTGCGATAATTGTCATACAAGCTACCATACCATGAAGGACATAAAAAGTTAAGAGAGCGCACCTCTTTAATGGCATAATTATTCAGAGGGGCTTACAATCACCTGCTTCTACGCTAGGTGGATGCTATGCAGTGTTTAGGAGTTCATGTAGAAGAAAAAGGGGCTGTAGTTGCTCTTGTAGAGAAGGACAAAAAAAACTTTGTCATAAAATTTTTAGAAAGCCTTCCTTCAAAGGAAGGTAAAGCAACTTTTTTACACAACCTTCAAGGAAACCAAAAATATTTTATAGGCTCTGCTTTAGAGACTTCTCATGTCGTTATGAGAACCATCGAGGTTCCTCTAAGGCAGAAGAGCGCTATCTATAAAGCGCTTCCTTTTCAGCTAGAGCAGATGGCTGCGCATTCTGCAGAAGATTCTATTGTCATCCCTCTTATCTATAAAGAAAAGAGAGGCTCTACAGTAAAAGCCTTTTGCTCTACAAGACAAAGTTGCACAAAACATCTGGAACTATGTCAAAAATACCATATAGATCCCGAGTGGATTGGATGTGCATCTCAAGCTCTTTACCGCTTTACCAAGCGCTATGTACAAAACCAAGCTGTGACGACGCTTCATATGGCACTTAACGCAACACATGTGATAGCTATCCAAGAAGGAAAGCTTTCCTACGCTTTTCAAATAGACATTGGACAAGAAAACTTTTTTAGTGAGCTAAGAAAAGATCTTCCCTTGCAAAAAGAAGAAGACATAAAAAGTCTCTTTTGCCAAGAGCTTATAGAACGTAAAGACTTGAAAAATTTTCACAACCTACTACAAAAATTTTTACGCGAGCTAGACCGTCTCTTTTATTTTTTATTGCAGCACAAAAAAGAAAACACTTTACAGCATGTTTTTATAACAAGAGAAGAACCTTTTTTAAGGCAATGTTTGCGTTATATAGAAAATGCGCAGGGTCATTCTTTATATTATATTGATGTGAAAGACAAAGAGCATATTTCTCTTAAACCCTACGCTGTAGCTATAGGGCAAGCACTTGATGTGCTCTCTCAAGATTGTGAAAGCTTGCAATTTCGCACCACACAAACGCGCTTTTTGCAAAAAAAACTGACACGTACACTCCGTCTTTATGGATACTCTTTTCTAGGAGCTCTTTGCGCTGTTGTCTTAAGCTGGCAACTTGTGCTCAAAAGACAAGAGAGCTCTCTTAAAGCAAAACTTTTTACTCTTCTTGCTTGTTATGCGCAAGAGATCGAAGGGCTTTCTCAAAAGCAGAGCTTGAAAAAAACGTTGGAAACAGCAGAAAAAAAACTCTCTTTTATTAAGAAGCCTTATGGCTATTATTCTACACCTACAAGAGTTCAAGAATTTTTAGAGCAGCTGCAAATCACCTACGACAAAGAAAACATAGAAGATCTTTGTACTTTACAAAGACTCCATTATGAGCTTGTCAGCTACCCTTCTTTGCAAGAGCCTATGCAAGGCTATAAAATTAAGGTGCAGCTAGAGCTAGAGAGTCAAGATCTGGAAAAGATGGAAAAATTGTTACAAACTTTTTGTGAAATCCCCATGATTTCTCAAGATCATCCACCACAAATTGTTCATACATCAGGGCGTTATGAAGTTACTGTTTTTCTTACAGCCTCTTAAAGGTGTTGTAGACAAGATGCGAGAGCGTATCGGTTTTGCTGTTTTGTTTTCTCAAGGGGCGATTGTGGTTATTTTTGCAGCTTCTATCTGTATAGCAGCGGGAGCTTGTTACATTCTTGCGCAGCAAAGCCAAACGCTAACAAAGATGGAGCAGAGGATAGAAAGTCTAGAAGTGCGAGCAAAAAAAACGCAGCAGATGAGAGCAAAAGCAGCAGAGTTTTCTAAAAGGATCCATGAAGCAAAAGAGAACCTCATTATAGAAGAGCTCTCTACAAAAGAGCTGTTACACAAAGAAAAAGAGCGTCTGCGTATTTTGCTCACCACACAAATTGTCAAAGAGAGTAGAGCCTTGCAGGCTCGCTCTCAAAAACTTAAAGAAAACAACATGCTCTTGCAGCAGACAGCTCTTGCAGAAAAAGGATCTATACAAGAAAAAATCTATGGACTAGACCATCCGATAGAAATCGATGAAGAAGATCTAACAAGGCTTTTGGAAGAGATCGAAAAACCCACAGCTCACAAGCCCCAAGCCTTTTTTAAGACATTAACGCTACAGAGAAAAAAACTAGCCGAGCACAATGAAGTGTTTGAATGTGATTTTACTTTTTTACAAAGAACATTAAAGGACAAGACGACGTGAGATATCTACCTGTAGTTGCTTTGCTACTTCTTTTAGGAGCGTGCTCAAGAAGAGCGGAAGAGACGCCAAAACTTGTAAGTCTTCAATTTGTTGACCGTAATGGTTTCAATGAAACCATCAGCGCTCCCGATAGAATTGATCGCTATAAACAAGCGAACTTTTTGGAGCCTCAGCCGTACACAAAAGTAGTAAGACTTTTTGAAAGAAATAAAGAAAGGAAAACAATATCTGCGATCACAAGCTATCATGATAACGGTCAAATATGGCAATACCTAGAAGTTGTAGGAGGAAGAGCTAAAGGCATCTACAAAGAATGGTATCCCAACGGAGCTATAAAAATAGAAGCTCATATCATAGAAGGTCTAGGAGATATTGCCCTTGAATGTATGGACTCTTGGGTCTTTGATAAAGAAAGTAAAGTGTATGATGAGCAAGGGCATCTGCTTGCCAAATTCTTCTATGATAAAGGAGATCTTTCAGGCAAAGCGCAATATTTTTATCCAAACAACCAGATAAGAAAAATCACACCCTATGTGAAAAATGCAATCCACGGAGAAGAGCTCTATTATGATGAAAATGGAGAAAAGATAGGAAAATTTTCTTATCAGCAGGGACTAAAACATGGTAAATCGATCTACCATGGATGTACAAGGTGTCCACAGTTTACAGAAGAATATGAGAAAGGAGCTCTTATCTCAGGAGTCTATTACAACTTTGAAGGGAGAGTGCTATCAAAAATTCTACAAGGCAATGGCCTGCAAACGGTATATGAAGAAGGAGCTCTTCAAGCGCAGTATGAGTTTAAAGAGGGAAAAAGAGAGGGAAAAGTCTATCTCTACTCCGATAACATCCTTGAGAGTGAATACACTACCGAAGAAGGTGTCAAGCATGGAGAAGAATGGGTCTATTATACACCCTCTCAGAAAACACCTAAGCTCTGTCTCACATGGTATCATGGAAAACTCCAAGGAAAAGTAAAGACCTGGTATCCCAATGGCGCTCTAGAGAGTGAAAGAGAGATGTATAATAACAAAAGAAACGGCCCTTCTAGCGCTTGGTATCTGAGCGGAGCTGTTATGCTGATAGAAGAATATGAAAATGATCGGCTGCTCAAAGGGCTATACATGAAAAAAGGAGAAAAAGCCCCTGTATCTTCTATAGATAATGGTGAGGGGATAGCTACCTTGTATGATCGTGATGGATATTTTTTAAAGAAAGTCTATTATCATAAAGGGATTCCTAAGGATGATGAATGACAAAAATCATTTACGTCAGAAATTAAAACAGATCAGAGAAAACATTTCTTTTGCAAGACGACAAGAAGCAGAAAAAAAACTTCTCGAGCAGCTGTATCCTGTCCTTATGACCTATACCTATGTGCTCTCTTTTGCAAGTTTTAAAAGTGAAATCAATCTTTGGCCTCTCAACGGTATTTTGTGTGAAAGCAAAAAGCTTCTTCTTCCAAGAGTGGAAGAAGAGGGGCTTACCATGTATCATGTAGAGAGCCTACAAACACTTATTCCTTCTCACATGGGGATCTTAGAGCCAGATCCCAAGAAATCTACAAAATGTCTCTTGCAACACATACAATGTGCGCTTATTCCAGGCCTGGGATTTGATCTGTATCATCATAGACTAGGGTATGGACAGGGACATTTTGATAAGTTACTTAGCAAACTTGCAAAAACCGAAACGATAGGAGTAGGGTTTCAAGAGCAACTTGTTAAAGAGGGAATTCCTACCGAAAAGCATGATCAGGTTTTAAGACAGATAAAGTTGTTTTGAAAAAAGGAAGTATATAATGCTAAAAAGGGCTATCCTCAATGTTGTTTTTCTTATCACTATAATAACCTCAAGCACCTTTCTTCAAGGAAAGGATAGAACGCCTTGTTATCCTTACATCACAGGGGATGCTTTTCGAGCCTATGCAGACTATATTTACGATGAGGATACATGCAATATTGAAATCCAAAAACTCAAAGCACATGATGTGATTTTTGTAAAAACAGAGCTACTGGACAACTTTATCAAAGAGTTTCATGCTTTTATTGAGCATCCCTATATTTTGATCACTCACAATAGTGATGTTGATATTCCAGGAAATCATAGACAGTTTCTAGAGGACAGTAAGCTTGTAGCTTGGTTTGGACAAAATGTGATCGACTATGTACATCCTAAACTTATACCAATTCCCATAGGACTTACTAATAGGTATAATCCTTTAGGGGATCCAAAACCTATTACGCTTGCTATTGCAGCCACCAAAAAGAAAAAATCTCCAAGATCAACAACGGCGTATTTAAACGTAAATTTGCACACAAATTTACAAGCGCGATTAAAAGTATATGAATATTTTTACGGTAAGCCTTTTTGTAAGATCATCACAGATACCATTCCCTTTCCTTCTTATTTAAGGAATGTGATGCACGCTAAATATGTAGTTAGCCCAAGAGGAAATGGCCTTGATTGTCATAGAACGTGGGAAGCCTTATATCTAGGCGCTATTCCTATTGTGCAAGCTTCAGCCATGGATCCGATCTTTGAAGAGCTTCCTGTACTCATCGTAAATGCTTGGGAAGACATTTCTGAAAGCATGCTTCTAGAAGAAGTATTCGAAAATTCTCAAAAAACCTTTTAATCAAGAAAAACTGTTCATGGATTTTTGGATTCGATTGATTGACTCTTATAAAAACTAGAAACGATCTTGTTTTTGCCATTGATCGGGATTGATAGGATGTGGCTGGTATTGCAGGTCTGATTTTTCTTGCTCTTCTTTCCCTTTCTTATCATCTTTGGGTTTGCAAAATCTAGGTCCTGTTGCTTGAGAAGCGGTTACCATAGCGCCTGTTTGCACTCCAGTAATTGTTCCGTACACTTCTCCTGTTGTGCAATAAAAAATAACAGTAAAAGGGCTTTGTGAAATTCCGTTAACATCAATATTTGAATTTTGCCATAGGACTTGCTGTTGAGGTTGAATAGCTTGCCTTCCCATCACTTGACCTGTTGCAGATAATACAGTTGCACTTAAAGGAAAAGGGCCATCATTAATCATGCGAACGCTAGCTGCAGAAACAGGAAAGATAAAAAGGGACAGAATAGACAAAAGCAAACAAGAGTTAATGCCTACCATGCCCCCTCTCTTTAGAGTAGAATGTTACAGCTCCTTATCCATAAAAGCCCATTTAAAGTCTATACTTCCCATGTCAGATACAACGACATTTTTGAGCCTTTCATTGCGCACATAATGCAGATTACCGTGCCAAATAGGAATAATAGGCATTTCATCTATCAGAATTTTTTCACATTCTTGCAAAAGGAGTTTTCTCTCTTCTTCACTAGGAGCTAGATAAGATTGTTCTAGTTTACTTAAGTACTCATGGTTTTCCCATTGAGTATTATTGGTGCCAATTTCTTTGGTTCTAAATACTTCTAAAAAGTTAATAGGATCTCTAAAATCAGCTACCCAAGAACCTAGAGCTAGTTGGAAATCTTGCTTGGAGATTCTTGAAAAATAGATCTTTGGTTCTACAGCTTCTAGCTGCACCTCAAGACCAAGAGCTTCTCTCCACTGCTGCTGGATGGCTTGACAAGTGCGATAGTTTTTTTCATTAGAATAAAAACTTAGAGTAATATGAGATAAATCTTTTTCAGAAATTTCCTTCTTCTTGATAGCTAGTGCAAGAAACTCTTTGGCTTTTTCAATGTTGCCATCTTCAAAATACTCATTAGCTCTAAGACCCAAAGAGGTAGGCACCAGTCCTGAAGCGTATAAGGAAGAATCTCCAAGTACATGCTCAATGAGATCTCGTCGATTCATTGCTAGAGCGCAAGCTTTTCTAAAGTTGATAGAATTAAAAGGGGCTTTGCTTGTGTTGGTTCTTATAAAAAAAGTGGTCAAAAAGTTTTGCGTATGTAGCTTGCCCTGATTTTTTAAAGCTTCCATAGCGTCAAGAGGGATGTTAGAAAAAGGAGAGCCCTCCCAATCTAATTCACTATTTTGATACATGTTAAAGCCTGTCTCAGGAGAAACCATGGCCATATTGATTTGCTGTATTTTTACATTCTGTGCATCCCAATAACCCTCATGCTTTATAGCAACCATTCCATCAGCATGTTTCCACTCCTGAAGTGTAAAGGGACCAGAAGAGACAAACGTTGCGGCATCTGTGGCCCAATCAGGGTTTTCTTTATCGACTTTAGCATGAACAGGAAAAAACACAGGAGAAGTCAGCAGCTCTAAAAAATAAGGAATTGGTTTTTCTAGATGGATAACAAGAGTTTTCTCATTCGCAGCCTCTACACCCAAGAAACTAGAAGGAAGCTTTCCTTCTCGAATAGCTTGTGCATTTTTTATCACATACAAAAAAGAGGCGTTATCGGAAAGAAATGACGGAGAAACCACCTTCTTCCAAGAGTAGACAAAATCATGAGCAGTAACAGCATCTCCATTAGACCAGTTGCTTTCACGAAGGAGAAAAGTATAGGTTTTTTGGTCTTCGGAAACAGTGTACGAATCTGCTAGCGCAAGAGCAGGCTTGCTATCGTAGTTCATCCTAACAAGCCCTTCCATCAGCATCTTAGCAAGATTTACATCATTCAAAGATCTGGCTTTTCTAGGATCTAAGGTAGAAGGTTCTGCCGTGATGTTGATGCGCAGGGCAGAGGATGTTTTTTTGCTAGTACTAGAGGATGTCTTGAAACGAGAAATAGATCCTTCTTGGCTTTTGCATCCAATAGCAAGAAAAAGACAAGCAACAACCAAATATAAAGCGGTTTTTACTGTTTTCATGGTAAGTAACCTGGATAATGATTCATAATTTTTTTGATTTCTAGTACTCTCAAATTTATGACTCTAGTAATTTTTTATCAATTAATTAAATACCAAGATTATGCGTGAAAAATATGCAGTGGCAGTTTTACCAACGCCTATTCTCAATAGACCAGACTTTTCAAAGGTCTTTCATCCCGATGGTGTTGTTTTAGATTCTCTTGGACTTCTCAAAGCCCAAGAGATGATAGCTTTTCCTAAAACACTCTTTACAATCATTCGAAAACATCCAAATGAGCCATACATTTATGAGGTGACAACCAAGGCGTATCCAGTAACGTACCCTCTTTATGTAGATAGTCGTTGTTTGGAATTTATATCCCAGCCTGCAAACTACATACAACCTCGTATGCCTTCTAAGAAAAGTATCTTGAAACATTTTGAGACTTTGATAGGAAAACCCTATGTATGGGGAGGAAACTACAGCCAGGGTATTCCACAGTTTTTGCAGTGGTATCCTTCAAAGAGCGCAAATAGTAAGGATCTAGACAGAATCAATCGCACCATGGAAGGGGTCGATTGCTCGGGGATGTTGTATGAAGCCACGCTAGGGCTTACCCCAAGAAATACCTCTTGGCTTGTAGAGTATGGTCAAGGCGTACCTATAGAAGGTCTTAGCCTAAAACAAATCCAAGAGAAACTGCAACCCTTAGATATGATCCTATGGTCTGGTCATATAGTTTTTGTTCTCGATAAAGAACATACAATAGAAAGCAGAGCTCATAGAGGATGTGTATTTGTTACACCTCTTTTAGAAAGACTTTTTCAAATTAAGGAAGAAGAAAAAAAACTGCCCATGAACACTTGGCTTAAGGAAGACCTTAAAGATAAAGGTTTTATTATAAGACGGGGTTTGTAAAAATTCTTCTCCAATAAAAAATGCTTAAAAAAGGATCTCTATGACTAGAACATCTATCTTTACTGTATTAGGAATTTTTTTCTTTATGGTTTGTAGCCTTCCTTTTTTGGAAGGAAAAAATACAGTGCTCTATACAACAGTACCAAAAAGTGGAACTTTTTTAGTTAGACAAATTTTGCAACAAGTTTTGACTCAAGAGATGCAGGATTCGATAGAATGGATAGAGGATCAACATTTGGTTGCAGATTTGGAAAAAGACAGACTATGTCCTGATACAAAAAAAATTATTGTCATTCGAGATTTGCGAGATGTGATTGTATCAGCTTCTTATTGGCTCGTAGGACATGCATGGGTTCATGATGCGACAGATCTTACAGAATTTCGTCAAAGAGATCATCAAGGACAGCTTGATTATCTTATCAACTGGGTGTGTAAAGTGGACCCCAAAATCAAGACCAAAAATTGCCTTCTAAATCGAATGCCTAGATGCCATATTATCTACCCTCTGGCATCATAAAAGGGTTTGCAAAGGGG